>Ga0310811_10002796_pt1 | contig 21854 bp, 17 predicted proteins | sample YCmetagenome_FD_207642 | JGI IMG/M metagenome (GOLD analysis project Ga0310811, IMG submission 207642) | Soil microbial communities from experimental microcosm in Duke University, North Carolina, United States - YC | ecosystem: Engineered > Artificial ecosystem > Soil microcosm > Unclassified ...
GGCGCGTACGTTGCGACACGAATCCCGGCAGCAGATCGGTGCGGCCTTCGTTGAGCAGCTTGCCCATCTGTTCCGGTGAGATCTCTTGTTGGAGGATGATGCGGCCACTGCGGAAGTCGCAGGTTTTTGGCTTGGCGACGGAATGTTCGCAAATATACGAGAGCGGCTGTTCATAGACGCCGCCGCCGCACTTCGGACATGGACCGAGCGAGGTCTGATTGCTGAAGTCGACCGGTTCTGCATTCTCGTCGTCGTTGGCCTGGCCGAAGTCGAATTCGAGCTTGAAGTTTTTGATCTCTTCGTCGCGCACGATCTTCAGTACCGCGGCGAAGGGGCGGCCCATCTTCGAACGGAAACCTTGCAACGGGCCGATGGTGCGTTCGGCAAGCAGCTCTTCCACTTCCGCGATTTCGAACTGGCGGCCACCAGGAACCTTCGTCATCGAGAATTCGCACTTGGTGCAGGCGAAGCGTCGATAGTTTTCCTTCACGACGCTGCCGCAGTTCGGACACGGTGTCTTCAGCGTCGCATAATCGCCAGGGATCGTTTCGTTGTCGTATTCCTTTGCACGCTTGACGATGATCTGGGCCATCTGCGCGATCTCGCGCATGAATTCGTCGCGACTGATCTTGCCGCGTTCGATCTGCGCCAGCTTGTATTCCCATTCGCCGGTCAACTCCGGTTCGGTCAGCTCATCAACGCCAAGACCATGCAGCAGCGTCATCAGCTGGAAAGCCTTAGCAGTCGGGATCAGTTCACGGCCTTCGCGCAGCAGATATTTCTCCGTCAGCAAGCCCTCGATGATCGCGGCGCGCGTGGCCGGTGTGCCGAGGCCTTTGCCGGCCATTGCATCGCGCAGGTCTTCGTCGTCCACCAGTTTGCCCGCGCCTTCCATTGCGGACAGCAGCGTTGCTTCGGTATAGCGTGCGGGCGGTTTGGTCACGAGCGCATTGGCGACCACCGATTCGGTCTGCACTTTCTCGCCTTTCGCGACCGGTACCAGCATGCCGCTGTTCTCGCTGTCCTTCTCGTCGACGACGTCCTTGCCGTACACCGCAAGCCAGCCGGGATTGGTCAACACCTTGCCTTCGCTCTTGAACTGGTGACCTGAAACTTCGGTGAATCGTGTCGTCACCTGGAATTCCGCGGCGGGGAAGAAGACCGCCATGAAACGGCGCGTGACCAGGTCGTACAGTTTCTGTTCGGGCTCCGACAGATTCTTCGGCGCTTGCGTGGTCGGAATGATCGCAAAGTGATCGCTGATCTTCGTGTTGTCGAAGATGCGCTTGTTGGGCTTGACCCAGTTGTTCTTCGTGATCTGCTTGGCGAATTGCAGGTAGTTGTTGTTTTCTGCCAGGACGTCCAGCGTCTCCAGTACCGTCGGCAGATAATCTTCTGGCAGATGGCGCGAGTCGGTACGCGGATAGGTCAGCACCTTGTGTTTCTCGTACAGCGCTTGCGCCAGGCCCAGCGTGTTCTTCGCGGAGAAGCCGAAGCGCGCATTCGCTTCGCGCTGCAGGCTGGTCAGATCGAACAGTGCTGGCGCCATCGAGGTCGTCGGCTTCGATTCCTCGGAAACAACACCGATCTTGCCGCGGCAGGCGGCAACGATCGATTCGGCCGCGGCCTTGCTCCAGAGGCGCTCGGCGCGTCTTTCAGGATCCGTCTCGTCTTTCTTGAATTTGGTGTCCAGCCAGCGGCCTTGATAGATGCCGGCGGCGCAGACGAATTCGGCGCGCACTTCCCAATAGTCGCGCGGTACGAACTTCTTGATCTTCTCTTCGCGTTCAACCACGATCGACAGTGTCGGCGTCTGCACGCGGCCGACGGTGGTCAGGTAGAAGCCACCTTCCTTCGAATTGAAGGCGGTCATCGCGCGCGTGCCGTTGATGCCGATCAGCCAGTCGGCTTCGCTGCGGCTGCGCGCGGCATCTGCCAGCGGCAGCATTTCCTTGTCGTCGCGCAGGTTCTTGAAGGCTTCGCGGATTGCGCCCGGCGTCATCGATTGCAGCCACAGGCGCTTGACCGGCTGCTTGGCTTTCGCATACTGGGCAATCAGGCGGAAGATCAGTTCGCCTTCGCGCCCCGCGTCGCAGGCATTGATCAGTGTCGTAACATCCTTGCGCTTGATCAGCTTGTTCAGCACCTTCAGGCGCGATTCAGTCTTGGCGATCGGGTTCAGCGCAAAGTGCGGCGGAATCATCGGCAGGTGCGTGAAGGTCCACTTGCCGCGCTTGACGTCGTATTCTTCCGGCACCGCGATCTCGACCAAATGGCCGACGGCAGACGACAGCACGTACTCGTCGGATTCGAAGTACTCATCGTGCTTGGTAAAGCCGCCGAGCGTCTTCGCGATGTCGTTCGCGACGGATGGCTTCTCGGCAATGATGAGGGCTTTTGTCATGGTGTCCGTTCTCGAAAGGGATGGATGGCTGCGGCGAATGCGCGTGTTGCGATGCTAACTAATGTCGGCGGTGCGCGTTTTCAAGCGAGCGCACTACTAATATATATTAGTTGCCTGGCCGTCAAGCGGCCAATGATAAGCGCGTTGCAAAGAAATCTGCAAGCACGGGAGAGGAAGTTGTTGAACAGGCATGTCGCGGCGGACATGCCCGTGGTTCGGCAGAACGCCGATGCAGGTCAGTGCAACATGCGCGGCGCGGCGTCGTCTTCTTCGACGAAGAGTTCGTCAAAAATCAATCCGTCAGGTTCCTTGCCCTGACTCCACAGCACCATCAGCACGATCACTTTCAGCTTGTCGAGCGAGATCGGCGACTCGCCAGCCGCCAATGCGCGTTCGACGATCAGCTCGCGCTGCATCGAATCGATCAGCTTTGCCGATTCGAGGAACTGGATGAAACCGACGGCAGGCGTACCCAGCACGTCGAGTTCTTGCGATACATAAATGCGCGTACCGACCGAGAAAGGAGTTTGCTGCGCGTCGGCAATCGAAAAGCCGTTGGCCGATGCCGTCAGGTCGGTGAGCCAGCCGAGGGCCTTGGCGATCTCGTCGTCTTCAAAGCCGATGGCGGACAATTTCTTCGTCAGCGCTTCGGAGTCCGGGCAGGCGTCGGGACGGTAGTAGGTTTCGTAGAGATAGACAAGAACGTCGAACATGGATTCACCGTAGCGCTAGGGTTAAGACAACGTCGGGCGTCGTCAGGATCGATGCGGCCATCAATGTGCTACAGACATTCATGAAGCAGGCAGATCAAAACAGCGCTTACGAGACCAAGCATACCATCAAGCGAGGAAGGCCATCAAAGCGAAACGATGTTTGCTGTTGTAAAGGCGGCGGAAGAATGGCAGCGTGTAAAGACAATGTGCCAAGAAAAACGCGCAATCGCCTGGTTTGTTGGCGATCAGGTATGGAAGCGTGCGAATCTGAAAACTAGTCGACGCGGCGATACAGTCCGCCGGGCAGCAGTTCGATCGCTCCTTCCAGTTCGAGCACGAGCAGTTGCGCTTGCACGCTCTGCACATCAAGTTTGCACCGCACAGCCAATGCATCGGGGCTGACGGGATCGAAGCCCATTGCTGCCAGCACGCTATCTTGCGAGGCCTCGTCCGCATTCGGGACTTCATCTTCCGGAACCTCGGTCGACGGTGAAGCTTGCGCAGCAACCGGTGCGTACTTCAGCTCCTCGAGAATATCCTGAGCGGCTTCCACCAATTTTGCGCCCTGCTTGATCAATTGATGGCAGCCCTTCGACAAGGGCGAATGGATCGAACCCGGTATCGCGAATACGTCGCGTCCCTGTTCCGCTGCCATGCGCGCAGTGATCAGCGAGCCGGACTGCAAGGCCGCTTCGACTACCAGTACACCGCGCGCGAGTCCGCTGATCAGCCGATTGCGCCGCGGAAAGTTCGCGGCAATCGCCGGTGTGCCCAACGCATATTCGCTGACGATGCAGCCGTGTTCCGCGATGCGGTGCGCGAGCGCGCGATTGCGCGCAGGGTAGACAACGTCGGCGCCGGTGCCGATGACCGCAACCGTCGAACCGGCCGCGGCATTTGTTTCGATTGCATGCAATCCGCCGAGATGCGCCGCGGTATCGATGCCCAGCGCCATGCCGGAGATAACGGTCAGCCCTGCGGCGCTCAAGGCGTCGGAGAAGCGCTCGGCGTTTGTCATGCCCTGTACCGTGGCATTGCGGCTGCCGACTACGGCGATGGCAGTGCGCGACAGCAGTTCGATGCGGCCTTTCACGTACAGGATCAGCGGCGGATCCGAAATGTCGAGCAGCGTGCGCGGATATTCTGCATCGGCCAAGGTCAGCACATGATTGCCCGATTGCGCGGCCCATTCCATCGTGCGTGCGATCAGCGCGGCGGTTTCATCAGACATCGGCGACGTGATCGCGCGCGCCACGCGTTCGGACACGACCTTCTGCAATGCGCCGAAACCGGCTGCGAATACGTTCTCCGGCAGCCCGAAAGTGCCGAGCAGGCGGCGCGCGGTCTCGCCGCCCACGCCCGGAACCTGGTCCAGGCGCAGCCAATGAACGAGATCGTCGCTCATGCGAGGAGTCCGCAGTCGTGGATGAGGTGAAAGTTCAATCGGGTGCATCGCGCAGCGATCGCCGCGGAAAGAAAAACTGCAGGATGCATGCGCGCATCCTGCAGGTCAAGAGGCTGGCCTGTTTGGCAGACTTATTCAGGCGTGGCAGCGATGTCGCCGACCTGAGCCGAATCCTGCACTTCCATGATCAAGCCGTAGGAGACACGGTTGAAGACGCGGAAGATAAACAGCGTGCCGTATTTTTCATTGGGCAGCTGGACGACCTCCTTGCCCTTCTCGGAAGTCGGATCCTTGATTTTTTGACCCAGACGATACAGTTCGAGCACGGTGCCTACGTCGATACCATCCCTGGCGCCGCGGTTGATCGACACCACGGCGTTCTGGCCGGCTTGCGTAACGCCACCATAGACTGCAACGATCTGCGCATCAATGGTCTTTTCGGGCGCATGCGGTGCGTAGTTCATCGCCGGTGTCGGTTCCTGCGGAATCAGGCGGTCGCCGACACCCATCTCTTCCTTGATCATCGTGACGACGAAGCTGCTTGCTTCATCGGCGCTTTTCGCTTCGCGCACCAGCTTCACTGTGCCGAGGTGCATCGCTTCGTAGCCGATGACTTCGTTGGTCGCCGGGTCGCGCAGCGGTTTGCCGGGGCGGAAGACCTGGAATACGTCATGACCTTTCAGATCTCCGCGTACATAGGCCTTGTCGCCGTTGCCGAGGTAGACGTGGTTTTCCTGCGTGGCGACGATGCGCGGCGTATCCTTCAATTCGTCGGCTTCGACGATCAGCGGCCGCGACAGGAAGGGTTCGATTGCCTCAGGCGGAATGGTGGGAATCGCATCCGCTGCCAGCTCGGACGAACGTACGCGTGGCGACAGGCGCACGGTGTCGCCGCTGCCGGTGCTGGGCTTGCCCAGGCGCAGGCGACCGGCGACGCGGTCGAAATACACGATCTGGCCCGGATAGATCCAGTGCGGATTGCGGATCTGCTCGCGGTTCATGTCCCACACTTGCGGCCAGCACCAGGGGTGCTGCAGGAATTTGCCCGAGATGCCCCACAGCGTATCGCCCTTGACGACCACATGCTGATCCGGCGCGTTGTCGAGAAAGGCGCAACGCGTCTTGCGGACCGCCGGCGCAGCCGCCGCTTGCGCGTAGCTGCTGGCTGGCAGCACGGTAGCGGCCAAGGTCAGGAAAAGGGCGGCTGTGCTAAAATTTCGTGTGGTTCGTCCGGCGAGCTTGATCAATTTTGAGCTCCTGATTTATGCGGCGGCGATGGCGAGCGGAAGGCCGAGATTTCGTCAAAACACTTGCCAAATGGAATCAAATTCTGCACATAAATCCTTGAAGTAGCAAGAAGAACCACTTTTATCCTCTGCCACGTTGTTGCACAAAAGCCGTATGTCATTACTTCCGATCCTGCGTTACCCCGATCCGCGTCTGCACAAGGTTGCCAAACCGGTCACCAAGTTCGATGCGCGCATCAAGAAGCTCGTCGAAGACATGGCCGAAACCATGTACGACGCGCCAGGCATCGGTCTGGCCGCGACCCAGGTCGACGTGCACGAGCAGGTGATTGTCATCGATATCTCAGAGAACCACAGCGATCTGCGTGCGTTCATCAACCCCGAAATTCTGTGGGCCAGCGAAGAAAAGCAGTTATATGACGAAGGTTGCCTGTCGGTGCCCGGCATCTACGACGGTGTGGAGCGTCCGGCGCGCGTCAAGGTACGTGCTTTCGACGCCGACGGCCAGGCATTCGAACTCGAAGCGGATGGTCTGCTCGCCGTGTGCATCCAGCATGAGATGGATCATTTGAAGGGCAAGGTTTTCGTCGAATACCTGTCGCCGCTGAAGCGCAACCGCATCAAGACCAAATTGCAGAAGGAAGCGCGCGAACAGGCGCGTAATGCTGCGCCGGTGCCGCGCGCTGCCGGGCGCTGAACGCGGCGTTCCGTCGACCGTACCGTTTATTGCTCGTCAGCAGGCGTTCGCATCCCGCGGATGCCGTACTACAATCACGGCCATGAAAATCATCTTTGCCGGTACGCCGGAGTTTGCCGCGACTGCACTGGCAAGCTTGCATGACGCGGGCTTCGAGATTCCGCTCGTTCTGACGCAGCCCGACCGCCCGGCTGGACGCGGCATGCAGTTGCATGCGTCGGCGGTGAAGCAGTTTGCGCTGGCGCACGGTATTCCTGTGGCGCAGCCGGTATCGCTACGACTGGATGGCAAGCATGCGGAAGTCGCGGATGAAGCGCACGCCTTGCTGAAGGCCACTCCACATGACGTGATGGTGGTTGCCGCCTATGGCCTGATTCTGCCGCAATCCGTACTCGATATTCCGCGCCTCGGTTGCATCAACATTCACGCATCGCTGTTGCCGCGCTGGCGTGGTGCTGCGCCGATCCATCGCGCCATCGAAGCGGGCGACCGCGAGACCGGTATCACAATCATGCAGATGGACGCCGGCCTGGATACCGGCCCGATGCTGGCGATGCAGAGCCTGCCGATCGCTGCCAATGACACCACGGCCAGCTTGCACGACAAATTGGCGAAGATGGGCGGCGAGATGATTGTCGACACCTTGCGCCGCCTCGAGCGCGGACCGCTGAACGCCACGCCACAACCGGCGGATGGCGTCAGTTATGCGGCCAAGATCGCGAAGGATGAGGCGGTACTGGATCTGACGCAGCCGGCTGAGCAGCTGGCGCGCAAGATCCATGCGTTCAATCCCTTTCCCGGCGCCGCTGCGCACTTCGACGGTACTCCGGTGAAGTTCTGGCAGGCGGAGTCCGTGCCGTGCGGCACCTGGCAACCAGGGCACGTGATCGCAGCCAATGCGCAGGACGGCGTGGTGGTCGCGTGCGGCGAAGGCGCGTTGCGCATCAGCGAACTGCAGAAGCCGGGTGGCAAGCGCCTGCCCGCTGCAGAATTCCTGAAAGGTTTTCCGCTTGAGGGCGGCCGTTTCGAATAGCGCCGGCTGGCGGCAAGCTATTGATTTCCCGTATAATTTTTCAGGCGCCGATTTGATTGAAAGGTCAAACCAGCTTGCGGGCGCCGGAGGGTCTCAGGGCCGTCCACATAAATGCAGCTAAAGCGGAGCTTGGATGAACCCGGTCCCGTGTTGCAGGCCGGGTTTTTTGTTTTTTGCATGCAACGACAACCACAGAATACGACATGAAACGCGACGTCCTTTCCGACACCGAAGCCCTGCTGCGCGACCTGATGGCGCAACGCATCCTGATCCTGGATGGCGCAATGGGCACGATGATCCAGCGCTACAAGCTGACCGAAGAGGATTATCGCGGCGCGCGTTTCGCCGACCTGGCCGCCGCCGGTGTTCCGGTCCCTGCGGGCAAGGAACTGTTCGTCAAAGGCAATAACGAGCTGCTGTCATTGACCCGGCCCGACGTGATCGGCGAAATCCATGAGCAATATCTGGCCGCCGGCGCCGACATCATCGAGACGAATACCTTCGGTGCGACCACGGTGGCGCAGGACGATTACCACATGGCGCATCTCGCCTACGAGATGAACGTGACATCCGCCAAGCTGGCGCGTGCCGCCTGCGACAAGTATTCGACGCCGGACAAACCACGCTTCGTCGCCGGCGCACTCGGTCCGACGCCGAAGACCGCTTCGATCTCGCCGGACGTCAACGATCCCGCCGCACGCAATGTCACCTTCGATCAGCTGGTCGCGGCCTATCTGGAACAGACGCGCGGCCTGGTCGAAGGCGGCGCCGACCTGCTGCTGGTCGAAACGATCTTCGATACGCTGAACTGCAAGGCCGCACTATTCGCGATCGACCAGTTCTTCGAAGAGAGCGGCACACGTTTGCCGATCATGATTTCCGGCACGGTGACGGACGCCTCGGGGCGCATCCTCTCCGGCCAGACGGTGCCTGCCTTCTGGCATTCGGTACGCCACGCGAAGCCGCTGACGGTCGGCCTGAATTGCGCGCTTGGCGCAGCGCTGATGCGACCGTATGCGGAAGAGTTGTCGAAGATCGCGGACACCTATGTCTGCATCTATCCGAACGCCGGTTTGCCGAACCCGATGAGCGACACCGGCTTCGACGAAACGCCGGACGTTACGTCCTCGCTGCTGAAGGATTTCGCCGAAAGCGGTTTCGTCAACGTCGCCGGCGGTTGCTGCGGCACGACGCCGGATCACATTCGCGCGATCGCCGAGACGGTACGCAGCATTCCGCCGCGCGTGGTGCCGACGGTCGAGCCGACGATGAAGCTGTCCGGACTGGAACCGTTCGTGATCGACGAACACTCGCTGTTCGTCAACGTCGGCGAGCGCACCAACGTCACCGGCTCAAAAGCGTTTGCGCGCATGATCATCAACGAGCAATACGACGAAGCCTTGTCGGTGGCGCGCCAGCAGGTCGAGAACGGCGCACAGGTCATCGATATCAACATGGACGAGGCGATGCTGGATTCGCAGGCGGCGATGACGCGCTTCCTGAATCTGGTCGCATCGGAGCCGGACATTGCGCGTGTGCCGATCATGATCGACTCGTCGAAATGGTCCGTCATCGAAGCCGGCCTCAAGTGCGTGCAGGGCAAGTCCATCGTCAACTCGATCTCGATGAAAGAAGGCGAGGAAAAATTCCTGCACGAAGCGAAGCTGTGCCGTCGTTATGGCGCCGCCGTCATCGTGATGGCCTTCGACGAAAAAGGCCAGGCCGATACGTTCGAGCGCAAGATCGAAATCTGCGAGCGCGCCTATCGCTTGCTGGTCGACAAAGTCGGTTTCCCGCCGGAAGACATCATCTTCGATCCGAACATTTTCGCGATCGCGACCGGCATCGAAGAGCACAACAACTACGCGGTCGACTTCATCAACTCGGTACGCTGGATCAAGGAAAACCTGCCGCACGCGAAGATCAGCGGCGGCGTGTCGAACGTGTCCTTCTCGTTCCGCGGCAACGATCCGGCGCGCGAAGCGATTCACACGGTATTCCTGTATCACGCGATCAAGGCCGGCATGACGATGGGCATCGTCAATGCTGGCATGGTTGGTGTGTACGACGATCTGCCGGCCGAACTGCGCGAGCGCGTCGAAGACGTAGTGCTGAACCGCCGCGAAGATGCAACCGAACGCATGATCGAATTCGCCGCCTCGCTGAAGGCCGGCGACAAGAAGGAAGAAGCGACGCTGGAATGGCGCAACGCGCCGGTCGCGCAACGCCTGTCGCATGCGCTGGTGCACGGCATCACGCAATGGATCGTCGAAGATACCGAGGAAGCGCGGCAGCAGGTGATGGAAAAGGGCGGCCGCCCGATCCACGTGATCGAAGGCCCGTTGATGGATGGCATGAACGTGGTCGGTGATCTGTTCGGTCAAGGCAAGATGTTCCTGCCGCAGGTCGTGAAATCGGCACGCGTGATGAAACAGGCGGTGGCGCATCTGATTCCGTTCATCGAGGAAGAGAAGCGCCTGCTGGAAGAGCAGACCGGCATCGTCAGCAAGCCCAAGGGCAAGATCGTCATCGCGACCGTGAAGGGCGACGTGCACGACATCGGCAAGAACATCGTGTCGGTGGTCCTGCAATGCAACAACTTCGAAGTCGTCAACATGGGCGTGATGGTGCCGTGTTCGGAAATCCTCGCCAAGGCGAAGGAAGAGAACGCGGACATCATCGGTCTCTCGGGGCTGATCACGCCTTCGCTGGAAGAAATGGCTTACGTCGCGAAGGAAATGCAGCGCGACGAATACTTTCGCGGTTTGCGGATGCCGCTGTTGATCGGCGGCGCCACGACGAGCCGTGCGCATACGGCGGTGAAGATTGCGCCGAACTATGAAGGTCCGGTGGTCTACGTGCCGGACGCATCACGTTCGGTGTCGGTCGCACAATCCCTGTTGACGCCGGAGCAGCGCGAGCAATACGTTGCCGAAATCGCGTCGGATTACGAACGCATTCGCGAGCAGCATGCGAATCGCAAGGCGCAGCCGATGCTGCCGCTGCAGCAGGCGCGCGCGAACAAGATGCAGCTCTCCTTCAGCGGCAAGGAAGCGCCGGTCAAACCGAAGTTCATCGGCCGCCGTGAATTCAGAAATGTCGATCTGGGGACGCTCGCGCGCTACATCGACTGGGGTCCGTTCTTCCAGACCTGGGATCTGGCCGGGCCATATCCGGCGATCCTGACCGATGAAGTGGTCGGCGAAGCCGCAAGCAAGGTCTTCGAAGAAGGCCAGGCAATGCTGAAGAAGATCATCGATGGCCGCTGGCTGACGGCGAACGGGGTGATTGCACTGCTGCCCGCGAATACTGTAAATGATGATGACATCGAAATCTACACCGACGAGTCGCGCAAGCAGGTTGCATTCACCTATTACGGCCTGCGCCAGCAGACCGAAAAACCGGTCATCGACGGTGTGCAACGTCCAAACCAGTGTCTGGCCGATTTCATTGCACCGAAATCCTCTGGTGTTGCCGATTACATCGGCATGTTCGCGGTGACGGCTGGCCTCGGTATCGAGAAACATGAAAAGCGCTTCGAAGATGCGCATGACGATTATTCATCGATCATGCTGAAGTCGCTGGCCGACCGACTGGCAGAAGCGTTTGCGGAATATCTGCACGAGCGCGTACGCACCGATTTGTGGGGCTATGTGCCGGATGAGCATCTGAGCAACGAAGAGCTGATCAAGGAAACGTATCTCGGCATCCGCCCGGCGCCGGGTTATCCGGCCTGCCCGGAACACACGGTGAAGAAGGACATGTTCCGCGTCTTGCAGGCAGAGGACATCGGCATGCAGCTGACCGAATCCTTCGCGATGTATCCGGGCGCGGCGGTGTCAGGTTTCTACTTTGCGCATCCGGAAGCGAAGTACTTCGTGGTCGGCAGGATTGGCGAGGATCAGGTCGTCGACATGGCGGCGCGCCGAGGCGTGCCGAAAGAGGAAGTCGAGCGTTGGCTGGCGCCCAACCTGTGAGTGCAAGTGCGCAATAAAAAAGCCGGCATCGCCGGCTTTTTTATTGCGCGTCCGACGCGGCGAGCGGCTGTCCTTCGACAAAGACTTTCAGCTCGCCGGGCGCAAAAGCCGTCCATCTTTCATTCGTGGTCAGTGGTTCAGTGACAATGATGGCGACCCTGTCGTTCGGCGTCGTCACCTCGGAAAAATCGACCTTCATGTCGCGGTCGCTCAGTACCGCTTCCGAAAACGGATATTGACGGACGATGTAGTGCAGTTGCGTAGAGCAATGCACGAACATCGCGAAGCCGTCAGACAGCGTCATGTTGAACGTGCCATATGCCGCAATCTGTGTTGCCAGTTCTGCGATCGCGTCGCGCATCTGTTCCAGCGTCGGCACGGTATCGCCGAAGCGGCGACGCAATTCTTGCAGGATGTAGCAGAAAGCCGTTTCGCTGTCGGTCGTGCCAACCGGCCGATACGGACCGTTCAGCACCGGCGTGAAATTCTTCAGGTCGCCGTTGTGCGCGAACACAAAGTAGCGTCCCCACAGCTCGCGCACGAAGGGATGGCAGTTTTCCAGGGCGACCCGGCCTTGCGTCGCCTTGCGAATATGCGCGATGACGTTCTTCGACTTAATCGGAACGCGGCGAATCAGCTCGGCGATCGGCGAATCGATCGCGGCTTGATAGTCGACGAAATGCCGGACGCCGGCACCTTCGAAAAAGGCGATGCCCCAGCCATCGGCGTGGTGATCGGTACCGCCACCGCGGGTGGCAAAACCGGTGAAACTGAACACAATGTCGGTCGGGACATTGCAGTTCATTGCGAGAAGCTGACACATGATGCGGCGATTCGGTTCATAGGCAAAGTGATATCCGCAACACTAACACGAAGCAGGAGCATCCGGCCTCGGTGAAAAAATCGCGCTGACAGGAGAACGTTTGCAGCTGCAGTCCGTCGAAATAAAAAGAACAGTCTTGCGTATGACAGAGACGCAGGAAGGACGACAAGTCAGCATGAATTCTCGACAATATTCGGCCGCAGCACATCGGCGCAAAGGGCGGGGATGACGCGTTACGCCTTGTATTTCACGCCCTCGCTTGCTTCCCCTTGGCATGATGCTGGTGCGACCTGGCTAGGTCGCGATGCGGTCAGTGGCGAAGCCCGAGTGCAGCCGCACATTTCCGGCGTACCGTCCGACATGCTGGCGCAATTGACACGCGACGCCAGACGTTACGGTTTTCACGCCACCTTGAAGGCGCCTTTCCGGCTCGCGGAAGATGCGAGCCCGGCTTATTTGCTTGAAATGGCCGCAGCATTCTGCGCAACGCAACAGGCGATTGCGCTGGATGCGCCGCAGGTCGCGATCCATCGCGATTTCCTGGCATTGACGATCGCCGACGCAGATGGAGCGGTCGCAAGACTGGCCATGCATTGCGTCAGCCATTTCGATGCCTTGCGCGCACCCCTGCTGCCGGAGGAAGTCGCGCGCCGGCGGCGCGATCGGCTCACAGCACGTCAAGAGGCGTTGTTGCAGCGCTGGGGCTATCCCTACACTGAAGATCAGTTCCGCTTCCACATGACGCTCTCCGGCGCCTTGTCGACTATCGACCCGGAACTGGCGAGTCGCGTGCAGGCCGCCGCGCAGCAGCATTTCGCTGCAGTTTCCCATGCACCTTTGTGCATCGATGGCTTGAGCATCATGCGCGAAGAAGTGCCGGGCGCGCCTTTCCTGTTATGGCAACGTTGCAGTTTTGCGCCCGCGGATGCCGAGCTCACGCATACTTCCAGCAGCCTTCAGCTCAGTTGAACGTGGCATTTCTTGTATCGGGCAACGGGATTCGGCAGCGCCACAAACCGTGGCCGGAATCCAGGTATTTTCTTTCGAAGGGCGTGATCGTTTCCGCTGGTGCATAGGTTTCGCAGGCCACTGCTTGCTGCGTCAATTGCGTCAGTGCGGCGGCAAATTCCTCGACGTAGATACGCCAGTTGCTGCGGCATTCGAGAATGCCGCCAAGCGCGACGACGCAGGGAAATACCGCATGACCATGCCACCGGCGAGACAGCTGACCGATCTTCGGCCAGGGATTTGGATACAGCAGGTAATGGCGTGCTGGGCGAATGCCGCTATCGAGCAGCAGCCGCCAGTAATCGACGAGATTGGCGCGCACGCGCAAGAAGTTCTCCGGCGGCGCGCCTTGCCAATGTGTATTGCGCGTGCTGCGCGCGGCCGACTGATCGACGCCAATCACGAAATGGTCTGGAAATTGTGCGGCCAGATGCATGGTCGACAAACCGACACCGCAACCTGCATCAAGAATCAGCGGCGCCTCTCCACGCGCGCGCCAATGCGCAATGCTCGCCTGGAAAGCTTCACGATTGTAGTCGGCGATCGGCTGCCGAAACGGATGCGCAACATGCCGCGCGACGAGCGCAGCGAGTTGCTCGTGCGGACCGCTTTGGGCGCTGCTGATCGAAGAGGAATTGGCGTACATCGTAAGCCGCGACGTCAGGAAAAGGCGGAAGTATGAAAGAAAACGGAGAATCGCAAGCGCGATTCTCCGTCAAGACAGATGACTACTTGGAGATTTAATGAAACACGACCGGCTGGCGCATCATTTCGTCGTACTTGCCGAGGAATTCGTCGATTTCTTCTTCGCTCGGCTCCGTCGCGATCAGATCGCGCACATGCTGACGGAAACTGACAGCCATTTCGCCGCCAATGAAAATTTCGCGCTGTGCCGGTTTGTCCATGATCTCGTAACCGCCGCAGCGCAGTGCATCGCGTTCGCTGTCCGCGACAAATTCAACCACGCTGTACTGCTCGCTGTTGTAGATGAGGTTCATATCAACTCCCGTTTGCTGGTGATGACAAGGTCATCGCATTGATACCGACATGGCGCTGCCGGCAGTGAATTTCAAGACTCAGGGGCAAAAGAGGTTGAGATTGCGAAACACCGGCTCTTGTAATGGATAACGGCGAGGGATCGGAAAGATTGAGGCTTCGATCCGATAATTCACATCATTTGACGAATTCCAGCGGTGCTCAGGTGCAAGTGAGGTCCGTGGTCAACGACAGCATCGTGTCGTAGGGCGGGTTTTGCAGGAATTGCCGTAGCAGCGGCAGGTGTTCGTCGCTTGCCACACTGACAAACATTCTTTGCGGCTTTTCGCGGAGCAGACGATTCAGCGTGACGCGCAATATCAGGTTGCCGGTGCAATGCATGCAGCCGGGCGCAATACGGACGACATGAGGATTGGACGCAGCGTCGGAGGGAAGCAGCGCTTCCTTGCCATCCGGCAGGCCTTCGAGAATAACGGCGGTACGTTGTTGCGGATCGACGCGCGCGGCGATCGCGGCTTCGCGGGTGCCGGCGGTGGCGCCGGTCACCAGCGTCAATGACATCATAGATTTTTCTTGGACAGCTTGCCCGGTTCCACGCCGAGCTGTTTCAGCTTGCGATAAAGATGGGTGCGCTCGAGTCCGGTCTTCTCCGCAACACGCGTCATGCTGCCGCCTTCCCGGCCGAGATGATGTTCGAAGTACGCGCGCTCGAACGCGTCGCGTGCTTCGCGCAGCGGCAGGTCGAAGGACGCCGCGAAGAAATGCGGTTCCGGTTGCATAACCGGCGCGGCGGCCGGCGCAGCGTATGGCATGCCGCCGGCGGCGATCGTGCGCTCCGCCGCGGGGTGATGGCTGTCGCTGCTTGCGGCAATCGGGGCGCGCACTGGCGGCGCCACGGGGCGCACGACTTCCTGGCCGCGTGTCAGGCCTTGCTGCACGGCTTTCAACAGCTTCTGCAGCGAGATCGGTTTTTCAAGGAAATTGAGTGCACCGATGCGCGTGGCTTCAACGGCAGTATCGATGGTGGCATGGCCCGACATCATGATTACCGGCATGGTCAGCATGCCGTCGCGCTGCCATTCCTTCAGCAGGGTGACGCCGTCGGTGTCCGGCATCCAGATATCCAGCAGCACGAGATCGGGTTTTGCTTGGGCGCGAATTTCACGGGCCTGGCGTGCGTTCTCGGCAGTTGTGACGACATGCCCCTCGTCCCCGAGAATTTCGGAGAGCAGTTCGCGTATGCCCATCTCATCGTCAACAACTAGAATGTTGGCCATGTATTTCTCTCCCTCATCGGTATTCCTCCCATCCAACGCAATCGTGCGCTAGAGGAATAACTTTAACAGCAAAATTGCCACTTTTGCACCAGTAGCGTCTGTGCGGTTTTTAACGTCGATGCGACCGCCGTGCTCCTCCACAATCTTCTTCACCATAGCAAGACCGAGACCGGTACCGCGCGGCTTGCTGGTGACGTACGGTTCGAAGGCGTGCGCCAGGATTTTCGGTGAGAAGCCGGGTCCATTGTCGGTGATCGTCAGGCGCACGGCATTACTGACCGCGCCATCCGGGCTGCGGTAATGAATTTCTTCGGTAACGATATCGATGCGCGGAGGCTCGGCGGGATCGGCGCGCTCGTTCACTGCATCTTGCGCGTTCTGCAGCAGGTTGTGTATGACTTGGCGCAGCTGCGTCGCGTCGCCCATGATGTGCGGCAGGCCATCGGCCAGTTTGGCGTGAATAATGTCGCGGTCGTCGCCGGCGAGGTAGAGATGCAAGACTTCTTCGATCAGCGCATTCAGATCGAGCTCGGACAGTACGGCCGGCGGCGTTTTCGCATAATCGCGGAAGTCATCGACCATGCGCTTCATTGCCGTCACCTGGCTGACGATGGTATCGGTGCCGCGTTCCAGCATGTCGGCATCGGCCCCGCTCAGCTTGCCGACCAGTTTCATCTGCAGGCGCTCGGCGGACAGCTGAATTGGCGTCAATGGGTTCTTGATTTCATGCGCAAGACGGCGCGCCACTTCGCCCCAGGCGATCGAGCGCTGCGCCGAGATCACGTCCGAGATGTCGTCGAATACGACGACGTAGCTTCCTTCACGCGCAGCGGGCAGGCGGGAGCCGCGCGCCAGCAGGGAAATCTCGTTTTCGGTATCTGTGCCGACGATGCGGCGCGGCAGGTCGATCTGCTGCTGCCAGTGCAGTTTGTCGGCATCGTTGCCACCGGCGGCGGAATGCGCGCTTTGTTCGGAGAAGGCCTTACTGATCGCCTGCGCAAAAGGCGCGAGGCCGGGAATCGCGCTCAAGGGTTTGCCGATGTGATGCGCGAAATCCTGCTGCAGGATGCGCTCGACCGATTCGTTGCAGGTGATCAGGCGGAATTGCCGGTCCAGTACCATCACTCCCGCCGACATGTTGGCCAGCACCGATTCGAGATAACCTTTTGCGCTTTCCAGTTCGGCGCGGTTGCGTTCCACGGATGCGCGGGCGTCGGCCAGCTGGCGCGTCATCATGTTGAAGGATTGCGTCAGTGTCCCGAGTTCGTCGGACGTACTGATGATGGGGCGCGGCGACAGATTGCCTTCCGCCACGGCCTTCGTGCCCTCTGCCAAGAGCAGCAACGGCTTGGCAAGATCGCTCGCAATCAGAAAGGCAGCGGCCACTGCGCCAAAGATCGCCAGCAGCAGTGTCAAGGTGAGCGTCACGATGTAGATCTTGCGCAAGCCGGTGCGTGCCAGCGAGCGTTCCTGATATTCGCTGTAGGCCACGCGCAGTGCATCGGCATTGGTGGCGAGCTGCTCGGGTACCGGCTGGATCAGTTGCAGGTAGCGCGATTCGTTCTGCAGCGCCAGCGCCTTGCTCGAATCCGGAATCGTCACCACCACGCGCAAGCGCAAGCTGGCACCAGGATTCGCGGCCGGCGGCGTCGCCATGTTGATCTTCGCGTCCGATGCTGCGGGACTGTTGTCCTGCGCATCGGTATTGCCTTCGATGACGGCATATCCGCGCGTCACCCGTGCCTGGCGCAACATTTCCGCGGTCGGCAGATCGGGCACCAGATTGCTGCCGAGTTGCGAGCCCGAGCTCGCAATCATCTGGCCGTTGCTATTGACGATTGTTGCTTCCTGCATCAGGTTCTGGTCGCGCATGCGCGAGAGCTGCGTGATCTGCATCGCTTCCGACAGATCCGACAGGTCGAGCGCCATGTTGCGCGCCTTGATGCGCAGCTCTTCCAGCGAGGAATCGAGCGAGGCGCGGCCGATGTTCAGCCCCGCTTCCAGCGCCGATTCCACGCGTACGTCAAACCACGATTCGATCGAACGCGAAACGAATTGGACAGACACCGCGTAAATGACCGCGCCCGGCAGAATGCCGACGATCGCAAACAGCAACACCAGTCGAGCCATCAGGCGCGAGCCGAACTTGCCTCGCCGGTAGCGTCGGTAGAGCCGGTACAGCAGCACGCTGACGAGCATCAGCAGCGCGACGGCGATGACCGCGTTGAGGATCAGCAACCAGGGATAATTCTGCTCGAACAGGTCGGAATTGTCGGAAGCGGAAGCGAGCAGGAAAAGCAGGATACTGACAACCGCACCGCCGACGATCAAACCGTACCGCAACAGGCGTGTCACGGACGTTCCGCCCTGTAGGTGAAGTGTTGCCAGTCGGTCGTCAGGCGCCAGTCACTACTGTTGAGCGCGTGCACCTGAAAGGGTTTGGGCAATTGCGCGACATCCAGTTGCATGCGGATCGCAACGTCGTACACCTGACCCGGCTTCAGATCGTCGTTATCCGCAACCACCCAACGATTGGGCCGCCGCACCAGCGACAATGCCTCTTCCAGTGACTCGAAGCTCAATTGCAGACGACCGTTGATTGCTGCGTGGTATTGGCGGGTCAGGACGTTATACGAGATGCGGATAGTCTGCGATTCGCTGGCGACCTTGGTGTCGAACCAGTACCAGCGCGGGCGCGTGATTTCCACTTCGGTGGTGAAGTACAGCGGAATGCCGCGCGTCACGGCATCTTCCAGGCCGCGATTGAGATCGAAGGCAAAGGTCGCGGAGAGGCGATAGCCCTCGCTGCTGCTTTCCAGATGCGCCTGTTCCACTTCGATGCCGTCGGCGGCATGCGCGCTTTGCAGCAGCGTCAGAGCCAGCAATAGTGCGAGGCAGGAGCGAAGGAAGGACAGGGTTCGTTTCACGCGTTCTCGGAAAATGAAAGAATCACTGACAGAATCAGGTGCGAAGCTCAAGCAGCGGATTTTTCAAACAAGGCATAAAACAAACCGTCATGGTCCTGCTCCGCATTTGCAGTCGGCAACAACTGTCCCGGAGCCGGTAATCGGGTGGCGCCATTGCGAACGGCAAAGGCGGCGGCCTGTGCTTCGGACTCTAGCGGCCATAGCGAACAGGTCACAAGCAGCAATTTACCATTGGGCTGCAACATCTGCCACAGATTGTCGAGGATTCGCGCAGATACTGTTGCAAGCTGTGCTGCATCGCCTTCGCGGCGCAGCCAACGAATGTCCGGATGACGGCGTACGATGCCCGATGCAGTGCATGGCACATCGGCCAGGATGCGGTCGTAGCGCTGGCCGTTCCACCAGTCCGTCTTGCTGGCATCGCCATTCTTCAGCGTCGCGTTCAGTTCCAACCGCTGCAGGTTTTCGGTAATACGCGACAGGCGCTGCACATCGCTGTCCAGCGCGGTCAGTGTGACCTCGGCGCTCTCAAGTAGATGACCGGTCTTGCCCCCTGGCGCTGCGCAGGCATCGAGCACGCGCATGCCGTCGTGCAAATCAAGTAGCGGCGCCGCCAATTGCGCGCCAGCGTCCTGTACAGAAACAAAGCCCTCGCTGAAGCCGGGAATTCGCGCGACCGGCATTGGTTCGTCCAACCGGACCGCGACCGGCCCGATCTGCGCGGCAGCGATACCTTGCTGCGCCAAGCGCGCCACATAGTCGTCAACGCTGGTTTTGCGCCGATTCACGCGCAGTGTCAGCGGCGGTGGGCTGTTGCCGACGGCAAGTATCGTTTGCCAGTGGTCCGGGTAAGCTGCGCGGCAGGCATCGATCCACCATGCCGGGTAATTCCACTGCGCGACCGGGTCCGCCGCGAGCTGTTCGGCCAGTGCGTTGCGTTCGCGCAGAAAGCGGCGCAGGACTGCATTCACCATCCCTTTTGCATGTGCAATCGCGCGGTCGCTGGCCGCAGCTGCGACGGCCTGATCAACCACGGTAAATGCATCGTAGCGCGGCCCGTATTTCGGTTCGTCCAGCAACGCCAGCGCGCAACGCAGCAGGCCGTGAAGTAATGGCGGTTCGGCCTTCCGGTCCGTCATTGCATTTAGCAAGGCATCGGTACGGCCGAGATGGCGCATGCAATGGTATGCAATATCCTGAATGGCGCCGGCAGCTTGCGGCGTGGCGCGCATGTGCGCAAAGACGCGCGCGAGTGCTTGAGGCAGCGCGCTGCCTCCTTGCACATCGGCGACGGCCTGTGCGGCACCGCGCAGACCGAATGCAAGAGAATCAGGTTTCAGAGAGAGCTTGGGCACGTTTTGCCTGAGGGGCGAACGGGTGCACCATCGCATTAACGATGGCGAGGTGGATGATGGACGTGATTGTACCGGGTCGGGCGCTGCATCCGCCGGCACTCGGGTTTGTCAGCTTGCCCGAGGCTCGGCGGCAGGAGCGGATGCTTCAGAGGGGAAAGGGCAAAGCGCCGGCCGTGCGGCGCGACTGCGCACTCAGGGCAATACGCCCCAGAGAATATCTGCCTTCTGCTCACGCGCGGCACGCAGCATTTCCAGCAAGGGATAGGCGCGCGACGAAAAACTGACCGGCTGCGGATCTTCGTGTTCGTTGTCATCGACGCTTTCGTTGTGGTGCGCGATCACGTCACGTTCCACCGCATCGGATGCGATATGTGCCTTGCTTTCCACGATTTCGTTTTCCAGCAGCTTGATTGCGTGATCCGTCTCGGCCGCAGTGATGACGCCTTGCTTGGCATCCTTGTGCAACAAATCGAGGATGCGTTTCGCATGTTCCTCGTACATCGTGATCTCGGCGGCAGCTTTGGATTTGAATTTGACTAGCATGGGCGGCCTCCTGTAAATGTCTGTGACGATAAAACCATAGCACGATTTTTGTGTGCTTTCTAGCAAGTGCATGAGCTATTGAAGAAGACACGCGGCGGCGAGAAACGTTTCATGCCGGCAGCTTCAATCCAGCTTGAACGAAGAAAAAAACGTATCGGCAAGATCGCGCGGCAATTCCTGCTCCGGCCCCGTTGCAACCAGTTGAAATACGCGCTGATCCTTTGCAAGAAAACGCGCGAAGAGCATCCGCGGCCGGCCGCCCGTTGCTGCGTCGCCGCGCCCGCTTACGGTGATGTCGAGCACGGCCAGGTGACCGCCGCCCGCGCCGGGAGATAGCGGGATGGCCAACGTCTTTTGTTCGCGCACCGTGCCGCCGATATTGCGTACCAACGCTTCCTTCATTTTCTCCAATGCGGCTTGCGCCTGCGGCGCCGAGGGCAACTCGGCCGTGCCGACGGCAAAGGTCGTTGCATCGACTTCAGCTGCCGTCATCATCATGTTGACGCGGATGCCATCCAGATTGATGTTGCGCGTGAAGGTGGCAGGGCGCGCGGGCAATGCAACAACGTAAGGTACCCCTTCACCGTGGATTTCACGCCAGTTATAGTGCGGCGAGCATGCCGCAAGCAGCAGGGCGATGGCCGGTGCAAGCGTGCGCCGCAGTGTGCAAGAGAAAGACATAGGCATCAGCAATGTATGGACGATCCATCTTACACCCCAGCCTGTAGAATGCCGGCATCGCGAGGCTGACAGATTGGTTCGGATGGGAAAGCTGCTTGCCATAGATGGTTGGAATATCGTGCGCCGCCTGTACGAGGCCAGCGATGAAGCTGACGCCGTTTTGCGTGCGGAGAAGGCCATGCGTCATGCAATGACAGCCTTTGCGAGGTTGCTGGCCCACCATCGGCCGACACACGCGTTCGTCGCTTTCGATACCGAGGACCGCACCTGGCGTCATCACTTGCACCCAGTGTACAAGCAGAACAGAAGTCCGATGCCGATTGAGCTGCAGCAGTCTTTGCCAGACTTGCCGGCACAAGTGGCGACGATCGGCATGCACGCTCTCGCGGTCCCGGAGGTCGAAGCCGACGACGTCATTGCCACTGCAGTTCTGCGATGGTTGCGTGAACAGCGAGGCGAAGCGATTGTGGTGTCGACCGACAAGGATTTGCACAGCCTGATCGCGCACGGTGCGTTGATTTGGGATCACTTCAAGAGCGAGTGGCATGACGGCGAATGGGTGCAGGCAAAGTTCGGCGTCTCGCCGCAGCAACTGCCTGATCTGCTGGCCTTGGTAGGCGATGCGTCGGATGGTATTCCCGGCGTATCGAAGGTGGGCATGAAAACGGCGGCGAAGCTGTTGCAGAGTTACGGCAATATTGAAGGCGTCATGGCTGGCGCAGGCATTTTGAAGGACGCCTTGGGCGAGCGTCTGCGCAAGGAGCATGC
>Ga0310811_10002797_pt1 | contig 21852 bp, 18 predicted proteins | sample YCmetagenome_FD_207642 | JGI IMG/M metagenome (GOLD analysis project Ga0310811, IMG submission 207642) | Soil microbial communities from experimental microcosm in Duke University, North Carolina, United States - YC | ecosystem: Engineered > Artificial ecosystem > Soil microcosm > Unclassified ...
CCGATGGCCTGTTCTCAATTGCGGTTCCCCTGCGCGATGGGCCACGGGTCTTGGGTGCAATCAACATGCTCTGGCTCAAGACGGCCTTTTCGATCGAGGCATTCGCATCCCGGCACCTTGCCGACTTGCAGGAGGCTGCGATCGAAATTGTGAACGCTCTCCGAAAAAAGGCAAAGCGCTGATGTCGCCTACTGGCCTCTAGCGTCGTTTAGTGCGATGCAGCGGCATGTCCGGAGTTGAGGGTAGACTGGAAGTGATCGGCCGAGGTTCGGAACGGAGCTTTTGACCCTCAGCAGACATCCGACTTGACTTAAGTGGGCACAGCCCCCGATGTTGCCTCTTCCCTGACGGGAGTGGCTTTCAACACAAATGGATCGAGGACCGCAATGGCGGCTTATGTGATTTTTGACGTCGATATTCGTGACCCAAAGCGATACCAAGAATTCATGTCAGGCGTGAAGCCTGCCTTGGAAATGGCCGGAGCCAAATATCTGGCGCGGGGTGGAGCTCACAAGGTTTACGAAGGAGATTGGGAACCTCGAAGGATTGTCTTGTTGGAATTCCCGTCAGTGGCGGCCTGGGAGTCGTTTTATAACGGCGCAACGTACCAAGGACTCAAAAGCGTAAGAGACGCTTGCAGCTCCGCGCGTTTGGTCAGTGTGGAGGGCCTCGGCTGACCGGCTCTTTAGAGCCGCACGTTTTGATGTCCGCTTCTGGCCCAGGCTGTGTGAAAAGGCTCTGTTTGCTGTGATTCGCGCGATAAGATTCCCGACGATTTTGCGGGGCATCTGATGAAGCGCTTTGTTGAAGGATTGGATCGCGGGCAGAGTACACTGTTTCCGGCATCGCTCGACGACTATGTTACCGAGGATAACCCGGTGCGAGCGGTCGACGTGTTTGTCGACGGTCTCGATCTCGACAAGCTCGGATTTGTCGGTGTCCAGCCACTCGACATCGGCCGACCCAGTTATCACCCCGGTGTTATGCTCAAGCTCTACATCTACGGCTACCTCAATCGCGTGCCGTCGAGCCGACGCCTGGAGCGGGAATGCCAGCGCAATATCGAGATGATCTGGCTGACCGGGCAGTTGGCGCCGGACTTCAAGACCATCGCGGATTTCCGCAAGGATAATGGCAAGGCCATTCGTGAGGTCTGCCGCGAGTTCGTCGCGCTGTGCCGCAAGCTTGACCTGCTTGTTGCAGCGAGCGTCGCCATCGATGGATCGAAGTTCAAGGCCGTCAATGCGCGCGACAAGAACTTCACCGAGGCGAAAATGAAGCGACGCCTGGAGCGGATCGACGAGAGCATCGCCCGCTATCTCTCGCAGCTCGAGACCGCCGATCGGCACGGCGATGCAGTGCCCGAGGCGAAAGTTGCGAGGTTGAAGGGCAAGATCGAGAAGCTCAAGGAGGAGATCGTCCGGCTCAACGCGATCAATGCGGAGATGATGAAGAGCGAGGACAAGCAGATCTCGCTGACCGATCCTGACGCGCGCTCGATGGCGACAAGCGGCAAGGACACCGGGATCGTTGGCTATAACGTGCAGATCGCAGTTGATACGCAGCATCATCTCATCGTGGCTCACGAGGTGACCAACGTGGGCACCGATCGCCACCAGCTCGCCAACATGGCCGGGCAGGCTCGCGACGAGATGGCTGTCGAGACGCTCGAAGTCGTGGCAGACCGTGGCTATTACGATGGAGAGGAGATCAGGGCCTGCGAGGAAGCCGACATCACGGTGACATTGCCGAAGCCGATGACTTCGGGCGCCAAAGCTGCTGGCCGCTTCGGCAAACAGGACTTCGTCTATGTCGCCGCCGACGATGTTTATCGCTGTCCCGCCGGCGAGCGGCTAACTTATCACTATACGAACGTAGAGGATGGAAAGACACTGCGCCGCTATTGGACAAGCACTTGCAAAACCTGCGCGCTAAAAGCTCAGTGTACGACAGGCACCGAGCGCCGCATCTCACGCTGGGAGCACGAGGCCGTTCTGGAGAAAGTTCAGAATCGGCTCGACCACAACCCCAATGCAATGGGTGTCCGCCGTCAGACAGCGGAGCATCCGTTCGGCACGATGAAGTGTTGGATGGGAGCAACGCACTTTCTCACGAAAAAGCTGCCAAAGGTGGCCACCGAGATGGCGCTCAACGTGCTCGCCTACAACATGAAGCGTGTGATGATGATCGTGGGCGTAGGTGGATTGCTGGAGGCGATGCAGGCGTGAGGCCGGCCGCTGCGCGACCAAATCAGTGCCTACATGAAGCTCCTGGTTGCCACTGAGATGACTGGAGGTCGATTCCACCGAATTATAAGCCCGGCGGGCCGCGAAATGCGCCGATGCGCCCCAAGTTGCACGATTTTCACACGGCCTGGGCCCATAAGCGAAGTCAGGCCATGTCCGCTTCCCCGCCGGTGTCGGAACCATAGCGGGCATCAATTGCAGCGTGATCAATGGGTATACGCCCTCGCGTAGCATAACCATCAACTTGATCCTGAGAGTCAGAGTGGTGGGTTCGCTGCTCTAACTAACCTTGCGTTTGCGCAGCCTGCTGCAGCACGCGGCCCGCGATTGCGGCCACCTCGGACGCGGAAATATCCCGCATGCAGCGGTGGTCGTTCATGGTGCAGATGGTCCGCTGGCAGGGCTGGCAGGCGAGGTGTGTTTTGGTTTGCACGGTCGCGGCGAGCCCGTTCAGAGGCGCCCACAGATAGGGGCTGGTTGGTCCGAAAATGCCCATGGTCGGCGTGCCGAGCGCCGCCGCGATATGCATCAGGCCGGAATCGTTGGAGATCGCCACGCTCGCCGCCGCCATCGCCAGAATGCCGTTGCGTAAATCCATACCCGTGAGATCGCGGACGCGTGGGCCTCCCGCCGCGACGATCTCCTGCGCCATCGCCTTTTCACCGGGGCCGCCGACCACCCAGACATCCAGACCCTGTTCAGCCAATAGCCTTGCGACCTCCGGGTAATAGGTCCAGCGCTTGGAGACGCCGACGGAGCCGGGCGCCAGCGCGACTGCCTTGTCGGCGCCGAGGCCATTGGCCTCGCGCCAGCGGTCGGCTTCACCGGCGCCAACGCGGAGCTGCGGCACCGGCCATTCCGGCGGCAGCGGCGCCTTATCGGGCAGCGCCAGCGCCGCGTTCTTGTCGATGAAGCGGGGCAGGGCCTTCTCGCCCCAACGCCATTTGTTGACGAGCCCGAACCTTGCCTCGCCGACAAAGCCAATCCGTTCCGGGACACCAGCCAGCGCCGGGGCAATGGCGGATTTCCAGGTCCGGGGCAGGATCAGGGCCGTTCCATAGTTCCTGGCCCTTAGCTGGGCCGCCAGGCCCCATTGTCTCGCCACCGCGAGCCGGCCGCGCGGCAGGTCCCAGACGATGCCGGAGCGCACCCCGGGCATGTAATCGACCAGGGGCGCACAGAGCGTAGTCGTGAGCAGATCCACCGGCCGATTCGGCCAGCGCTCCCTGAGCACCCGCACGACGGTATGGCCGCGCACGAAATCGCCGATCCACATATACGGGATGATCAGGATCGGCCGGGTGTCCTCCGGATCCTCGACTTCCGTGATATATTGTGAATTTAAGTTCATTATTTAATGGGGTGGCCGCCGTTCGATTTGGCGTTGTCGGTAGCCGCTCGCCGCCGACAGGTAAAGGCGTGGCTCTAAAACCTTCAATTCGCCCAACAACCCGGATTGCTTGCCCGGCGCGAGTGGGGCAAAGCTGGCCGCGCAATCGAGGCAGGGACGTCAATGTTGCTGGTGACCGGCGGCGCCGGCTTTATCGGATCGAATATCGTGGCCGCGTTGAACGACGCCGGCCGCGCCGATGTCGTGGTCTCGGACCGGCTCGGTCAGGATCCAAAGTGGCGCAATCTCGCCAAGCGCCAGCTCGCCGATTTCGTTCCGCCGTCGGAACTGCGGGGCTGGCTGGAGGGCCGCAAGCTCGATGCGGTCATTCACATGGGCGCGATCTCGGAGACGACGGCAACCGACGGCGATCTCGTGGTCGAAACCAATTTCCGCCTGTCGCTGCGGCTGTTGGACTGGTGCACGGCCACGGCAACGCCGTTGATCTATGCCTCCTCGGCGGCGACCTATGGCGACGGCGGGCAGGGCTTTGCCGACGAGCCCTCGCTAGCCGCGCTGAAAGAGCTGCGGCCGATGAACCTCTACGGCTGGAGCAAGCATCTGTTCGATCTCGCGGTTGCCGAGCGGATCGCGCGCGGCGAGAAGCTGCCGCCGCAATGTGTCGGGCTGAAATTCTTCAACGTGTTCGGCCCGAACGAATATCATAAGGGCACGATGGCAAGCGTGCTGGCGCGGCGCTTCGACGACATCAAAGGCGGCCGGGTGGTGCAGCTCTTCAAATCGCACCGCGACGGCATCGCCGACGGCGACCAGCGGCGCGATTTCATTTACATCGACGACGTGGTGCGGGTGGTGATGTGGCTCATCGCAACGCCATCGGTCTCGGGCTTGTTCAATGTCGGAACCGGCAAGGCGCGCAGCTTCAAGGATCTGATTCTTTCCGCTTACGCCGCGCTCGGCACGGAAGCGAATATCCAATATATCGATATGCCCTTGGAGATTCGCGACAGCTATCAGTACTTCACGCAAGGTGAGGTCGATCGGCTGCGTAGCGCCGGCTATAACGGCTGCTTCACGGCGCTCGAGGATGCGGTCGCGTTGTATGTGAAAAACCATCTCGACTGCGCCGACCGTTTCCGCTGATGCTCAACCAAACGGAACAACATGTTCGATTTTGATGCCCTGGCGCAGGTGATACCGAGCAAGACAGTGCTCTGCGTCGGCGATCTCATGCTGGATGAGTTCGTCTATGGCGAGGTGTCGCGGATATCGCCGGAGGCGCCGGCGGCTGTTATCGCTGTCCGCCGCAGCGAGACCAATATCGGCGGCGCCGGCAACGTCGCGCGCAATATCGCCTCTCTGGGCGGGCGCTGCATTTTTGTCGGTCTCGTCGGGAAGGATGAGGCGGGCGCGAAGCTGAAGGCGGATCTCGCGCAGCATCCCGGCGTCGAATGCGTGCTGGTGTCGGACGAAGGACGGCCAACGACAAGAAAGGTGCGCTTCGTCTCCGAGCATTTTTCGACCCACATGCTGCGCGCGGACTGGGAGCGCGCGGTACCGGCTGCGACCGAGATCGAGCAGAGACTGATCGAGGCCATCCTGCCGCAACTTAACCGCGCCGACATCGTGCTGTTGTCGGATTACGCCAAGGGCGTGCTGACCGCGCGGGTGATTCGCAATGTCATCGATGCCGCGAAGAAAGCCGGCAAGCGCGTGATCGTCGATCCGAAGAGCGCCAATTTCGCGATCTATCGTGGCGCGAGCCTGCTCACGCCGAATCGCAAGGAATTTGCCGAGGCGACCCGCAGCCGCGCCGATTCCGATCTGACCATCGCCGAGGCGGCGCGCGACGCCATGGTCCTCGCCGACTGCGAGGCGATCCTGGTGACGCAGAGCGAGGACGGCATGACGCTGGTGCCGCGCGAGGGCGACGCGGTGCATGTGCCGGCCCATCCGGTGAAGGTGCGCGACGTATCCGGTGCGGGCGATACGGTGGTGGCGGCGCTTGCACTGGCGCTCGCGGCTGATGCCGATTGGGAGGCGGCGCTGCGGATTGCAAGTGCGGCGGCCGCGGTTGCCGTGAGCAAGCAGGGAACGGCAAGCGTTTCCGCCGCCGAGCTCAGGCGAAGGATCCTGCCGCACGCCTATCTCGCCGCCGAGGAGAAGATCGTCCTCGCCGGCGGCGACCTCGAAACGCTTCTTCGGCAATGGCGTCAGCAAGGCCTGCGCGTCGGCTTCACCAATGGCTGTTTCGACATCTTGCATCCCGGCCACGTCAAGGTGCTCACCGCCGCGCGCGGCGCCTGCGACCGGTTGATCGTAGGCCTCAACAGCGACGCCTCCGTCCGGCGATTGAAAGGCGAGGGGCGTCCGGTGCAAAACGAAACGGCGCGGGCCGAGGTGCTCGCCGCTCTCGAGGCCGTCGATCTCGTCGCTATCTTCGAGGAGGACACGCCGATCAAGCTGATCACCGCGATCAAGCCGAGCGTGCTCGTGAAAGGCGGAGACTACACCCGAGATTCCGTGGTCGGCCATGAGATCGTCGAGGCCCATGGCGGCGAGGTGATGCTGGTCGATACCCTGCAGGGCCACTCGACAACTTCGCTGGTCAACCGCGCGCGCGGAGGCAAGGCGTGACGGCGATCGCCAGTCAGTCGCCCCTCGCGTCGTTGGTGAGATGGGGTCGCGACAGAGCCGTCTGGATGGCCGCCGCTGACGTCTCGGCGGTGCTGCTTGCGGCCGCATTGCCCTGGTCGACCTCCCTGGTCGCGGTTTTCGCCGTCGTGATGGTGATCTCGCTGGGGCCGTTCCTCGACATCGAAGCGCTGTGGCGCTCTGTAAAGCGGCCGATCGCGGCGGTGCCGATCGCACTTTTCCTGCTGGCTGTGGTCGGCACGCTGTGGTCGCCGGCACCCTGGGGCGAGCGGCTCCATGCCGTCGGTCCGACATTGAAACTGTTGATGCTGCCGCTCCTGTTCTATCACTTCGAGCGGTCCGAGCGAGGGCGCTGGGTTTTCATCGCCTTTCTGGTCTCGTGCGTGCTGCTTTCGGTGATGTCCTGGATTGTGGCGTTCCATCCAAGCCTGTCATTGAAGCCGCCGGCCTATGCCGAGCGTGGCATCTTCGTGAAGGATTATATCGACCAGAGCCAGGAGTTCGCGCTATGCGCGGTCGCGCTGGCCTATCCGATCATCACGCTGCTCCGTGAGCGCCGAATCGGGCTGGCGATCCTGCTTGCGGCCGTTGCGGCGAGCTTCGTCGCCAACATGACCTTCGTGATCGTCTCGCGCACCGCGCTCGTCACCATGCCGATCATGGCGGCCGTGTTCGGCCTGTTGCATCTGCGCCGGCGCGTCAATTTGATGATCGGGGCCGCCCTGATCGCGACCGCAGGGGCCGCCTTTGTCGCCTCGCCGCAGCTCGAATGGAAGGTGCAGACCTTTTCACGCGACTATGAACTCTACAAGCAGGGTATCCCGAGTTCAATCGGTGAACGCCTCGAATATTGGCGCAACGCGCTGCAATTTTTTGCCGATGCTCCGCTCGTCGGGCACGGCACCGGATCAACGAGGGGGCTTTTCGAGCAGGCCGCACACTCGCCCGGATGGATTGCCGGCGTCCGGGTCTTTCCCAATCCGCATAACCAGACCCTGAACGTCGCGGTTCAGTGGGGCGTGCTGGGCATTGCCGTGCTCTATGCGATGTGGATTGCGCACCTTTTGCTGTTCCGCGGCGAAGGCCTTGCCAACTGGGTCGGACTGTTGGTCGTGGTGCAGAATGTCTTCACCTCGCTGTTCAACTCGCACATCTTCGATTTCCACGAGGGTTGGATGTATGTGCTGGGCGTCGGCCTTGCCGGCGGCATGGTGCTGAAGGCCCGCGCTGCAGCCAAGGTTAAGGGCAACGGCGGTTCCTGATGCGCCTCCGACGGCTTGCATCGAGTTGCCGGCATGGGACGCTGGCATGGGCCCGCGAGATGGGTTATCAGCAGGGCGGGAACGTAGTCGTTTCGGATATTTCCCATCTGTCGGTTGTTGAATGACGCGTTTCTCGCATCTCACCTCGCGCAATTTCCTGATCGCCCTGCATGACGTGCTAGCGACCGCGCTGGCGTATCTAGCGGCGTTCTATCTCCGCTTCGACGGCGGCGAAATGTTCTACGAACGCCTGCCGCTGCTGCTGCACATCCTGCCGTATTTCCTGGTGTTCAGCGTGGTGGTTTCCTACGTCTTCAACCTCACCACCACGAAATGGCGGTTCATCTCGTTGCCGGACGGCCTCAACATCCTGCGGGTCGCGACCGTCCTCGCCCTGACCCTCGTGGTGCTCGACTACATCCTGGTCGCGCCGAACGTCCGCGGTACGTTCTTCGTCGGCAAGGTGACCATCATCCTGTTCTGGTTTCTCGAGGTCTCGTGCCTCAGCGCCTTGCGCTTCGCCTACCGCTATTTCCGCTATACCCGTGTGCGGCGCCACGCCCGGGAGGAGGATGCTGCGCCATCGCTGCTGGTCGGCCGCGCGGCGGATGCGGAAATTCTTCTGCGCGGCATCGAGAGCGGCGCGGTGAAGCGGATCTGGCCGGTCGGAATGTTGTCGCAATCGGTGGCGGACCGCGGTCAGCTCATTCGCAACATCCCGGTGCTCGGCGGCATCGACGATATCGACGACGTGATTGCCGAGTTCGCCCGGCGCAACAAGGCGATCGGCCGCGTGGTGATGATGCCGTCGGCCTTCGAGCCCGACGCGCATCCGGAGTCCGTGTTGATGCGGGCCAGGCGCCAGGGCCTCATCGTCAGTCGCCTGCCGTCGCTCGAGAGCGGCGACACGCCGCGACTGGCGCCGGTCGCGGTCGAGGACCTCCTGCTGCGCCCGAGCGAGAAGATCGACTATGCGCGGCTGGAAGCACTGGTAAAAGGCAAGGCCGTCATCGTCACAGGCGGCGGCGGCTCGATCGGTTCGGAGATATGCCATCGCGTCGTGACGTTCGGCGCCGCGCGGCTTCTGGTATTCGAAAACTCCGAGCCCGCCCTGTACGCCATCACCGAGGCGCTGGCCGATCTTGGCTCCGGCGCCGTCATCGATGGCCGGATTGCGGATATCCGCGATCGCGAGCGCGTACATCGGCTGATGAAGGAATTCAGGCCAGATCTCGTGTTCCACGCGGCTGCGCTGAAACATGTGCCGATCCTCGAGCGCGACTGGAGCGAAGGCGTCAAGACCAACATTTTCGGCTCGATCAATGTTGCGGACGCGGCGCTTGCGGCGGGTGCCGATGCCATGGTGATGATCTCGACCGACAAGGCCATCGAGCCCGTCTCGATGCTCGGTCTCACCAAGCGCTTCGCTGAAATGTATTGCCAGGCGCTCGATCACGACCTTGCCATTCAGGCCGCCACCAAGCCGCGGATGCGGCTGATATCGGTGCGCTTCGGCAACGTGCTGGCCTCGAACGGCTCGGTGGTACCGAAATTCAAGGCACAGATCGAGGCGGGTGGTCCGGTCACCGTGACCCATCCCGACATGGTCCGCTATTTCATGACCATCCGCGAGGCCTGCGATCTCGTGATCACGGCAGCGACGCACGCGATGGGAGGCGAGCGTTCGCATGTGTCGGTCTACGTCCTCAACATGGGGCAACCGGTCAAAATCGTCGATCTCGCCGAACGCATGATCCGCCTTTCCGGCCTGCAGCCGGGCCACGACGTCGAAATCGTGTTCACGGGAATGCGGCCGGGCGAACGGCTGCACGAAATCCTGTTTGCAAATGAAGAGCCGCCGATCGAGATCGGAGTTGCCGGCGTCATGGCGGCGAAGCCGAACGAGCCGCCGATGCAGACCTTGCGCAAATGGATCGCGGCGCTGGAGCGGGCGATCGAGCATGACGATCCCGCCACCATCAAGACCGTGTTGAAGGATGCGATCCCCGAGTTCGGCTCCACGGCTGCATGAGGAGCCGCGGGACCGATGCTGCTGCCGGTCCGGTCGAAAGCGATTGATGCCTGGAAAAGTTGTCATCATCAGCCAGCATTACCCGCCGGACCCGAGCACGACGGCCGCCATCATGGCCGAGATCGCAGGCGAGGTGGCGCGCGATGCGGATGTTTTGGTGCTGTCGGGGACGCCGGGCTCGCTGAGCGATGCCGCCGGCGCCGCAAGACAGCTGCGCGTTGAGGAAATCCGAAACCGGATAGCTGAGAAGGGGGCGCTTGCAAGACGCGCCTTCGCCGAGCTGCTGTTCACGGTTCGCGCGTTCATCGCGCTGTTGCGGCGGCTGCGTCGCGGCGACGTGGTGATCACGGTCACCGCGCCGTTCATGCTGCCCTATGCAAGCGTGGCGGCCGCCTGGTTAAAGGGCGCCCGCTCCGCCTTGATCATGCACGATCTGTTTCCCGATGTGCTGGTGATGAGCGGGTTGCTCAAATCGTCCTCGCTCGTTGCCAGGGCGATCCAGATCGCCAACGCGCTGATGTTCCGCGCGATCGATATCGTGATCACGATCGGTCGCGACAGTGAACGGCTGTTGTTGCGCTATCGCGGATTGACTCCCGACAAGCTCCGCTTCATCCCGAACTGGGCCACGCTGGCGCCGGCGATCCGGCCGATTGATGCCGAAAGCCCGTTCCGCCGCGCCACCGCCGCCCGTTTCGTGGTCGGCCTGTCCGGCAATCTCGGATTCACGCACGACCCCACCATCGTGTTCGAGGCTGCGCGATTGTTGCGGGAGGAAAGCGACATCCATTTCCTGCTATCGGGTTGGGGACTGGGTTTTGAGACGCTCAAGCAATTGCAGGCCGAGGCCAAGCTGCCGAATGTCAGCCTGGTCGATCGCGTGGCCGACGGCGAGCTCGAGGCGTTCCTGGCGGCCGCCGATGTCTGGATCATTCCCTACCGCAGGAACGTCGCAGGTGTATCCGTGCCGAGCCGGTTCTATAATCTGCTTGCCGTCGGCCGGCCGGTCATCCTGGTCTCCGAGCCGGAAGCCGAGGCCGCGCTGATTGTCGCCGAGAACCGTCTGGGCTGGGTGGTGAAGCCGGGTGCCTCCGACGAACTGGCGCAGGCGATACGCCTGGCGGCGGGCACTGAAATATCGCCGATGGCGGCCCGCGCCGTGGCTGCGGCGGGAAATTTCGCGATCGGGCGGGCGATGGCAGGCTATCGCGGCGTGGTCGCCGAACTCTTGCGCGGCAGGGGAGGGAGCGCCTGATGAAAAACGGAAAACCGCTGGTCCTGGTCACCGGTGCGAGCGGCTTCGTCGGCGGTCACGTGGCGCCCATCCTGCGGCAGGAAGGATGGGAGGTGCGCAGCGCGGTACGGAAGCCCTCCGGCGAGGGCGACGAGGTCGTGATCGGTTCGCTCGGCCCCGCCACTAATTGGAGCGCGGCGCTGACCGACGTCGACGCGGTGGTGCATCTGGCGGCACGCGTACATCACCAACACGAGGAGCACGCGGTCAAGATCTACCGCGACGTCAACATCGACGGCACCTTGCATCTGGCACGGTCTGCAGCAAGCAGCGGCGTGCGCCAGTTCATCTTTGTCAGCACCGTCCTGGTCCATGGCAGGAGCAATGATGGTCGTGCGCCGTTCAGCGAGAGCGACGTGCTGACCCCGCGCGGCCTCTACGGCATGTCCAAGGCGGCGGCCGAGGCCGGGCTGCGCAACATCGCGGAGGAAAGCACGATGCGGGTCACCGTGATCCGGCCACCGCTGGTCTATGGTTCGGGCGCCAAGGGCAATTTTGCCATGCTGGTCAAGGCCGTGAAGCTCGGCATTCCGTTGCCGTTCGCCGGCATCAACAACTACCGGGCATTCCTGTCCGTGCAAAATCTCGCATCCTTCATTTCGCTGCGGTTGCAGGGGGCGGACAAGAACTTCGACGTCTTTCTCGTCGCCGACCGGGAGCAGGTATCCACGCCCGATTTCATCGAGCGGCTGGCGATGGCGGCGGGCACCAAGTCGCGCCTGTTCTCGGTGCCAATGCCATTCCTGAGCGCGCTGTTGCGCATGAGTGGACGGCAGGAGGTGCGCGACAGCCTGATGGGCTCGCTGGTGCTCGACGCCTCCAAGGCGGCTGCAATCGGCTGGAAGCCGCCGGTCAGCCTCGATAATGGCTTGCGTCTGGCGCTCAACGGCCCGCGAGGCGAGAGTTTTTGATTCTGGCGCTTTTCAATCCTGGCCTTGTTAATCCTGGCTTTGGCGCTTTCGGGCGAAGTGGAATAGGACCAACGCTACAGCGAGCGCGCCGAGCAGGAAGCTGAGCACGCCCATGATCGCCGAGCCTGTTGCGGCTACGATCGCGAGCGCAGCGAGCGCGAAATTGAGCGCAAACACTTCGGCGACGACCTGGGCGACAGTGAACCCGTTGTCGGTCGCGCGCTGATAGAGGTGCGTGCGATGCGCCACCCAGAATGGCTCGTGCCGCGCGATGCGGCGGATCAGCGTCACCGTTGCATCGGCCAGGTAGTAGAGCGGCAGCAGCAGCGCGGCGATCAGATGCTGCTGCCAGGCAAGCTGGAGCAGGCACCAGCCGAGCAAGAGGCCGATCGGCAGGCTGCCGACATCGCCCAGAAACATTTTTGCAACGGGACGGTTGTAGGGCGCAAAGCCGAGCATCGCGCCACATAGCGCCGCAGCCACCAGCGCCGGTAGCGCGCCGAGCACGCCAAGCCATGCCAGCAGAATCAGCCCCGCCGTGACCGGCACGACTTCTGCGACCGTCATCAAGTCCAGTCCGTCCATGAAGTTCACGAGATTCACGAACCAGAGGCCAGCGAGGAGGATCAGGGCGCGTTCCGCCCAGAGCGGCCACATCGGCGCCAGCCTGAGATCGTCGGGCGCGCTGTAGATCGCCACGCCGACGGCGGCCGCCTGCAGCAGCAGCCGCGGCAATACCGGGATCGACTTGATATCGTCGATCATGCCGACCACGGCGATGAGCACGGTGGCGCCGAGCAAGGCGATCGGCAATGTAAGTCCCATCATTGCCGCTGCGATAGCGGTGACGAGCAGCGTTGCCGCAATGACCGCGATGCCGGCGCCTTGCGGCGTCGGGATACGGTGCGAGGATCGCGCATTGGGGCGCGCCAGGGCATAGCGCTGGAGCAGCGGCTTGATCGGGCGGATGATGCAAGCCGAGAGCGCCGCCGCAAGGAGGATGGCGGCAATCGAAAGGAGCGGTTCGGTCATGGTCATTGCGACGGACGCAGCCCGTTCTTGCGCGGATTATTTTGCCACTTCGATCGGCTCGGAACGGCTTGCGGCTTTTTCGGCACTGAAGATCCAGACCAATCCACCCAGCGCGCCGACGGCGAAGGTGACCGCACCGAACAACAGCGAAACATTGATGCCTTCATTCGTCATCAGGCCCGCATATCCGAACGCCAGCCCCATGGTGGCTTCGCGCACGCCCCATCCGGCAATGGAAATTGGAAGCATCGTGATGAGCAGCACGGGAGGCACAAGCTGAAATGTCTGTCCGAAGCTGACGGGTGCGGCGATCGACTGCACGACGCACCAGGCGATGACGATAGTGAGCAGGTGAACCGTGATCGACAATGCCGCGATCTTGGGGCCGCGGCTGCGGCTGAAAATCACCCGGTTGGCAATCACGGCGCAGGCATGAATGTGATGCGTGACCCACCAGTGTTTCAGCCAGGCCCAGTTCAGCGCCCCGAATACCAGAAATCCGAGGCCTCCGGCGAGCGCGGCGAAATCGACGAACAACAGCGCGGAGCGACCTTGCGGATCGTTGATCAGGTAGTAGCTCCACGGCAGGGTAGCCACGATCAGGATGGCCAGCGCGATCAGGCCGATCGCGCGGTCGACGAAGATGGAATAGGTCGCGGCGCGCCAGCCGGCACCGGCCCGCGCAACCAGCCAAAGCCTGACCGCGTCGCCGCCAATCGAGGAGGGCAGGGTCTGGTTGAAGAAGGTCCCAATCATGTTGAACCGCGTTGCTTGCAGGACCAGCAGTGGCGCGCCGCATTCGGCGCTGACCTCGCGCCAGCGCAACACGCCGACGAAGAGCTGCAAGAGGCTTACGGCGATCGCAAGGACGAGCCAGCCGATGCTTGAAAGGTTGATGCGCGATGCAAGCTCCGCAGGATTGATCTTTCGCAGCGAAAAATACAGCAATGCTGCGGAGATCAATATTTTTGCAATGGAGGCAAGAATTCGGCGCATCGTCCGCACTTCGCGTGACTTGGGGGAGAACCATGCAATTTCGGCGTCTTGGTATGGCCTCAAAGACGATCTGGCAATAGGCCGCCTCAAATGGGGCAGGCCACGGCATCGCGTAAGGCAGGCGTCGGTCTTTGGATTTCGGCGGGATTCGACGTGTTGCCGCCGAACGAGGCCGTTTCCGCCGCCAATCGGGTATTGCGGTCCGCGTGCGTCCACGGCTAAACAGACGCCCGCTGTCGAGGGCGCAGCTCACCGGGGCCTTTCGGGGACATGATGTCGGAACAGCCAATTTTGGTCACCGGTGCTGCCGGCTTTATCGGCTTTCACGTCGCGCGCCAGCTCCTTGCCGATGGCCGCCGCGTGGTCGGGCTCGACAATCTCGATGAATATTATGATCCGGCGCTGAAGCAGTCGCGGCTGGACATCCTGCGTGTGGAACCGCGCTTCGAATTTGTGAAGGCCGATATTGCCGACCGGGCGGCGATCGCAACGCTGTTCGCCGCACACAAATTTGCCGACGTGATCCATTTGGCCGCGCAGGCGGGCGTGCGCCATTCGATCGATCATCCCCATGCCTATGCGGATGCCAACCTCGAAGGTTTCATCAACGTGCTGGAGGGGTGCCGGCACAATGGGTGCCGCCACCTTATTTATGCCTCATCCTCCTCGGTCTATGGCAACAACAGCAAGCTTCCGTTTTCGGTCGAGGACCGAACCGATCAGCCGGTCAGCCTGTATGCTGCGACCAAGAAGGCGAACGAATTGATGGCGCATTGCTACAGCCATCTTTACCGGCTGCCGGTCACTGGCTTGCGCTTTTTTACCGTCTACGGGCCGTGGGGGCGCCCGGATATGGCGATGTACCTGTTCACCAAGGCCATTGTGGAGGGCAAGCCGATCCAGCTCTTTAACCATGGCAAGATGCGCCGCGACTTCACCCATGTCACGGACATCGTCCGTGGGATATTAAAGCTGGTGGATCTGGTTCCGCAGGCCTCCGGTGAGCCGGGTTCGGTTCCGGCAAGACTCTACAACATCGGCAACAACAGACCGGAAGAGTTACTGCATGTCGTGAGCCTTCTGGAGAAGGAGCTTGGTCGGACCGCCCGGAAGGAGATGCTGCCGATGCAGCCCGGTGATGTCTGGGAGACCTTCGCGGATATCGAGGAGCTGACGCGTGACACCGGCTTTCGCCCCTCGACCTCGATCGAGGACGGCGTTCGCGATTTCGTTGCGTGGTATCGGGATCACTACAAAGTCTGAGATGCGATGACAGATCGAATTATCCCCCTGATCATGTGCGGCGGTGCAGGCACCAGGTTGTGGCCGGCCTCGCGCGAGGTACGGCCAAAGCAGTTTCTGCCGCTGTTTGGCGCGCGCTCGACGTTCCAGGACACGCTGCTTCGGGTCTCTGATGCGAAACTGTTCGAGCGTCCGATCGTCATTACCAACGCGGCCTACCGCTTCATGGTGCTGGAGCAGCTCGCGGAGATCGGCATCGAGGCGGACGTGTTGCTGGAGCCGCTGCGCCGCGACTCCGGTCCGGCCATTGCAGCCGGTGCGGCCTTCGCACAGAGCCGCGACGGACAGGCGATCGTGCTGGCGCTCGCCGCCGATCACGTGGTGCGCGAGAAGGAAGCCTTCATTGCCGCCTGCCGGCAGGGGATAGTTGCCGCCGGCGAGGGACGCATCGTCACCTTCGGCATCAAGCCCGAGCGTGCCGCCACCGAATATGGCTACATCAATCCGGGCGAAGCGGTGGCCGGCGATGTCCGCGCCGTCGAGAAATTCGTTGAAAAGCCGGACCATCCGACGGCGGCCGAGTACATCAAGAACGGTTATCTCTGGAACAGCGGCAACTTCATGTTCCGCGCTTCCATCCTGCTCGACGAATACCGCAAGTTCGATACGGCGAGCGTCGAGGCGGTCACCACCGCCGTGAGCAAGGCCGGGAGAGATCTCGGCTTCGTGACGCTCGATCCGGAAGCGTTCGGTTCGGCAAAGGCGATTTCGATCGATTATGCGGTGATGGAGAAAACCGCGCGCGCGGCCGTGGTGCCGGTCTCGTGCGGCTGGTCTGACGTCGGCTCCTGGCGTGCGGTGTGGGAATTGTCCGACAAGGACGGCGCGGGCAACGCCGCGCAGGGCCAGGCGGTGTTCGAGGATACGCGCAACTGCAACGTGGCCACCGACCGCGCGCTGGTGGCGCTCGAAGGCGTCGACGATCTCGTCGTGGTCGCGACCCAGGACGCCGTTCTGGTGTCGCGGCAGAAGGACGCCAACGGGCTGAAGCGGCTGGTCGCGAAGCTGAAGATGGTGGCGCCGCAGGTCACCGAGGAGCACATCAAGGTGCACCGGCCCTGGGGCAGCTATCAGTCGGTCGACAATGGCGACCGCCATCAGGTCAAGCGCATCATCGTCAAGCCGGGCAGCCGGCTGTCGCTGCAGAAGCACCACCATCGCGCCGAGCACTGGATCGTGGTGCGGGGCGCAGCGCGCGTCACCATCAACGAAGCCGTCATGACCGTGCACGAGAACGAGTCGGTCTACATCCCGATGGGCGCGGTGCATCGGCTGGAAAATCCGGGCAAGATCATGCTCGAGCTGATCGAGGTGCAGACCGGCAGCTATCTCGGCGAGGATGACATCATCCGCATCGAGGACGATTACCGGCGCGAGTGACGCCGGTATCGGCTCGCGCTGTCCTTTCGGCCCTAGCTGCCGAGCGGCTTCGAGGCGCCGACGATGCGCCCGTCCGGCGCCTCGAGAATGACGGCGACGTCTTCGCCCTCGGGAAATTTCTCGTTGAGGCGGAGCGCTGCTCCCTGCCAGTCAGCGATGGCGCGGATCGAGCGCACCACATTAGATTCCTGTAGCGTGCGGCCGTTGTTCTCGCCGCGGTGAATCGCGGTCTGGTGGTCGTGATCGAAACCCACCAGCAACACCTTGCCGCGACCGTTGCCGCTGCCGACCTCGACCACGAGGCCATTGCCTTCTTTGGCGACGCTGACCGCGGCTGCGGTCTCGCTCTTCTGCCTGGCGCGTTCGATGGCGGGACCGACTTCGCCGCGGTCCGAGCCGACATGGCTGGAGACGCCATCGATCACGATCTCCGGCGTATAAGAGCCGTCGCCGAAACGGTGGCCGTAGCGGTCCTGGCGGTTGGTCGCGGCTTCCAGCGAGAACGGATCCTTCCAGCCGAGCCGGTCCCAATAGGTGACGTGGAACGCCAGCGGCAGCACGTCGCGGCGATCCTTGGCGAGCTCGTTCAGATAGGCGTTCGCCGGCGGGCAGGACGAGCATCCCTGCGAGGTGAAGAGCTCGACCACGACCGGACGGTCGCTGGCCGCGGCGGCGGCAGGAATGAGGGCGGCAGCAAGGCCGAGCGAGACGATCAGGCGCGACAGCATGGGGTCCTCCAATGGTAGTCTTGTGCAGTTTCGCAACCGCCCGGCCGTGTGTTACACGGCTCCAAGAACACGAAATCGAGAGCACGAAATCTCGAACGGCTCTGTGAGGCCATCGGTAATCCGGTCGGCCTGAGCGGGTTTTGCTGGGCAGTCTTTGAACGTTCGGGAAAAGTGATGAGCGAAGTATCCGGAGCCGGGCGGGGTTGGAGCATCACCTTCCTGCTCGCCGTCTTCATGCTGATCAACTTTCTGGACAAGATCGTGCTGGGGCTCGTCGCCGTCCCCATGATGGACGAGCTCGGGCTCACCCCCAAACAGTTCGGCAATATCGGCAGCGGCTTCTTCTGGCTGTTTGCGATCGGCGGCGTGTTCGGCGGATTCCTCGCCAACCGTTTCAAGGCCGGCACGCTGATCCTGGGCATGGTCCTGATCTGGTCGGTTTGCCAGTTGCCGATCGGCTATACCGCATCGATCTGGACCATCATCATCTGCCGCGCCGTGCTGGGCGCGGCGCAGGGCCCGGCCTGGCCCGTTGCGGTCCATGCGCTCTACAAATGGTTTCCCAACGACAAGCGCAACCTGCCGATCTCGATCGTGGCGCAGGGCTCGACGGTCGGCATGGTCGCCGCCGGCATCCTGATCCCGCTGATATCGGCGACGTGGGGATGGCGAGCGAACTTCGTGGCGCTGGCGGTGATCGGCTGCGTATGGGCGTCGGTCTGGCTCGCGGTGGCCGAGGAGGGCAGGGAGGAGAGCGAGGACGCAAGTCCTGACAATGATGCGGTCACTTTCTCCTACGCCAGTCTGCTGTTCGACCGCAGCGTGCTCGGCTGCGCAATCACGCATTTTGTCGGCTATTGGAGTCTTGCGCTGACGCTGACCTGGCTGCCCGCCTATTTCCAGCGCGGGCTCGGCTTTGGCGGCATTGCATCGGGATGGCTGTATTCCGCCGTTGTGGCGCTGATGATCCCGCTCGGCATCGGACTCGCCTGGGGATCGGAGCATCTGCTCAAACGCGGTATCCCCTCGCGAACCGCCCGCGGCCGCTATCTGTCGGCGCTGCTCGTCATCGCGGGTCTGCTCTTTGCGTTGCTCTATGCCAATTTGCCCGGCGACCGGCTTCGCATCGGCCTGATCGCGGTCGCGCTCGGTTGCACGCCGATCGTCTATTCACTCGGTCCTGCGGTTCTCGCCGAAATCGTGCCGGTGTCGCAACGCGGCTCGATGCTTGCCATCAACAATTCGGTGGCTTCGCTTGCCGGCATCGCGGCCCCGGTCGTCACCGGCGCGCTGATCCAGGACGTCCCCGGCGCGCGCGGCTTCGAGCTCGGCTTTGCGCTATGCGGCGCACTGATGGTGGCGGGTGGACTGCTCGGATGCTGGCTGATCAATCCGGGCCGTTCGATGCGCTACGCGACCTGAAACATCAAGCGGGGAGTGCTTCCCGCTCGCTCACATCTTCACGACGTTGCTTTGCCAGGTGAGCCCCTCGAACAGGTTGACCAGGGGCGGGCCGCGATACAGGGCCGGCAGATCGCGCGGGTGAATGAACTCGTCGCGGAACCACGGAAACGTCTTCGGATCGAAGTTCTCGACGATCCAGTCGATCATGCGCCGCACCCGCGGCACCCGCGCCGCGTCGGGATGGTAGGTCAGCCAGATATCGAACGGGAAGATGGCGTCGATATCGAGCGGGACCATCTTCGGTCCCATGATATGCATGTAGGTCGGCGACCAGCCGATGCCCGCGCCCTTGATGATGGCCCAGAGCAGTGCGCTGGAATTGTTGGTCGAGAATTTGACGAGCTTGCGCAATTCGATGTCCGGAAACAGACCAGTCAGCAATTCCTGGCTCTTGGTCTGGTCGGCGAACTGCATCGCCAGGCGATGCTTGCGCAGATCCTCGATGGTTTTCGGCGTGCCGTAGATCGCGAGGTAGGAGGGGGCGGCCGTAAGCATGGAATGGATGCGACCGAGCCGCACGACCTTCACGTCGGGACTGGCCGGGCGGTCGAGTTGAATGGCGACGTCGACTTCCATGCGCAGCACGTCTGCCGAGCGCATTGCGCACATCAGATCGACCGCGAGTTGGGGGTAGGCGCGCTGGAATTCGACGAGCCGGGGCCCGAGCCAAAAGGTGCCGAAGGCTTCCGTGATGCCGATACGGACCTCGCCACTCATCGCCGGCACCGCGCGGTTGCGCGCTCTCACCAGGCCGAATGCGGCTTCTTCCATCCGCTTGGCGGCGGCGAGGATCTCCGCGCCTTCAGGCGTCGGACGAATTCCGTCGACATGCCGCGTGACCAGCACCGTTCCCAGGGTACGCTCGAGCTCGTCGATCTTTCGGCGCAACGCATTAGGCGAAAGTCCCATGCGGTCGGCCGCGGAACGGATGCTGCCGCAACGCGCGAGTTCAAGAAATGTACGAACCGCTTCCCAATCCGGGCCGCCAACGGACGAACTCAAGTCGACGTGTTCGTTTTCCGGACCGCCCCGGTTCACAATTATCGGCATACGGCGCCCCTGCGATCCTAATAATCTATTCGTAGACCGTAGGCTTTGGCAACCGGAGTGCGCCATGACCGTTCATGACCGACGTACCACTCGGAGCGCACAGGCCCTGATGGGTGTGCCGAAACCGGCCAAGTTCGGCCTGGAAGCGCCCGGGTTAACCAATTTGTCGCAGCGGCTGGTTGCCTTCAGCGCGACCTTTCAGGACATCGAGACACTGTTGCCGCGTGCCCGTCAGGCCATGGGCGGCGGGGCGCCGAACGAGGTGATTCACCGCGTCGCCCGGCATAATCCGGATTCGGTCTGGGCGATTGCCAGGCGTGATCGCTACGCCGCCGGCGACACCGAGGCCGAGGGATTTGTCGCGTTCCTGATGCTCACCGAGGAGGGCGCCGATCAACTCCTGAGCGGGGAGCTGAATGCGACAAATCCGCCGCTGCATTTGCTGACGCGACAGAACGAAAAGCCGGCCGCGATCTACGTCTGGGGAATGTATGCGCCGGGCGCCATCGCAGGAGGCGTGCCACTCGCCTTCGAGAAGACCTGGACGCCGCTATACCGTGACGCGCCGCTGCTGGCGCGAACGGTCACAATCGAAGGTTTGCGTATGGCGCAAAGCCTTGGTTTTCGCCGGGGGGCGAAATTCAGGGGCAAGTCCGCGCCGAACTTTCACATGTATCCGCGCGGCGTCTCCATCAAGGAGACGCGGGCGATCTATGACGATTTCCTCGACATCGAGAACGATCAGGATGTCTCCATCACGGTCGTCCGCTCGATCGAGGATTTCATGCGCGTGGTCGCGGTGCGCAGCGCGACTTTCGTCGCAGAGCAGGATTGTCCCTACGAGGAAGAGTTCGACGGCAACGATTTTTCCGCGAGCCATCTCCTGGCCTATGTCGGCAAGGAACCGGTCGGCTGTCTGCGCATCCGGTATTTTGCGGGCTTCGCCAAACTCGAGCGTCTCGCGGTCCGTCACGAGTTCCGCAGCCGGCACATCGGCACGCGGCTGATGAAGGCCGGCGTCGAGTTCTGCCGCGCCAAGGGCTATCGCCGCATCTACGGTCGCGCGCAGAAGGACCTGCTCAATTATTACATCAACATGGGCTGGAAGCAGCTCGAAGGCTCGTCCGAGTTCTTCTTCTCCGACTACGCCTATATCGAGATCGTCATCGACACCGATCCCAGCCCGAATGCGATTGCGCTCGGCGTCGATCCCTATGTGCTGATGCGGCCCGAGGGCAGATGGGACCGGCCGGGTGTGCTCGACCGCTCGGCGCAGCGCGGCTCGGGGCAGGTTGCCATGGGCAACCGGATTGCAGCAGGCAAGAAGAAGTCATGAAAAATGTCGTCAACCTCCGCTCCTATTCCAACGTCTCGCTGATCCCGACACTGGTGCTGCTCGATCTGCAACAGGAATACATCGCTTCTCCCCGCCTGTTCTCGCTGCCTGAAGCGGAGACGGCGCTCGAGAACTGCCGGCGGGCCTTGACGCATGCGCGCCGCGTGGGATTGCCGGTGGCGTTCCTGCGCATGATCGGCCAGTCGCCGTTTTTCAACCCGGCGCTGTCCTACTCCAACTGGATTTCCGGATTTGAGCCCTTGACCTCGGAGATGGTGTTCGAGCGCTCGAAACCGTCCTGTTACGCCAATCGCGAATTCGCCCACGCCATGAGCGAAGGCGGCGGCCATTTCGTGCTAGCCGGATTCTCCGGCGAGGCCGGTTGCCTTGCGACGGCAACCGACGCCTTTCACCGCGGTCATCGCGTCACCTATCTGGCGGATGCTTCCGCAAGCCACGATCTCGACCGGATCGCGGCACCGACCGTCCACGAAACCGTCACCCAACTGATCGGCCTCTACGCCGACGTCACCACGACGCGGAGCTGGATTGCAGGGCAGGCGGCAACCGTTTCCATGCTGGGGGGGTAGTAGGTATGAAAAGTACAATCGATGCCAAGCTCGACCTGATGGCGCGTTCGCTGCAGGAACACATCAATCTGGCGAAAGAGCTGGACCTGAATTTCGTCGCGCAGCTCCTGACCATGACGGCGATGGAAATCCGGATCAATCTGCACAGGATCTCGCAGCAGGAGATGGACACGCTGTGTGCTGTCGCCGATCCGAAGCAGGCTGCGCGCGAGCCGCAGGAGAG
>Ga0310811_10002798_pt1 | contig 21851 bp, 18 predicted proteins | sample YCmetagenome_FD_207642 | JGI IMG/M metagenome (GOLD analysis project Ga0310811, IMG submission 207642) | Soil microbial communities from experimental microcosm in Duke University, North Carolina, United States - YC | ecosystem: Engineered > Artificial ecosystem > Soil microcosm > Unclassified ...
ACAATTAAAAGCAAATGAACTATCATGGCAATAATAAAACCGGCTGCCATAAATATGATCCATCGTCGATCATTGACATACTGACGCACACGGGTTGAATAAGCGTGCGGCCAGCGTTCTGCGGCTATGATACCCATAGCGATACGTAAACGAAGTGGAGAATGGATGGGCGATCGACGCATCTCAGCGAGCAATGCCTGATAACATTGTTTACAGAGAATCCAGGAGAGACGCGGTTCTGGCACCCCTTCTGGGTCCTCCAACCTGACTGGCTCAAACCAGATACGATTGGTACATACCGAACAGTATTGTGCTGCGCGGCTACGTCGCTTGCGCGTACCATCCTGACGATCTGCAACGACAGGTTCCCCACTGTGCATTGCCTCTTTCATGATACTGTCCTTTCTGACTCCTGGCTCTCAGTAACAAATACTATTAGAATTCACACATAGAATATTGTCAAAGCTTCCGTCAAACTATTATGAAACTGAATGCCCGGTCATGCTGTTTATCAATTGTAACATATTCACCCCTCTACAAACGGTAATTATAAGATGTTTTTATAGAAATATGTATAGTGAATAAAATTCTCTCAGAAACATACCTCTATACTTAAAAGATCAGTAATAGTATTTATTATTCTTTTTCTTCTAAACACCAATCATTAGCATAATTATTCCAGAAAAACCCCTTCTTTCACTCATTCTGGCATGCCAGCAAAGACCTTCTTTAATAAAAAGGAAAAAGGACCTGATGCCAATGTAATATCAGATCCTTTTTCCGTATATAGCTATTCACGATAAATATCTGCGTTATTTTGCTCCACCAGCCAATAAAGGCAACAAGTACACAATCGTGAAGACAAACACCCAGACAATATCAACAAAGTGCCAGTACATCTCGACCGCCTGGATCGCAAAATGCTTTTTTGGTGTGAAATGTCCAAGCCCTGTACGGATCAGACAAACCACCATAAAGATGATACCAATGGTCACATGTAGCCCATGAAAACCTGTGAGCGTGAAAAAAGCCGATCCTTTGGTCCCGGTCCCAAGCGTAAAGTGCTCATTGACAATCAGACCAAAATATTCGAATACCTGCCCGCCCAGAAAGATCAGGCCCAGAACAATAGTAGCAGCCAGGCCCAGCATCAAACGACGCATATCACCTTTACGCAAACCACTACAGCCCCAATGCATCGTCGCACTACTCGCCAACAGGAAAAGAGTATTGACCAAAGAATTCGGCCAACCCGCAAAACCCCAACTCGTGCCGGAGCGAATCTCCAGGTAGAGATAAGCAGCGATAAAGTTCGCAAAGATCAGAGCCTCCGAGCAGATGAAGAAGATCATTCCCCACCATTCCATGCTACGGCCCGGTTGCGCTCCATGCTCTTCGAAAACTCGTATCTGCTCACCGTGAGCAGCACTCATAAAAGTAACTCCTCTACACTATCATGTTCTGTTTGCTTATGGTCAACAAAAATCGAGCACTGATGCCATAAGCAAACAAAAGCTTACCGACGTTCCAGAACCCAACCGACAGTCATCACAACAACCAGTACAAACCCGACCCCAATAATGATTGGCGTTGAGAGAATTCCATACAGTATGATGGCGATAGCAAGCGCCAGACCAAGCGGCCAGAAACTGGGTTTTGGCATGACATCATCAGCATTTACCAGTTTTGTGCGCAACTTGATCCGTCTCTTGCCCGAAACAACAGTCACTTGCTTGTCATCCGTCATATGCTCAGACTCTGGTTGTAATGACCCTTCCGGCTCTCCATCCTCACGAACTATACTTTCAGGAGTAGAAGGGATGAGTACATCCTGTTCCACATCTCCTGTTTGTACCTCTGCGTGTTGCTGGAGATCTTGCTCCTGTGATACTTTTATACCTTTACTCATCATATGCGTCCACCATTCTGCTGGATCTGGTAACTCATTTACCTAATGCACCACTGACTTCCAATCGGCCGTTTCAGGATACTTCTTGTCATAGAACGGGCGACGGCTGCGCACAATCGGAATTTCCAGAAAATTGTACGGTTTTGGCGGTGAAGTCGTATCCCATTCCAGCGTAAAGGCATCCCAGGGATCATCACTGGCTTTTTCACCATACTTCATCGTGATGACAAAGTTGATCAGGAATACTACGACACTAATGCCAATCACAAACGCGCCAATTGATGCCATCAGGTTTAGATCGTTCCAGCCAAGGTTCGCCGGATAGGTATACACACGACGTGGCATACCAAAGATACCAAGCAGATGCATAGGGAAGAAGGTCAGATTGAGGCCAATAAACGTCAGCCAGAAATGCCACTTGGCCAGCTTCTCATTCATCATCTTGCCCGTAAATTTCGGGAACCAGTAATACAAGCCCGCGAAGACTGCCAGCGCGGTCCCACCAAAGAGCACATAGTGAATATGCGCAACTACAAAGTAACTATCAGTGATCTGATAATCGAATGGCACTACCGCCAGCGCAGCACCATTCAACCCACCAATCAAAAACATGGCGATAAAACCAAGCGCAAACAGCATCGGTGCGCGGAAACTTATCTTTCCACCAACCACCGTCCAGATCCAGTTAAAGATTTTCACCGCTGTTGGAATAGCGATCAACGTCGTACTGGTCGCAAAGAACGCCTGCGCGATTGATGGGAGGCCTACTGCAAACATGTGGTGCGCCCAGACGGTAAAACTCAGGAAGCCAATCGCCACACCAGACCAGGCAATAAAGGTATAACCGAAAATTGGTTTGCGCGAGAAGACCGGCAAAATCTCAGAGATCATGCCAAATGCTGGCAAAATCAGGATATATACCTCTGGATGACCAAACGACCAGAAAAGGTGTTGCCAGAGCAACGGATCGCCGCCCTGAGCATACTGGTAAAAGTGAGTTCCCATATGACGATCAAGCAGCAAGAGAATACTGGCAACCGTCAAACTCGGCAAAGCGAACAGCAACAGGAAAGACATTACCAGAATCATCCACGAGAACAGCGGCATACGGTTAATGCTCATACCAGGAGCACGCAACTTAAAGATCGTCACCACAAAGTTCAGCGAACCAGCGATTGACGAGATACCCAGCAGGGTCGTACCCAGAATCCAGAAGTCGGCATTCATCCCAGGAGTACACTGGAAACCATGACCACAACCAGCAGCAGTTTCATTCAGCGGGGCATACATAAACCAGCCACCATTTGGAGCCGCATGAAAAATGAAGCTGGACTGCATAAAGATACCGCCAAAGAGTAATAGCCAGTACCCGAAGGCGTTAAGCCGTGGAAAAGCCATATCGCGAGCACCGATCATCAGCGGCACGATATAGTTGCCAAATCCTGCCAGTGTTGGAATCACGAACAGGAAAATCATGGTCGTGCCATGCATCGTGAAGATCTGATTGTAGGTTTCAGGGTCCATCACCTTCCCATCTGGCAACGCCAGTTGTGTGCGGATCAGGAGTGCCTCCATCCCACCAACCAGGAAGAAAAAGATACCCGTGATCAGATACATCAAGCCAATCTTTTTATGATCGACAGTTGTAATCCACTCACCAATATATGTTTCGCTAAAACTCTTGCGACGAACACCAATCGTGGTAGTTTCGCCGACAGTGCGAGTTGCCATGAACAAATCCTCCAAAAGTCTAGCCCTTTTTTCAGCGACGAAGCCGGGCAAGCAGGCTTATTGTAGACTCTCTAGATAGGCAACGAGAGACTTGATCTGGTCATTGCTCAATTGACCAATCGCCATATCATTTCCAGGTTTAACGGCCTGCGGATCCTGTAACCACTTCGCAAGATTACATGTCTGCATGAGATCAGGCGAGTTTGGATTACATTGATCCTTATTATTCGTTAACACCCCACCGGCAATCAAATCGCGGCTCCCAAAGTGGGTCAGATTCGGTCCCAGTGGACAATTCGTTGTATTATTGGGGCTGGAACCCGGCAATGCATCGTTACACACCACTGCGGTATTGACATACTTGGTTGCATCCACACCAATAATGCCATGACAGGTTGTACACTGCTGCTTGAACAATGCCTGACCTTGAGCTGCCAGACTCCCCGGAGCAGGAGCAACAGCCGCTTTTTGCTGCGCCGAGATCCAGGTCTGGAACTGATCAGGTGTCTCCACAATCACATTGAAGCGCATATTAGCATGCTGGGTACCACAATACTCCGCACATTCACCAATATAGGTGCCAACCTTATTGGCGATAAACCACTTGGTATTATTATGGCCGGGGATCACATCAGTTTTTCCAGTTAACTGCGGAACCCAGAAACTATGGATCACATTATTTGAAAAAAGGTTTACATGGATATCAGTACCAACCGGAACATGTAACGAGTCAGCGGTTGTGATGTTATATTTATCATAGTGGAACTCCCACCACCACTGATGGCCAACAGCCGTCACTTCTACGGTATTCGCTGATGCTGGCTCAGCTTCCGGCGCAACCTGCAATACGCCACGAATTGTGAAGAATAAGACAATAAACAATACAACCGTTGGGACCGCAGTCCAGGCAAGTTCCAACTTCATGTTGCCATGAATCTGGCGCGGATTGGGCATACCCGGACGCTCACGATAGCGAAAAATCGCGAAAAGGAGTATCCCTTCAACGACAACAAATACAATAGAGGCAACTACTAAGATTACCCAGAAAAGGTATGTTTCATCCGAAGCAACGGGACCCTGCGTATTTAAGATAGATGCAGGCTCATTGCATGCAGTTAAAAAGATTGAGGACATGAGCAAGATGGTTAACAACACCAGCCAGCGCTTCGTCCTACGAAATACAGGCATCCTCACGTCTAACTCTGCCTTCCTTATCAGCCGACTTCTCCAGAATGCATGATACGAATGTATCGACACCAGGAGGTGTTTCCCTGGAGCATAGAAGGTTCTATCTGGATCTTTCCATACGTACAGCAAGCCAGAACCGCTTATGGCTCCTTACACGAATGTTGTTTGACGACGATGGATGGCATGCCTTATACAAGGGACATGCTTTCCATTGTACTGCTGTAGTGTAGCGATGGAGCCTAACACGAAACTTGCAAATTCAGAAACGAACCTTACAAGCACCTGAATAGAGAATACTCGTTCTTTACGTATTAAGGCTCTAGCAAAGATCAGTTTATTCTCTCGCAACTGGTATGCCTCAACATAATCAATAGCTAAACAACTACGTAAAAGAACTTTATACTCAAAAATCGATAAAAAGAAACTCATCAAGCCTCTGAAATAGAACATCAGCGCACACCGAATTCGTATCTCAGAGAAAACTTCTTTATGTACTATAGCAAGATAAAAAAGGTAAGACAAATAGAAATACGACATAGCACAACTAACACAGCTATATTCTGTAAAAAATGTGTTAGAAGAAGGGAATGGAGTGATCAATCATCATACATGCTGTGATCATAAACCCATAATTTGTCCAGATGAGAAGATATAGAGTGTAAAACGTTCAGGCAATTGTAAGGTCGTCTGGTCGCGTTGCAAGGGGTCTATCAGGAACGGCTACGAAAATAGTATGCGTCGTACTTTCTCTTTGCCGTCATTCAAATATCTGTATCATCGTAGATATACCCATTGAGCATATCTAATCCTGCGTGTCACCATATCACATCATTAAAAAAACATCGCATGACATGCAGCTAGATGGTGGTTCGCGCAGACATTGTATTGTCTTTAGAGTAAGGGAGTCTGAGAAAACATGAACGTTGTAAGTCATCCTACCTGCTGTTCTTCCACAGAGAACTTGCAACAAGAGAGGTTATAAAAGCATGAGCCTTGAGATACATCCGCAGCAAGTTCAACCGCAGCAGGATATGCTTCCGCAACAAGAACTGCATACATGGCGGAAAACTATTGGCAACTATGTCAATTTGATCAAACCACACGTAACGGTCCTGTTACTGGGAGTAACCGTCGCAGCAATGGCAATTGCGCAACGTGGTTTTCCACCCCTGGGATTAGTACTGGCGACATTGCTCGGTGGCGCGATGGCAGCAGGGAGTGCCAATGCTTTGAACTGTTATATTGACCGCGACATAGATCAGATTATGGGACGCACCAGTCGCCGATCATTGCCATCGGGACGTGTGAAACCAACAACAGCCCTGATCTTTGGCATTCTCCTGGGTATTGGTTCATTTGGCATCTTATTTGCCTTCGTTAATCTACTGAGCGCGGTGCTCGCATTTGCTGCCATCCTCTTCTATGTGTTTGTGTACACACTAGGACTCAAACGGACAACGGCGCAGAATATCGTCATTGGTGGAGCGGCTGGCGCTGTTCCCGTCCTTGTCGGCTGGGCAGCAGTCACTAACTCGGTAACGCTCTCAGCGATATGGCTCTTTGCCATCATCTTCTATTGGACACCGCCACACTTCTGGGCACTCTCCTTGTTGATCCAAAAAGATTATGAGAAGGCCCATATTCCAATGATGCCTCTTGTGATGGGAGAAGCAGAGACACGTCGTCAGATCATGCTCTATTCTTTATTACTACTCGCCACCACATTAGTATTGTTTGTGATGCACACGATGGGCTATATCTATCTCGTCGGAGCGCTGATACTGGGGGGGATTCTCCTGTATATGGCAATCCGTCTGCTCCTTGAGCCAAGCAAACACTGGGCACGTACATTGTTCTGGTATTCAAACTGTTATCTCGCCGCGATCTTTGCAGTTATGGTCATTGATCGGGTCATTCATCTCTGATCTCACCCGGAAACCAGAGAATAGCAATAGAAAAGAACAAGCCAATGAGTTTGCATATGAACTGGCGTCTCGCCTCACGCCTATCGGTTATTACTTTTGCTGCTCTCGTCGTTCTTGTTATCGCGTTAATCCAACAGCAAAAAGCACAGGTTCAGCCAAATAGCTCCAACAACGCAATCCCAACCACTGCGTCAGGTCTTTATGGCACTGATCTGGGAGGGAAAGTGGCACCCGGTTTTCAATTAACCGATCAGAACGGCAAACAGATCTCGCTGGCACAATTTAAAGGAGAACCAGTCGTTCTCACATTTCTGTATACTCACTGTCCCGATGTCTGCCCACTGACCGCTGAAAAGCTGCATTCAACCGTACAACTGCTGGGCAGTAACGCCCAACATGTCGGCATCATCGCAGTAAGTGTTGATCCTAAAGGTGATACGCCTGCAGCCGTAACAGCATTCACACAGGCTCATAACATGCAGAACTCCTGGCATTATCTGATGGGTAGTCAGGCAGAACTCTCACCAGTATGGAGCAACTACAGTATCTACGCACAAACAATGACACAAACAACCAGCCATAGTGATGCCATCTATGTTATTGATAAACAGGGTCGGGAACGCGTCTTTCTGAGCAGCAACGATTTTCAACCCTCTGACCTTGCAACAGATTTAAAGACATTACTGAAAGAAAATGGGTAGTATTGTATGGCATCATCCACAGTATAGATCGATTATTTCTATACACTGAATAAGAACAGAAAGGTAAAGCTTGAACAGCTTGCACGAACCTCATATATTTGGTATGCTTAAATGGAAAGTATCATGATAAGATGCATTCAGAAGTGCATCAAACACACTCTGTACATACATACTCATACATTTCAGGTAGTATTGCATAGTTTATCAACTGGCATATCATGAGACAACGTAGCCTGTGTGCTACATGTATCTGAGAATGTACGATAGCTACAGTTGTAACAATCAAAGCAGTCCTCACTGATTGTATAGCATTCGAAGAGGAAAGCAAAAACGTATGGACACTTCTCTTCAACAGACAAATCTCACAGTGAATGACCTGACAACGCCACTGGAGACATATCAGGATCATGAAGCGGAAGAACATCATATCCATATGCCCGGACCAAGTTTATGGCCCATCATCCTCAGTCTGGCTATTCTGGTCACGATCATTGGTTTGCTGTTCATTCCGGATGCCCCCTGGCTGTCACTGATCGCGCTTCCTTTTATCCTGGTAGGAATTATCGGTTGGGCAGTGGAAGATCCTTCGGGGCATGGAGTAGAAACAACAACCGGCCCGTATCGCTATATTCCTTCACTGACAAGCGATAAGGTGCTGGACATAGCACGAGCAACTGCGGAAAGAATTGTAACCGTCAGCAGCACGCCTTATAGCATTCATCCTGTCAAAGTGGAGCTAGAGGATGAAGTGCCGGGTAAAGGGGTTGTGCTGGCAATCCACGGGAAAGTTGAACTGGCAGTACAGCGCACAGAATTAGAAAATGCATTGCGCCATGTGCCAAATGTTGTCGACGTGAAGAACTTCCTGGTGGCGGAAGATAGCATCCTGCCAACCGCCTATAGTCGCATTGATGCTCTGCGCGAACAGGGAAAGCTAGAGGGTGCGCAGAATATTGCTGTCTTTGTCGAAAACTATATTCTACACATCTATGGTGATGTGCCAAATACTAAAATGAAATACGCATTAGAGCGTGAATTACTTGGTATTCCTGGCATCCGCGTTGTCGTCAATCATATCGGCCTCAACAAAGACATCCCTGGTAATCTGGGCAAGACATTAAATAAGATCTAGCCATTACCACACGATCTGTTAAAACCAGCTTCCAGCAGACGCTATTTACAAAAGAAACGTGATCTCCTCTAAATAGAGGAGATCACGCTTCTTTTCTTATGTCACAGAGAACTTATCTCTTATTGCGCAGGAAGGCTGGTATCTCGATGAAATCCCCCGAAGGAGTATTACGATTCCCACGTGATAACTCAGCCGCGCCACGATCAATACGACGGATATGCCGCTGTGGAGTAGACGAACGATTCAACGCCTGTGCCTCTGGTTCAGGAGTTGGAACCGCACTATGATCCTCCTCAGTCGCTGCTGATGGAATATCCTCATCATCCAGATACTCATCTTCTTGCTCATCCATCTCATCATCAAGCATCATATCGACCGGTGGGGGTCCATGACGCCCATTATCAGATGAAAAAGCAGCAGGAGCATTTGGTGCGCTTACGTTGCGTGCCCCAGGCATTGGACCGGTCGGGCGACTGGTCATATTGGGTTGCTGCATAGATGAGGCCATTGGAGGATTAGGATTATAGCTCTGATTTGCCTGGTTGCCCTGGCGTCCCGCTGGTCCATTATTTGTATAACCACTTGAAGATGAAGAAGCAGAAGAATAAATCCTGCTACGATCATATTCTGGTCGCACAGGTGTATACGCAGGATAGCCACCCGCTACCGCCCTACCACTCGACATATCATAATCAAAGCCAGTCGCGATAACAGTAATCTTTACTCGTCCATCATAATTGGGATCTTGCACCGCACCAAAGATAATATTTGCTTCAGGATGAGCAGCCTGACTGATAATATCAGCCGCCTCATTTACCTCAAACAAGGTCATATCCGTGCCGCCAGTGATATTAAAGAGCACGCCATGCGCACCGCTGATATCAATGTCCAACAACGGGCTGGCAATCGCGAGTTGAGCCGCCTCCGAAGCACGACTCTCACCATTTGCCTCACCGATAGCCATTAAAGCAGAACCAGCCGCAGACATAATCGTCTTCACATCAGCGAAGTCCAGATTGATCAAGCCAGGGACCGTAATCAGATCGCTGATCCCTTGAATGCCCTGACGCAACACATCATCCGCAAGCCGAAACGCCTCCGATAATGGAGTATTCTTATTCGCAACCTGTAGCAAACGGTCGTTTGGTACCGTAATTAAAGTATCAACATGCTGTTTCAGATTATTGATACCTTCCTCAGCAGAAAGCATACGTTTTTTGCCTTCAAAGGCAAACGGTCTGGTCACCACACCCACTGTCAGAGCGCCAACCTCACGCGCGATCTGCGCGACAACCGGGCTTGCTCCGGTCCCGGTACCACCACCCATACCAGCCGTAATAAAGACCATATCGCAGCCCTTGAGTGCCTCATAGATATCCTCAGCGTTCTCCTCTGCAGCTTTCATACCAACACTTGGATTTCCGCCCGCGCCAAGACCACGAGTGAGTTTGTCACCGATACGAATACGGTGAGGAGCCTCAGTCAAGAGTAAAGCCTGCGCGTCCGTATTAATGGCAATAAATTCAATCCCCGTCATATTTGCCTGTATCATACGGTTTACCGCATTGCTCCCACCTCCGCCAACGCCAATGACACGAATTTGGGCAAAGCCTTCTAGTTGATGATTTCCCATTGGTAACATATTACTTCGTGGCCCCCTTTCGAGTTTCTCATTTATAGAAATGAACACCTTTTACTGAATACAACGAACAAGCGGCACAGCCCAACTTGCAGTTTCTCTACAAATGAGCAACTCCATTACGGAATGAATGCACGCAGCCAGCGACTAACACGAGACACAAGATCTACATCCGCTTCATCATCCTCATCAACAAACTCATCATCATCCGCTACTGCTAATGACGCATGACGAGCGCCCCAGAGTAACAAACCAACAGCAGTAGCGTAGGCAGGTCTGTTGATAGAGTCGGCAAGACCATGAAGTCCCAGAGGAGAACCAATACGGGCGGGCAGATCAAGAATATGGCCGGCCATTTCCAGAATGCCGGGCAACTCCGCAGTACCACCAGTAATCACAATTCCCGCAGGGAGTAGTCCATCATACCCAGATTTCTTGATTTCTTCATGCACCATGGCGAACAATTCGTCCACCCGTGCCTGAATAATTTCAGCCAGCAACTTGCGTGGCACCAGATCATCACAGTCCGACATGAACTGTGACAGATCTATCATATCATCCTCATCTATGGTTGATGGATCACAATGCCCATAAGTAATTTTTAATTCCTCAGCGACTCCTACTGGTAAACGTAGCCCGATAGCAATATCACTGGTAATTAAATTCCCCCCTACCGGAAGTACCACCGTATGCCAGATAGCGCCATCAGCATAGACAGCGACATCTGTGGTCCCTCCACCGATATCGACCAGAGCTACACCGAGATCTGTTTCGCCATCCTCCAGCACGGCATCTCCTGATGCCAGAGGCTCTAAAACAAAATCCTCAATTTCTACATGTGCTTTATGGACACATTTAATCAAATTGTGAATAGAAGACACCGCCCCCGTGATAATATGCGTCTCCACTTCGAGGCGGAAACCAGACATACCGGTAGGATTTTTGATGCCTTCTTGCCCATCGACAACATAACTACGTGGGATAACGTGGATTATCTCACGGTTGGCAGGCAGAGCAATAGCCTGGGCGACTTCAATCGCTCGACTGATATCATTCTGCTCAATATCACGATGTTGAGGTGAAATAGCCACAAAGCCCCGACTATTCTCTGAGGCAATATGGCTGCCTGCGATGCCAACATATGCTGACACTATTTTTTTCCCGGAAAGACGTTCTGCACGATCTAGCGCCGCAGCAATTGATGTGACGGTCTCTTCAATGTTCACCACCACCCCACGGCGCAACCCCTGTGAAGGGCAGGTGCCAACGCCAACAATATTCAGCTTCCCGTCACGATCCAATTCGCCGACCAGGACACAGACTTTTGTTGTTCCAACGTCGATTCCGACTATCACCCGCTCTTGCACGTTCTACGCTCCTATTGGGCGGTACACTTGTGAGACGCACTACAAATACAGTTATTGTGACCTGCCATTAGTATCTTTCATGCTCTTTTTAATAAAGTCTTATTACGCAACCCAACGTCACTCTCGTGACTGGTGCTCCGCACTCAGGCTTGCGGATCTGTAGTATCTATTGTTGTAACGTAAATACTGGTCGCAAACCATAACGTAAATCTATTGTAGCTACATGCAAACTCTGTTGCTGTGCAAGAGTTAACACTCCCTGCAATTCGATTAGCCGATTATCCAACGAATTGGCATCCTGTGCCCCACCCAGATAAGCTTTCCAACCCGCCGGACTCTCAACTATATATGATCCCCTACTACCCGCATTCCCACTTGCTGGATTATTGTTACTAGCATACATTGTACCATCGTAATACAGTTTGAACACATTGATACCTGTCACTTTAGGAAAATTTTGTAGAATAGCTAAAGCAAATGGAATATCAGTCTGTCTTATATACGCGCCAGGATGCAATTGTGGCTCTGTTTGATCTTTTGCATTCCCCTGGTCCGTAATATCTATAACAGTTCCCAGATGACCCGTATTTCCAGCCGGACTAACCTGTGTCAGGATCATACCATCTCGGTCAACTTCATATACAGACCCCTGAGACGTCTGCCAGAGCATAGCTGGCAGACGCTCAGTGATAGAGACAGTAATTTGATCTGGTAAATGCTTCTGCACTTCTGTTTGTTGCACCAAAGGGAGCATATCAATGTGCTCTTGCATTCCTTCTACATTGAGAAAGAAAATGTTCTGGCCCATCCCCCCCATCTGCTGCACTTGCTGGATCAATGCCTGGTTGTGTGTACCGATCACCTGTATATGGGCGATACGAAACACAGAACCTGACACCAGAAAATTTAACAGCATAATCAAAAGTATCAGAAGAATGACGATCCCGACAAACTTCCAGAGCCTGCCGCGCCGCGCTCGGCGACGACTTCTACGCAACGGTACTGACGAGAGCTGCCGACGATTGTACGGCAATGGCCGTTTGACTGAATACATACGACCACTGGTCGCCCGAACCCCCGTTTGCGCTAACGTCCGTGGCACAGAAACATATTTTTGTGGCCGTGGACGCACACGTTGCAAACGCTTTTTCCGTTGCGCAAAGGTATCCCATGCCATAGAGAGATCCGTCTCTGGTACGGTCACTGTGCGCTGGAAGGAATTAGGTGTTACAGGCACCTTCTGAGTTCGCTCTTTTTTCTTGAGAGTTTCATTCCGATTGGGTCGATACACCGACGATCCAACGTCATAGTGATGCGCAACGCGTTGCTCTGGTAGCTTTTTCTTTTCTGTCATGTCATTGTTACCTTCCACTCCCCGCGCAGTTCGACCTCCAACTCCAGGTTCACCCCAAACCCCTCGTATACGCGATGATGTGCTTCCCGGATAAGTGCCGCAACATCGGCTGCTCTTGCTCCACCTACATTAACGATAAAATTGGCATGACGCTCTGAAATTTTTGCTCCACCGTGAGTGATACCTTTCAGTCCAACCGCCTCGATCAGGCGGCCGGAAAAATCTCCCGTTGGATTTTTGAATACGGACCCAGCACTCTGTTGAGGCGGCTGGGTCCGCTTACGATATAATTTATGTTCCTCAATCTCCGCCCGTAATTGCTGCGGATCTGCCCGGTGCAGACGTATCCCCATCTTGGAGACAATCTCGCCGGGCTCTATGAGTTTTCGAGGTGCAGCAATCGGGTTTCCTTGCTCATCAAATTGGACACGCCGTTGTGCGCGAAAACGGCTGTGCCGATAGCTGAGATCCAGATCCGCATGCTGGTAACGCACCATCGTTGGTGCAATCTGGCGCTCTTCTGATTGCCGGGCATCCATAATATCAACCCACTCCAACACCTCACCCAGACTATGACCATGCACACCAGCGTTGCTAATCACACCACCACCCAGAGTGCCAGGGATGCCAGGGCCAAATTCCAGCCCCCCCCAGCCCTTTGGTGCCAGTTCATTTAATAAACGCGGCCAACTAATACCCGCGCCTGCCTCTAGCAATGCCGTACCATCTTCTTGCTCTTCAATGGTATAGCCACCAATAGCAATGCGAGCAACGATTCCCCGCACTCCCTCATCCGCATAGAGCACGTTTGATCCGTTCCCGGTGATAAGTAACGGCCACCGACGCTCGGAACAAAGTGTTACCAGACCGAGAAGATTCTCCTGGGTATCAACTGAAATCCACACATCGGCTGGTCCTCCCACACCAAAGTTCCCATGACGCGACATTGGCTCATCACGCCGCACATTTTTGCCAAAGTGTTTTTGTAACTCAGTGTAAGCAGTCTCGGTATCGAATGTCATTTGATCTCCTCTAAGCCTGGTATGCGCCATTCAGCAATGCTTCTGTTACCATGTAAATATCTCCTGCACCCATGACCACGACTACATCACCAGCGCGAAGTATGCTCACTAACAGTCTGGTTGTTTTCTCGATACTTCCACCATGAAACACCTGACCCTGAGCTTGAGCTTGAGCAAAATGTGGCTCCTGCTGTATCGCTGCGGCCAGTTGACGAGCATGGACTAAGCCAGTATCACGTTCACGTGCCGGAAAGATATCAGCAATAATAGCAACATCGGCAGCATCAAACGAATGCAAGAACTGGTTGAAAAACGTTTTGGTTCGGCTATACATATGAGGCTGGTAAACCGCAATGATACGCCGATCAGGATAACGTTGATGCGTTGCTGTTAAAGTAAGCTCAATTGCTGTCGGATGATGCGCATAATCATCGATCAGCATGACATCAAGCATCCGTTGCCCAAGAGCTAATGGACCTTGATGACGAATCTCAAACCGCCTCCGGGTTCCGCTGAAGGTGGCTAATGTCTGCGCGATTGATGTTGCCTCAACCCCCAGTACATGAGCAGCCGTCAGAGCAGCCAGCGCGTTCTCGATATTATGCACTCCGGGCAACAGCAAATGAAATTCCTGTTCCTGCGGAAACGCTTGTCCGGTATTTGTCTTGACCCGAAAACTGGTTTCACCCTCAAGTCGGACATCATATGCCTCAACCGTAGCACGTTCAGTACCAATGCCTCCGCCCTTTACCGAATATGTCAGAATGCGGCCCGGCCAATTATGTAAACGAGCATGCAGGTCATGGCAGCCAGCACTATCAGCATTCAAAATCAAAGTTGGTGGCAACGGCCATTCGCGCTGCAGGTCCATGCCACGAACGAAATGCTCAAATGCTGAGAGATAGGCATCGTAGTCGGGAAAGAATTCTGGATGCTCGTACTCAATCGAAGTCACGATCACCAGACGTGGATGATAATGCCAGAAGTTATGGTTATACTCATCAGCCTCATTCACAAAATAGTCGCTGTTACCCAGGCGATAATTTGCGCCGAAGCGTGGTACCACAGCACCAATCTCACAGGTAGGATCAAGATTCGCGTCAACGAGCATCAGTGAAAGCATCGCGGTGGTTGTACCTTTACCATGCACACCACTCACCGACAAAACACATTTGCTCAGCATCAGCTCTCCAAGCAGTTCTTGCCAGGTTATTACTCGTAAGCCACGTTGCTGTGCTGCCAGCAATTCTGGATTCTGAGGGTCCAGTGCAGGTACAGCCGGACTAATCACCAGTGCATCAACATCTGCAAGATGATGTGCATCATGTCCAATCTGAACAGCAATCCCTGCCTGTTGCAAAGCTTTGACAGTAGCGGACTCACGCTGATCACAACCAGTAACCACGTCGCCAGCCATCTGTGCCATCTGGGCAACTGCCGAGATCCCCTGACCTCCAATACCCATAAAATGCAAGCGTGACTTCTTCAAGAATTTATCCCCTCATGTTCTACTACCTGTTGAATATTGCCCCCACCGAGTTTCACCACGGCCTCTACAATATCTTTTGTAGCGGCTGGTCGTGCGAAACCCTTCAACGCCTGGGCCATGACCTGTAAGCGCTCAGGGGCAAAAATAGTTGCCTCTACCTGTTCCAATAGCGATGCTGGTTGCAGATCATCATTACGAATAGAGATCGCGGCTCCCGCTCGCGCAAATGTCTCAGCATTCGCCTCTTGTGGGGAACTGCCAATCGCCGGAGGCAATGGTATCAGCAAACCAGGCTTCTCCATTACCGCCAGTTCACTCAAGGTAGACGCTCCCGACCGACAAAGAACGAGTTCAGCCGCTTGCAGTGCTGCGGGCATCTCATCTGACATATAAGGGACCAGACGATAACGCCCTCTGACTGTCTCATCCAGACCATCGGTCATCTCTTCAGCAAGCTTCCGCGTCTCTTCATACAGCTTCTGACCACTGATCTGCAACACCTGACAGCGTTGCAACAATGTTGGCAGTGCTCGTGCCACCACCTGATTGAGATGACGTGCTCCCTGACTACCACCAGTGACCAGCAATAAAGGGACAGCAGGATCAAAACCAAGTTGCGCCCGCGCCTGCTGGCTACTCATTGCACGCGCAGCAAGAATCTCCTTACGAATAGGATTTCCCAGTAACAGCGTCTTATGTGCCGGGAAAAAGTGCCGAGAATCAGCAAAGGCAACCGAGATCTTTGTCGCAAAAGGGGCGATCAATTTGTTCGACAAATTCGGTGGCACATCCTGCTGATGCAGAAGGAGTGGTACCTTATGTATCCTGGCAGACAAGCCAGTTGGAACAGAAACATACCCCCCACTAGTAAACGCTACATCGGGGTGAAATTCGCGGACGATATTGAGCGCCTGTACCATACCAACAGGAACACGCGCCAGACTCTTCGCGGTTTTCACCGAGACATACCGTTGCAGCTTGCCTGCTTTAATCGTCGCCATACGGAAACCAGCAGCAGGCACCAACTGCGTCTCCAGACCATCATCACTGCCTAGATAGAGAATGTCTGCATTGTATATATCACGTAATTGTGTGGCGACAGCCAGAGCCGGATAAATATGACCGCCGGTGCCACCACCTGATATTAAAACTCGCATACACTATAATTCCATACCGTATAAAACTCTTCCCCAATTCATAGAATTGAGGAAAACTCATACTATTTTTTTCTTCTTGTTACTTTCTCAATAGTTTTCCGTGAAAGGGCCGGAGCTCCCGGCTCCTGAATATAGCGTGAAATACTGAGTAATACACCCACCCCGGCCAGCGAAATGACCAGCGATGTCCCACCAAAACTGATAAATGGTAATGGAACACCTGTATACGGGATCGTCGCCGTTGTCGCACCAATATTAATCAGTGCCTGAACAATCAGCCAGGTCGTAATACCAGTTGCCAGCAAGGCTCCATAAAGATCCTGGGTTCGCCTTGCCAGACGAAAACCTCGAAATGCTAGTATCATAAACAAAGCAATAACTATCACGCAACCTATATAGCCCAATTCTTCACCAATAATAGCAAAAATGGAGTCAATATATGGTAGCGGTAAATAGCCCGTCTTTTGACGGCTTGCGCCTAACCCTACCCCAAGCCAGCCACCTGATCCCAGAGCCAATAATGACTGGTACAACTGCAGATTACTACCAGTTACATCTTTAAACGGATCAAGAAATCCAATCAAGCGGACATAACGATATCCTTTAAAGGCCTGGGTTAAGAATATCAGGCCGCCTGCTCCCATAGCAAGCAAAAACTGAAAAATATTCGCACCAGCCGTAAAAAACATCGCGGCAGTAAAGGCAGCAATAACACTCGCGGTTCCCATGTCATTCTCCAGTAAGACCAGGCCCAGAATAGTACCAACAAGAATGACAAATGGCGTTAAACCATAAAGAAAAGAACTGACTTGATTTCCTTTACGAGCCAACCAATCTGCAATATACAAAGCCAGTACTAATTTGATCAATTCACTGGGCTGAAATGAGAAAAACGAGCCAAAAGCCAACCAACGGGATGCGCCATACGCACTGGTTCCAAACAACAGCACGATAATCAGCAATGGAAACGCGACCACCATACCCCAGAGAGAAAAACGTCGCCACACGCGATAATCGATACGCATCGTCACCAGCATCACAGCTATCCCCAGCACAGCCCCTAGCAATTGCTTTTGAAAGAAATACGAAGCACCACCATAGTAGCGTGCCGCGATAAAAGAGCTTGCGCTATAGACCATCACCAGACCAATACACAGCAACAATAGCACCGTCACCAGCAACACCGGATCAACGCGTCCGGGCACCCGCACCATCGGGCTCGCGACCCGAGCCGCTTTCTGCTGCTCATCATTCAGTGGCACACTCACACGTCTGCCCGGTTGTTGCAACAGAGTGCCAGAGCGCCGCAAGCGACCCGAAACATGTTCCGACTCTTTTGCTTGCGCCGCATCAGCATTGCGCGTACCTGCCGTAGCCGCATCAGCCACAAATGATTGCCCATTCAGACGAGGTAACGTCTTACGCCGGTTCGTCGTATCAATCACCGTATCCTCAACAGCAAAACTCACTCGCCGCTGTGGCCTGTCTCCATTCCGAGGCAAACGACGTCGCGCCGATGCCTCTGGCTCGGCAGGGCGTGACCGCTTTCTCTGTGGCACTACCACGTCTTCGACAGAGCGCGGACGCAAAGACCACCGATGTCGCCTCGGTTCCTGTGCATCCTCCCGTTCGGTTTCAATCCCCACCTGCTGCTGTTTTGTGAGTTTGTTCTTCGGCATGAGCGATTCTATTTCCTTACATCCAGATATGTGCGAATACTGCAGTCTGCCCGTGCAATGGTTCCGAATGCCTTGCCTGTGAGTTTGGGACTCATTCCCTGATATCTTTTGATACCTTGACTTAGAACGAATTTTCGACTATATTACTTTACAAAGACATTCACTTTCGTTTGGACTTTCCCTCGTCATCTTGAGCCGATTGCTCTTGCATGACCTGGAGCATTTTCTCAACCTCTTGATCACTGATTGACAGGCGTTGCAGTTGAGGATCAACGATCTCAACCCCCTGAGCATGGATCAATGAACTCCAGGGATCGCTATCAAGAGTTGGAATAGTAATCTCAGCAGGCTGAGACGGGTCCGCTGGTATCTTATTGGGATCCACTTTGTGCGTCCCTAATAATTCCTGCCAGACCTCACTCAACTCTTGTTGTTGTGCAGGCACGTTCTCCTGTTTTTTCTGTATTTCGTGACTATCCTCTTGCATCACAATACACCTTTTCACTACACGAACATCTTGTACATACAACATCCACACATTACCCAAACTACGACACTATGTATGTCTGGCTAAAAGCCAGATACCTGTTCATAAGCCATTGTATGAGAGCGAAAGGTTCATGGCTGCTGATCAGGAGGAATGTTATAACGCAACATTAACTGTTGCGCGATCTGACTCCACAACGGCCCGGCAGCGTTGCCACCAAAGATATCATCAGGATGGTCCAGTTTGACCAGGATCACAAAGCGAGGATCGGTCGCAGGAATAAATCCAGCCAGAGAAGCTTCAGTTTCTGACATCGACAATCCCTGCGTTGTTGCGGTGCCAGACTTAAAAGCGATCTGATAACCCGGTACAGATGCTTCTCCTTTGTTATAAAGCGCATTCGCTTTCAGCATCCCTACCAACTCTTGATCGGCTTGAGCACTGATAACCTGATGAGAAACCTGTGGTTGTATGTTGGTTACTTTTTGGCCGGAGCTGATTTCTGACACAATATACGGTTTCATCATGACCCCATTGTTCGCGACCGCCTCATAAGCCATCGCCATCTGAATTGGTGTCACAAGAATACTCTGTCCAAAGGATTGACGAGCCAGATCACTTGGTGACCAGCCATTATCCTGCGGCGACGAATACGAACCACAGCTCTCCGGCGCGAAAAGACCAGTACATTGTCCAAAGCCAAACCGCTGTACATACGGATAGAACCCCTGCGGTCCCAGATAGTTATGCCCAATGATAGATGCGCCCACATTAGATGAGTACTCTAACACCTGTGTCATCGTCTCTTTGCCATGACCGGCCGGATAATCCCAATTGGTAACACGCGGTGTCCCATCACTGAAATCAACATAACCTGGATCATTAATGGTACTTGAAGGAGTGACTTTGTGCTGATCAAGCGCAGCCGCCATCGTAATGACCTTCATCGTTGATCCCGGCTCATACTCACAATACAGGACAGGGTTCATGTAGACTTCCTCGGTATTCAAACACCCCTTCTGTGACGCGTACTGCCCATAATTATTGGGATCAAAAGTAGGAGAGCCAGCCATCGCCACAATCGCGCCTGTACGAGCATCAACCACAACTGCGGATCCACTTAATGACCCTGTTTGCTTGACACGTGCATCCAGTTCTGTCTGTAGTTGATATTGAATATCACTGTCAATAGTCAAAGTGATATTCGACCCCGGAACTGGCTGCTGACTGGAACTGGCACCAACCGTCAAAGGATTTCCATTGAGATCAGTTTCAGTGGTAAAACTACCGGGTTTGCCTGCCAACTGCTGGTCGTAACTACGCTCAATACCATAGACACCATGAGGTGTCGTATTTGTTGTATCCTGCACATAACCCAGAATTTGAGCCATCGCATCCCCCTGAGGGTAATCACGCCAGGTACGTGGCTGAAGGAACGTATATGGTAACTGCATAGCACTCAATTGCGCACTCTGTGCAGGAGTAATGGACACAGCAACAGGAACAGCAGCAACATTTAAGCTCAAATCCTGCTCTAAAGTTGTCACAGGAACATTCGTCAAAACACGATGCAACTTTTGTGCCAACTGTACACGCACTCCCTCATAGGTATTCGGATTGTCCGAAACAATCTGCGCCGGATCAACATACACATCATCACGTACAATGTTTGTCGCCAGAAGTAAGCCGTTCACATCGTAAATATTGCCCCTGGGGGCATTCACCTGCCCACTTTGCGTATGCTCAGCATTTGCCCAACGTGCCAATTGTGATCCATCGATAACCTGCCAATAATACAATCTGCCCGTAAGAATAGCCACTGCGATGCACACACATAAAAAAATGATCATCTGCCGCTGGCGTGCACGGTGTAGCTCTGTTCTCAATCTCTAGCTTTCTTTTTATAGTCGCTCATATCTCATTTCCCCATTTATGGTTGTGATGGTTGTTGGGCAATAGGAGTAGCAGTCGCTTGCAAACCGGACACCTTGATGATCCACGATTTTTGCGGATCGGCAGGCACCAATCCCTGCTGCTGTGCATGACTTATAATGAAGGATGGTGATTGTTCATGCGCAACAGTTTCAAGTAAATCCTGATTCTGACGTTGTAATTGTGATTGCTGTGCATTGAATTGCTGCAACTGTTGATCAAATTCTTCTGCCTGTCCAAGCTGGGTAAGATAAAGTACAGCCATCAAGCCAATTAAAACGACACTCGTAATTGACAACGCAACTGGCCCCATATGCAAAAACGATGGACGAAAATACCAATGTCGCCTTCCAATTACAAACCTGTTTACGGCTGACATCCGCAAGCCACCTCGTTGTTTACTCTGGCTCTCCATATGTGTTCTATTCCTTACACTACTTGTGCCAGATGCGAGTCCTGAACCATACTGCGATCAACGGGCAACAGCTTCTATCCACCACACACAAACAAAAACATTTTCTGCTGCACAGTTTTTTACTTGCGTTCAGCGACACGTAATTTAGCACTACGGGAGCGTGGATTCTCTGCTATTTCCTGGGCAGTTGGGACAATTGGCTTATTCGTAATGATCCGCAAAGATGCGTGATGATCACACACACAGACAGGAATACGTGGAGGGCAGATGCAATCTTTTGCCTCACGTCGCATAAATTCTTTCACAATCCGATCTTCCAATGAGTGAAACGAAATTAAAGCCATCCTGCCTGCACCAGGATCATCAACTTGCTCCTCGTGCGGCTTATGTAAGACCGATACAATCTGCGGTAGCACCTCCTCCAAACGTTCCAACTCCTGATTTACCGCAATACGCAATGCTTGAAAAGCGCGAGTTGCTGGATGAATTGCTCCCGGCTTACGTGGTATACCAGCCGCGATCAGGGTCGCCAACTGTGAGGTTGTGGCAATCGTCCCTCTATCACGTTCACTGACAATACGCCGGGCAATCTGACGAGCACGTGGTTCTTCCCCATAACGCCAGATAATATCCGCCAATTCCTGCTCCTGATACTCATTAACAATGGTAGCAGCAGAAACAGGCAGGCTACGGTTCAAGCGCATATCCAGAGGTCCCTCAGAGC
>Ga0310811_10002799_pt1 | contig 21850 bp, 18 predicted proteins | sample YCmetagenome_FD_207642 | JGI IMG/M metagenome (GOLD analysis project Ga0310811, IMG submission 207642) | Soil microbial communities from experimental microcosm in Duke University, North Carolina, United States - YC | ecosystem: Engineered > Artificial ecosystem > Soil microcosm > Unclassified ...
CAGTCGCGTCGCGAGCCCGCAGGCGGCGACGTAGAGGCTCGCCGACGGGCTCACGGCCCAGCGCGCGCGCAGCGCGCGGCGCCACTTCGCGACGAGCTTCGTGCGCATGAGCTTGAACGAGGCGTCGGCCTTGCCCGGGCTCAGGTGCTGGAGATGGAAGTCGATGACGTAGCTCGACCAGCCGAGCACGTCGGCGACGAGACACAGGTCGGTAGCGTAGAGATGGAAGCCGGCGATGTCGTACGACACCGCGAGATTGGCCGCCCGGCGCACGACGAGGAAATTCTCGTCGAGTCCACTGACGCGGGCGGGGAAGGGGCCGCGGCTGGTGTCGCCGTCGTGCGGATCGCTGATGCGGATGAACAGCCGGCCGGGGGCTGAGCCGCCGGCGTTGCCGAGGACCGCCCAGTACGGGTCGAGGTACTCGATCTCCTTGATGCGCGCCTCGAGGGCGTCGATGCCGTCGTCCACCAGCCGCACGTCCTGATGGCACAGGATGATGTACCGGCCGCGCGCAGTGCCGAGGAACAGATTGACGCCGCCGAAGCCCTCGAAGCGGTTGCCGCGGCTGTTGTCGAGGTGCAGGAACTCGGTGTCCGGCGCGACGAAGCCGCGGGCGTGGAACGCCTCCAGCATCGTCCGGTACTGGTCCCAGTCGGTCACCAGCGTGCAGACAGAGAAGCGTTTCTCCTCGGCGGCGTAGCGGGCGTCGGCGGCGACGCTCTCGAGTGCCGTCATCGCTTGAGCCCGCGGATCAGGAACTGCTCGGCGTTGAAATCGTCGAGCGCGCCGCAGGTGAGCGTGCGCAGCATCCACCGCGTCTTCCAACGCTTGAGATGGATCAGCGGCTCGACGCGATCGACCCGAAGGTCAGCACCGTCGACGAGCTGCCGCGCGCTGTCGCGGGTGAAGAAGCGGAGATGCGTGCGGTCCATGATGCCGCTCGCTTCGTAATCCCAGCGGCCGCGCAGCAGCAGCTTGCCGAGGACGCGATGATTGCGCACGTTCGGCACGCTGATCACCGCGACCGCACCCTGCTTCAGCAGCGCCGCGAGGCGCGCGAGCGTCTCCCACGGATCGACCAGGTGCTCGAGCACGTCGAGGCAGAGCAGCGCGTCGAGGCTGCCCGGTGCGACGTCGGGGGTGAAGGCCTCGATGCTGCCGGCCCAGAACCGGTCGAGGCGCCCGGCGGCGACCCGGCCGGGACCTTCGGCGAGCTCGACGCCGCCGGCCCACTGACAGGAGCCGCGGCGCTTCAGCTCGGCGAGCGTCGCCCCGCTGCCGCAACCGATCTCGAGCACGCGCTCGACCCGCTCCGGCAGCAGCGCGATGGCGTCGTGGCGGACGTTGTCGTAGTAACCGGAGGGAGTCTGGTCCATGAGCGACGTGGCTAGCTGACCCGCGGCGCGCGCGTGAGCGCGAACGCGGTCTCGAGGCGGCGGCCGAAGGCAACGCCCGGCGCCTCGATGTACCGGAAGGACAGATAGCCTACGGCAACGCTGGCCGCCATGCCGGCGATCATCGCCGTCCAGCCGGGTCCGCCCGCGCCCGCGACGGCATCCGCCACCGGAAAGCCGACGATGACGTGGAAGAGGTAGAGGCTGTAGGAGATCCGCCCGAGGAACCGCAGCCACGCGACGTCCCATTCGGCGCGCAGCGCCCAGACGAACACCGCCGCGCCGGCGATCGCATAGACGCTGGCGGCGACGTTCTCGTAGGCGACGAACAGAAAGGTCGAGGTCGCGACCGCGGCGGCGACCAGCGTCAGGCGCCGCGTCGCCGGGGCTGCCTCTCCTTCCTCCTCCCAGCGCAGGATCTCGACGCCGATATAGAACACCGGCAGGAACGACAGCAGGACAGATCCGCGCTGCGTCACCAGAAAGAAGGCGGCGTTCAGCGCGATCAGCGCCGCGAGCGCCCCGATCGAGCGGGCGGTCGGAAAAAGCCAGAACTGGAGTGCGACCAGCAGATAGAACTTCGCCTCGATCACCAGCGTCCACAGATGCCCGGCGATCATCGTGTGGGTGAAGAGGTCGGGGATGAGCAGCGCATTGGCGGCGTAAACCGGCCAGGAGAAGGTGGGCTGGAGCGCGAGCCATCCCGAGACCACGATCGCGGCGATGGCGAGCCAGTAGGCCGGCAGCAGCTTGGATGCGCGGCGCAGCAGGAACACCGGGATCGGCTGGCGCCGGACGTTGCGGAAGATCAGATAGCCGCTGAGCAGGAAAAACAGCGTCACGCCGCCGATGCCGAACGTGGTCACGAGCGTGCTCGCCGGCGCCCACACAATCAGCGGCGCGGCGAAGTGGCTGAGCAGCACCATCAGGATCGCGACACCGCGCAGGGTGTCGAGGGCGGGCAGGCGGAGTGTCTCGGCTGAGGAAATGGCCGTCATCGCGAATCTCGGTCCGTGTAGGCCGAGTGTGGGCGCGCGGACGCGCGGTTCGCAAATCACAGGGTGTTGAGAAAGAGCCGGCCGATGGTCGTCGGGCGCCATGCCCTGCAGACGAAAACCAAAAAAAATGCCGGGTCCGAAGACCCGGCAAGTTTAACAGGGAGGCTTCACGTCTGGGAGACGTAGGGTCCCGAAGGACCCCTTCCAGGCCTTGCACCTGGAACCGAGGGCCGGATCTCTCCGGCCAATTCTGTGTCGAACTTTCCGTCTCCCGTTAGGAGGTTACGCAACCATCCGACGCCCCCAAGAATAGCGATCCGCGCCCGGCTCTCCAGCGCCAAAGGTTAAGCCCTCCCATGCGCACATCGCATGGCTTAAAATTTTGGCGCAGCTTAAGCGGCATATCAGAAGGGTGTTTCGGCGATCTTGCGCAATAAAAATTCGCGAAAAACGGCCACACGCTTCGAATTTCGCAGTTCCTCCGGGTACACGAAGTAGGTATCGAAGCTCGGCCCCTCAAGCTCCGGGAGAATACGGACGAGGTTGGAGTGCTTGCCGACGATGTAGTCGGGCAGGGCAGCGATGCCGAGGCCCGACTGAGCCGCGCGGTACATGCCATAGATGCTGTTGACCTTGAGGAGCTGCGACGACGAGCGGTTCTTGCCCCGGGTCAGGTCCTGCAGCCAGTTGATGTTGGTGACCGGCGGTCGGGTCTCCTCGCCGTAGAAGATGATGAAATGGTCGACGAGATCCGCCGGCTGCTTCGGTGTCGAATGGCGCTTCAGGTATTCGGGCGAGGCATAGACGTGGAGATGCATCGTCATCAGCCGGCGCTGGATCAGGTCGGCCTCGCGCGGCGGGCTCATGCGCACCGCGACGTCAGCCTCGCGCATGGCGAGATCCACCTCGCCGTCGGTGAGGATCAGACTGACGCCGATGTCCGGATAGGCGTCGAGGAACTCCTTCATGCGCGGCGTCAGCCAGATCGAGCCGAAGGCGATCGTGGTGGTGATGCGCAACGGTCCGGTCGGCTTCTCGGTGGATTCGGACAGCATCGACTGCACCGCGGCGAGACGTGAGAACACGTCGCGCGTCGTCTGATACAGGAGCTCGCCCTGCTCGGTGAGGATCAGGCCGCGCGCGTGGCGGTGGAACAGCGGCACACCGAGGCTCTCCTCGAGCGCGCTGATCTGGCGACTGACCGCAGACTGGCTGAGATTGAGAACCTCGCCCGCGTGGGTGAAGCTCCCGGCCTCCCCCACGGCGTGAAACACGCGCAGCTTATCCCAGTCCATCGGCCTCTCCGTGCGGCGTCCGCGGCGGGGCCGCGGCGCCTACGTGTTCTTGTGCTTATTCCGCGGCGGTGGCGCGCGCGAACGCGCTGCTTGCGAGCCAGCGCTCCGCCTCGATCGCCGCCATGCAGCCGGTTCCCGCGGCGGTGACCGCCTGCCGGAACACCTTGTCCTGCACGTCGCCCGCGGCGAACACGCCGGCGACGTCGGTCTGCGTGGTGCCGGGCTTCGTGACGATGTAGCCCTCGTTGTCGATGGCGAGTTGACCCTTGAACAGGCTGGTGTTCGGGGTGTGGCCGATGGCGACGAACACGCCCTCGACTGGCAGCGTGGTGACGGCGCCGGTCTTGACGTTCTTCACCTTGACGCCGGTGACTGTCGGCGGATCGTCGGTGCCGGCGATCTCCTCGATCACCGAGTCCCACACCACCTTGACCTTGTCGTTGTCGAACAGGCGGTCCTGCATGATCTTCTCGGCGCGGAACGAGTCGCGGCGGTGGATCATCGTCACCTCGCTCGCGTGATGGGTGAGATAGATCGCCTCCTCGACGGCGGTGTTGCCGCCGCCGACGATGGCGACCGGCTTGCCCTTGAAGAAGAAGCCGTCGCACGTCGCGCACGCGGAGACGCCGAAGCCCTGGAATTTCTTCTCCGACGGCAGGCCAAGCCAGCGCGCCTGGGCACCCGTCGCGATGATCAGCGCGTCGCAGGTGTAGGTGTCGCCGGAGTCGCCGACGGTACGGATCGGTCGCTCGTGCATGTGCACCTGGACGATCGTGTCATAAAGGATCTCGGTGCCGACGTGGCGCGCCTGCTTCTCCATCTCCTCCATCAGCCACGGGCCCTGGATTACCTGCGCGAAGCCGGGATAGTTCTCGACGTCGGTGGTGATCGTCATCTGACCGCCCGGCTGGAGGCCGGCGACCAGGAGCGGCTTCAGGTTGGCGCGCGCGGTGTAGATCGCGGCGGTGAGTCCGGCGGGACCGGATCCGAGGATCAGGACTTTGGTGTGGCGAACCGTGGCCATGGTTTTCTTTCGAAAGCTGGAATCTGCACAATAGGAATGCCATGCAACCGAGGCAAGGGTAAGCGTTACCGTTATGCACCTTCAGGTGACCGATCCATCGGGTGTGCCGAGGAGTCGCCTTGGCGCCTCCATTGAAATATAATTACCGAAAGCCTAGATACCGCTTCGTCCAACCGTCACGCTCGGCGATCATCCGGGAGGTTTCCCATGTCTCAACGCGTCAAGCTCGACCGCATCGATCGGCGCATCCTCGCCGACCTGCAGGAGCACGGGCGCATGACGAATGTGGAGCTGGCGCGCCGTGCGGGGATCTCGGCGCCGCCGTGCCTGCGCCGTGTCCGCGCGCTGGAAACCGCTGGGTATATCCGCGGCTATCACGCCGAACTCGATTCGCGTCAGCTCGGGTACACCGAGCTGTTCTTCGCCCTCGTCGGCCTCGATTCGCAGAACCAGGAAGTGCTCAGTGCGTTCGAGCAGAAGATGGCCGACTGGCCGGAGATCCGCGAATGCCAGATGATTCGCGGCGGCGGCGACTTCCTGCTCAAGGTGGTGGCGAAGGACAAGGAGCACCGCGACGCGCTGACGATGGCGATCACCGCCGCGCCGCACGTGAGCCGCGTCACCACGTTCGAGACGATCCGCACGTCGAAGAACGAGCCGGGCGTGCCGGTCGCCGTGGACGAGCCCGGCGAGCCCACCTCCGCCGAATAATGGCAACCGGCGGTCAGAACAGGCCGAGCGCGAGTCGCAGCACGCCGCCCGCGCCGCCCGCCAGCTCCAGCCACAGGGTGTTGACCTTGAATCGCAGCAGCGCGATCAGCGCCGCAATGGCGAGTGCCAGCGACCATAGATCGACGGTGTGCCCCCGTGCCGGCGGGAACAGAACCGCGAGGCCGCCTTTGAGGCCATGCTGGCGCAGGCCGATGTAGATCGCGAGCTGAGTCGCCTCGGGGCCGGGCAGGAGGTTCGCGAAGTTGAGTCCGGCGAGAAACGTCTTCTCGTCTACCTACTTGCGACGATCGAGCAACTCGTGGCTCATCATCGCGATCTGGCCCGCCGGACCGCCAAAGTTGATGAAGCCGAGCTTCAGCCAGTAGAACAGCGCGGCGCCGAACGGCGGCGGCGTCGATTGCGATGCGGAGGGAGTGTTCGGCGCCACGGAGACCTATCCGATCGCGCGGCGCCGGCGGCTATCTGAAGCGAACCTTCAGGATCTCGTATGCCTTGGGGCCGGCGGGTGCCGCCACCTCGACGTTCTCGCCCTCGGACTTGCCGATGAGAGCGCGCGCGAGCGGCGACGACACCGAGATCAGGCCCTTCTCGAGGTCGGCCTCGTCGACGCCGACGATCTGGTAAGTCGACTCCTGGTCGGTGTCTTCGTCGACCATCGTCACGATCGCGCCGAAGCGCACGGTGTCGCCCGACAGCTTCGACACATCGATGACCTCGGCGCGCGACAGCTTGTCCTCGATCTCGGCGAGACGTCCTTCGATGAAGCTCTGCTTCTCGCGCGCGGCGTGGTACTCGGCGTTCTCCGAAAGATCGCCGTGACCGCGCGCCTCGGCGATCGCCTTGATGATCGCCGGCCGCTCGATGCTCTTCAGTCGCTTCATCTCGTCCGCGAGCCGGTCGTACCCGGCCAGCGTCATCGGTATCTTTTCCGTCGCCATCGGCTTCAACCTCGCGGAAATTCGGCGCTCCCCGCGCCGTGTCCCGTCGTCCGATTGTAAAGCAAAGCCCCGGCGCGAATGCCGGGGCAGCCCGCTAGGGGTATGAAGGCGGGGCCTAAGCCCCGTCACCCGATCAGTATGGCCCTTTAAAGTACGACTGCAAAGGGGCCACTTCAAGGCTGCCGGACTTCATCGCACGGATGCCTTCGACCGCCGCGAGCGCGCCGGCAAGCGTCGTGTAGTAGGGAATCTTAAGAGTCAGTGCGGTGCGCCGGATCGAGAACGAGTCCGAAATTGCCTGCGCGCCATCGGTGGTGTTGAAGACGAGCTGCACGTTGCCGTTCTTCATCTCGTCGACGATGTGGGGACGGCCCTCGAGCACCTTGTTGACGCGGGTGCAGGGAATGCCCGCCGTCGCCAGCACCTCGGCGGTGCCGCGCGTCGCGATCACCTTGAAGCCCATCTCGACGAGCGCCTTTGCCGCCGGAACGACCTTCGGCTTGTCGCGCTCGCGGACCGAAATGAACACAGTCCCCTCGAGAGGAACTTTTGTCCCGCCGCCGAGCTGTGACTTGGCGAAGGCGCGGCCGAAGTCGACGTCGAGGCCCATGACCTCGCCGGTCGACTTCATCTCGGGGCCGAGGATGATGTCGACGCCGGGGAAGCGCGCGAACGGGAACACCGCTTCCTTCACCGCGACGTGCTTGGGCTTCGCGGCGCTGGCGGGCAGCTTGAACGATGACAGCTTCTCGCCGGCCATGACGCGGGCGGCGACCTTGGCGACCGCGATGCCGGTCGCCTTGGCGACGAACGGCACGGTGCGGCTCGCCCGCGGGTTGACCTCGAGGATGTAGACGTCGCCGTCCTTGACCGCGAACTGCACGTTCATCAGTCCGACCACGTCGAGCGCCTTGGCCAGTTTCACCGTCTGGGCGCGGATGTCGTCGACGATCTTGTTCGACAGCGAGCGCGGTGGCAGCGAGCAGGCGGAGTCGCCCGAGTGCACGCCGGCTTCCTCGATGTGCTCCATGATGCCGGCGACGTAGACGTCCTTGCCGTCGGCCAGCGCGTCGACGTCGACCTCGATCGCGTCCGAAAGATAGCGGTCGATCAGCACCGGATTGTCGCCCGACACCTTGACCGCGGTCGAGGTGTAGCGCTCGAGCCCGGCGCGGTCGTGGACGATCTCCATGGCGCGGCCGCCGAGCACGTACGACGGCCGGACGACGATCGGATAACCGATGCGGTCGGCAACGCGGATCGCGCCGTCGACGGTGCGCGCGGTGCCGTTCTCCGGCTGGCGCAGGTCGAGCTGCTTGAGGAGCTTCTGGAAACGTTCGCGGTCCTCGGCGATGTCGATCGCGTCGCGCGAGGTGCCGAGGATCGGAATCTTCGCCTTCTCGAGCGCGGTCGCGAGCTTCAACGGCGTCTGGCCACCGAACTGGACGATGACGCCGAGCAGCGTGCCGTCTTCCTGTTCCTTGCGGACGATGGAGATCACGTCCTCGGCGGTCAGCGGCTCGAAGTAGAGGCGGTCCGAGGTGTCGTAGTCGGTCGACACGGTCTCGGGGTTGCAGTTGACCATGATCGACTCGATGCCGACGTCGCGCAGCGCATAGGCGGCGTGAACGCAGCAGTAGTCGAACTCGATGCCCTGGCCGATGCGGTTCGGCCCGCCACCCAGGATGATGACCTTGCGGCGGTCCGAGACCTCCGCCTCGCATTCGGCGTTAGAACCGGCAGCGGCGTTTTCGTAGGTCGAGTACATGTACGGCGTGCGCGACGGGAACTCGGCGGCGCAGGTGTCGATGCGCTTGTAGACCGGCGCGATGTCGAGCTTGAGGCGCGCGGTGTGCACCTCGTCCTCGGTCGAGCCGGTGAGCTCGGCGAGACGCGCGTCGGAGAAGCCCTGGCGCTTCAAGCGCGCGAACGCCTCGCGGTCCTTGGGCAGGCCCTTCTTGCGCACCTCGGCCTCGGCCTTGATGAGGTGCTCGATCTCGCGCAGGAACCACGGGTCGTACTTGCAGATATCGTGGATCTCCTCGTTCGAGTAGCCAAGACGCATCGCCTGGGCGATCACCAGCAGGCGATCGGGCGTCGGCAGCGCGAGCGCCGCGCGCACCGCGTCCTTATTGTCGCTGCCGGGCGAGGTGCCGGGGATCTCGACCTCGTTGAGGCCGGTCAGCCCGGTTTCCATCGAGCGCAGCGCCTTCTGCAGCGACTCGGCGAAGGTGCGGCCGATTGCCATCGCCTCGCCGACCGACTTCATCGACGTCGAGAGCAGCGGCTGGGTGCCGGGGAACTTCTCGAACGTGAAGCGCGGCATCTTGGTGACGACGTAGTCGATCGTCGGCTCGAACGCCGCCGGCGTCACGCCGGTGATGTCGTTCTGCAGCTCGTCCAGCGTGTAACCCACGGCGAGCTTCGCCGCGACCTTTGCGATCGGGAAGCCGGTCGCCTTCGAGGCGAGCGCCGAGGAGCGCGACACGCGCGGGTTCATCTCGATCACGACCATTCGGCCGTCGGCCGGGTTGATGGCGAACTGGACGTTCGATCCGCCGGTGTCGACGCCGATCTCGCGCAGCACCGCGATCGAGGCGTTGCGCATGCGCTGGTATTCCTTGTCGGTCAGCGTCAGCGCCGGAGCGACGGTGATCGAGTCGCCGGTGTGCACGCCCATCGGATCGACGTTCTCGATCGAGCAGACGATGATGCAGTTATCGACGCGGTCGCGGACGACCTCCATCTCGTACTCTTTCCAGCCGACGACGGATTCCTCGATCAGCACCTCGTTGGTGGGCGAGGCTTCGATGCCGCTGGCGACGATTGACTCGTATTCGTCGCGGTTGTAGGCGATGCCGCCGCCGGTGCCGCCCAGGGTGTACGACGGACGGATCACGCAGGGCAGGCCGATCTGGGCCAGCGCGGTGCGCGCTTCTTCCTGGTCGTGGGCGAGCGCTGACTTCGGCGATTCGAGGCCGATGCGGTCCATCGCCTGACGGAACAGGAGCCGGTCCTCGGCCTTGTCGATGGCTTCCTTCTTGGCGCCGATCATCTCGACGCCGAACTTCTTGAGCACGCCCTTGTGCGCCAGCGTCAGCGCGGTGTTGAGCGCGGTCTGGCCGCCCATCGTCGGCAGCAGCGCGTCGGGGCGCTCGCGCTCGATGATCTTCGCCACCATGTCGGCGGTGATCGGCTCGATGTAGGTCGCGTCGGCGAGCCCGGGGTCGGTCATGATCGTCGCCGGGTTCGAGTTGACGAGGATGACGCGATAGCCCTCGGCACGCAGCGCCTTGCACGCCTGCGCGCCCGAATAGTCGAACTCGCACGCCTGGCCGATGACGATCGGGCCGGCGCCGATGATGAGGATCGATTTGATGTCGGTGCGCTTGGGCATTCGCCTACTTCTTGTCTTTTTCCATCAGGCGCACGAAGCGCTCGAACAGGTATTGGCTGTCCTCGGGACCGGGCGACGCCTCGGGATGGTACTGCACCGAGAACACCGGCTTGCCCTTGACCTCGAGGCCCTCCACGCCGCCGTCGAACAGCGAGCGGTGGGTGACGACGACGTTCTTCGGCAGCGACTCCTCGACCACCTCGAAGCCGTGGTTCTGGCTGGTGATCTCCACCTTGCCGGTGCCGAGATCCTTCACCGGATGGTTCGCGCCGCGGTGGCCGTTGTCCATCTTCTTCGTGGCGCCGCCGAGGGCGAGCGCCAGCATCTGGTGGCCGAGGCAGATGCCGAACAGCGGCTTGCCCGACTCGACCAGCTTCTTGATCGTCGGCACGGCGTAGGTGCCGGTGGCCGCTGGATCGCCCGGGCCGTTCGACAGAAACACGCCGTCGGGCTTGCGGGCGAGCACTTCCTCGGCGGTGGCGGTCGCCGGCAGCACGGTGACCGCGCAGCCCTGGTCGGCGAGCGAGCGCAGGATGTTGCGCTTGGCGCCGAAGTCGAGCGCGACGACGTGGAATTTCGGCTTGTGGAGCTGGCCGTAGCCTTTCGGGAACTGCCAGCGGGTCTCGTCCCAAGTGTAGCTCTGGCGGCACGAAACGTCCTTGGCGAGGTCCATGCCTTCGAGGCCGGGCCACGCCTGGGCTTCCGCCATCAGCGTGACCGCGTCGAGCTTGTCCTTGGCCGCCGCGTGCGAGATCGCACCGTTCGGCGCACCGAGGTCGCGAATGCGGCGCGTGAGCGCGCGGGTGTCGACGCCGGCGATGCCGATCAGGCCCTTGGACTTGAGCCAGGCGTCGAGGTGGGCGCGGGCGCGCCAGTTCGACGGCTCGGTGATGTCGGCGCGCAGCACGAGTCCGAGCGCCGCCGGGTTCAGCGTCTCGACGTCCTCGTCGTTGGCGCCGACGTTGCCGATGTGCGGGAACGTGAAGGTGATGATCTGGCCGGCGTAGGACGGATCCGACAGGACCTCCTGATAGCCGGTCATCGCGGTGTTGAAGCACACTTCGCCGACGCGCGTGCCGGTCGCGCCGAGGCCGGTGCCCCAGAACGTGGTTCCGTCCGCGAGCACCAGTGCTGCGGTGGCGCCCGCAGGGCGCGCGTGCGAAGGATTCCCTCCCGGCGCCTGGGCAGGCGTCGGACGGGCAGAGCGGGGAGCATTCGGCATGGGGGCCTCGCGGGCGCGGGGGCGCGGCGCCCAGCGCGAACAAACGGCCGCTACTTAAGCAATGGGCGTGCCGACGTCAAGGCGATGTGTGCAAGAAACCCGCGAAAACACAGTGCTTTATGCAAAATTGCGGGTTTGCTATGCGCGTCTGTTTCAGGTACTTTGAGGACTTTCCCGGATCTTCGCCGCTATGACCCTCCGCACCGATCTTTCCGACGCGCTGAAAAACGCCATGCGCTCGAAGGACGAGACGGGGGTTTCGACGCTGCGCATGATGCTCGCGGGCCTCAAGGATCGCGACATCGCGGCTCGGACCAAGGGCACGGGCGAGCCGATCCCGGACGGCGAGATCCTCGATCTGCTGCAGAAAATGGTGAAGCAGCGGCAGGAATCGATCGAGATGTACAAGAAGGGCAACCGCGCCGACCTCGTCGCCAAGGAAGAGGCGGAGATCGCGGTGATCGAGCGCTTCCTGCCGAAGCAGCTCAGCGACGCCGAGATGGAGCAGGCGATCGGCCAGACGGTGGCCCGCACCGGCGCCACGTCGATCCGCGACATGGGCAAGGTGATCGCCGCGCTACGCGAGGAGTACGCCGGGCGGATGGACTTTGCGCGTGCAAGCCAGTTGGTGAAGGCGCGCCTCACCGCCGCCTGATTTGAAACAACCCCGCCGGGCGTCCTCACCCCGTTGTGGTGTGGCGCGGGCGCAAAATGATGAGGCCTCCGGGGCATGGCGTTTACGCCGGCATTCCTCGACGAGCTGCGCGCCCGCTTCAATCTTTCCGAAATCGTCGGACGTCGTGTCCGCCTGATCCGGCGCGGCCGCGAGTACACGGGCCTGTGCCCGTTCCACAACGAGAAGACGCCGTCGTTCACGGTCAACGACGACAAGGGCTTTTATCACTGCTTCGGCTGCGGCGAGCACGGCGACGTCGTCGGCTTCGTCATGAAGACCGAGAACCTGACGTTCCCCGAGACGGTCGAGCGGCTGGCCGAGGAAGCCGGCATGCCGCTGCCGCGCCAGGCGCCCGAGGACCAGGCCCGCGCCAAGGTCGAGCTGTCGCTGTTCGCGGTCACCGAGGCGGCGGCGAAGTGGTTCGAGGAGCAGCTCAAGGCTCCAGCGGGGCGTATCGCCCGCGAGTATCTGACGCGGCGCGGCGTCGAACCGCGGGCGATTGCCAAGTTCCGCTTGGGCTTCGCGCCCGACTCGCGGGGCGGCCTCAAGGCGGCGCTGGCGGCGCAAGGGTTCCCGGAAAGCCTGATGATCACCGCCGGGCTGCTGGTGGTGCCAGAGGACGGGCGCGGCGCCTATGACCGCTTCCGCGGCCGCGTCATGTTCCCGATCGAGGATGTGCGTGGCCGGGTCGTCGCGTTCGGCGGTCGCATCTTGGGCGACGGCGAGCCCAAGTACCTCAACTCCCCCGAAACCCCGCTGTTTCACAAGGGCCGTCTGCTGTATGCACAGCGCCACGCCCGCGAGCTGCTGAAGGCGCCCAAGGACCCCAAGGTGCCTGAGGCCCCGGAGCCGCAGTTGCTGGTCGTCGAAGGCTACATGGATGCGATCGCCGCCCTGTCGGTCGGCATCGCCGCGGTGGCGCCGCTCGGCACCGCGCTCGGCGAGGATCAGATCCAGCTTCTGTGGCGCATGGTTCCGGAGCCGGTCCTGTGCTTCGACGGCGACGCCGCCGGCATGCGCGCGGCTGCGCGCGCCGCCGATCGCGGCGTGCCGCTGGTGAAGCCTGGATTCAGCCTGTCGTTCGCCAACTTGCCGAAGGGCGAAGACCCCGACACGCTGGTGCGGCGCTCCGGTCGCGGCGCTCTCCAAGAAGTGATGAGCCGCGCGCGGCCGCTCGCCGACATGCTGTTCGAGGTCGCGACCACCGGCCGCCCGGTCGATACCCCGGAGCGCCGAGCGGCGGTCGAGAAGCTGCTCCGTGACACCGCCGCCCGTGTCCAGGACGCAGTGGTGCGCGATCACTACGGGCGCTATTTCAAGCGCCGTCTGTGGGATGCGTTCGGCGATTATCAGTCACCGGTGGGGCTCCGGTTAGAGCGCGGAAATATCCGACGTTCGCCCGGCAACGCTGTCACTTCGCCATCGCGAGTGACAGCTCAGCTCGACCGCCTCGGCGGGGGTCCGCGCGGCAAGGCCGAAGCGCGTGAGCGCGTGCTGTTGTTAACGGTGCTTAACCATCCCGCGATCCTGCCCGACCTTGCCGAAGAATTATCATCGGCAACGATCGATAGCCCGGAACTTGACGCCCTTCGGGCCGCTCTCCTAGATATCGGCGGCCACACTCCGGACCTTGATTCCACCGAGTTGCGACGCCATGTGACCGACCGTGGCTTCGGTGCCACAGTAAGTCGTTTATTGGCCCGCGAAACTTTCGATCTGGAGGGGTTTGCGGGGCCAGGCGTTGCAGATGACGAAGCGCTCGCGGGATTCCGGCGGGTGCTGGCCTACCACCGACGGATCGGCCAGCTTCACGCGGACCTCGAGGCAATGCAGCAGGAACTTGCTCGGGAACTCGAACGGAACTCTCCGGCGGCTGCCGAGATTTGGGCGCGTGTTCAAGCCTTGAAGCAGACGGTCAACAGTGAAGGCGAGCCCGAGGACGACGAGGAGATCCTGGGTCCCGTGAATGGGGATGGGGGGTAATGACCGCCCGAGCAGTGGGGCGCGCACCGCGGTAGCGGCGGAGCGCGCGAAAGTGGTTCGCGGCGCGAACCGAATTTCAACCGGGGTCACGGCCCCCTCGGCGTGAGTTGGCCGGGACGAGTGGACGAGAACATGGCGACGAAAGAAAAGCAGGCCGAAACCGAAGAGACCACCGAACAAGCGGCGGGCCCCGAGGCGCCGGTGCTCGACTCCCTCGGCGCGAGCATCAAGAAGATGCTCGCGCGCGGCAAGGAGCGTGGGTACATCACCTACGACGAGCTCAACACCGCGCTGCCGCCCGATCAGTACTCGTCCGAGCAGATCGAGGACGTTCTTGCCAGTCTCAACGAGATGGGCATCAACGTCGTCGACGGCTCCGAGGAAGGCGAGGAGGCGCAGCCTGCCGCCGAAGACGCGAAGGCCGAGGCCGCCGAGGAAGGCGAGCCCGCCGAGCCGCAGGAAACCGAATACGGCCGCACCGACGATCCGGTGCGCATGTACCTGCGCGAGATGGGCTCGGTCGAGCTCCTGTCGCGCGAGGGCGAAATCGCGATTGCCAAGCGCATCGAGGCCGGCCGCGAGAAGATGATCAGCGGCATCTGCGAGAGCCCGCTGACGATGAAGCGTCTGATCGAGTGGCGCGACGCGCTGCTCGAGGGAAAGATGCTGCTCCGCGACGTCATCGATCTCGAAGCGACGTTGGGCGCCGAGGAAGCGATGAAGGGCGACGGTGCCGCCGCTCCCGAGGGCGAGGCCCCGATTACCGAGGACAGCGACGCCAAGGCCAAGCTCAACGGCATCAAGAAGCCGGAGATGAGGGGGCCGCAGCCGCAGCCGCCGCGACCCGCCGCCAAGCCGTTGCTCGTGAAGAAGCCGGATGAGACCGTGGCGACGCCGGTGCCTGGTGGCGACGACTCCGACATGGAAGACGATGACGTCGGCATGTCGCTGGCGGCGATGGAAGAGAAGCTCAAGCCGACGACCCTCGAGCTCTTCGATCTGGTCGCCAAGACCTACAAGAAGCTGCAGAAGCAGCAGACCGACCGCCTCGATGCCGCGCGTCGCGGCGAGGCGCGGACCGGCCAGGCCGACCGCCGCTACGAGAAGCTCAAGGCCGAGATCGTCGAGATGATGGATAAGGTCCATCTCTCGAATCCGCGCATCGAGCAGCTCACCGATGAGCTCTACGGCATCAACCGCCGCCTGATCGGCCTCGAGGGCAAGATGCTGCGCCTCGCCGAGAAGTGCCGCGTGCCGCGCGAGGACTTTATCGAGAAGTATTCCGGTCGTGAGCTCGATCCGAACTGGGTGCGCAACCTGGCGCGGCTCAAGTCGAAGGCCTGGCAGAACTTCGCCAACAAGCACAAGGACGAGATCAAGAATCTCCGCGGCGATGTCGCCGCGGTCGCCGATGAGGCGCGACTCGACATCGCCGAGTTCAAGCGCGTCGTCCACACCGTGCAGTCGGGCGAGCGCGAGGCGAGCCAGGCGAAGAAGGAGATGGTCGAGGCCAACCTCCGTCTCGTCATCTCGATCGCCAAGAAGTACACCAACCGCGGCCTGCAGTTCCTGGACCTCATCCAGGAGGGCAACATCGGCCTGATGAAGGCGGTCGATAAGTTCGAGTACCGCCGCGGCTACAAGTTCTCGACCTACGCCACGTGGTGGATCCGTCAGGCGATCACCCGCTCGATCGCCGACCAGGCGCGCACCATCCGCATTCCGGTGCACATGATCGAGACCATCAACAAGCTGGTCCGCACGTCGCGCCAGATGCTGCACGAATTCGGCCGCGAGCCGACGCCCGAGGAACTCGCCGAGCGCCTCGGCATGCCGCTGGAGAAGGTGCGCAAGGTCCTCAAGATCGCCAAGGAGCCGATCTCGCTCGAGACGCCGATCGGCGACGAAGAGGATTCGCATCTCGGCGACTTCATCGAGGACAAGAACGCGGTGCTGCCGCTCGAGGCGGCGATCCAGTCGAACCTGCGCGAAACCACGACGCGGGTGCTGGCGACGCTGACGCCGCGCGAGGAGCGCGTGCTGCGCATGCGCTTCGGCATCGGCATGAATACCGACCATACCCTCGAGGAGGTCGGCCAGCAGTTCTCGGTGACCCGCGAGCGTATCCGCCAGATCGAGGCCAAGGCGCTGCGCAAGCTCAAGCACCCGTCGCGGTCGCGGCTGCTGCGGTCGTTCCTCGACACATAATCGGCCCGTCACGGTCGATGACCAAAAGGGCGCCGGATTCCGGCGCCCTTTTTGTTTGCGGCTTGCGCCTGCCGGGCGCCGGGTTAGGCTTTCCTGCGGGTGGTCGGCAGCCACTCCGGTTGGTCCAGCGTTTGCTTATCCAGTCTCGTCGGCGAAGAGAGCACCGGATCGGAGCGGATGGACACGACACCCTCAGAACGGCACCGCATCGTCATCGTCGGCGGGGGCGCGGGCGGACTCGAACTCGCGACCAAGCTCGGCGACCGGCTGGGGCGTCGCGGGCGCGCCGACATCGTTCTGGTGGACGCCGAGCCGACGCATCTGTGGAAGCCGCTGCTGCACGAGGTTGCGGCCGGCACCCTCAACTCGTACCAGGACGAGCTCAACTACATCGCCCACGCCCGGGGGCACCATTTCCGCTACCGCTTCGGGCGCATGAGCGGGCTCGACCGCGTCCGCAAGAACATCATTCTCGCGCCGGTGCTGGACGACGACGGGCGCGAGGCCGTGCCGAGCGTGCCGATTCCGTACGACACGCTGATCATTGCCGTCGGCAGCGTCAGCAACGACTTCAACACGCCCGGGGCGCGGGAGTTCTGCCAGTTTCTGGACGACCGCGTTGAGGCCGAGCGCCTCCATCGCGACCTCCTGATTGGCGTCCTCGCCGCGGTGGCCGGCCCGCGCGCGGCGGGCGTGCTCGACGTCGCCATCATCGGCGGCGGCGCGACCGGAGTCGAACTCGCGGCCGAGCTCCGGAGCATGGGCGAAGAGCTGAGCAAGTACGGCGTGCCGATCGACCCCGACGCCCTGCGCATCACGGTGATCGAGGCGGCGCCGCGCGTGCTGCCGGTGCTGCCGGAGCGACTCGGGACGTCGGTGGCCGACGCACTGCGCGGCATCGGCGTGCGCATCCTGGCGGGCGCCCGCGTCGCGCAAATCGACGAGCGCGCCGTGCATCTCGCCGACGGCACCGAGGTTCCGGCGCAGATCAAGGTCTGGGCGGCGGGCATCAAGGCACCGGATTTCCTGCGCAACATCGACGGGCTCGAATCCAACCGCGCCGGCCAGCTCGTCGTGCGTCGGACGTTGCAGACGACCCGTGACGACGACGTGTTCGCGTTCGGCGACTGCGCGGCGTGCCCGCAGCCCGGCACCGACCAGCCCGTGCCGGCACGGGCCCAGGCCGCCCACCAGCAGGCGAGCATGCTGGCGAAGTCGATGGTGCGCCGTCTCGATGGCAAGCCGCTGCCCGAATACACCTATCGCGATTTCGGCTCGCTCGTGTCACTCAGCCGCTACACGGCGCTCGGCACGATCATGGGCGGCGTGTTCCGCCACAGCCATCGCATCGAGGGCCGAATCGCGCGGTTTGCCTACATCTCGCTCTACCGCATGCACCAGATGGCGCTGCACGGCCTGTGGCGCACCGCGATCCTGATCCTGACCAACCGGCTGCAACGCGTGACGCAGCCGAGCCTAAAGATGCACTAGCGACACGCGCCGCGCGCTACGGGTTGGTGATCTTGCCGAGCACGTAGCCGATGTCGAGCGGCTGATCGGGATCGAGAATGCTGCTGCCGGGCGTCAGCGAGACCCCCCCGGCGCGCTCGCCGGCATGGTACGGGATCAGGCGGCGATCGCCACGGCCGAGCGCCTCGATCGCGACGATCAGCGATCCGCCACCGCGCTCCAGCGTCTTGGCGAATGTCTCGGCATCGACTCCAACGTGCTCGCCGATCAGCGTGTCGCGCAGGCGCCGCACCGCCGCGATGGCGTCGCGCCGCTCGGCGTGCATCGCAAGATCGCATTCGGTGTCGAGCCCGGTGGACCGCGCGTTCATGTTCGACGATCCGATCTTGAGCAGGCGATCGTCGGCGATCAGAAGCTTCGAATGGATCTTGATCTCGCACTCGGGCGACGGACACGACACCGGATAGTAGGCGCGCAGGCGCCCGTATTTGTCGGCGCCGCGCAGGTACGCGAACAGGCGATCGCGATTCTCCGCCATCACGTACTGCTCGATGAGGCCGTTCGAGCGCTTGGTGACGACAATAATGATCTCCGGGCCGTCCGGGCGCTGCAGATGCCGGACCAGGATGTCGGTAATGCCCGGCAGCGAGAAGTACTGGGTCTCGAGATAGATGTAGTCGTTCGCCGCCTGGAGGAAGGCCGCGTTCAGCCGCTCAATCTCGCGCGCCTCGGGCTGCTCGCCGTAGGCCGGCTGGGTGCGCGCGAGCGCCACCTGCTGATCGGTCACCGCCGGCGCGACAGATGTGGGCCAGGGATCGCCCGGGCTCGAGACCGGGGGCAAGTATTCCCCGGCGGCGTAACGCCAGCGGTGCTCGGCCAGCGAGCACACCGCGCACGCGATCTCGCCGTCGACCACCACCTGGAGGTCATGGACCGGGTTGTAAGGCTTGCTGAAGGTGTCGACGCGACCGGGCTGGTCGGGCAGGTGCCGGGTGTCGTCCCAGCGTCCCTGGGTCAGGTCCATGCCGCCCATGAACGCGACCTTGCCGTCGATGCAGACGATCTTCTGGTGGTGCGACGCCCCGAGCGGGTGATGGTCGTCCAGCTTGAAGTGGATGCGTGGATGCTGCCACCACTCCGAGCCGGTCGGCACCGGAATGGGATTGCTGCCGTAGAAGATCGAATTGCGCCAGATCAGCACATAGAGCTCGAGCTCCGGCCGGGCGTGGATCAGGCCGCGCAGGAATTCACCGAGGGGAAAGGCCTTGGGGCTGGTCGGATCGTTCGGCGCGAGGTGCGGGCGCAACGGGGTCCGCGCGTCGAAATCCCACCCGACCATCATGATGCGGCGCTCCGCCTTGGGCAGCGCCTCGATCAGTGCCTCGAAATATTGCTGGCCGTCGATCAGGAACGACAGGCGCTTGCACCGCGCGAGGGCGACGCAATTGGCGCCCTCGCAGAACAGAGGGTCGCCGTCGCGTTGATCCAGCATCGGATAAATGCCTCTGGGAATAAATCGGTCCGCTCCGTAGCAAGGAACGGCTTGGCCGCCGCTCGGTTCCCCTTTGAAACTCCTGCGGAACCGGGAGATCGGCGGAACGACGGCATTACGGGAAGCGTTAGGCGGTCATGACGAAGCGACGGATTCTGTCGGTGGTCGGCGTGCTGGCCACCGCGCTGGGGCTTTTCCTGCTCTACCGGGTATTGCGGCGCTACGACTTCGCCGAAGTCGCGGGCGCGGTGACGAGCGCGCCGTTATGGGCCATCCTGTCGGCCATCGGCTTCACCGCGGGGAGCTTCGCGGCGATGGCGCTCATGGAGTGGTTGGCGGTGCGTTACACGCGGCAGAAGGTCTCGGTCCGGCGGATATGCCGGACGGCGGTTGCCGCGCTCGGGATCGGCCACAGCCTCGGTCTGGTCGCGCTGAGCAGCGGCGGCGTGCGCTACCGCATGTACCGGCGGGTCAATGTCGAGCCGCTGGCGATCGGCGAGATCGTCCTGTTCTCGGGCCTGACGGTGGGGCTCGGGCTCGCGACCGCAGGCGGCGTGGCGCTCCTGTGGAGTGGCGGCGATCTGCTGGCGGAACCGCTCGGCATCACTCCCGGTATTCTCCACGCGCTTGGGTGGATTGCGCTGTCCGGGGTCGCCGCCTACCTGCTCATCTGCATCTTCGCGCCGCCGCTGTGGCGATTTGGCACGTTCCATTTCCGGTTGCCCACGCCCGGCACCGCAGTTGCACAGACCATCTCCGGCGCCGTCAACCTCGCCTGCGTTTCGGCGGCGCTCTACTGCTGCCTCCGCGGTTTCGTGACCGTCGACTATCCGACGGCCGCGGTGCTGTACGTCGGCTCCGATGTGTCCGCCCTCATCGGCCACGTGCCCGGCGGCTGGGGCGTGTTCGAGTACATCGTCACGGAGTCGCTCGACGATCCCAAGGTGATCGCCGGCGTCGTGCTGTTCCGGGCGATCTACTTTCTCCTTCCGCTTTTTGTCGGCCTGATCACGCTGCTGTCGGACGAGATCGGCCGCCGCCGCGCCCGTGCGCGGGAAGAGCGCGAGAAGCGATCCGTATCATCGGCCCAGGCGGCGTGACCATGGCGGAAATCCTGCGAGTCGCCACCTATAACCTGCATTCCTGCGTCGGCGGGGACCGCCGTTACGACCCCGAGCGCACGCTGCATGTCCTGCGGGAGCTCGATGCCGACGTGCTCGCGCTCCAGGAGGTCGGTGGGTACCTGCATGATGGCGTCGAGCAGATCCACTTCTTCGAGAAGAAGCTCGGGATGCACGCGACTGCCGGCCCCAATCTGACCCGGCGCGGAACGGAGTTCGGAAATGCTCTGCTGGTGCGCGGCAACGTACTCCAGTCGCGGCTGATCGACCTCAAGGTGCTGCCGTTCGAGCCGCGCGGCGCAATCGACGCGCTGGTGGAAACCGGCCTGGGTCGGCTGCGGGTCGTCGCCACGCATCTCGGCCTGTTCCCGCGCGAGCGGCGCCAGCAGATCGAGATCCTCGCGAAGATGCTCGAGCACGAGCCCCAGGCGCTGACGGTGTTCATGGGGGATTTCAACATCTTCGGCCCGGAGCGCACGGTGCTGAAACGAATCGGCGCGCCCCGCCGCTTGCCGAAGCTGTACAGCTTTCCGGCGCGACTGCCGCTGATGTCGCTCGACCGCATCTGGACGATTCCCAACGAGCGGCTGATGACACGGGCGGTGCATCGCACCGCGCTGTCGCGGATCGCCTCCGACCATCTGCCCGTCGTCGCCGACATCACGATGGTCGAGGGCGCGCACGCGGCGACGACAATGCGTCAGGCGGCAAGCCCCGAACTTTGACCTTTGACCGGTGGCGCACCGGAACAAAGCCCTCTTTGGCCCGTTTTACCGATCGCTGCGGCGCAGCCGCGTCATCCTCATTTCGCAGGTGCGATCATGGCCGACCCAAAACTCACCGGATCTCCCGTCATCACCGCAGAAAAGGTGGAAGGCACGGCGGTTTACGACCGCCGCGGCAACCGTATCGGTACCATCGAGGACCTCGTGCTCGACAAGATCGGCGGCAAGGTTCTGTACGCCGTGATGTCCTTCGGCGGATTCCTCGGCATCGGCGAGAAGCATCATCCGCTGCCGTGGGGCGCGCTGACCTACGACACCGGTCTCGAGGGCTATGTCGTCGACGTCGACAAGGACCGGCTCGAAAAGGCCCCGAGCTACGAATCCGACCGCGACGTCGAGTGGAGCGCCGATTTCGGACACCGCATCAATACCTACTGGAACGTGCCGTCGGAGTGGCCGTGACGGCCGGCGCGATCCGGACAACCCGGAAATGTGAAAGGACATCCCATGGCTCAGAGGAAATCATCACGTTCATCTCGGTCCAAGAGCAGCCGCAGTAAGAGCCGCGGCCGCAGCGGGCGCAAGAGCCGCTCCCAGGGCACCTCCCAGCCGAAGGACGCGCTTGCGCTGCTTCGCGCCGACCATGAGATGGTGTCGGAGCTCGTCGACAAGTACGAACGCGGCAAGAACCGCGCTGACAACGACAAGAAGGAGCGGTTGGCGCAGCAGATCTGCGAGGAACTGACGATCCACGCGCAGATCGAGGAGGAGATCTTCTATCCGGCGGTTCGCGAGGCCAACGAGGAGGCCGAAGATGCGCTGGCGGATGCCGAGGTCGAGCACGGCTCGATCAAGAAGCTGATCGAGGAGATCGAGGGCTCGTCGCCGGATTCCGAGCTGTTCGACGCCCAGATCAAGGTCCTCGGCGAGTACGTGAAGCACCACGTCAAGGAAGAGCAGACCGAGATCTTCCGCATGGCACGCGAGGCCGACATCGATCTCAAGGATCTCGGCCACGAGCTCGCCGCGCGCAAGGCGGAGCTCAAGGGCGAGGAGTGGGAAGAGGAAGAAGAGGAGGAAGCCGCCTAGGGCTTTCTCCGCCTTGCCGGCGGGCGGCGTGGACGCCGCCCGCTTGTCGCCCGATAATCCTCTGCGGGGAGGGTTATCGGATG
>Ga0310811_10002800_pt1 | contig 21847 bp, 26 predicted proteins | sample YCmetagenome_FD_207642 | JGI IMG/M metagenome (GOLD analysis project Ga0310811, IMG submission 207642) | Soil microbial communities from experimental microcosm in Duke University, North Carolina, United States - YC | ecosystem: Engineered > Artificial ecosystem > Soil microcosm > Unclassified ...
CCTCTGTGCAACTCCGCGTTATAACTTCATTAATACAATGAGTAACTCGTTTCTAAAATATGCTCCAGATCCGTTACCACATTCATAAAATTGATATAAGCATCGTAAGGCGTATTGTAATGACTGAAATATTTATGCACGTCACCATCATTCCAGTATTTAGTAGACATGTAGTAGAAGTGATCAGACGTAAGTAGCTTGGCCCAGGTATCAATCAACTCCTCATTGGCTGTTTCTTTAACCGTTTTTTCCAATGCATAAATTCTCTCCATGGCATCATGCTGCAAACTGTTGCCAAGCCATGCCGAAAGATCACGTTCCAGATCTGCCCATGAGCTTAAGCTATGAACATCATATATACCTTGAACAGGATATGTTGCGAGTATTTCAGAAGGTGTTTTAAAATTGAAATCCGGATGCTTGAAAATTTCTTCAGGCATGTGTTTTAAAAATTCAAAGATGCCTGTCTCCGGCCACTGATGTTCACCAAAAGTTTCATAATCCATAAACAAGTTAATGGTCTCACCTGTGCCCGCTAGCTGATGAACCCAGTGTGCAAACTTGGGGGCTGTTAAAGGCCATTCACTCCAGTTTTTATCAGAGAAGCGAAAGGCAATATCATCTGAGAGTTTATAATTCTTTAAAAGACATTTGATGTTAACATTGGGCGGACTGTAAATAAAGTTCGGACTCTTGTAACCCAGGATGTGATCGAGCCCTTCACAGATAATGCCATTGTAACCCATCGATGCTGCAAAGCTTGCAATCTCATTGTTGTAAATTAATTCAGTATTGCGAAATACTTGTGGCTCCTGGTTGAAGTGTTCTTTTATTTTAGCGCTGTGCTTTTCTACTTCACGCACAAACTCTTCTTTGGAGTATAAAAAGCTCAGAGAGTGATTGTAAGTCTCCGATAGAAATTCAACACAACCCGTTTCATTAAGTTGTTTAAAAGATTGCAACACATCGGGCCTGTATTTCTCCATCTGCTCAATGGCAGTGCCACTGATAGAATAGGCAACCTTAAAATTTCCTTTATGCTTATGAATAAGATCAAGAATAGTTTGGTTGGCAGGCAAGTAACACTTTGCCGAAACACGATTAAGAATTTCTATATTCTTGGCTTCATCTTCATAGTTATGTTCATAACCAATCTGAAAGCAATCATACGGCTTAAGCCTGAACGGTTGATGTACCTGAAAGTAAAAACAAATGGATGGCATTTTCTTCTAAGTGTTAATGTTATCAAGTTAATCGTTAATGGCCAATACTTAGTCACTGGCGTACCTCGTAAATCTGAAATCGTAAATATTCACTTGCTCATAGCTCGCAACTCACAACTCAAAGCTCTTATCTCGTTTCACTATAAATATTTCTAATCTTCTCTGCCGCATGATCCCACGTTAATTGATCAAGCTCGTTTTTGCTTCTATCGGCAAGTGTTTTGCTGAGCACGTTATATTTTAACAAAGCGTAAATGTAGTTGGCAAACTTGTCAGTATCCCAGAAGTCAGCTTTTAAGGATGACTTCATCACTTCTGCTGCACCAGATTGAATGGAGATTACACTCGGCACATGATGTTGTGCAGCTTCCAATGCTGTAAGTCCAAAAGGCTCAGAGATAGAAGGCATAAAATAAACATCAGACATCGAGAGCAATTCGTTTACCCTGGCTTTTGACAAGAAGCCTGCGAAAATAAATTTGCTGCCTATTTTACGATACGCCGAAGTTTCTAACAGATGTGCAAACTGATCACCTGTACCTGCTACAACAAACTTAACGCGTGGATATACACGCGCTACCTTCTCTGCAGTCTCCAGTAAAAACTGTGGACCTTTCTGGTGCGTGAGCCTTCCTAAAAAAGCTACCAGCTTATCTTTCAGGATATGTTCTTTTCGGTTTGGCTGTGACGGATCGATACCATTATGCACCACAAAGATTTTAGCAGGATCAATGTGATAATGTAACACAATCTGATCTTTGGTATACTGACTCACCGCAATAACCCTGTTGGCAATCATCATCGCATTTCGCTCAAGCCAATAAATTTCATTTCGTGTGGCGTGCCCGGCGCGATCTGTTTCCAGTGCATGAACATGAAGAATAAGTGGCTTACCTGTGCGCTGTTTAATATTGATGCCTGCTGAATATGTGATCCAGTCGTGCGCATGGATCACATCAAAGTTACCATCAGCGGCAAGCTCTTCAGCCAGCTTGGCAAAGACATATACCTTATGCATAACACTGGCGCCATAAACTTCTTTGCTGGAGAAGATGTCGTGAATAATGTCGATGCTTCTTTTGCCTCGCTGTAATGCATCGAAGTGGCCGAAGTGCTGTGCAGCCAGCGAATCATTGATGTGATGATAAGGGCTTACGGTGATGGGTAGTTCAGTTACCTCAGTGTTAGGAAACGAAAAGTTAAAACGAAGTCGTTCCAGGTTTATTTCTTCGGCCGTTACTTTATTGAGCCCGATAATATTGACGCCTTCTAAATCAAGATCTTCGCCAGCACTCGGAATGATTAACCGGATGTGTGTAGATGGACTCAGTGCCTTCACAATGCCATAGGTAGCAATGCCCAGGCCGCCACTTAAAAGCGGAGGAAACTCCCAACCCAGCATGAGTACCTTTGTCATAGAGTATTGTTCAATATATTGATGGTCGTATAAAAGACTTGAATCTCGAATGATGTTAAAACACAGATTGCTTTCTAACACACAATATTTCAACGGAGTTCAACAAGCTTTATAAATTAGTTAATCTTGTTTTATGAAACAATGATGATGGTCAATCAATCGAGATGTTTTTAATACATTTGGTTTAGAACCGCTAATAATGACTCATAACTTGAATTATGACAAAGCCTGTTTTCGAACTAAAGGTTGACTTAATCAGAAATATTCCGTTTGTGCTTGATGCTGTTTTAGAAATTGGCGTGGGACTCATTATGGTTTCAAGACCGAACCCTGGTATGACGCTCCTAATCATGGGTGGGGGATTAATAACCATAGGAACAATTCAATTTATTCGAAAAATTAAAACGTTTCAACTGACAGATACTGAATTAATAATCGGACGACCTCTTTTTCCGTTTCCGTTGGCTGAAGATCGTTTTCAGGTTTCTAAGGTGAAGGAAATAAAATTCATTCAGGTTAAAGGTAGATTTGGAGGTCCACATTTAAATATAGTGACTGCAGATCAAGCAGAAAGTTTTCGGATAGAAACAACAAAAGAGAACATTGACGAATTTGAAATCAAATTAAAGTCATTAGGAATTCAGCCGATTAGGGAAGGTATGTAGTTTCAGCATTATTCGGATTAATGCAACACATTCTTCTCAACTTTTATGATACTTCCTCTTTTTCCATTTCTTAGATTGACAAAATGAATCGATAGTATATCTCCGATTGTAAATTCCGGAATTTCTTTTGCCCAGGTTATATCGAATTTTTCATGGTTAAAGCAGACTATGGTTCCGCCATGTTCCGAACCCGATTCAATAACATCGATTACTCTTCCGGTAAAGATTATTTTTCTTGCTCCAATAATTTGAACTTTATGAAAGATGTAATCGATGAAAAATAAAAAATTGAACACGAGAAGCAACCATATAAAGAAACCGATAACGGATTGATATGCGTTAGATTCGTTAAATTTCCAGAGCGTATAAAGCAAAGTGAGTAAGAAGATAATGAGGAATGATAGATGAAATACTTTATAATATTTCAAAGCAAAACCTTTCATAACAAGCTTTGAGTCTTCTTTAGTTAGAGAGACTATTTTCTTTTCCATTATTTTGAAATTGTCATAACTTGGCACAAAGAAAACAATTACGTTGATTATAAATGACAATCCCTAGCATAAGATTGCATTATTCATGTGGCGATTAAACTATATCAGAGAGTATAAAGGGTCGATAAGCCGAAATGTCCATATGTTTGATATACGATAGTAGCTTGCTGGTATAACATTGTTAAATTTAACATGAAACAAATAGCATTATTGATTTTGAGTGTTGGTGTAAGCTATTGTTCTTTGGGACAAGACACTAAGATATCCTACCTGTCCATCACTAAAATCCTTTCAGTTAAATTTGATACAGCCTATTTTGGCAACGGTCAAGTTGAAACAGTTACGCGATGTGACGACTTTAGGGCAATAATTTATCCATTGTACAAAGCTCAAAAAATCAAAACGGTTTATCAGTATGACAATTGCGGTAATTTGAGAAATACAACAACGATTTTTGAAGACGGAGATCCGCTTCATTATGGAATTTTGGGACCGAGAAGGTGGACAGAGGATAATCTAGCTAAAAATGTTACTTGTGAAGTTCCATGGAAAAAGCTATTTATCTATTGAGCAACAATGTTTACCAGTCAGCTACATAGTTAATGGCCAGGGTTAATACGAATGATATGGTAATCTTATTAGTCTCTTCAATAATTGTTGTAGCTCTATTCTCATTGAACTTTAATAGGAAATGGACGAATAGAAATTATGAATTATTAAAGGATAGAAAAGGAATTTGGTTTTGGTTTAGGATTTTTAAAATTGAAGAAACTAAAGAAAACTTTATCAAATTTAATCATGGACTAAGTGTGTTTGTTATTGTAATAATGATCGTGGCAATAATAATAACCTCAGTAAGACAATAGCGACACAATAGAAAAATATTTTATAGAAGCGTTTCGATGTGAATGAAACAGAAAATTTATCAAATAGTGCAGCACTTGAAATTTACGCTGAACTTGTTGAAGGAGAAAAAAAGAAGACTGAGATTGTGATATGTTTTTCCCTCTCGTTCTATACCGATCGGCCTTAGATATTCATTCTTATACAAATGAAATATTTGCATGTTTTATAGTAATTTGAAATCTCGTTGTTAGCTATTAAATGAAGAAACTATGAAGCAAATATTTCTGATACTCATCTCTGTTATTATAATAACTTCCAGCTACGCCCAATCGGATACGACTGATGTAAAGACAATAATTTTGAGAGAAACTAAAGCAGGTGGAAAATTAGATTACTTTTCACCAATAAAAGGTCACGAATACGATGGAGTAGAAATTAAACCAGGACTCTATTCTACTAAACTTGGAGTAGCACTATATAATTGGGGAAAGTCTAATTATGAAATGGGAATTAAAACGCTTGATGATGCCTATTTAATATTTACTCAATTCAAAGGGAGAAATTTGAATGAACGAGAAAAAGAATACATCAAGCTTGGTTTTAATAAGGAACTGGAGAAATAGTGACGGGCAATAGAGCCTTACTAAACACGTTACATTTCGTGCAGGAGAATTTGAGATCATGCTTGAATAACATAAGAGACAAGAGATGAATTTTAACAACTATAGAGTAACCGACAGAAAATCCTTCATTGAGTTTCTTGAACTATTCAATGAAGATTTGAGAACAAATAAGAATCAATGGGAAAATAAAACGCTGGAAGATTTCCTTGAAGCAATGACAACGTACTCCGAAGACATTCAGAGTTACTACGACAACATGAAAAATGAAATAGGAGAACAGGTAAGTGCCGACACTCCATCATGGAGAGTTTTTGCTGACATTTTGAGAGGCGCCAGAATTTACGAATGAGATACCTACATCAAATATTAGCAAGCTTATGACAATTTGACTTCGATTTGCTCCATTAGTGACCCGTTAGAAAGCAATAGACCACACTATGAAATACTTATTCGCTTTACTATTAGTTCTAACAGCAGTCGTAACTTTTGCTCAAGAACAAAAAGTTTTCGTTTTCGAAACTCGTGATGGGCAATTATTTACCAGGCGTCAAAAGGACAGTCTTTGTTATCGTGCAAATCAATATGTTGGAACAAAAATTGTAAAAATAGCTGACGACACGATTTTCTATTCCTTAGTTTATTTTGATAAAAAGCAGGCTCCGGTAAGATATCAGAACGAGGGAGTCTTTTGTGGCAACGACGATAGGTTAGGTCTAAATGACATTATAAAGAAGTATCCATTCAATAAAACAATAAAAATCAAACTCGTATCATTCAAGTTAGAGGAGACATCTCATGCTGAGAGACAAATACCCAAAACAAATGGTGTTGTTGATTTTACAAAGATGTTTGAGGTAAAAACACTTGATTCAAAGTCTGCCGATAAGTTGAAGGATGTTTTGTACAATTTCAAACAAGGTAATGGGCCAACGGAAAAGTTCATGTGCTACGAACCTCGTAATGGTATCGTATTTCTTGACGATGCAGACAAAGTGATTGGGTATATAGAATTGTGTTTTGAATGCAGAGGATCAAAAATGGAACCTGTAGACATGAATATTGGCAGGTTTTGCGAGGAGAAATTTGATGCAATACAAGGGCTCTTTATTAGTTCCGGAATTACTTATGGAATGGAAAGAGATGCCGACTAATTTGGCATAGGGATTACCCATCGATATTAATACCATTGGAAAAATGAACAGCTACGGAACAATCTTGACATTCGTATTAATCTTGACTCACCTGACGTTACATGGTCAGGACGTGGACTCTGTTCAATTGGACCTAAAAAAGTTGAGTGATACTGACTTCTTCAGAAAGTATAGTTTTTATGACAAGACGATATCGAAGGAAGATATTAAAGTGACAAAACTAATCTGGTCACTTAAGCAATTAAGAGAAGTTGACAAGTCACTACGACAAAAAGGTATTCGGACATTTACGATAGTTGATAATAGACCATCAAAAGAAAATCCGTACTACATTATTGGACACTATCAATTACCAACACCGGATCATCTTGTACGAATGTCATACTATCGACTGGATATTTTGAGCAAGAAAATAGATTATCAGGACTTAGATGACTTTATAAAAGATAAATGGAAGAGAGTCGAATAATGATAGTGCTACCAACAAAATAAACTTGTCTGGTAAGTTTAGCAGAACGTAACTTTTGCGCAAAGCAAAGGATAACTACCGGACAGTTATCTACATCTTACTATAAAGCACTCCAGCATGAAAATTATCACCTGGAATTGTAATATGGCTTTTCGTAAAAAAGCCGATTTGATTCTGACTCACAAGCCGGATATTCTAGTCGTGCCAGAGTGTGAACATCCCGATAAGTTGAAGTTCAATACAAGTACAGCATTACCTACCGATATTTTTTGGTATGGAACAAATCAACACAAAGGGTTGGGCGTTTTTTCATATAGCAAGTACAGATTCAAACTGCTTGACATACACAATCCGGATTTTAAAAACATTGTGCCGTTAGCTGTAACTGGTGGACCAGTTGACTTTACCTTGTTTGCAATCTGGGCTAATAATCCCCAGGATAAAGATGGTCAATATGTAACTCAGGTTTGGAAAGCAATTCATTATTACGATAGTTTATTATCTGATAGCAAAACCATATTGATTGGTGATTTTAACAGCAATACAATTTGGGACAAACCACGGAGAGAAGGAAATCACTCTACGCTTGTTGAGAAATTAGAAACGAAGAAAATCTTTAGCACCTATCATAAATTTTACAAACAGACACAAGGCAAAGAAAAACATCCCACGTTGTATATGTATCGTCACCTCGACAAACCATATCATCTCGACTATTGTTTCGCTTCGATTGACTTTATTGAGAAATTAAAGAAAGTAGAAGTTGGAAAATATAAAGACTGGACACAGTATAGTGATCATAAGCCCTTATTCGTAACATTTGACTTTTGAGGAAGTAACAGTCTACATCATTTCTTCAGTCTCATTATTTATTGGAGTGAAAAATAATTCTATGAAAATTGCCTGAGAGCTTAAAGCTACATATATTTGTGTAACTTTTAAGTTACCTAATTTTATGGAGAAAGAAATTAAACAGACATGGCACTTCAAGCAATCACTTGAAGAAGTTTGGGAGTACCTGACCAAGCCTGAACTCATTGAACAGTGGCTTATGAAATCAGACTTTAAGCCAATAGTAGGACATAAATTTCAGTTCACCTTTGTTCCAAAGAATGATAACAAGTATGCTGGAATAGTTACCTGCCAGGTATTGGAAGTAAAACCATTTACCAAACTTTCTTATTCGTGGAATGGCGGTATGAAAGATGGTAGCAGAACTTTCAACTCTATAGTTGTGTGGACTCTTACACCGAAAGACAATGGGACAGAACTGCAATTACAGCATAACGGATTTACCATCCTTGAGGACATTCTAAATCACACCAGTGGTTGGAACAGTTGCGTAAAACGCATTGAAGAACTAATAAACGCAGTAAGAAAATGACAGCTCAAACACTTGATGCCTTTCAGGTAATTGCCGATCCCAGTCGCAGACAAATGCTCATGATGCTTTCCAAAGACAACATGACCATTAATTCACTGGCAGAAAATTTTGACATGAGCCGACCTGCTGTTTCAAAACATGTAAAGATTCTTTACAACGCAGGATTTATTACCATCAAAGACATTGGCAGAGAACGTTACTGCACACTAAAACAAGATGGCTTTGATGAAGTGCAGGACTTCATTAACTACTTCGATAAATTCTGGATCTCAAAATTGAAAAAGTTGGAAACCATTTTAAACAACAAGACAAAGTCCAATCAGTAGCAAACAATTAAAAATGACAGGCAAAAATTACAAAGCGGCTAATTATACAGTAGCAATTGAGGTTTCAAAATCTCCGAATGTGGTTTTTAATCATGTCATAAATGATGTTTCGAAATTTTGGCCGGAGGACTTTGAAGGGGAGAGCGCTAAACTTAATGATGAGTTTGTATTTAGGTCAGGAGATTCTCATTATTCAAAAAACAAAGTGATTGAACTTGTACCAAATAAAAAAGTTGTGTGGCTTGTAACCGAGAGTATCCGCAAGACTGACAACTTTGATTGGACAGGAACAAAAATGATTTTTGAATTAACACCTAAAGGTGACAATACTCTTCTCAAATTTATTTATGACGGAGTTGTTCTTGAGAACGAATATGACAGATTGGTTCAGGTATGTGATATGGTTATTAAAGAGATGTTATACAACTTTATAACAAATGGCAAAGTGAAGTAATCAACTTAAAGATGACAAACAAAAGTTATACGGCAACAATTGAAGTAGCGAAATCACAACACGATGTTTTCAACTGTATCAAAGAAGTTCCGAAATGGTGGAGCAAAGATTTTGAAGGCAGTAGCATAAATCTCAATGATGAATTTATTATTCACCACCCCGAGCGCCATTTTTCTAAGCAGAAATTAGTCGAAGTTATTCCCGACAAGAAAATAGTTTGGCTTGTTACAGAAAGCAAACTCAATTGGCTTCAAAAAGATATGAGCGAATGGACAAACACAAAAATGATTTTTGAAATAACTACTAAACACGATAAGACTATTCTTCAATTTACCCATGAAGGGCTTGTTCCCGAAAAAGAATGTTATGCAATGTGCTCGCAAGGTTGGAATATGGTTATTAAGGAGCGGCTATTCAACTTTATCATTGACGGTAAAGAGATTTAATATATTTTCATCAAATAAAAATGCCAAATAAATGACCTCTTATGAAAACACTTGAAATTCTTACTCCTCTTGATTGAGTAACACATTTGCAGGATTAGTAATTGCCTATACTGCCACAAGGAAAGCGCCTGCTTGAAATTTACTCATGTCGTTGTTTGTCTTTTTGCACAAGTTTAACATTGCACAACTTGAGGTAAAACATTGAAGTTCGACGAGAAATGGTGGAAATAAAGAAATGATGATAGGGCGATGTTGTAGAATGAAATTAATAGGATTATTTTAAAGGATGAGATTTCTTATTCTGCTTGTATTCATCTGCAATTTCACTTTTTGCTTCGGGCAAACCCTGATGAATAAAGATAGCCTCCTGGCTCTTTTACCAACGGCAAAAAATGATACCAATAAGGTTTTTCTGTATATCAATATTGGTCAGCAATATGAGTCTAATCAGCCAGACTCAGCCAAGTATTTTTATCTTAAAGCCAGAGACCTGAGTAATGAACTTGATTTTACATTGGGTAAAATAAAATTCATAAACAATTTCACGTATGTACTAGACATGCAGGAAATGTATGACTCCTCCCTGCAACTTAATCTTGAATCTATAACGCTTGCTCAAAAGCTTAATAACAGCAAGATGCTTGCAGGTGCTTATGGCAATACAGGTGCATCGCTCCAGCGTATGGAACGAATGGATGAGGCCGTTCAGTATTATATCAAAAGTCTGAGATACGCCGAAAAGGCTAACGATAAGATTTACCTCTCTATACTTAATAATAATTTATCAGCACTTTATAATACGCTGGGGCATTATGACAAAGCTCTTGCACACGCTGATAAAGCTGTGCAATATGCAAGGGAAACGAATCGCCCCTTTAATCTGGGGCAAGCTTTGAACAACAGGGGTTCGATCCTTACAAATCTGAAACGGCCAAAGGAGGCTATTAAACAATTTGAAGAAGCCGTTACCATAACACAGAAAATAGGCGATGACTTTTCGTATGCAGCTGTATTGCTTGGACTCGGAACACTTTATCTTGAATCAGGACAGTATGAAAAATTCAGAAAGTGTTCAGAAGAAGGTTTACGTATTTCAAAAAAACTTGAAGACAGGGAAGGAGAAGCTATCTCGCTACGGGGTTTGGGATTATATTATCTTTCTCTGAACGACTTTAGCAAGAGTAAACAATTTGCTTCTGAATCATTTAAAGTTTCAAGTGAAGCCGGAAATAAAACAGAGATATATAAGGCTTTACAATTGCTAGCTGACAATGCACTTGCCGAACATGATGTCGTTAAGATGCGCCAATATAGGACTAAGGCCGATTCTGTTGAGAACCTTTTACAGCAGGAGAGTCTTTCTGAAAAAATAAGCGAGTATTCCATCAAATATGAGACTGAAAAGAAGGATGCAGAATTAAAATTGCACAAGGCAACTATCGCCAGAAAGAACGCGCTGAGCTATATTTTGTTTGGTAGTCTTGTGGCATTAACAATTATCGGCATACTTGGATTTCGTAATTACTCACATCAGCGAAAGTTACAGCGGCAACGCATCAGCGAACTGGAAGTAGAAAAACAACTTTTAGCCACGGAGGCTGTTTTAAAAGGAGAAGAGACGGAACGCGGTCGTTTAGCAAAAGATCTGCATGATGGTTTAGGAGGTATGCTAAGTAGTATTAAATATTCATTTTCAACTATAAAGGGAAACCTGGTAATGACGCCTGAAAATCAATTGATGTTTGAACGCAGTCTGAATCTGCTGGATGGATCCATCAAAGAAATGAGAAGGGTGGCGCATAACATGATGCCAGAAGCCCTTGTAAATTCCGGATTAAATGTGGCGTTGAATAATTATTGCTCTGAGATCAATCATACGGGCGCGCTGGCACTCCGGTATCAAGCCATCGGATTGGAAGATATTGTGATAGATCAGACTACGGCTATCGCAATTTATCGCATTATACAAGAGTTGATCAATAATATTATTAAACATGCTTCAGCTAAATCGGCCATCGTACAGGTAACGAAGACCGATAGCCAACTATTGATTACCGTTGAAGATGATGGAAAAGGATTTGACACCACTACATTGAATCATGTAAAAGGAATAGGTTGGAATAATATCAGAAACCGTGTTGAGTTTTTGAAAGGAAAGCTGGACGTAAATTCACAACCAGATACAGGTACGTCAATATTAATTGAATTGAATGTATAGATTAGGCTTTTGAGTAAGAGAATTAATTATGCACAATAAATGGATATGAGTATACAAACGGTTAACGAAGTAACTGGACGATATCAAATTTCAAAAGGTGTGACAAGAAACGACCTTCAGAAACTAGCTAGCAATTCAAAGACTCAGTCAATTCAATTTGCAAGTTCTTTGGAGGATAAGGAAATTGAACTTTTGGAAAAAGAGGTTTTTTCAAAACGACATGACATTACTCTTAGAATTTATGCGCACTATAGTGAAAAGTGTGATTTATCGTTTATTGAAAGAATTCCTTCATTAAGAAAATTATCAGCTGATTGTTTAATGGAGGCATCAAATATTGAAACAGTTATCAAACTGAAGAATTTAGATTCTCTTGGAGTTGGTATTTTTAATCTTGACAATTTTGACTTTCTTGAAAAGATAAATCCAAATATTAAAGGACTTTCTCTTCACGAAACAAGATCAACAAAAATTAAAATTGAATGTATATCACGATTTACAAACTTAGAACATCTCTATCTTGAAAGACATCAAAATGGAATAGAATCAATATCTCATTTGAAGAATTTACAAACAATAGTTTTGCGTTCGGTCTCAACCAAAAATATAGACTTTCTCACAAAACTCGAACATTTATGGTCGGTCGACATAAAACTTGGCGGAATAAAAAACTTTGATGCGTTGACAACATTGCCGAAAATAAAATATCTGGAACTATGGCAGGTAAGAGGTTTAGGTGACTTATCTTTCATATCAAGTTTACCAACGCTGCAGAATGTTTTTCTTCAATCTCTCAAGCAAGTTCAAGTATTGCCTCATCTTGATAAAAATAAATCACTTAGACGCATTTATATTGAAAATTTAAAAGGACTCAAAGATTTAACAGCATTAAGAACAGCACCTAATCTTAGAGAATTAATTTGCGCTTTAGCATCGAATCAAGAACCGGAAAACTTAATACCTGCCCTCGAAAATCCGATAATTAAAAATGTGCTTTGTGGATTCGGCAGTGATAAGAAAAACAATCGCTTTGACGAACTTAGGAGACAGTATAAGAAAGAGGAATACAAACACAGCGAATTTAAATATGAATAGTTTCACTAGGTAGACGATGCTTTCAATAGCGTATCTTCTTTGGTAAAGTCTTTCATCATCTAAAATGTAATGAGATACGTCAACTATGCAAATACTCCTGCTGATATTTCTGCGGACTCTTGCCCGTTATAGCCTTGAAATTCTTATGGAAGCAGGTAAAATTATTAAAGCCACTTTCATAGCAAAGTTGTTTTATGCTCAGCTTATTTTCAATCAGAAGTTTACAGGCTTGACCGATGCGAAGTTCGGTAAGGAATTGAGAGTACGTTTTGCCAGTGCGTGATTTAAAGTATCGGCAGAAAGAATTTGGCACCATACCTGCAACGGCTGCAATTTCCTCCAGGTAAATTTCACCACTGAAACGACTGAGACTGTAATTGTAGATAGCATTGATGCGCTCATTTTCAGAGTCTGAGAAATCAACATTAAAACCAATAGAAGAAAGTAATGTTATCTCACTTGCATTGGCAAATGCTGATAAACATTCTACCAACGTCATCAATCTCATCAATCCATCCGTTGCATTTATTTTGTCAATGAGTGATCCAATGTATTGAGCATCTTTTCCACTAACAGAAATACCGCGCTTTGCTTTTTCTAATACGCTCTTGATGGATTTAGTTTCGGGCAGATTGATAAACTTATCGCCCCAGAAATTTTCGAAGAAGTGAATGACAGTTGAGAAAACGTTGGATTCTTTTTTTGACTGGAACTGAGTTTCATCAAACTTCCAATAATGAGGAAGGTTAGAACCCACCAATACAATGTTGCCAGGCTCAAATCGTTTAATGTCATCGCCAATAAATTGTGTGCCACTGCCTTTGTGGATTTTGATCAGTTCAACTTCTGCATGGTAATGCCAGCGGTTGTTGATATTGGCATACCTGTCTTGCCTGACACTGAATGAGTGATCGGGTGATGTGGCAACCTGAAGTAATTTTGGCTTCATGAGTCAGACAGTTCGGAATCGTTGGCAATTAGATAATTATTCAACATAATCATCTAATGAATATGTAAATATGTTAAAAAAACTTAATAATTGGCTAATAAAGCAAACCGATCTGAATAAAAATCCTCGTTCCTTGCAATCGTTTGATTGAGGTTTTATAGCTTGAGTTAAGCCAACTAACTAACGTAGACGAATGAAAAACAACAACACCCGTTTTGCCATCATCCTCATAACATCACTGTTTTTTATGTGGGGCTTTGCCCTCAATCTCAATCCAATTCTCATCCCGCATCTTAAGAAAGCCTGTCAGTTAACTGATTTTCAATCAGCCTTAATCGACTCCGCTTCATACATAGCTTATTTTATCATGGCCATACCTGCGGGTCAGGTCATGAAACGTTTTGGCTACAAAGGAGGAATCATTTTTGGACTGACTTTATTTGCATTAGGAGCTTTCTTGTTTTACCCTGCGGCAGAAACCAGAAACTACACTTTCTTTTTAGGCGCGCTCTTTATCATCGCCTGTGGATTAGCATTTCTTGAAACCGCAGCTAACCCATACATCACGGTGTTGGGTGATGAATCGAATTCAGCAGAAAGATTAAACTTTGCTCAATCTTTTAATGGATTAGCGGCAACACTGGCCCCGCTCATTGGTGGACATTTCATATTGTCTGGCAAAATATTATCAAACGAAGAGGAAGCCGGTATGTCGCCAGCGCAATTGGATACGTACTTAAATCACGAAGCTTCTTCGGTGCAGCTTCCTTTCATTATCATAGGTGCTGTAGTATTGTTAGTAGCATTGATATTGTGGAGAACAAAGCTTCCCGAAATTGAAGATCGTGCAGAGAAAGAAAACTCAGGTGGCTCGCTGTTGAAAGAAAAAAATCTGATGCTGGGTGTGTTGGCGCAGTTCTTTTATGTGGGCGCCCAGGTTTGTGTGAGCAGTTTCTTTATCAGGTTTGCATATAGGGTAGCGGGAATTGAGGAAAAAGCCGCGGCTGTATTCTTGTCAGCGGCATTGTTTGGCTTTATGGCAGGCCGTTTCATTGGTACTTTTTTAATGAGGTACATCGCCCCATCAAGATTGCTGGCTATTTATACGGTGATGAACTTCCTGTTATTAATACTTGCAGTTACGTTGCATGGCAAATTCTCGGTATATGCCCTGGTGGGAGTGGAGTTCTTTATGTCGATTATGTTCCCTACTATTTTTGCACTGAGCATACAGGGACTTGGCTCTAAAACAAAAGAAGGTTCATCTCTTGTTATCATGTCTATTGTGGGAGGAGCTATCTTCCCGGCCATCATGGGTAAAGTATCTGATCTTACCAATATTCAAACAGCATACCTGGTGCCCGCATCATGCTTTGTTGTGGTCTTCTATTTCGCACTTAAAAACATTAGTGTAAAAAAAGTAGTCTTATCGACGTCTCACTAATTTTGATGTGTAACTTTAATCCTTTATAAAACAATAATCAGATTTAGTGATCTATGGCAACAACAAAACGATATAGTCTGGCGCTAGACCTGAAAGATGATCCGGCATTGATTGCTGAATACGAGCAGTGGCACCAAAATGTGTGGAGCGAAATCAAGAAGAGCATCTGGGATTCTGGTATTGTTGATATGGAAATCTATCGCTTTGGCAATCGGCTTTTCATGATCATGGAAACCGATGCAAGCTTCAGTTTCGAACGCAAAGCAGCAATGGATACTGGTAATCCTAAAGTAGCAGAATGGGAAGCACTTATGTGGAAATTTCAAGAACCCATACCGGGATCAAAGCCCGGCGAAAAATGGGTGCTCATGGATAAGATCTTTTCATTAAATAATTAAACCAAATAAAAAATAATACTTCAATGTTAAGTCTTAAGCAAAAGAAAGCAATTGTAACGGGTGGTGGTAGTGGTATAGGGAGAGCAGTGGCCTTGCTATTTGCAGAACAAGGCGCGCACGTTGGCGTGGCTGACTTTAATGAAGCACAAGCTAATGAAGTTGTAAATGAAATAAAATCTAAAGGGGGCCTGGCATCTGCACTGATCGTGAATGTTGCTGAGCAGGAACAGGTGATCGCGTCATTCAAATCGTTCGGATCGATAAATATTTTGGTGAACAGTGCCGGTATATCGCACATTGGCAGAGTGACAACAACATCACAGGAAGATTTCGATCGTGTTTATAATGTGAATGTGAAGGGAGTTTATAATTGCTTGTATGCAGCACTTCCGGTAATGAAAGAGAATGGCGGTGGTGTGATCTTAAACATGTCGTCTGTAGCGGCAGTAGTTGGGCTGAATGATCGCTTTGCTTACTCCATGAGTAAGGGAGCCGTATTAGCCATGACGCTATCCGTTGCTAAAGATTATATCAAAGATAATATTCGCTGCAATTGTATTTCACCAGCACGTGTGCATACACCGTTTGTTGATGGCTTCTTAAAAAAGAATTATCCCGGACAAGAAGCAGAGATGTTTGAAAAATTATCAAAGACTCAACCGATTGGTCGTATGGGTACGCCCGATGAAATTTCGAAATTGGTTTTGTATCTGTGTTCCGATGAAGCTTCTTTCATCACCGGCACAGATTACCCTATCGATGGTGGCTTTATCAGACTTAACAGTTAATTATTTATAGAGCCTCATCCAAGTCTTCTCCTCGGAGCAGATTAGGGTGAGGCCAAACTCTAAACTTATATTTTCCAATGAAACTAATTCGCTACACCGAGAATCAAAAAACAAGGACAGGCATTGTGCTGAATGATAAACTTTATGATACATCAGGATTTGGCCAGGATTATAATGAAGAATTTTTTGCTTCTGATGGTTTAACAAAACTTAAGAAGTATGTAACGGATAATCTTTCATCGCTCAAAGTTTTATCGAGTGATGTTCAACTGGCATCGCCGGTAGCACGTCCTTCTAAAATAATTTGCATTGGTCTTAACTATGCCGATCACGCAAAAGAAACAAATGCAACACCGCCTGCAGAGCCGATCATCTTTATGAAATCTACTACAGCGTTATGTGGTCCTAATGATGATATTATTATACCGAAGAACTCTGTTAAAACAGATTGGGAGGTAGAGCTTGCCGTTGTAATCAGCAAGAAAGCAAGTTATGTAAGCGAGAAAGAAGCGATGGATTATGTAGCGGGTTATTGTTTGCATAACGATGTGTCGGAACGTGAATTTCAGATTGAACGTGGTGGAACTTGGGATAAAGGAAAAGGCTGTGATACATTTGCGCCGCTTGGTCCGTGGTTGGTAACAAAAGATGAAGTTTCTAATGTTGATAATCTTCGCTTATGGCTAACGGTTAATGGCACGAAAATGCAAGATGGCAACACCTCTAATTTTATCTTCAATGTTCCATTTGTTATTTCATACATAAGCCAGTTTATGACATTGCTTCCAGGTGATGTTATTTCTACTGGAACACCAGCCGGCGTAGGTCTTGGATTTAAACCTCCAATATTCCTTAAACCAGGTGATGTTGTTGAATTAGGTATCGATGGATTGGGAACATCAAAACAAAGAGTACGGGCGTATGGTCATTGATGCTCACCAGCATTTCTGGAAGTTTGACCCGGTGAGAGACAGCTGGATTACGGATGATATGTCTGTAATTCAAAAAGACTTTTTACCTGAGCATCTAAAGCCAATACTGGAATCAAACGGAGTTTCAGGTTGTGTGGCTGTTCAGGCTGATCAATCAGAAAATGAAAATGATTTCTTGATTTCGCATGCTAAGCAAAATGATTTTATAAAGGGAATTGTTGGGTGGGTAAATCTTGAAGCAGATAATATCGATGATCGATTGGCTTATTATAAAAGCTTTGAAAAAATGAAAGGCTTCAGGCATGTATTGCAAGGCGAGAAGCAGCGCGACTTTATGTTGCGTTATGATTTTAAACGTGGAATTGATAAGTTAAGAGAATTCAATTTCACGTATGATATTTTAATTTTCCCGGATCAATTAAAGTACACGGCTGAATTTGTTTCTCTATTCCCCAATCAAACTTTTGTTATTGACCATATTGCAAAGCCTGAAATAAAAACAAAGAAAATTGAAGATTGGAAGAAGGACATTCAGGAGGTTGCAAAACATGAAAATGTATACTGCAAAATTTCTGGAATGATCACGGAAGCTGATTGGAAGAACTGGAGCGCTGGCGACATTAATCCTTACATGGATATTGTTGTTGAGGCTTTCGGAACAAAGCGTATCATGTATGGTTCAGATTGGCCTGTATGCCTTGTTGCTGGTTCGTATGCCGAAACATTAAATGTAGTCAAGAACTATTTCTCTTCGTTCACTAAAAATGAACAGAACATGTTTTTCGGACAAAACGCTATAAAATTCTATAACCTATAAGCACTACCATGGATTTACAATTAAGAGACAACATAGTTATCGTGACAGGCGGAGCCAAAGGTATCGGCGAAGGTATTGTTAAAGTACTGGCATCTGAAGGCGCCATACCTGTTGTTGTGGGCAGAAACGAATCAGACAATGTAAAGACAGTTGCTGAGATCGAACATACTGGCGGCCGTGCGTTTGCCGTTACAGCAGAGTTAACAGATCCTAAAGAATCAGAAAAAGTTGTTCAGACTGTAATAAAGAAGTTTGGCAAAATTCATGGATTGGTTAATAATGCCGGTGTTAACGATGGTGTAGGCCTTGAGCATGGAGACTACGAACGCTTTATGGCATCGCTTCATAAAAATGTTGTTCACTATTATTTGATGGCACACTATGCATTGCCTTATCTGAAAGAAACGAAAGGCTCTATTGTAAACATCAGTTCTAAAACTGCAGATACAGGCCAGGGAAATACATCAGCGTACGCGGCATCAAATGGCGGACGTAATGCATTAACACGTGAGTGGGCTGTGGAATTACTACGCTATGGCATTCGTGTAAATGCAATTGTTGTTGCTGAATGCTGGACACCGCTTTATTCCCGGTGGATAGAAACATTACCAAATCCAAAAGAGAAATTAAAAGAGATTGAATCCAAAATACCATTGGGTAACAGAATGACAACATCCGAAGAGATTGCAAACACAGCAGCCTTTCTGTTGTCTGATAAATCAAGTCATACCACTGGCCAATTAGTATATGTTGATGGAGGCTATGTTCATTTAGACAGAGCACTGGCTAATGCATAAAGCTTAATAAATAAAACCCTATGAAAATATCTACTTGTCGATACCTTTTTCTTTTACTCTTTCTAGCGTGTAGTAAAATACTTTCAGCGCAGGATCGCTACCAAGCAAATTGGGAGTCACTGAAAAAATACGAATGTCCTGAATGGTTTAAAGATGCCAAGTTTGGAATCTTTATTCATTGGGGTGTCTATTCAGTGCCGGCTTTCGGATCGGAATGGTATCCACGCCAGATGTATCAGCAAGGTTCAAATGAGTTTAAGCATCATGTTGAAAAATATGGTCTTCCGAATAAATTTGGTTACAAAGATTTTATTCCACTTTTTAAAGCAGAGAAATTCAATGCCGATCAGTGGGTTGATTTGTTTAAAAAATCAGGTGCTAAGTATATCGTTCCCGTAGCAGAACATCACGATGGTTTTGCCATGTATAAAACAGCATTCTCAAAATGGAATGCTTTTGAAATGGGACCTAAGCGAGATATCATCGGGGAGTTGGCAACGGCTACCCGCAAACAAGGACTTATTTTTGGATTGTCATCACATCGTATTGAGCACTGGTTCTTTATGAATGGTGGTCGCAAATTTAATTCAGATGTTATTGATCCGGCCTATCAGGATTTCTATGGACCAGCACGTGAAGAGAATGAAACACCTTCGCCTGAGTTTATGAATGACTGGCTTCTTCGTAACACAGAACTCATCACTAACTATCAGCCACAACTATTCTGGTTTGACTGGTGGATTGAGCAACCAGCTATGGATCCATATCGTAAATCATTTGCTTCCTTTTATTACAACAAAGGTTTAGAGTGGAACAAAGGTGTTGTGATCAATTATAAAAATGTTGCTTACCCAGAAGGTACCGCAGTTTATGATATTGAACGTGGCAGCAGCAAGGCTACGAAAAAATATCCCTGGCAAACTGATACATCGGTCGGTAAAAAATCGTGGGGTTACATTGATGGTGAAGAAAATAAAAAGCCAAACGAGATCATCGATGCTCTGATTGATATTGTGAGCAAGAATGGAAACTTGTTATTGAACATTGGTCCCAAAGCAGATGGAACAATTACGCCAGAACAACAAGAAGTATTACTTGCTATCGGTAAGTGGCTTTCAGTAAATGGTGATGGAATTTATGGAAGTCGTCCATGGATAACTTCAGGTGAAGGACCAACTGAGAACATAGATGAACATATTCAGTTCAATGAATATAAATTCAAAGGTTATCAGGAAAAAGATATTCGTTTCACTACAAAAGATAATTCGTTATATGCTTTTGTGCTCGATATTCCTAAAGAGCAAATTGTAATTAAGTCGCTGGCTTTGAGTGCGGGTAATGGAAAAGTTTCGAAAATTGAACTTGTAGGGAGCGAAGAGAAAGTATCGTGGTCGCAGAAAGGAGATGCTTTGAGAATTCAACCTTCGAAAGCATACCCTTCAGAACATGCGGCTTCATATCGTATTTTTATTACGAAATATTAAATTCATACATTAACTGTTAAATCTGTGAAGACCTTAGTCTGTACTAAACCCGGTCATTTTGAATATGAAAAGAAGGTAAGGCCTTCTTTAACAAAAGGACATTCCATTATTCGCATTAAACGAATTGGAATATGCGGTACTGATCTTCATGCTTTTGAAGGAACACAACCTTTCTTTAATTATCCAAGAATATTAGGTCATGAGTTAGCGGGCGATTTAGTAGAGCCAGGCGATGCCGAAGGATTCAATACAGGTGAAGCAGTGACATTCATTCCGTATTTTAATTGTGGTAAATGCATTGCTTGCCGTTATAACAAACCTAATTGCTGTACAGCCATGAATGTTTGTGGTGTTCATAGTGATGGTGGCATGGCTGAATATCTTTCTGTTCCATCATATTCATTAGTAAGAAGTGAAGGACTAGGTTATGATGCGCTTGCATTAGTTGAACCCTTGGCTATTGGTGCACACGGAATAAAACGAGCAGCGGTTGCACCAGGAGAATTTGTATTGATTGTCGGTGCTGGTCCGATTGGGTTAGGTGCCATGCAGTATGCCAAGCTTGCCGGTGCTAATGTTATTGCACTTGACATGAACGATGTTCGCTTAAAATTTTGCAAGGAGAAACTCAAGGTTGAACATACGGTTAATGCTACACTCTCTGGTGTTACTGATCAGTTAATGAAAATTACTAATGGCGATATGCCTACCGTTGTAATTGATGCTACTGGCAATTTAAAAGCAATAAACAATGGTTTTCAATACCTTGCCCATGGTGGCAGATATGTTTTAATTGGATTACAAAAAAGTGAGATCAGCTTCAGTCATCCGGAGTTTCATAAACGTGAAGCAACCCTGATGAGTAGTCGTAATGCTACGCGTGAGGATTTTGAACAGGTGATAGCCAGTATGAAAAGTGGTATGGTTGATCCTACGCGTTATATAACGCACCGTGTTAAATTTGATAAAGTGGCTTCTGAATTTGAGAAGTGGCTGCATCCTGAATCGGGTGTTATAAAAGCTGTAGTTGAATTAGATTAATATAAAACAATGAGTGTTAAAAAAGGTAAAGTATTATCCTTTGGTGAATTGTTACTTCGCATTTGTCCGGATGTAAATGGCGAATGGCTGCAACAAAACAATTTACCTTTTTACGTTGGTGGTGCTGAAGCAAACGTAGCAACAGCATTAGCATTGTGGGATCTTCCTTCAGCCTATCTGTCAGCAGCACCAGACAATCTTTTCTCTCAGCAAATAGTTGGTTATCTGAAACAGCAACGTGTTGATGTTTCTAAAATGTTATATCAGGGAGAGAGACTTGGTTTATATTTTCTTCCAAAAGGAAAAGATCTGAAGAATGCTGGTGTTATCTACGATCGCAAATATTCATCGTTCTCTAATCTTAAACCTGGAACTATTGATTGGGACGC
>Ga0310811_10002801_pt1 | contig 21845 bp, 15 predicted proteins | sample YCmetagenome_FD_207642 | JGI IMG/M metagenome (GOLD analysis project Ga0310811, IMG submission 207642) | Soil microbial communities from experimental microcosm in Duke University, North Carolina, United States - YC | ecosystem: Engineered > Artificial ecosystem > Soil microcosm > Unclassified ...
CTGTGCCTCGTCCTCGGTCTCGGCGAGCTCGCGTGCGAAACCGCGCAGCAGGTCGTGCAGCTCGTACCGGTCCGAAGCCGTCGGGCGCACCAGTGACGCGCGGGCCAACCGGTCGAGCGTCCGTCGCGCGGCAGGGACCTCGGCGCCGATGAGCGCGGCCGCCGCCCGTACGTCGAAGTCCGAGCCCGGATGCAGCGCGACCGCGCGCAGTGCGCGCGCCGCCGTCGGCTCGAGCTGCCGGTAGGACCAGGACAGTACTGCGCGCACGGCGGTGCCCTCGTCTCCGCCGGCGTCCAGCACGTCCAGTCGGCGTCGCAGGTCACTGAGTTCGCCGGTGAGCTCCGCGAGCGCGCTGCCCTCCCGGGCCGCCGCGAGCTCCGCGGCCACCCGCAGCGCCAGCGGCAGCCGCGAGCACTGCGCGGCCAGCGTGCCGACGGCCTCCGGCTCGGCCTCGGCGCGCGGCCCGATCAGCGCGCCGAGCAGCGCGATCGCCTCCGGCTCCGGCAGCAGGTCGAGCCCGACCCGGCGGGCGCCGTCCCGGGCCACCAGCCCGGCCAGCGCGTCCCGGCTGGTGACCAGCACCGCGCAGCCGGGCGTCCCGGGCAGCAGCGGACGCACCTGCTCGGCGTCGCGGGCGTTGTCCAGCAGCAGCAGGACCCTGCGTCCGGCGAGCAGTCCGCGCAGCGCCGCGGACCGCTCGTCCCGGTCGCCCGGGATGCGCGCCGCGTCCACGCCGAGCGCGCGCAGCAGCCCCGCGAGCGCATCGGCAGGAGTGCGCGGCGGGCCCGCGTCGTAGCCGCGCAGGTTCACGTACAGCTGGCCGTCCGGGAAGTCGGCCGCCGCCTGGTGGGCCCAGTGCACGGCCAGCGCGGTCTTGCCCACCCCCGCGGTGCCGCTGACGACGATCGGCGCGCCGTCGCCGTGCGGCCGCAGCAGCGCGGTCAGCGCGGCCAGCGCCTCCGCGCGGCCGACGAAACCGGGAACCGGCGCGGGCAGTTGCCGCGGCGTGCGGAACCGCGGCTGCTCCTCGGCGGTTCCCGTTCCCGTTCCCGTTTCCGATGCCGCTCCCGGACCGGCATCGAGCTCCGCCCGCCCCTCGAGGCTGCCGGCCGCCTCCTGCCGCAACCTGCGCCCCGCGGCCACGAACTCCTCGCGCGCCTTGCAGCGCAGCCCGAGCGCGTCGGCCAGCCGCAGCAGCGAATCCCGGTACGGACGGACGGTGCGGCCGCGCTCCAGGTTGCTGATCGCGCGCACGCTCAGCCCGGCGCGGTCGGCCAGGTCCTGCTGCGAGAGCGCGGCGGCCCGGCGCCGGGCGCGCAGTTGGGCGCCGAACGCGCGTATGTCATCGTTCATGCAAACCTTCGCGGGTGCCGGCGGCCGCAGCGCGCCGCCGGGATCGTCTGCTGATGACCTTTCATCCTAGTGATGACCGTACAGCTCTTGGTTCCGCAGGGCGCCGCCGGGAGCGGCGCTACGTCAGGCCCTGGTCACAATCGGTGCCCGCGCGCGGGATCTTGTCGTGAACCCGTGGTAATCACTAAGCTTCGAACAAGTCCGAACAAGAGTAAACAAGAAGGGACGGCTCCCGCATGGCGAGCGACGCAGACTTCTCCTATGTCGCCTCCCGCGCACCCGGTCACGGCCGGCTGCGCCCGCGCGCCCGCTTCGCCTCCGACGTCCCGGCCGTGGACCTCGACGGCGCCTGGCGCTTCCGGCTGGCCGCCGGGCTCGGCGACGTCGCCGCCGGTTTCGAGCTTCCCGCATTCGACGACGCGGACTGGGACGAGCTCGCAGTCCCGTCGATGTGGCAGATGCACGGCTACGGAGCGCCCGCCTACACGAACATCGACTATCCGTTCCCGCTGGATCCGCCGTACGTCCCGGACGCCAACCCGACCGGCGAGTACCGGCGCGCGTTCACCGTGCCCGAGGACTTCCCGATCGAACACGCGGTGCTGCGTTTCGAGGGCGTCGAGTCCTGCTTCGCCGTGTGGCTCAACGGGACGCGGCTCGGCGACGGTACCGGCAGCCGGCTGCCCACCGAGTTCGACGCCGCCGCGGCGCTGCGGCCCGGACACAACCTGATCGCGGTGCGGGTGCACCAGTGGTCGGGCGGCAGCTACCTGGAAGACCAGGACATGTGGTGGCTGTCCGGGATATTCCGATCGGTGCGGCTGCTGGCGCGCGGCCTCGAGGACTGTTTCGTGCACGCCGACTTCGACCCGGCAACCGGCGCCGGCACGCTGCGCGTCGAAACCTCGCAGCCGGCGCGGCTCTCGGTCCCCGAGCTCGGTCTCGCGGCCGCCGATCCCACAGGACCACACACGTTCACCCACGTGGAGCCGTGGTCCGACGAACGCCCGCGGCTGTACGCGGGCGAACTCACCGTTCAGGGCGGCGAGCGGATACCGCTGCGCATCGGCTTCCGCCGTGTCGCCGTCGAGGACGGGCAGATCACCGTCAACGGCCGGCCGATCCTGTTCCGCGGCGTCAACCGGCACGAATGGCATCCGCGCGAGGGCCGCACGCTGGACCCGGCCACGATGCTCGAGGACGTGCTGCTGATGAAGCGGCACAACGTCAACGCGGTCCGCACCAGCCATTACCCGCCCCACCCCGACTTCCTCGACTTGTGCGACGAACACGGCCTCTGGGTGATCGACGAATGCGACCTGGAGACCCACGGCTTCGAGCGGGCCGGCTGGGGCGGCAACCCGAGCGCCGACCCCGCCTGGCGCGAGGCCCTCCTCGACCGCGCCGCCCGGATGGTCGAGCGCGACAAGAACCACCCGTCGGTCGTCCTGTGGTCGCTCGGCAACGAATCCGGCGTCGGCGAGAACCTCGCCGCGATGGCCGAATGGATCCGCGGGCGCGACGGCAGCAGGCTGATCCACTACGAGGGCGACCGCGAGAGCTGCGCCTACGTCGACGTGTACTCGATGATGTACGCCGGCTTCGAGCTGGTGCGCGCGATCGGCGAGGGCGCCGAGCCGAAGACCGCCGACCCGGCCGACGACGCGCACCGCCGCGCGATCCCCTTCATGCAGTGCGAGTACGCGCACGCCATGGGCAACGGCCCCGGCGGTCTGCGCGACTACCAGGACCTGTTCGAGGCGCACCCGCGGCTGGCGGGCGGCTTCGTCTGGGAGTGGATCGACCACGGCATCGAGCAGCACGACGAGGACGGCACCGCGTACTACGCCTACGGCGGCGACTTCGGCGAGGAATTGCACGACGGCAACTTCGTCGCGGACGGCCTCGTCTTCCCGGACCGCACGCCGTCGCCGGGCCTGGTCGACTTCAAGAAGGTCGTCGAGCCGGTGCGCGTGCGCATCGACGCGCCCGGCCGCACCATCCATCTCAGGAACCTGCATCACAGCAGGGACACCGGCTACCTGCGCTGGGAGTGGATCCTCGAGGCGGAGGGCACCGAGATCGGGCGCGGCCCCCTCGCCCCGGCCGCCGTCAAGGCAGGGCGCCTGTGCACCTTCCCCTGGCCGAAGGACCTCGTTGAAGCAGCGGCCGTCGCGGCCAAGCAGCGCGGTGAGCACTGGCTCACCGTCCGCGGCACGCTCGCCGCGGACGAGTCCTGGGCCGAGTCGGGCCACGAGATCAGCTGGGCGCAGGCGCCGATCGGCGAACAGCCGCCGCCCGCTCCGTTCGGCGACAACGGCACCGATAGCGGCACCGGTAACACCGCGGCCGCGGCCGCCCTGATCCGCGAGCGGCAGAGCCAGAATGAGGGGCCTGCGATCGAACTGGGCAACGCAGGGTTCGATGTACGCACCGGCGTGCTGCGCCGCGTCGGCGGCGTCAGTGTCGACGGCCCGCGCCTCGACCTGTGGCGGGCGCCGATCGACAACGAGGTGCGCGGCTTCGTCACGCGGCTGGAGCAGGACTGGCACCGCGCCGGCCTGCACCGCCTGCAGCACCGCACGCTGAGCGTGGAGCCGGGCGGGTCCGGCCTGACCGTGCACACGCACGTCGCCCCGGCGGCCGTCGAGTTCGGCATGGACACCGTCTACCGCTGGACCGTGGACGCCGACGACGTGCTCTGGCTCGCCGTCGAGGTCGAGCCGTACGGCACCTGGCCGTGCCCGCTGCCGCGCCTCGGTGTCGGCATGACCCTGCCCGGCGAGTACGACCACGTCGAATGGTTCGGGCTCGGACCCGGCGAGGCCTACCGGGACACCGCGAACGCCGCGCGGGTCGGGCGCTACTCGATGAGCGTCGCGGCGATGCAGACCCCGTACGTGCGCCCCCAGGAGAACGGCAACCGCCGCGCGGTGCGCTGGGCCCGGCTGACCGACGCCTCCGGAACGGCCGGCCTGTCCGTCGTCGCGGCGCCGGACATCGACCTGACCGCCAAGCCGTGGAGCACAGCGGCCCTCGACGCCGCGCGGCACACCCGGGATCTGCGCCCGGACGGCCGGATCCACCTCAACCTGGACCACGCGCACCAGGGCATCGGCTCCGCCGCGTGCGGTCCCGTGCTGCCCGAGCACGAGACGCTGCGCGCGAGCCGCGCCGCGTTCCGCGTCGGCTTCCTGGAGATCCGCTGAATCCCTTGCCCGCCGGCTCGTCAGGATGATGCGATGTCCGGGTGACGGATTCTAAGGGCACGTATGAAGGGGGCGACGAGCGGATCGCCGCGGCCGGGTCCACGTCGATCTGGGTCGGCGACAAGGTGCGGCTGCGCGCCTTCGAGCCGGCGGACGCCGAATTCGCGAAACAGCGCGACGATTCGGTCGACCAGCGGCTGAGCTGGAAGGTCTGGCCGCCGCGCTCCTCGGTGGCGAAGCAGGCGTTGATCGACGAGATCGCGCTGGCCAAGCCGCAGGGCGACGCGGTGCAGCTGTACCTGGCCGTCGCGCGCCGCAAGGACGACAAGATCGTCGGCCTGGTCCTCACCCTCGAGGCGGACGCCGTGAACGGCACCTTCAAGTTCGGGGTCGAAATCGGCCCCGAACACAAGGGCAAGGGCTACGCCGGCGAGGCGGTCCTGCTCGTGATGCGGTACATGTTCGAGGAGCGCCGGTTCCAGAAGTGCGAATCCAGCGTCTACGCGTTCAACGCGGCGTCGATGTCGCTGCACCGCAAGCTCGGGATGGTCGAGGAGGGCAGGCTGCGCCGGCATGCCTTCGCCGGCGGCGAGTACCACGACGTCCTGCTGTACGGCATGACGGTGGAGGAGTACCGCGACCGGTATCCGAGGCTCCGGCCGACGCTGCTGGCATAGCGGCGAAAATGTCTTGCCCCTGATCTGCTCGGGTGATGCGATGGCCGGATGACGGATCCCAAGGGCACGTATGAAGGCATCGACGAGCGCATATCCGCGGTCGGCTCCAATTCGATCTGGGTCGGCGACAAGGTGCGATTGCGCGCCTACGAACCAGAGGATGTCGAATTCGAGAAGCAGTACGACGATTCGGTCGACCAACGCAGCGGCTGGAAGGTCTGGCCGCCGCGCTCCTCGGTGGCGCACAAGGCGTGGACCGACGAGGCTTCGTCGGAGAGGCCGGAGGGCGAGGCGGTGCAGTTTCGCCTTGCCATCGCACGCCGCAAGGACAGCAAGATCGTCGGCAGCATCAACTCGCACTCCGTGGACTCCGTCAACGGCACCTTCATGTTCGGGGTCGCCGTCGGCCCCGAACACAAAGGCAAGGGCTACGCCGCCGAAGCGGTCTTGCTGCTGATGCGGTACATGTTCGAGGAGCGCCGGTTCCAGAAGTGCGAATCAGGTCTCTACGCGTTCAACACGGCGTCGATGTCGCTGCACCGCAAGCTCGGCTTCGTCGAGGAGGGCAGGCTGCGCCGGCACATCTTCGCCGGCGGCGAGTACCACGACGTCCTGCTGTACGGCATGACGGTGGAGGAGTACCGCGACCGGTATCCGAAGCTCCGGCCGAAACTGCTTCCTTAGCAAAGCAGCAGGCGTAGCCCCGGGTACCGCTCGTCCGGATCGCCCGGTTGGCTCGCCCGTCCGGCCCGGGGCCGCTCAGACCCTGATGTCCGCGGTCCGCTCGGCGAAATGCGCCTCGCGCTCGGCCCGCGTCGAGGTCCTGCCCGGCACGCCCGGACGCGTCTGCCAGGGCAGCGGTCCCTCGTGCCGCCGGTACTCGACGCCCAGCGCGTCGAGCCGAGCGAGGTGCGCGTCGAGGCGCGGCAGGAACTCGGCGAAGTCGCGGTCGCCGTGCGTCCAGAGCGCTTCGGCGATCGCGCACAGCCGCGGAAAGGCGTAGTAGTCGATCATGCGCGGCGAGTCGATGTGCTCGGTCCACAGGTTCGCCTGCCCGCCGCGCACCCGCGCCGCCTGCTCCTCGGTCAGGCCCTCGGGGACCGGCTCGAAGCCGTAGACGTCCTCGAGGGTCAGCGGGATGGCCACCGGGATCGGCTCGTCCGGGCGCTCGGACTGGCGGTAGTCCAGGTAGGCGGTGTGGTCGGGGCAGGAGACCACCTCGAAGCCGCGGCTGGCCGCGGTCACCGCGCCGGTCATCCCGCGCCAGGAGGCGATCACCGTACCCTGCGGCAGCGGGCCCTCGAGCATCTCGTCCCAGCCGAACGCGCGCCGCCCGCGGGCGGCCACGTGCGCGCTCAGCTCGCTGATGAACCAGGCCTGCAGCCCCTTCTCGTCGCCCAGGCCGCGCTCCCGGATCAGCTCCTGGGTGCGCGCGTCGGCCTTCCAGGCGTCCTTCGGGCACTCGTCGCCGCCGAGGCCGATCAGCTCGGCCGGGAACAGGTCCATCACCTCGTCGAGCACGCCGCGGTAGAACTCGATGGTGCTCTCCTCGGCGCCGAGCACGTTCGGGTTGATGCCCCAGCGGGTACGCACCGGCAGCGGCGTGCTCGGGTCGATCCCCAGCTCCGGGTATGCGCAGATCGCGGCCTGGGAGTGTCCCGGAATGTCGATCTCGGGCACCACCGTGATATGCCGTTCGGCCGCGTACGCGACGATCTCGCGCAGGTCGGCCTGGGTGTAGTAGCCGCCGTGCGGACGTCCGTCGGTGCCCGCGGTCGGGCCGGCACCGACCTGCGATTCGGTGCGCCACGAGCCGACCTCGGTCAGGCGCGGGTAACGCCGGATCTCGATGCGCCAGCCCTGGTCGTCGGTCAGATGCAGATGCAGCACGTTGAGCCGGTGCAGCGCCATCAGGTCGATGAAGCGCAGCACCTCGCGCTTGGCCAGGAAATGCCGGGAGACGTCGAGCATCGCGCCGCGCCAGGCGAAGCGCGGCGCGTCGGCGACGTGGACCGCGGGCGCCGCCCAGCGCACGCCTTCGACGCGGCCGCTGCGGTAGACGTCTGCGGGCAGCAGTTGCAGCAGCGCCTGGCAGCCGTAGAACACGCCCGCGGCGTCGCCGCCGCGCACGCTCGCCCCGGACGGGCCGGTGGTCAGCTCGTACGCCTCGGCCCCGAGGCCGGGCCCGAGTTCCAGGGTGATCTCAGGGGCCGCGGGAGCGGAGGAGGAGCCGGCATCGGCGCAGGAGCCGTCGAGGGCCGAGCCGGCGGAGGGGTCCGCCGACGCGGCGAGGGGCAGCGCCAGCCCGGTGGCGGGACGCAGCGCGGACTGCAGCCGGCGCGCGGTGCCGGCGAGGGCGGGGTCGGCGGCGCGGATCGCGGTGGAGTCGGTGAGGACGAATTCGCCGGAGTCGGCGCGGAGGGACGAGGCGCGGGGCAGGAGCATGATTCCATCCTGGCCAGCACCGCGATCTTTGTCACGGCTTGACTTCCGCGGCGCGCGGCGCACTCGGCGGCATGCGCGTGGCGCACTGGTGCGCACGGATTATGTCGGTGGCCGCGGCTACGGTGACTGCATGGGGACGAAGGCGCGCAGCGCGGGACCGGCGACGGGGATCAGCTATGTCCAGGGCGACGCCACCTCGCCGCACGGCAAGGGCCGGAAGATCATCGCGCACGTGGTCAACGACCTCGGCGGGTGGGGCCAGGGCTTCGTGCTGGCCGTCTCGCGCCGCTGGCCGCAGCCTGAGTCCGAGTACCGTGCGTGGCACCGCGAACGCGCCACCAACGGATTCGGCCTCGGCGCGGTGCAGCTGGTGCAGGTCGAGCGGTTCGTGTGGGTGGCGAACATGGTCGGCCAGCACGGCATCAAGACCGGCAGCAAGGGCCCGCCGGTGCGCTACGAGGCGATCGAGCGCTCCCTGGGCCGTCTCGCGGCGGAGGCGGCCGAACTCGGCGCGAGCGTGCACATGCCACGCATCGGCTGCGGCCTGGCCGGCGGCAAGTGGGACCGCGTCGAGCCGATCATCAAGGCGCAGTTGGTGGAGCGGGAGATACCGGTGACCGTCTACGACTTCTGATCGACCGGCCGGTCGCTGCCGCGCAGGAGGCTCGCCCAGCGCTCGACGAGAACGAAGTCGCGTTCTCGCAGGCCGATCGCCGGGTCGATCCACTGGAGCAGCGTCGGCGTCGGGTGGTTCTCGGCGCACCAGCGCATGTCGGCCGGGCCGATCTGGTCGTCGAACCAGGCGAACGGGCGCCCCGCGGCGTAGTCGGCGACCGGCTGCGTCTTCCAGTAGCAGCCGTCGGGCGCGTTGAGCCGCTGCTCCACGGACTGCCAGGCGACGTAGGGCAGCTCCGGCAGGCCGATCCGCGCGCCGATCCAGTCGTTCGCCTCCTCCTCCCACGTCGTCGCCCAGACCAGGTCGACCGGCAGCCGCAGCAGCCGCTCGCCGTGCTCGGGGTTGAGCCGGACCACCAGCGGTTTCGCGTGCGGGTACTGCGCCGCCCAGGCCGGCGGGCGCATCCGGTGGGTCCGGTAGCCCTTCAGCCGGCGCGCCGAGCGTGCGCCGAACGGGTTGAGCGGGCCGTCGACGTCGAGGAAGACGATGGGCCGGTTCTCGTCGGGAACATCCACACCCGCCATCATGCCCGTCGGCCGTGCCGGGCGCGCCAGCCGTGCGAGCTGTGTCACCCGTACAGGCGGCGTTCGCGGTCCCGCAGCTCGCGGCGCAGGATCTTGCCGGAGGCCGACTTCGGCACCACATCGAGGAACTCGACCCGGCGCACCTTCTTGTAAGGGGCCACCTTCTGCGCGACGAACTCCATCACGTCCTGTTCCGTGAGCGCCGCCGCCTCCGCGCCCGCCGCGCGCACCACGAAGGCCTTCGGCGCCTCTCCGCCCTCCTCGTCCGTCACCCCGATCACCGCGGCGTCGGCGATCTGCGGATGCGTCAGCAGCAGCGCCTCGAGCTCGGCGGGCGCGACCTGGTAGCCCTTGTACTTGATCAGCTCCTTGATGCGGTCGACGATGGTGACGACGCCGTCCGCGTCCACGGTGGCGATGTCGCCGGTGTGCAGGAAGCCGTCGGCGTCTATCAGCGCGTCGGTCGCGACCGTGTCGCCGAGGTAGCCGAGCATCACGTTCGGGCCCTTCACGCACAGTTCCCCACGCTCGCTCACACCCGACGCCGGCTTCGGGATGAGCGCGCCGCTGACCGGGTCGAGCAGTTTGTTCACCGAGTTCGGCACCGGGAAGCCGACGCTCTCGCAGGACACCCCGGTCGCGCTCTCCGGGGTGAAGTGCGAGACCGGGCTCAGCTCGCTCATCCCGTAACCCTGCACCACCGTCACGTCGAGCCGGCGCGCGAGCTGCCGGCCGAGCTCCCCGTCCAGCGGCGCCGCACCGGAGAAGACCACCCGCAGCGACGAGAGGTCGTAGTCGTCGACCATCGGATGCTTGGCCATCGCGACAGCTATCGGCGGCGCGATGAACCCGAACGTCACCTTGTGCCGGGCGAGCGTGTCGAGGAAGCCGGCGAGGTCGAAGCGCGGCAGCGTCACGAGCCGGGCACGCAGTCGCAGCGCCAGGTTCAGCAGCACGGTCATGCCGTAGATGTGGAAGAACGGCAGCACGGCCACCACGACGTCATCCCGCCGCACGCCCATCAGGTCCTCGATCTGCGCGAGGTTGGCCACGAGGTTGCGGTGGCTCAGCCGCACGCCCTTGGGCCGGCCGGTGGTGCCGGAGGAGTAGGGCAGCGCGGCCACGTGCGTCGCCGGATCGATCGACACTTCGGGCGCCGGCAGGTTCTCGGCGATCAGGTCTGCGAGCGACGCATACCGGCCGCCGTCGGGCGACGTCTCCCCTCCGGGCCCGCCCTTGCCCTCGCGCAGCATGATCACCCGGTCCGCGGGCACGCCGGCGGCCTCGGCTCCGGGCAGTGCGGCCGCGGCGAGCGCCGGGTCCGCGATCAGCGCCACGGCGCCGCTCGCGGTCAGCTGGCGGGCCACGTCTTCGGCCGTCGCCAGCGCGGGCAACGTGGTCACTGCGGCCCCGGCGCGCAGCACGCCGTGGAAGGCGACCGCGTACTCCGGGCTGTTCGGCGCGATCAGGCCGACCACGGCGCCGGGCTCGATCCCGCGCGCGGCGAGCGCGCCCGCGGTGGCCAGCACCTGGTCACGCAGTGCGCGGAATTCGAGCGTCGCCCCGCTCACGCCCTCGACGAAGGCGATCCGGCCCGGATCCTCCGCCCGCTCGTCGAGTCCGGCGAACAGATAGTCGCACAGGGAGACATCAGGGATCTTCACCGGCGGGAACGGGCTCGCGAAGCTCATGGCCGACCCTATCTATGCGATCTGCGCTGATCGCAGCGGGAATGAGGCTGTTGCCGAGGACATTCGCAGCGTATCCGACCGCGGGCCCGGCGCCCAGCACCTCGGTCCGCGTGCGGCCCCTGCGGCCGGGTATGATCTGGCGGCGCCTCGCCCGGACGTAGCGCAGAGGAAGGCGCACCTGCCTGCGGAGCAGGAACACGGCGGTTCGAATCCGTCCGCCGGGCGAGGCCTCGCCGACGAGCCGAGGGAAAGATGAGGCACACCGTGACCGGGCCCGAGGAGCCGACCGCGGAGGAACTCGCGCAGTTCTCCCGGCTGATCGGCCGGCTGCGTGCGCTGCCGGTCGACCATCCGGCGCGGCTGCGCGCCGAGCGGGAGGCCGAGTCGTTCTCCCGCGACGGCCGCCGTGCCCGCAGCTCCGAGCGCCGCCGGGCCAAGGCGGCGGCGGACCGGGCGCTGACGGCGAGCACCCGCCTCGGGGCGGCCGACCGGCGCGAGGACGCCCCGCTCGCCGCGCCCGCGCAGCCCGAGACGCTCGGCACGTATATCAGCCCACAGCGCTGCTATGTGTGCAAGCAGCCCTATCAGGAGGTGGATTCGTTCTACCACCTGCTGTGCCCGGACTGCGCGGGCGAGAACGCCGCGCGGCGGACCGCGTCCGCCGACCTCGCCGGCCGGCACGCGCTGGTCACCGGCGGTCGCGTGAAGATCGGCTTCCAGCTGGCGCTGATGCTGTTGCGCGACGGCGCGAGCGTCACCGTCACCAGTCGCTTCCCGCACGACACCCTGCGGCGCTTCGCCGCAGTGGCGGAGGGCGACGAGAAGTGGTTCGAGCGGCTGAGCATCGTCGGCATAGACCTGCGCGACCCGCGGCAGGTGATCGGACTCTGCGACCGGATCGCGGCCGCCGGTACAACCCTGGACATTCTGATCAACAACGCGGCGCAGACGCTGCGCCGCCCGCCTGAAGCGTATGCCCCGCTGGCCGCGGGGGAGCGGGAGGCCGAGGCAGCGGTTCATACAGCAGCCTCCGACGTCGCAGCCTTCGACCTCGCGCCAGGATTCCGGCCCATGCCCGTTCTCGAGCCGTCGTGGCCCGCCGCGCTGCTGTCATCGAGTGCTGCGACGCTGTCGCCCGCGTTGCCCGCGCAGGGTTTCGCCTCCCAGCCGTCCGCGGCTACCGCTTCCGCGCTCGCCGCCGTGGACGAGGCCGGACTGCTGCCCGATCCCGCGCCGCGCAACTCCTGGTCCGCCAGGATCGGCGAGCTCGACCCGGCCGAGGTGCTGGAGGCGCAACTGGTCAACGCGGTCGCTCCGGCGCTGCTGTGCGACCGGCTGCTCCCGCTCCTGCTCGCGTCCCCGCAGAAGCGTCGATACATCGTCAACGTCACGGCCGTCGAGGGCCGCTTCGCCGTGCGCAACAAGACCGGCGGCCATCCGCATACGAACATGGCAAAGGCAGCTCTCAATATGCTGACCCGGACGAGCGCGGACGAACTGGCCGAGGCCGGCGTGTACATGTGCGCCGTCGACACCGGCTGGATCACGGATGAGAACCCGGCGCCGAAGAAGACGCGGATCGCCGACAACGGCTTCCGCACGCCGCTCGACATCGTGGACGGCGCCGCGCGCGTCTACGACCCGATCGTGCGCGGCGAAGCGGGCGCGCCGGTGTGGGGCGTGCTGCTCAAGGACTATCGGGAGGCGGAGTGGTGAGCGCGAGCGACGGTGTCGAAGAGCCGGAATCCGTCGGCTGGGCGGGCATCGGCGAGGTGACGCCGCGTCCGGGGGAGGACCTCGAGCCCTTACTCGCGTGGTTGCGCACCGGCTCGCCGACGAGTGAGCGGCTGGATTTCCCGGCCGGGACCGCGTTGCCCGACGGCCGCGTCGATCTGTGCAAGCAGCAGTTGGGCCCGCGCGGCGCGGCCCGGGTGACCGCGGCGCTCCCGCGCGTCGGTCCGGGCGCCGAGCCGCCGGTGCGTCACCTGCTGCTGGGCACGGACGGGCTCGGCGACCAGGGCGCGGAGGCGGTCGCCGAGGGCGCGGGCGAGCGCGGCGTGCAGACGCTCTATCTCGGCTGCAACAAGATCACCGCGGGCGGTGCCTGCCGGATCGCGACGCGGCTGCGCGCCTCGCCGCAGGCGGTGCGGGCGGTGTGGCTCAAGCGCAACCCGCTCGGCGCGGGCGTACCTCGTGAGGACACCGTCGATGGGAGTTCAGCCGGTCGTGGCCCGTCCGCCGGCGAGTCCATCTCAGACCTCATCGACGCCGCGCCGCTGCTGCGCACCCTGGACCTCGTCCAGACCGGCCTGGGCCCGCACGACGCGGCAGACGTCGTCGGCGCATTGATCGCAGCAGCGGGCACCGGACGCGAGTTCGAACGGCTCTACATCGGCGGCAACCCGCTCGGTCCCACCGGAGCCGAGCCGCTCGCCCGGCTCATCGCGGCCGGTGCGGTGACGGAGTTGTACGCCTCGGCGGCGCAGCTCGGCAGCCTCGGTGCGCTGGTGCTCGCCGACGCCCTCGACTCCGCGCCGCGTGGATGCCTGCGGCATTTATCCCTTGCCAGCAACGGAATCGGCGCGCGGGCAGCCGCACGGCTCGTCACGTCCGCGGCGTCCGCCGGTCTGCAGAGTCTCGACCTCGGCCGGGTCCGTGCGGCGGGCGCCATCGGCGCCGCGGACAACCGGCTCGACGCTGCCGCGACGGCAGCGATCGGCACGTCGCTCGCCGCCCACGAGCATCAGCTGTCGTACGTGGTGCTGACGGACTGCGGGATGCGCAGTGCCGAGGCACTCAGCCTCCTGCGTCACCTCGGTGACGCCGCCGCCGCGCGCACCCGCTTCGTCCTCGGCAAGGGCATCGCGGGCACGGTGCGCAGCGAATTCGCCCGCCTGGCGGAGGGAATCTCCGCACCACGCCCGTCCGCCGACGTCGCCGCGATCCGAAGCGTGTACCGCACGGCTGCGCCCTCCTGAGCGTGGCGGCTTCGTAGCTCGGCTGCGGCGAGGCGGCAAGAACATTGCGACGACAAGGAATTCGGCGCACGGTGCGAACGGTCGCGGCTAGGATGCTGCGCACTGCTCGGGCGTAGCGCAGAGGCAGGCGCACTCGGTCTCCAAAACCGAGAAGGGCACGTCCCCGAGACGCCGGTTCGAATCCGGCCGCCCGGGCAGGCTGGCACTCGCCGCCGGGCCGACGAGCGGTCGAAGCGGCGGTGGTTGCGGTTACGGTTTTACGGTCGTGGTTCGCGGGGTCCCGTAGCGCAGAGGAAGTCGCACGCCTTGCTCAGGCGTACACGCCGGTTCGAATCCGGCCGGGACCACCATCGATCGCCCCTGGGTCGTCCGCGCACGGGGCTGATCGGGCTCGTACGGGGCTGATATTCGCTATCATGCTGCGTACTGCCCGGGCGTAGCGCAGAGGCAGGCGCACTCGGTTGTCAACCGAGAGGGCATGTTCCCCGAGACGCCGGTTCGAATCCGGCTGCCCGGGCAGCTCCGCAGGGGCGCCGAGCCGCAGTCCGCGGTATTCCGTCCGCCTGCTCGAATAATCCGTTTGTGCCGACTCGCAGAGGCCGTAGTGTGCTGGCCCATGAATCTCACCTTTCGGCGCTTCGTGGCCGGTGACGCCGATGCCCTGGTCGCATTCCTGAGCGGCGAGCCTTGGCCGTTCCACGTCACTGCGAACGTGTCCGAGGAGCACGCCCGCCGGCGGATCGACGACGGTGACTTCGACGGCGCGGCCACCCGGAGCTTCTGGATCATCGAAGGAGCGGAGACCGTCGGCCTGGTCACCCTCGACGACCTCGGCGAACTGTCGCCGATGTTCGATCTGCGCATTCGGGCCCGGCACCGACGCCGCGGGCTCGGCGCCCAGACCGTGCGGTGGCTGACCGCCCACCTGTTCACCGAGTTCCCCGACATCCTGCGGATCGAGGCCAACACCCGCAAGGACAACATCGCCATGCGTCGCACGTTCCTGAGTTGCGGATACGTCAAGGAGTCGCATTACCGTGACGCCTGGCCGAGCGCTGAGGACGGCAGCGTCCACGACGGCATCGGATACGCGATCATCAGGCGCGACAGGGTCTCGGGCACCACGACCGTCCCGACTGGGACGACGAGCCAACCGAACCTCTGCCGGTGCGTCGGCGAGTCTGATCATCGCCCGGGAAGCGCCTGGTCCGCCAGCCGACACGGCCGGGCCGTCAGCGCGGCATCTTGGCGAAGACCTCCATCCAGAACTTCTGCTGCTTCTCCGACGCGCCGACCAGATACGAGGCGCGCAGCTTGGGCGGGAGCAGGGCGGTGAGGCGGATGACCACGGCCTTGTAGCGCTTGAGCTGGGAGAGCTCGGCGTTGGCGAAGATCTGGTGGACGACGTCGGTGTCGTTCGAGCCCTCCAGCGACGCCTTCGCCGCGGCGCGCAGACGCTGCTCCCAGGCGGCGACGTCGGCGGCGAGCTCGCGCAGGCCGGTGACGGGCCGGTTGCCGAGGCGGTCGATCAGCGCGGTCAGCGGTACCGGCGCGTACTCGCCGTCGCCGAGGTAGACCGTGCCGAGGTGCATCGGCAGGCCGTGCCGGTGCAGCTTGATCATCCGCTCCAGCGTCCGCTTGGTCATCCAGGCGCGGGCGTCGTCGTCGATGTCGTGCTTCCACCACTCCAGCACCGTCTCGGCCACCGCGCCGTACCTGGCGATCAGCCACTCGTTCGCCGGGATGTCCTCCGGCTCGACGGTCAGCGACACGGTGAACCGGCTCGCCTGGGCGATGTTGTTGCGCGACACGAGGAGCTTGCGGCCCAGGTGGTACGGCGGGTTCTGCAGCGCGATCTGGGCCCTGAGATTCGGTATCCGGTAGCCCGCGATCGACCACTCCTGGGTGACCTCCATCAGCTTCGCGAACGCGGCGCGGTCCTTCGGCCGGTTGTACTCGTCCCAGACGATCGCCTTCGGCCCGGGCTCAGTGAACGGCTGCGCGATCAGGTTCTCCAGCGTGCCGTCCACGCTCGGGATCGGCGCGCACAGGTCCTCGACGTTCGTCACCGGCATCGAGAAGTACAGCGGCTCCGCGCCGAGTTCGTCGCGCACGGTCTGGCGCACCAGTTCGGTCTTGCCGCAGCCGGGCGGGCCCTGCAGCAGCACCGTCCAGCGGTTGCGCAGCGCGGCGCGCAGCACCCGGCGCACCGGGTCGGCCACCCTGCCCGGGTTCGCCACGCCCAGCGCCTTCGCGATCCGGTCGAGGATCTCCGCCGTCCGGTCCGCGCTCTGACGGCCGTTCTCCAGCGTCTCGGCCAGCCGCAGCCGCTCGCCGTTGACCAACGGCAGGCCCCAGCGCAGCGGGAAGCCCTCGGCCGCGTTCGCCAGGATGTGCTCGAGCGTCCGCGGGCTCAGCAGGGTCCGTATACCGGCCGGCAGGGAGGCCCAGACCTCGAACACACCGCGCAGATCGGTCTGCGGGTGGCGGCGGGCCAGCCGGGCCCGCCAGGCGGTGTCGTTCGCGGTGATCTGCAGCGTGGTCATCCGGTCCAGGATGGCCAGGTCCTGCCGCCGCGCCGAGGTCTCGGCGAGCGACTCGTTGTCCGTCAGGAACACGCCCACGCAGCCGAGCGCACGCAGGTCGTGCTCGCCGAGCGTCCAGTTGCAGGCGATCTGCATCAGCTGCGCCTGGATCGTCTCGCCGGCCTGCAGCGAGTCGTCGATCAGCAGCACGAACGCACGGCCCGGGCGCAGCTGGCCCATCACCAGCTGGCGCAGCACCAGGCCGCCCTCGGCGGTGCGCACCGGGGCGTTGGCCAGCAGGTCGTCCGGCGTCAGGTTGGCCGCCGGGACGTAGACCAGCGCCACCTCCTCGTAGGCCTCGGCGATGTGCGAGAAGAACGTCGCGGTCTTGCCGATGCCGTGCTCGCCGAAGATCTGGCCGGTCTGCCCGAGGTCGATCATCGCGTCGATGAAGGTCTCGAGCTTCGACTCGGCGGCCTCCGCCGGCCCCTGCGGGTGCGCCGGCCCCTGCGCGTGCGCCGGCCGCTCTGGGCGCTCCGGGTACGTGGCGGTGCGCGGCCAGGGGCGGTCCGCCACGGCACGCCGGCGTATCGCGGGCGGCGCGTCCGCGGTCCCGGACGTTCCTGCCGTCCCGGACGTCTCCGCTGTCCCGGACGTCTCTGCCGTCCCGTTCGCGACCTCCGCCGCGGGTGTCGTCGTTGTCATCGTCATCCGTCTCAGCCCTCCCCGGTGGTGACGCGGTGGCAGGCCATCTGCGGCCGGTGCTGCTCCGGCCAGTCGTCGCCGCCCTGCGTGATCAGCCAGATCCACTTGTCCGGCTCGGCCGGCGTGATGTGCGGCGCATAGCCGTCGGTCAGCATGATCACCGCGTCCGGTCTCTCCTCGAAATACTCGCCGCGCACCTGGCTGCGCCCCTCCACGTAGTCCGCGACGGCCTGGAAACTCGTGCCCCCGCCGCCGTACACCCGCTCGCCCGCGCGGAACGGCATGACCACGCCGTCGAACGAGAGCCAGTGCGCCTCAGCCCCCTCGATCTGCCCGACCAGCCGGGTGAGCCAGTCCACCACCGAGCTCGGCATCGAGCCCGACGTGTCCAGTGCGATCACGATCACCTTGGTACGCAACGGTCCGCGCCGCGCGAGCATCGGATCCTGGCCCAGCGCGGTGAGGATCGCGCCGCGCTTCTTCGGGTAGACCAGCCGTTCGCCCTCACCGAGCTTCGACGCGAGCACGTCCACCAGCCAGCGTTGCCACCACTCGATCCGCCGCGTGCGCTCCGTCTGCCCGCGCAGCATGCCCGCCCCGAGGTTCCCCCAGACCTTCGACGCACGGTCGCTGTCCGCGGTGCGGCCCATCAGGTCGGTCAGCTCCCGCTCGGCTCCCGCGTGGCCGCGCCGCGCCGCAAGCAGGGAATTGAGAAGCGCCGAGCCGACCACGTCGTCCACAGCCCCCTGATCCAACTGCAGTTCCAGCAGCTGGTGGATGCACGGCTGGGTCGGCACCGGCGGCTCCGTCATCCGCTTGAGTTCGGAGTACGCGGTCAGGTCGGTGGCGACGAACGCCTCGTACCCGACCGGTTCCAGCCCCTGCGCCCGCAGGTCCTGCTCGTAGCGCGCGTGGACGGCCCGCGGGTCCACGCCCACCGGTTCGCCGTCGAGCTCCGGCAGGCCGTCACGCTCGAGCCGGACGAGCGCGACGTGGTTGATGGTCACCTCCGCGGCGATGTCGAAGACGGGGTCCTCGCGCAGTTCGGGCTCCACGTGCAGATGCCGCTGCACCAGGTGCCGCGCCTCGTGGAAGAGCACGAACTTGACCCCGGCCAGCCCGATCGCGCCGAAGAACTCCGGGTTGAACGCGAGCAGGCACGTGCCGTCGCCGGAGGCGACCACGCACGCCGTGGCCACGGCCGTCGTCGGGACCTGATACCGGCACTTGGCGTAGATCCAGGACGCGATCGCCGAGTTCGTCATGCCGAGGTCGAGCAGCGCGGCCTCCTTGAGCCGCACCGCCTCCGCGACCGTCTCCTGCGGCGCCGGGCGCCAGGCGAGCAGTGCCCGGCGATCCGTCAGCTCGATCACCGGCGTACGCCGGTCCGGCAGGCTCATCCCGCACCGCCGCTCACGCCGCCGCCCGCACCGCCGCCGCCCGCACCGCCGCCGCCCGCACCGCCGGCGATCGCGCCGCTGGTGACGATGAGCTCGGCCAGCGTGCCGGTGAACGTCGGCAGCAGTTGCGCGAGCACCGCCCAGGCCTCGAAGTTCGTCCCGAGCTGCTCGCGCGCCAGCTCCGCCATCAGCTCGCGGGCCGGTCCGAGCCGGCCGGTGAACACGTGCCGGCCCATGTCGAGCAGCCACAGTGTGCTGCTCGCCGGGGTGCGCGCGTGCACCAGTTCGGCCGGGTCGCGGTAGATGCCGGCGCGGCGCAGCCGCTTGGCGAACCGGTCGAGGTGCCCGCCGAGCTGGCCGCGCAGCGCCTCGGGGCACATCGGGTGCACGCACAGCGCCCAGCGCGCGTAGCCGGGCAGCGGCAGGTGCCGGTCCGCCTCGGCGATCAGGCCCCAGTCCTCCCGGCCGACCGCGTCCGCCACCTCGCGGCACGCGCCGAGCTTGCGCGCCTCGCCGCGCCGCCGCAGCTGCTCGACCAGGCCGCGCCGGTCCGGGCCCCCGATGAAGTCGTCGACCGCGTCGAGGTGCACGAAGCTGCGGTACTGCGCGTCGACCGACCACTGATCGTGTCGCCGGGTGTCGAAGGGCACCACCGCGCCGGGCTCTCGGCCCGGCCGGAACGGCAGGCCGCGGCGGATGTCGGCGCGTATGCCGGTGGGCGTGAGCTCGTGGTGGTAGAGCACCGCGTTGGTCTGCGGGTCGTCCTGCTCGACCATCCAGCCGAGCACGATCCGGGGCAGGTCCGGCCTGCGGACCAGCCGTTCGGCGGCACTCGCGCGGCCGGGGTCCCGGGCGATGACCTCGTCCTCGAACACCGCGCCCGCGGCACGCAGCCGCTCGGCGAGCTCCGCGCGCAGGTCCTCCCGCGCGCACTCGAGCAGGAACTCCATCGACTTCCCCTCCCCGGTCCCCGGCCCCTCGTCCTTGCGCCGTTGCGCCGTCGCGGCGCTGGCAAAACTCTAGATCCACCGTCCGACATCGCGCGCCTGGATATCGCGGCGCGGCGGCTTGCGCGCCCGCCGAATCTCCGACAAGAATAATTGTCGGACACCGATGAGTTCACCCGGCCCGCGTCGTCTACACGGGCGAGCAGCGGAACCGGTCCGCTCCACCCGGAAGGAAGTCCCCGCCATGAAGAAGATCAGCGCCGGCCTGTTCACCTCCGTCGACGGCGTCGTGGGAGAGCCGCACACCTGGCACTTCCCGTACTTCTCCGACGAGCTCGGCGTCGCCGTGACCGAGCAGCTCGGGTCGGCCGACACCATCCTGTTCGGCCGCGTCACCTACGACGCCTTCGCCGCCGCCTGGCCGGCCCGGGAGGAGGCCGGCGAGGAGGACGCCCCGATGGCGAAGATGATCGGCGACGCCCGCAAGATCGTGGTCTCCCGTTCGCCGCAGACCTTCGAGTGGCGCAACTCCGAGCAGCTGCGGGGCGACCTCGTCGAGGCCGTCAGGGCTCTGAAGAACGAGGGAGAGGGCGTGATCGCGCTGAGCGGCTCGGTCTCGGTCGTGCGCCAGCTGCTCGCGGCGAAGCTGCTGGACGAGCTGCACCTGTTCGTGCACCCGGTCGCGGTGCGCAAGGGCCTGCGGCTGTTCGACGACGCGGAGACGCCGATCCCGCTGACCCTGCTCTCGTGCACCGCGTTCAAGTCCGGCACCGTCCACCTGGTCTACGGCCCGAGCGACGGCCCGGAGCTGGAGAACCAGGACCCGGTCGCCGGGAAGGTCGAAAGGGACTACGCCGAAAGAGCCGACCGGAACGCGCGGTAGCCCGCGGCGCCGCGGGGAGGGGCACGCGGTTGGCCGGCGCCTGCCGGCCCCGGCGGGCTACGCCGCCATCCCGCCCTCGGGCAGGATGCGGCGCAGCCCGCCGGGGCCGCCGCGCGGCTGCCACTCGCGCGGATAGCCGAGCGAGACCTCCTCGAACCGCACCCCGTCCTCCCAGGTCGTGCGGGGGATGTGCAGGTGCCCGTAGACGACGGCCCGGGCGTCGAAGCGCCGGTGCCAGTCTGCCGTGCGCTCGGTGCCGCACCACTGCGCGAACTCCGGGTAGCGCAGCTTCCTGGTCGGCTCTCTGGTCAGCGGGAAGTGGTTGACCATCACCGTGGGCAGGCCGCCGGGGCGCTGCTCGAGCCGCCGCTCGGTCAGCTCGACCCGGGCCGCGCACCACTCGTCCCTGGTCAGGTACGGGTCCGGATGCAGCAGCACCTCGTCCGCGCAGACCACGCCCGACTCGTAGGCGACGGCGAGCCCGGCCTCCTTCGTGTGGGTCCCCGGCGGATGGAAGGAGTAGTCGTACAGGAGGAAGAGCGGCGCGACGAGCACCGGCTCGGCCCCGCCCTCCCACACCGGATACTCGTCCTCCGGCGAGACCACGTCCAGCTTGCGGCACAGTTCCACCAGTTGGCGGTATCGCTCGTCGCCGCGGGTGCGCACCGGGTCCGTCTTCGGCGTCCACAGCTCGTGGTTGCCCGGCACCCAGACCACCTTCGCGAACTTCCGGCGCAGCGTGTGCAGCGCCCACGCCACCTCGGTGAACCGGTCCGCGACGTCGCCCGCCACGATCAGCCAGTCGTCCTCGTGCTCCGGCCGCAGCGACTCGAGATACGCGCGGTTGTCCGGGTATCCCACATGCAGGTCGCTCACCGCGAACAGGCTTCCCGGCATCTCGGCACCGCCTTCCTCGCCGTGGGCGAAAGATCCGCCAGATCATGGTAGTCCGACCGGTCGGCGCGGCGCTCGTCCAGGCCTCGAGACGGCCCGGACCGGGCGGCGGCCTCCGTCCACGGACTTCGTGGACTGACGCGGCGTGCCAGCATGGTGGCTCGCCCGTCCGCTCGAGGAGGATCCGTGAGCACCGGTCTCGCCACCGCCGTCAATGCCCTGACCGCCCGCTGGCTCGCCGCCGCCGGGGCACAGGCATCCGCCGTGACCGGGCTCGGCGTCTGGCCGCTGCTCGCACTGATCGCCGAGCCCTGCGAAGGCCCCGGCCGCGCCGAACTCGCCGCGGCGATCGGCGTCGAGCCGCAGGACGCCGTGGCGCACGCGCGTGCGGTGCTCGAGCTCGCCGACGCCAGTGACGCCGTGGCCCTGGCCACCGGACTGTGGACGCACACCGACCTGGTTCTCAACCAGGACTGGGCGAAGCGCCTGCCGCCGGGCACCCGCGGCAGCATCAAGGGTGACCCTGACGAGGACGCCGTCGTGCTCGACGTCTGGGCCGTGGAGCGCACCGGCGGCCGGGTGGAGAAGTTTCCGTTAGCCACCACCCAGGACAGCCGTCTGATTCTCGGGACGGCGCTGGTCGTGGAGACCACCTGGATCGAGCCGTTTGAAGAGTGGGTGATGCGGGCCAGCGAGGGGCCCTGGGCGGGGACGAGGGGTCCCGCGCTCACCCGCACGACGCGTCAGCTGAACCGGGTCCGCGTCGTGCCCACGCCGCACGGTCCCTTCACCGACGTGACGGTGATGGGGGACAGGGGCGTCGACGTCCACCTCGTGCTCGGGCCCGAAGACGCCTCGCCGAACGACGTCCTGTCGGCGGGCGTCGACGCGATAGCCGCCCGCTCGGCGACGCCCGGTGACGCATTCACCGCGGCGAA
>Ga0310811_10002803_pt1 | contig 21844 bp, 21 predicted proteins | sample YCmetagenome_FD_207642 | JGI IMG/M metagenome (GOLD analysis project Ga0310811, IMG submission 207642) | Soil microbial communities from experimental microcosm in Duke University, North Carolina, United States - YC | ecosystem: Engineered > Artificial ecosystem > Soil microcosm > Unclassified ...
ATGTGAGGGTAAGCGAGGTTGGGTTTGGCCTCTGGACGCTATCGACGGGATGGTGGGGCACCTATACCGATGACGAAGCGGTCGCTCTCATGCGCCAGGCTTTGGATCTCGGCGTGACGCTTTTCGATGCGGCGGATACCTACGGCAACGGCCGAAGCGAGGAATTGATCGCCAGGGCCTTCGAGGGGCGCCGGGACGAGGTCGTGATCGCGACCAAGGTCGGCTACGATTTCGTAAACCACGGCGAGGAGCGTGGCCGTGGCCAACGCGAGATCCCGCAGGACTTTCGCCCGGAAGCGATCCGCCGCGCGACGGATGCGGCGCTGCAGCGCCTGAAAACCGACCGTATCGACATCCTGCAGCTCCATAACATCCGCATGGAGCAGACGGAAGACGGCGCGCTCTGGTCGGTGCTCGAGGACTTGCGGACGGAAGGGAAGATCAAGGTTGCGGGCCTCGCGCTCGGCCCCGCCGTCGGCTGGCTTGGCGAGGGAGTACAGGCGATTCGCCGGCACAATCCCGGCGTGCTCCAGCATATTTACAACCTCCTCGAGCAGCATCCCGGAGCCGCCATCCACCAGGCAGCTCGCGATGCGGGGGCAGACACGATGTTTCTCATCCGGGTGCCGCATTCCTCTGGAATGCTCGAGGGCAACTACACCGCCGACACGGTTTTCCCGCCCAACGACCATCGCAACCATCGTCCTCGTTCCTGGCTGCTCAATGGCGTGAAGAAGGTGGAGCAGCTCCGCTTCCTCGAGCGCGACGGGGTGCGTACGCTCGGCCAGGCGGCTTTGCTGTGGTTGCTTGCGGATGATCGCGTCGCTGCCACCTTGCCGAATATCTACAATGCCGCGCAGCTCGAGGAATTTGCCAAGGCCCCTGATCTCCCGCCTCTTTCCTCGGAGGAACTTGGCCGTGTCGCGGAACTGGTGGCGCAGAACTTCGGACTCGAGCTTGAAGAGCCGAAGTTCAAGGGGACGATGGAGTTGGCGGACGCCTGAAGCATTCCGAACATTCTCGTGAAACGCCTTGCCCGTCTCGTCGGTCTCAGCCGCCGCCCCAAATTGCCGCCGTTCGAAGGGCCGGTGCGTGTGATGGTTTTCGATTTCGATGGCACGATCGCAGATACCTTTCAGCAAGGACTGGACATCCTGAACGGCCTGGCCGCGGAATTCGGTTACAAGCCGCTTGCCGGGGACGATGTGGAAAAAGCACGAGGTATGACGACCCGGCAGGTCATGCGCTTCCTTGGCATTCCCAACCGTCGCCTGCCTGCGATTGCGAGCCGTGGCATCCGGGAGTTGCGGGCAAGGATTGGTGAGGTTCGGCCGATCGCCGGAGTGCCAGAGGTCCTGCGGGCCCTGCACGCGCGCGGGATCAGGCTTGGGATCGTGACTTCGAACTCCGAGGAAAACGTCGGTATATTTCTGAAGCACCACGACTTGGAGATATTCGAATTTGTGCGCAGCAGTTCGCGACTGCTCGGGAAGGCAAGAGAGATTCGGCAGGCCATGAAGCGGGACCGGTTTGGCGCGGAGGAGGTATTATTCGTTGGAGACGAGACGCGCGATATCGAGGCGTGCCGCCGGGCGAGGATTCGCTGCGCGGCGGTGACTTGGGGCTACAATCTGAGGGAATCTCTGCTCGCTCAGGATCCCTACTGTATTTTCGATCGTCCGGAGGAGTTGCTCTCCGTTAAGTAGTTCAGGAAAACTCCTGATTTCGATGTCCTGGGCAGCGTTTTATCCTGCCGCATGTTTTATTTGATTTACGTGAGCAACGCGACCCGTGCGCTCGCCGATCATGAATTGGAAGCGATTCTGGAAACGAGCCGTCACGGAAACGAGCGCGTTCGTGTGACAGGTCTACTGCTCTATAAAGATGCGAGCTTCATGCAGCTGCTGGAGGGGGAGGAAGCGACAGTGCGCAGCCTCCTGGAAAAAATCACCTGCGATCCACGGCACTATCACGTGACCACGCTTCAGTGTGGGGAGACGGAGAGCCGTCAATTCCCGGATTGGACCATGGGGTTTCGCCGGCTGAACGAAATCGGCGACGAGATCCCCGGCTATCGTGAATTTGAAGAGCTTCGGCTCATTGAGGCGGAGTTCCGCAATGAGCCGGCTCGTTCGCTCCGGCTGCTCCGGCTCTTCAAGGATCACATCTGAGCGCGGCTGATCCCGCGCCCGGATTTTACATTTTTACCGGGTCGACCTGCCAGATCTCACGGGCGTATTCCGAAATCGTGCGGTCACTCGAGAACTTGCCCATGCGGGCGGTGTTCAGGATGGCCATCTTCGCCCACGCGGCTTTGTCGCGATAGGCGGCGTCCACCTTTTGCTGGCACTCGCAGTAGGATGCGAAGTCGGCCAGCACGAGAAAGGGGTCGCTGTAGACCAGATTGTCGTGGAGCATGCTCAGGACGCCGGGCGGCTCGTTGGGAGTGAAGTAATTCGAGCCAACCCAGTCGACGACGGCACGGAGTTCTTCGTTTGCACGGTAGAGCTCCTGAGGATGGTAGCCTTTTTGCACGAGAGCGGTAACCTCCTCGACCGTCAGGCCGAAGATGAAAATATTCTCCGCACCAACTTCCTCGAGAATTTCGACATTGGCGCCGTCGAGTGTGCCGATGGTGAGAGCCCCGTTGAGCGAGAGCTTCATGTTTCCAGTACCGGAAGCTTCCTTACCGGCGGTGGAGATCTGCTCGGAAAGATCCGCTGCGGGGACGATGCGCTGTGCGAGCGAGACGCGGTAGTTCGGCAGGAAGACGACCTTGAGGCGATCTTTCACCCGGGGATCCGCATTGATGACGGCGCCGACCGAGTTGATCGCCTTGATGATGCATTTCGCCATGTCGTAACCCGGCGCCGCTTTGGCGGCGAAAATGAAGACCCGGGGCGTGATGTCGAGGTCGGGGTTCTGCAGGATCCGGCGGTAGAGGGCGAGGATGTGCAGCAGGTTGAGGTGCTGCCGCTTGTACTCGTGCAGACGCTTGATCTGGACGTCGAAGAGTGCGTCGGGGCTCACGATCACGCCGCATTGCTCCTCGATGATCTTCGCGAGATGCACCTTGTTGGCGCGCTTGATCGCCATGAACTCCTCCTGGAAGGTGGGGTCGTCCGCGTACGCTTCGAGACCGCGCAGCTTGTCGAGGTCGCGTTCCCAGCCATGGCCGATTTTCGACGTGATGAGTTCGCTGAGCCCTTCATTGCACGAGAGGAGCCAGCGACGGGGGGTGATACCGTTCGTCTTGTTGTTGAACTTGCCGGGATAGAGTGCGTCGAATTCCGGGAAGAGATCGCTCTTGAGGAGCTTCGTGTGCAGCGCGGCCACGCCGTTCACAGAATGGCTGCCGACGACGGCGAGATGCGCCATGCGCACCATCTGCACCTGCCCTTCCTGAATGATGGAAAGGGTCCGCTTCTTGTCCATGTCGCCCGGCCATTTGGCCTCCACCTCATCGAGGAACTTCTTGTTGATCTCGAAGATGATCTGCAGGTGTCGTGGGATGACTTTCTGGAACAAGCCAACACTCCACTTCTCCAAGGCTTCGGGAAGCAGGGTGTGGTTTGTGTATCCCATCGTGCGCGTGACGATGGACCAGGCTTGATCCCATGGCAGTCCATGGATGTCGAACAACAGACGCATCAGTTCCGCTATCGCGATCGCCGGGTGTGTGTCATTGAGCTGGACGGCGACCTTATCCGGAAAAGTGTTCCAATCGCTGTTGAGCTGGAGGAACCGGCGGATGATGTCCTTCAGCGAGCAGGAGACAAAGAAATACTGTTGGATGAGGCGCAGTTCCTTGCCGAGCTCCGTGCTGTCGTTCGGGTAGAGGACCTTGGAAACCGTTTCGCTCTTGTTTTTCTCGGCGACGGCCTCGTCGTAACCGCCGCGATTGAAGGCGGCGAAATCGAAATCCGCGGAGGCTTTGGATTCCCAGAGGCGCAGGTAGTTCACGGTCTCCGTGCCGTACCCGGGGATCGGGATGTCGTAGGGAACGCCGAGAATTTTCTTGGTGCCAGTCCAGCTCGGGACGTAGTTGCCGCGATCGTCGAAAATGTTCTCCACATGGCCGTAGAGCTCGATCTCCATCGTGTGCTCGGGACGCACGATTTCCCACGGCGTGCCATAGGTCATCCAGTTGTCGGGCAGCTCGATCTGGTAGCCATTGACGAACTCCTGCTTGAAAAGGCCGTACTGATAATGGATGCCGTAGCCGACCGCCGGCAGGTCGAGAGTCGCCAGGGAGTCGAGGAAACAGGCTGCGAGACGGCCGAGGCCGCCATTGCCGAGGCCCATGTCATATTCCTCATCGCGCAGGACATCCGGATCGAGGCCCATCTCCCTGATGGCTTGCTCCATCTGGTCGTGAATGCCGGCGCTGTGGAGCGTGTTCGAGAACAAGCGCCCCATGAGGAACTCCAGGGATAGATAGTAGACGCGCTTCGGGTTCGTTTCCGCGTAGCGGGCCATCGTGGAGATCATCCGCTTGATGACAACACTGAGCGCCGCCTTCGAGCTGGCGAGCCACCAATCGCGTGGAGTAGCCGTGGTGGTATCACGCGCGAAGGTGAAGGTAAGCTGGTTCTTGATGGCAATCTTGAGACCAGGAGCAGTTTGATCAAGCGCGGGTTGGGTATCGGAAGACATGCTAGAAATGGGCTGTAGCGTGGAAGACCTTGATAAGCAAGATGCGCACCATGAATTTACGGTGACGATTTCGAAGCGGAAATGATCGGCCCACCCGTGGCCGGTTGGCAATCAGCAACCTTCGTCGCTGGCGAGTCGAAAAGGATGTATGCTCTCGGGCAAAAAAAATCCCCGACGGTGGGAACCGCCGGGGATTTTTAAAGCTGAGAACGGCTTAGTTCGTCTTTTTATATTTTCCGTTCAGTGTCCCCTGCGCGGTGTTGCTCGAAGAGGTTTTCGAAACGGCTGTGAAGGTGACTTTGATCGAGCCACCGTTTGCGGCCTTTGCCTTTGGCTTGATCTTGACCGAGATGGCTTGTGACTGACCAGGAGCGAAGAGCGAAGTCGCTAGGGAATTGCTCTTGAGCGCACTGGTGACGTCGACGCCGTTGTACGTGAAGGTGATGGTCGCCAGCTTATTCGTCGAGGAAGGGATGGTCGCTCCAACGGTGTACACATCAGACGCTCCAGTCGTGTTGAGATAGACAACGGTGGTCTTGGCCTTCTTAGTGTTGCTGATCTTGAGCGTCTTCGGAATCGTGAAAGACGGAGTGCCGGCCGTGAGCGCATAGCTGATCACGCGATTGTTCCCGGATTCGGCGACCCAAAGCTGATTGCTGTAGAATAGAACGCTGCGAGGAGCATTCTCTCCCGCCTGTGTGGTTGCGGCGCTAGGTATCGGGGCGGTAAAGTTCGTCTGACCTAGGACGAAACTGGCGGCGGCACCTTCGGTCCCAGGATTTTCAAAGACGAGCACGCGATTGTTGAAGGTGTCGGCCACATAAATTCTCCCCGCGCTGTCGGTTGTGATTCCTGTAGGGAAGTAGAAGCTGACCTGGCTCGTCGCAACAGGGGTGCCGGTTGTGAAGTCCGGCTGGCCTAGTACGACTGACGCGCTAGCACCATTGGAGATCGTTGTGACTGAGGAAAATTTCAGGGCACGCTGATTGTTGATGTCCACGACCCAGAGATTATTGCTGGCGTCGACGGTCAGCCCTCCGGGAAAGTTGAGCGTTGCGGCAGTCGTGCCAGCGGTGCCGGAGTTAAAATTGTTACCTTGTCCAAGAACCCCGTCGGCATTGGCGCCCCCTGATATCTTCGCCGACGGATTTACGAATTTCAGGATACGATTGTTCTGTGCGTCGGCGACGTACAGTGAGTCTTGGCTGTCAACGGCCAACCCCAAAGGGTTCTTCATTCCCGATTGGATGGTGGAAGCGGTATTGGTCGTAAGGTCCGGCTGGCCAAGGACTCCGTCAGCCGTCGCTGCTGTCCCGCTCGTGGCGCCTGATATTGTCGAGGCATTATTAAAGCAAAGGACGCGATTGTTGCCCGTATCGCTCACCCATAGCCGACCGCCAGAATCGACGACAAGGCCTTGTGGGGCATTCATGCCTTCGGCCGAAATATCCGACGCTTTGCTCGCGAAATCTGCCTGACCAAATACGGCCTCCGCACCCGCCCCACTGATGTATGCCGCGCTGGAGCTATAGCGCAGGACACGATTGTTCCCCGTGTCGGCAACGAAGAATTTCCCGGTCGCTGAATCAACGGTGATGGCGAAGGGGCCTGCAAGCGTGCCCGCTGAGGGGGGCGTCGTGGCCGCGGCCGACGTAAAGCTCACTTGCCCCCAAAAATTGACGGCATTTTGTCCGTTCGTGTACTGCGCGAGCGCGAAGCCGGAGCTGGAAAGGAGGGTAATTCCGATAAGAGAAAGGGATCGCAGCCGCATCATAGTGGGGAGTTTCATTCGTAAAGGTAAGGACGAGTCAGTGGGTGAACGCAATGTTTTGAAATCGCTCGGCAAGAATAGGTCAAGTTTAATGTCGAGCGAAGAGTCGAGTTGGGGGGGACGGTAAGTTAACCGAGGGCTGGTTTTGTTTAGACGAGGCCCAATTTCATGCGGCCGGCTTCGGAGATCATCGATTGATTCCATGGCGGATCCCACACGAGGTCAACCGCGGCATCATCCACGCCATCGAGGATGAGAACCTTCTGCCGGGCGTCGGCGGCGATCGTCGGGCCCATGCCGCATCCTGGCGCGGTCAGGGTCATTTTCACGCGGACGTTGGTTTTGCCGGCTTCGTCTTTTTCGATGTCGCAGTCGTAAATTAACCCCAGGTCGACGACGTTGACCGGGATTTCAGGATCAAAAACGGTTTTGAGTTGATCCCAGACGGCTTCCTCAAGGGGGCCTGAGACGGCTTTCGTCTCGGTTTTGATCTCGCCGGGATCGATGCCAAGGGCATCCACGTCTTTCTCATCGATGCGGGCCAGGCCGGCCTGGGTGGCTACCGTGTAGGTGCCGCCGAGAGATTGGGTGATGATGACACTGGTGCCGATGGGAAGGATGATCGGGTTGCCACTCGGGATCTGGACGGCGTCGCAGTCGCGGTTGAGAATGAGTTCGCGGGAATCCATGGGTTAATCTTTTCGCAAATTGATGGTGACTTTCTTGGGGGCGCTGAGTTGCTCGAACAAAGTAGTGGCGACTGGGGCTGGTGTCTCGGTTTTTGCGCCGGGGTTCAATGCATCTTTCAGTGCGCCTTCCACGAGTTGTGCGCAATGAATTTTCATCGGTGGCAGGGGGCCGAGCGGGGCGGAAAGATCTTCTCCGCTCATGGAGAGCGCTTCCTCGGCGGTTTTTCCGCGGATGAGGTCGGTCGCCATGCTGGCAACGGCGATCGCCGTCTGGCAACCGAAGGTCTGGAACGTCGCTTTGTCGATGACCTTGCGGCCGTCTTGTTCCTTGAATTTCACCCACATCCGCAACATATCGCCGCAATCCGCGCTGCCGACCGTGCCAATCGCATCCGCATCGGTCATTTCGCCAAGATTTTGCGGATTATTGACCGCAGCCTGGATTCTGGATTCGAGGTCGTCGTTCATTCGATGGAGTAGCGGGGGAGGGAGGGATCGACCTCCAGGCTCCAGGCGTCGATGCCGCCACGCAGACCCCGGATGTTCGTGAAGCCGTGGCCGGCGAAATAGGCGGCCGCATCGAGGCTGCGCGCGCCTTGGTGGTCGACGAGGATGACGAGGCTGTCCTTGGGCCATTCGCCCATGATGGTCTGCAGGAGATCCTGAGTGAAGTGCTGGGCCTGGGGGATGGCCACGGCGTCGAATTCCTCGCGGGTGCGGATATCCAGCACGCGCGTGTCGCCATCTGCGGCGAGCGCGGCTGCGGCTTCCTTCGGCTCGATGAGCATTTTGGCATCTTCCGCACAGGCCGCCTCGACTTGTACAAGGACCTCGACGGGATCGAGGCCGTCGTTGCGGGCGCAGACTTCAGCAAAAGTTTCGTCGGGACGGAATCCGCAGCTCGAGCAGCCGCCGATGTGATGCAGGCGGAAAAGGGCGCGCTGGGCGCCGGGCAGGGCTTGAAGCAGCTCCTGCATGGTCGAGTCGGGCGAAATCGTGGCGGTCATGAAAGGTCAGCCTAAGCGCATTTGCGCGACAAAGCAAAGCTGCGGGTCAGGGGGCGGTTTTTCGGATGATGACCACCTTCGCGGGAGCGGAGACTTTACCGGTGATATCCGTGGCAACGACCGTAACGATGTTTTTCCCGGGCTTGAGTTTGGCCCGGAACGACCACGCGGTGGTTCCCGCAGCCACTTTTCTCTTTTTCCCGATTTGCAACGATACGACCGAGATGCCCGTGTCGTCGCTGGCGGTGCCTTTGATCAGAAGCTTCGTCTTTTTTGTGGTGACCTTGCGTTTACCACTGATGGCAACGGTCGGCGCCTCGCTGTCCTCGGTGACGAAACGCAGGACCCGGTTGTGGTTGCGGTCGCTTACCCAAAGGCTCCCATCGCCTTGCACGAACATGCTGGCGAATCCGGCTGCGCTCTGGGTGTCGAGCTTTTGAGCATTCAGGTCCGGGGCGCTGCTCACGAAATCGGGCTGGCCGATGACAGAGGCCGCGGGCCGGCCATTATCGATCGAGGTGATATTCGCGAAGCGGATGGCTCGGTTGTTGCCTTGATCCAGCACCCAGAGATTGTTGGCCGTATCGACGTAGAGACCGGCCGGGCTCGAGATCGCGCTGGCGGAAAGCCCTGCCAGATTATGTCCGGCATTGTAGTCGGGCTGGCCGAGAATGCGTGCCCCATTCGCGCCGTTGGAAATCGTGGCGGCAGAGGGAAAGCCCATGATGCGGTTGTTACCCCGATCGGCTACCCACAGGATGCCGCTGGAATCCACCGCGACACCGGTAGGGCCATTGAATTGGAGGTTCGTGGATCCACCGACGTTGGTGGTGAAGGGCGTGCCTTGATCTTGCCCGAATTCTCCGTCTGCGGCGGCACTGGCTTCCCCGGTTGCGTTCCCAGCGGCCCCGTCGAAACGCAACACTCGATTATTATTCTTATCCGCGACCCAAAGTCGCCCGCCGGAATCGACGCAAAGCCCTTCCGGGCTGTTCAAGCTGGAGGCGGTGGGTGGATTCAGTGCGGTGGCGGTGGTCGCATCGGGTTGGCCGAGGATCAAGGTCGCGGAGGTGCCACTGGCGAAACTTTGCGCCGTGGCGCCCGCATACATCACTACGCGGTTGTGTCCGGTGTCTGCCACCCAGAGATGACCGCCCGCATCGAGCCAGAGGGCCGTCGGCGTGTCGAGCGAGTCCGCGGCGGCCGCCTTTGCGGTGCTGCTCAGGAAATCGCTTTGACCCAGGACGACCTCGGCACTTGCGCCGTTGATCAGGGCTCCGGCATTGGCATAGCGCAGCACCCGATTGTTGCCTGTGTCCGCCACGAAAACCCGGCCGGTTGCCGCATCGACGACGACCGAGGATGGCGTCTTCAAGCTGCTCGTGGTCGGTGGAGCGGGCGTGGCTGCACTCGTAAAATCGGTTTGCCCCAGCACGAGATCTGCGGAGGCGAAGTTTGGCACCTGTTTGCCGTTCGCCAGCCCGATGGTTATCCCGAAGGTAAGCAAAAAAAGGAATCGCGGCATCCCGCCAATGAACTTCATGCACGGCTCCATCGCAAGCGGCATGCCGGTTCAGCGGAAGATTCAGGTCGGAAAACCGCTCGCGCTCGGGCGGACAGTCTGCATATTTTTCCGCGTGCAAAAGCCGCGCGCCATCTCCGAAGCGAAAGGAATCTTCCTCATTCTCGCCGTGCTCCTCTGCGCGAGCTATTACTGGTACCGTCCGCTCGCGCTCTTGTGGGTGGCGGTGATTCTGTTCGTTCTCTATTTTTTCCGGGATCCGGATCGCATCGCGCCGGATGATGACGGCATCGCGGTCGCACCGGCCGATGGGCTGATCATGGCCATCGAGGACCGGCTCGAGGGCGAGGGCGGGCTCATGCAGCGTATGATTTGCATCTCGATCTTCCTGTCCGTCTTCGATGTGCATGTGAACCGTTCGCCGATCATGGGGCGCATCACGCACAGTGAGGGGAAGAAGGGAATCTTCCTGGACGCACGTGACCCGGAGAGCGCCCGGAAAAATGTGAGCCGGCTCTGGATTATCGAGGGGCCGCACGTCACCGTGGCCGTCCGGCAGATCACCGGCGCCATCGCCCGCCGCATTGTCCCATGGTCGAAGGTCGGCGAAGGGCTTTCCCAAGGGCAGAAATTTGGAATGATTCGCTTCGGTTCACGCACGGAACTCTATGTTCCGGAAGGTTCAAAGGTGCTCGTGCGGGTTGGCGAATCGGTGCGTGGCGGGGTAACGCCAATGGTGGAATTCCCGGCGGTGAATCGTCCTCCGGTCCCGGTCTAGCAATTCTGCCGGAATGATCCCGCCTCCGGCAAGTTGCAGTCGGGCGGAGAAGACTCCACGAAGCGCCGGTCGTAAATACGCTGCCTTTCGGCGCGCCGCGTGCTAGTCTGCCGTCCCAGCAATGTCTCACCAAGGGCCGAAAATCTACCTCCTGCCGAATCTGATGACGGCGGGAAACCTCTTCTGCGGATTTGCGGCGGTGCTCCGCATCATCGAGGGCAAGCTCGAGGGGCAGACCCTGCCCGATGCCGTGGCAAACGATCGCTACAAGGAGGCGATTGGCTTCATTCTCGGCGCCTGCGTTTTTGACCTGCTCGATGGCCGCCTGGCTCGGCTTGGCGGGCACGAGAGCCCATTTGGGCGGGAGTTCGACTCGCTCGCCGACGTCGTCTCTTTCGGTGTCGCCCCGGCGCTCCTCGTTTATGACATCGTTCTTCACGACTTTCATAAAACAGGCTGGCTGATCGCCTTTTTCTACCTGCTCTGCGGCACACTGCGTCTGGCCCGCTTCAACTGCATCGCGGCTGATCCGGCCTACAAGAGCGCTTCGAAAGACTTCGAAGGTTTTCCGATACCTGCTGCGGCGGGGGTCATCGCCTCGCTCACGCTTTTCATGCTCTGGGTCGAAGAGGGGCAGCGTACGATCGGCGCCTGGAAGTTCGGTCTCCCGGCACTGATGATTTTTCTCTCTGTCCTCATGTTCAGCCGCGTGAAATATCCCAGCTTCAAGGCCGTGAACTGGCGGACCCAGCGGTCGCTTCCGGCGTTCGTCGGGCTTATCGGAGTGCTGGGAGTGACGGCGATGTTCTACCAGTGGATGCCGGCGGTGCTTTTCGTGGCGTTTCTCCTTTACGGCTTCGTAAGGCCGTTTGTCGGCAAGGCTTTGCGCCGCGAGATCGAGGACGAAGACGAGGGCGACACCCCGGACGCCATCGAGACCGACAAGCGCGATGCAGCTTGATCTTAGCTTCGACCGTCCAGAGCCTGATCCCGTCGAGGCAAAGAATGACGCGACGCCCCAGGTGCTGAGCGTCACGGAGCTCACGCGAAAAATCCGCGAAACGCTCGAACGGCAGGTTGGCGAAATCTGGGTGCGTGGAGAAATCTCCAACTACCGCCGCCAGGCCTCCGGCCACCACTATTTCACCCTCAAGGATGACGGGAGTCAGCTCTCATGCGTGCTTTTTGCGGGAGCCGCCCGAAGTTTGCGGGGGCTGCGTCTCGGCGACGGCCTCCAGGTGCAGGCGTTTGGCGAGCTTACAGTTTACGAGGCACGCGGCCAGTATCAGCTCGTCGTTCAGCTCATGCAGGAGGAAGGACTGGGGGCATTGCAGGCGCGCTTCGAGGCGCTGAAAGCCAGGCTCGCAGCGGAGGGACTGTTCAATACGGAGCGCAAGCGTCGACTGCCGGCATTGCCCATGCGCATCGGCGTGGTCACCTCGCCGACCGGTGCGGCGATCCGCGATTTTTTGAAGGTGCTGCACCGGCGCATGCCTGCCGTCGAGGTCATTATTCACCCCGTGCGCGTGCAGGGGCGGGGGGCGGCAGGCGAGATTGCGGCGGCGGTGACTGAGTTTTCCCGTCTGGAGCCGATGGTCGATCTCGTCGTGGTGACGCGTGGCGGCGGCAGCCTGGAGGATCTTTGGGAGTTCAACGAAGAAGTTGTTGCCCGTGCTATTGCAACCTCGCCGATTCCCGTGGTCAGCGCGGTTGGCCATGAGATCGATTTCACCCTCTCGGATTTCGCAGCGGATTTTCGCGCGCCGACACCGAGCGCCGCGGCGGAGTTGATTGTGCCCGACGTCGCCGAGTTGCTGGCGGGCATCGCGCAGAGAGGCGCCAGAATGTTGCGTGAGTGCCAGGGGGCGATTCGCTTTCAGCGCAGCCGGCTCGCCGGGCATGAGCGTTCGGTGCTGTATCGCGAGACGTCGCGAATCCTGCGCGAACGCACGCAGCAGCTCGACTTCGCTTTGGAGTCCCTCCGGCGCGGGGCGGAGCAATCGCTGCGGCGGAAAAACGATCGATTGCGTCACGCCGCCGCCGTCATCGCGGCGCACCGTCCGGCCTCTTTGCTCGCGGCTTCGCGTGGGCGACTGGCGCAGGCGGAAGTACTGCTCGGCGAATCCGTGGCTCGAAAAATCGCGTTGCGCCGGGAGTCCCTGCGGAGTGCTCTGGCCCTGCTGCAGACCCTCAGTCCCGATGCCACGCTGGCTCGGGGTTATTCCATTACCTTCGACGAGAGGGGGGGCGTGATTCGTTCTGCGCAGGATCTGCGGCCAGGGGATGTGATCCGTTCCCGCTTCCGTGACGGGGAGGCGGATTCCGTGGTTCAACCCGGACGTGATTCGTAAGCTCGCAAGCAGGCGTCAAGGTTTGGCAAGCGAGCGTTAGCGCCGGGCTTCCGGGTGGGGCACCGTGACCTCATGCCAGACTTCGACAAGCGCCTTCCCGTTCCCCGCACGCCTGGCCGTGGAGGTGTCGAGCTGCGGCCCGACCCCGTGGGAATCTTGAAGGCCTGCCGCGAGATGGGGCCGCTGTTTGTTTTGTTCCGCAACGAGGTCTGCATCTTTGGCTCCGTGGCCGAGCCGCTTCGCTTCCTCGAGGCCGCGAACGTACGCCTTGCGGTCAGTGGCGCGATCACCATGAATCTGGCGCCGCGCGCCTCGTGCGCCGTGGTCGGCTATATGGAGTCCGGCCCTCAGGGCGGCTTCATCGACGCGGTGGAGTTTTGCGATCCACGGCAAAAGGGCTTTTTGAAGATCTGTCGCATGGATCGGACGGATCGAGGCCGCTGGCTTTCCCTGCTTGCGGATTATCACGTCGAGCCCGCCCCGGCTGCGCGCATCGCAGGTATCCGCAAAACGAATCACCTCGAGGTGCCGATCTCGGCCTGTGGCCCGGCTTCGCCGGCGGAGGCGATGCTTGATCGTTTCTTTGACTGCGCGCTGCGTTGCGAAGCGGCGCTGGAAATTGCCGCTCCGGCCGATGGTGCGCGCGGACGGCTACTTATCCGCCCAACGCATCGGATGCGGGCCGGGCATTGGATCGTCCTGTCTTCCGACGAGACCGCATTCCATCTCGCGCCGGGCTGTGTGAGCGAACTGCGCATCGTGACCCGGCCGCATCTCGTCCAGCTCGTTCTCTTCGGGGCGGACGGTCGTTTCGTGTCGCGCATCCTCTGCCGCGATTCCGAGCTTATTTCCCAATTCAACCACATCCTATGACCATCCCGATTTACTACGCCACCATGACCGGAAATAGCCGCGACCTCGCCGAGCGTGCGGAGCGCAAGCTCAAGTCCCTGGGCTTCGATGCCGAGGCGCGGGATCTGGTGAGCGAGTCTGCGGATTCCTTGCGCGATCAGCAGGCCGCGCTTTTTATCGTGAGCACGTGGGGCGATGGCGAGCCGCCGGACGACGCCATCGATTACGTGGCGCGACTCCAGAGCGACGAGCCGCTCGGGCTAGATGGATTGCACTTCTCGGTCTGCGCGCTGGGCGACACAGGGTATGAGATCTTCTGCGGCTGCGGCAAAACGATCGACGAGCGGCTCGAGTACCATGGGGCAACCCGGTTCGCTGAGCGCGCGGATTGCGATGTCGACTTTCTCGATCTTTTCGAAACGTGGCTCGGCGCGGTGATTGCCGCGTTGGATGCGAAACGAGTCGTCGTTTCCTAGCTGTTTCGCCCTTTCGAAAAGGCCGTGGGCGCAATGTCGCCTGCGGCCTTTTTTGTGCGCGTGTGAAATTCGCGACCGGCGGAAATCTCGGCGAGTGAAATTTGTACCTTTTTGCTGCGGAGCGGCTGAATGACTTGCGGGGACGGGAAAGGACAATCGAGCGCTAGTTTTCCGCAAGGGGTCGTTAGCGGGAAAATCGGCGGACGGATATTCACGACTGCAATTCATGAAAATCAGACACTATTCACTTCTCGCCGTCCTCTCACTCTCCGCCATGTTGAGCTCGGCCAGGGCCACCACGCTGGGCTATGATATCGATCCGCTTGGCGCGCGTGACGGGGTCAATATCGGGTATTCGCTTTGGGATGTCTTTCCCGGAACCACGTCGAATTTCACCTATACGAATGCTGGAGACAGTAGCGGCAGCAGCGTGTTTGCCGGTGCGCTGAAGTCCGATACGACCGGTGGCCTCCTTCTGGGCAGCAACGATCGCATGTACCAGAATCAGAATCCCTTCAGCTTCACCATTCAGGGCGGCACGGGGACGGGGGCCAGCGCGATCGTGTTGCAGTTGAAGTTTACCTCCCCGAGCGTGGGTGACCCGGTGGCATTCTTCAACCTTGCTTTGAATAACACTATCGCTCCGACGAGCGTGGCTCTTTTCGACACCTCGGTTGAGGGGGCTAACACCTTCAACATCGTGACCTACACCTGGACGGGCTTGAGTATCCCGTCGGGCGGTCAGATCAAGTTCACGATCGGCAGCGCAGCGGAGCATGTCTCGCTGGATGGCATGGCGGTCGACGTGCAGGCGGTGCCCGAGCCTGCGACCTGGATGTCCCTCGCCGCCGGACTTGGCTTCCTGACGCTGGTGGCTCGGCGCCGGTTCATCCGTTCGTAAATCAATCCTCGTTCGCGGAGGATTGCGCCCGGAGCCCGCTTGGGCTGAAGCGCAATCCTCCACTACAAAATAGCAATCGGGCGTTAGCGGCGGGGGTTCCGTCGCTGTCACTTTCTCTTTATGCGCAGTCCGTTTCCTCTCTTCCTCCTGGGACTCGCCATGGCGGCCTCCAACGCTGTCGCCGACTTTGCGATCGATCAGCCCTCGGTTGATCGATGGATGTATCCGTTCAACTCTGCTCCGACCACCCGAACGGGAGCGTCCGTCTTCGGCGCGACTGGCTCGGCTGGATTCGACAATCGCGACGGCCAGATTCTGGTGCGGTTCGATACGACGTCGGTGGCCGCCGCCGGCCTTGGAGCATCCAACTACAACATCGGTTCCCTGAGGCTCTCGTTGACGGTCAATGTGGGCAATTCGTTCTTCTACGACCCGACTTACGATTCCTATCGCAGTCTGCTCGATCCGAGTTCACCGAACTACCTTGCCGATTCCGATCCCGGCAGTCCGGTGGAACTTTTCGCGGTCGGCTACCGCAACGGCTACTCGGAATCCACGTTCGGGCAGGCTTCTCCCTTTGGCGCAACGAGCGTGGGAACTCGCAATGCCTTTGCGGCGGGCTTCAACTCGAATGGCTCGATGATCGACGTTTCGAATAACGTCTCGCAGGCGTTCGAGACCACGCCATTGTCCATCGGGACGATCGCCGGTCTCACGGCCGGGAGCCTGGTCCCAGTGGACTCGGTGATGACTTTCAATCTCGATCTCTCGGATCCCGCGGTCATCGCGTGGCTGCAGAGTTCGCTGAATGACGGCTATCTCGAATTTATGGTCACCTCCTTGCAGACGACCACCCAGCAGGCCTCGAACGGATTCCCGTCTTTCTACACCAAGGCCAATCCCCTGAACGATCCGACATCGAGCGATCCGGACGATCATATCGCCGCAAAGCTCGCGGGCAGCGTCGTCGCTGTCCCGGAGCCGGGCACATGGGGGCTTTTGATTGTCTCCGCGGCCGCGATCATCGGTCTGCGGAAAAGACGCCATGCGTAAGCGGGGATTTACCTTGGTTGAGTTGATCGCGGTGGTGGCGATCATGGCCATATTGGTCTCCGTGACCGTGGCTGCCACTACGCACTTCATCGAAAAAGGCCGCATGGGAAAGGAGATCTCTGCGGCGCGGAAGATCACTTCCGCCTATCTGATGTATGCGGCCGATCACGACGGCAACTTGATGGCTGGTTACCAGAGCGAGAACGCGACGGATGCGACCGGCCAGTCGATCGAGTTTCCCGCCAACGCCCGGTACCCCTGGCGTCTCGCGCCGTATCTCGACTACGACATGCACGCGATTCTTTTCAATGGGAACGAAAATGCTCTCAAGGATCAGGTCGACTTTCACTACGCGGCCAGCGTCTCGCCGAATCTTGGGATGAACGTCACCTTTGTCGGGGGAGACTACGGGTCATCTTCAGACCTCGCGCCGAGCGCGCGGGCGAACTCGAAGTACGGCGCTTTCTGCGTTACGAAGCTCACCCAGGCGGTAAAACCCTCCTGGCTCATCGTCTTCGCATCCGCCCGTCGCACGATCCACGACGTCGGATTCTATCAGATCAAATCACCGAGCTTCATCGCGACTCGCTGGTCCGGAGTCTGGGATCCCAAAGCTCCTCCGGAGGCTTATGGATTCGTCGATATGCGCTACGACCGAAAGGCGGTTGCGGCCATGCTCGACGGCCATGTCGAAATGCTCGACGAAGACGGGATCCAGGACATGCGCCATTGGTCGAACCAGGCCGCGGACCAGGACAAAGAGCGCTACACCCTCCAAAAACTATAACCAATCATGAGTACTGCCACCACCGATCTGAAAACCGCCTGGGCCGAACTGCGCCAGGCCGAACCCAAACTGCGCATCCGCGATGCCGCGGCAAAACTCGGCGTCAGCGAGGCTGAGTTGCTGATCACGGGGGCCACCGTCACCCGTCTCCGTTCCGAATGGCCCGATCTGCTCGACGCGTTCAAGTCGCTCGGCCGTGTGATGTGCCTCACGCGCAACGAACATGCCGTACACGAGCGCAAGGGGCTTTTCCGCGAGATCGGCTTCTTCGGAGGTGGCGCGATGGGGCAGGTGGTTGGCCCGGATATCGACCTGCGTCTCTTCCCGATGAGCTGGACAGCGGCTTTCGCCGTTCGCAAGGACGAGGAAACCGGCGCGAATGACAGTATCCAGATTTTCGGTGCGGACGGACTCGCTCTGCACAAGGTCTTCCTGCAGGAAGATAGTGACCGCGCGGCGTTCGACAAGCTCGTGGCCGATTTCCAGTCCGACGAGCAGGGCTTTGTGGCCGTACCGGTCGACCTGCCCGCTGCAGACAAACCGGATTCCGAGATCGACCGTGAGGGATTCCTCGCCGCATTCAAGGCCATGGAGGACACGCACCATTTCTTCGGCCTGCTGCGCAAGTTTGGCGTGGGCCGCGTACAGGCGTTGCGCTTGCTCGGCGAGGAATTCGCCGTGCCCGTAAAGAATGACGTCACCGCCGATCTGCTCCGCCTCGCTTCGGCGGAGCAACTGCCGATCATGATCTTTGTCGGCAATCGCGGCTGCATCCAGATCCACACCGGTGAGGTCAGCAAGATTGTTCCCTTCGGCGCGGAGTGGATCAACGTTCTCGACGATGAGTTCAACCTCCACCTGCGCGAGCCGGGCATTGCTTCGGCCTGGCTGGTGCGCAAGCCGACGAAAGATGGCGTTGTGACCTCGATCGAACTCTACGACGCGGCAGGGGAGAATATCGCGTTGCTCTTCGGCAAGCGGAAGCCCGGCCAGCCGGAAGACGGGAACTGGCGCAACCTTGCGGAGTCGTTGAAATGATCCGCGCGACGATTTTCGCGTTCGCGGCCAGCGCCCTGGCGCTGCGGGCCGCCCCCACCCATGTCGTGAGCCTGGGCGGCGACGTCACCGAGATTGCCTTTGCCCTCGGCAAGGGCGACACGGTCGCCGCCGTCGACGTGACGAGCATGTACCCGGAGGCTGCCCTCAAGCTGCCCAAGGTGGGCTACGTGCGTGCGTTGTCCGCCGAAGGGATCCTCGCGATGAAGCCGGACCTCATCCTGGCCAGCGGAGACGCCGGTCCGGCCGAGGCCATTGCCCAGCTCAAGGCCGCCGGCATTCCCATCGTGACGCTGCCAAAAGACCACACTCTGGCGGGTATTCAGAGCAAGATTCTCGCCGTGGCGGATGCGCTCGATGCCAAGCCCGAGGGCGAAAAGCTCGCGGCGACGTTCGAGGCTCAGCGCAAAGAGGTTGAGGCGGTCACGAAAACGGCGAAGCCGATCGCTGCGGTTTACATCATGGGCCGGCAGGACGGCACCCTGGTCGGGGCGGGTAAAGGCACCGCTGCTGATGCGATGCTTTCTGCGGCGGGCCTGACGAATATCTTCGCCTCAGCGGAAGGCTACAAACCCGTGTCGAGCGAGGTTCTGGTGGCCGAGGCTCCGGAAGTCATCGTGACGGGAGCGCGCACCGTGCAGGCTTTCGGCGGGCTGGATAAACTCAAGGCCAATCCGGCCCTTATCGCCACGGCCGCGGTGAAGAACGACCACGTGCTGGTTTACGACGACATGTACCTGCTTGGCCTTGGGCCTCGTGCGGCCCAGGCCGCGAACGAGCTGTCCGCCGCAGCGCATAAGTAAATGGAAAACTCCTGGGAAGCCGGTGCGTGGGCGCCGCCCGCGGTCACGGCTCCGCAGGAACTTCTCCACCGGGCGCGCCGCCGCCGACGCTGGCAATTTCTTGCCCTGGTTCTCCTCTTCGTTGCCACTGCAGCCGCGGGAACATTGATCGGTCCCATGCGCATTGCGCCGGCCGACCTCGTGGCGCTCGCGATGGAGCGGGTCGATGGGAAGCCCGCCAGCGTCGATGCCGCGACCCGCACCGTGGTCGAACAGATCCGCCTGCCACGCGTGGTGCTTGGCGCGCTCATTGGCGCCGCGCTGGCGATCTCCGGCGCGGCGATGCAAGGGCTCTTCCGTAACCCTCTCGCCGATCCCGGTCTCATCGGCATCTCCGCTGGAGCAGCCTTTGGTGCGGTGAGCATCATTGTCCTCGGTCACCACGTCCTGCCTTTTTTGCCGGGTTGGGCGGCACCTTTCCTACTCTCCGCAACCGCTTTCGCCGGTTGCCTCGCAGCGACCTTGCTGATGACTCGGCTGTCGATGCACGATGGCCATCCGGTCGTGGCTACAATGCTGCTGGCCGGAGTGGCCATCAATGCGCTTGCCAGCGCCATGACCGCCTTCGTCGTCTTTCTCGCCAATGACCAACAGGTGCGCGACGTGACCTTCTGGCTGCTCGGGAGCCTCGGTGGTGCGACATGGCAGAAGGTTCTCATCGTCGCGCCATGTGTGGCTCTCGGTCTCGCCTTGCTGCCCTTGGTCTCCAGATCGCTCAATGCCCTGCTCCTCGGTGAGTCGGAGGCGGGTCATCTCGGCTTCAACGTGAAACGCACGAAATGGATCGCGATCATTCTTTCCACGCTCATGGTCGGGACCGCGGTGGCTTTTGCCGGGGTGATCAGTTTCGTGGGGCTCATCGTGCCTCACGCCGTTCGCCTCGTCGCGGGGCCGGACCATCGGTTCCTGATGCCCGCGTCGGCCGTGCTGGGCGCGACGCTGATGGTGGCGGCGGACCTGCTGGCCCGTTGCGTGGTGGCCCCGGCGGAGCTGCCCATCGGCATCCTTACCGCAATCATTGGAGCGCCGTTTTTTCTATGGGTGCTCCTGCGCACCAAGGCGGCATGGCAGCCATGATCGAAGCGCGCGGCATCAAGGTTACGCGAAAGGAGCGGCCGATTCTCGGCGGCGTCGATTTTCGTGCCGGGGCGGGAAAGGTGACTGCCATTCTCGGCGCCAACGGCGCGGGCAAGTCGACCCTGTTGCGCGTCCTATGTGGCGACCTCAAGCCGGACGAGGGTGAGGTCAGGATCAGTCGGCGCTTGCTGGCTGACTGGCACCCGGCCGATCTCGCCCGGGTCCGCGCGGTGGTTCCCCAATCGAGCGCTTTGAATTTTCCTTTCACTGTGCTGGAGGTCGTGCTGCAAGGCCGGGCTCCGCATTTCGAAGGAAAGGAAGCGGGTGTCGACGAATCCGCGGCGATCGCTGCCCTGGAGGTCGTCGATCTGACCCGCCATGCCGGGCGTGACTACACCACCCTCTCCGGTGGAGAGCGTCAGCGTGTCCATCTGGCGCGGGCGATCGCGCAGATCGGCCTCGAGGGGGAGGGACGCTGCCTGTTGCTTGACGAGCCGACCTCGAGTCTCGACCTGCGTCACCAACACGATGTGTTACGCGTGGTGCGGCGCTTTGCCGAGTCGGGCGGATGTGCGGTCGTCGTGCTCCATGATCTGAATCTCTGTGCGCGTTACGCGGACAAGGTCTTTCTTCTCCACTACGGGCGCGTGCTCGGGGCTGGAGATGCCGGCGCCGTGATGACTCCGGACTGGCTCGGCATCGCCTACGGCATCGCGGTGCGACGGGATGAGATCAACGGCGCGGCCATTTATTCCGCGTAGCGGCAGTCCTGCGACGGCTTATTCCCTCATCCGACCGTATTAAGACTTGCGGATGAGACTCAATCTCACTAAGCCATCTGCATGCCCGCTGCGACCGCCAAGAAAACCGCCGAGATCACGGCTTTCTCGTCAGAGAGAAGCAGCTTTGGGAATCTTGCCAGCGACGGTTTTCGCATCACCCGCTGGGACGAGGCCAACGAGCCGGCCGGGCGACACTGGTTCGACGCGCATGCGATCGTCCTTTGTCTGAATGTGACCGGCAGCGGCCGGTTTCATGCTGGCGGCCGGGTTACCTGTGCGGTCGAGCCGGGCAGTATGGTGCTCTCTTCCTCGCCGAAGAATCGACAGCATCTCGAGCGTTCCTCCGGCGGCAGGCACCGCTTCGTGGCCATGGAAATGCGGCGCCCTTGGGTGAGCCGGTGGCTGCCGGCCGGGGCAAATGAATTGCGGGATCCCGTGGCGCGATTCTTGAAAACCGGAAAGAAGGGCGAGGCCGCCTGCGAAGTGCACCCCATGACTGCGCAGATAGCCCAATTGGCGGCGGATGTCCTTCAACCTCCGAAGGTACCCGCGGCCTGGGCATGCTGGCACCATGCGAAAGCCCTGGAGATGATCTCGCACAGTATGTTCGTGAGCGAGGAAGGGGAGCTGTTTTGCGAGCGCACGAAACGGATCGGGCGCGAGCGGATCGTTCGGGTCCAGGAAATCATCCTCGCCGATCTGGAAAACCCTCCCGCCCTGGCCGAACTCGGGCGTATGGTCGGGTGCAGTCCTTTTTATCTCAGCCGCATGTTCCGCCAGGAAACCGGTGTGACGATCTCGAGCTTCCTGCGCCGCGCGCGGCTCGATCGCGCCGCGGAGCTCATCCGGGCGGGCGAGGCGAACGTCACCGAGGCCGCGATCACCGTCGGGTATTCCAGTCTCAGCCACTTCAGCAAAGCGTTCGCCGAGACCTTCGGTTGCTGCCCGTGCCTCTATGGCCGGAAGGCCTGAAAAGTTATTCACACGGAGCTGTCACGGAGATGATCAAACGCCCTCGGAGCCGCATGGAATCTACCTCCGCAGCTCACCAAAAATTTGTAAATTTGTTGTTGCGACAGAACGCCACATCAGTAATATAACCGTTCCCGCACAACGTCGGAGACACGAGTCAACCACATCGCCTGTGGTTTTTTTGTCCCCGGATCATTCCGCGGAAACTTTTCGGAGAATACAATGCCCACAATCAATCAACTGGTCCGCAAGGGACGCGCGAAAGTGACCGT
>Ga0310811_10002804_pt1 | contig 21843 bp, 25 predicted proteins | sample YCmetagenome_FD_207642 | JGI IMG/M metagenome (GOLD analysis project Ga0310811, IMG submission 207642) | Soil microbial communities from experimental microcosm in Duke University, North Carolina, United States - YC | ecosystem: Engineered > Artificial ecosystem > Soil microcosm > Unclassified ...
TCCCCGCCTTGGATTCAGCTACAGTGTGGCCCCGAAGACGGTTGTGCGTTCCAGCTACGGCCTTACCTTTATCGAACAGACCGGAATCACCACACCCTTCACGACGCCGCAGTTTCCCTTCCTCCAGACCGTCCAGCAGGCAACACTGGACAGCATCCATCCGGCATTCACGCTCTCGAACGGACCTTCCGTCGCTCCCATCCCTCTCACTGCCGATGCGGGGCTGGGCCAGGGCGTCTTTACGGTCAATCGCAAGCTGGGCTCCGGCTATGTGCAGCAGTGGAATCTCGTCGTCCAGCATGAACTTATGCGCGATCTCTCCATCGAGATTGGTTACACTGGCTCCGTCATCACTCGCGTCGGTATCCCCGACGTCAATCTGAATCAGCTCACCGCTAATCAGCTCTCACAGGGATCCGCTCTCACCGCCACGACAACCAATCCCTATTACCATCAGATTCCGATCTCTTCCTCGATTGGCGGACCCACCATCTCCATTGCCCAGCTAATGAAGCCCTATGCTCGCTTTCTCACGGTTGCTGCCTTCCGCAACAACACCGGACGTACGAACTACAATGCTGGTTATCTTAGGATGGAAAAGCGGACCAGCTATGGATTGACCGCAAGCCTTAGCTACACGCATTCGAGGCTGATCGATGATGCCTCTTCAGTCTTCGATTCCTCCATCCTCACCGGGCCGGTTGCCAACTATCCAGTTGCCGATAGCTATAACCCCTATCTTGAACGCGATGTCTCTCTCGGGGATATGCCCAACGTTACTGTCGCTTCTGCGGTCTATACAATTCCGCTAGGCCGAAATCATCGTTATGCTTCTTCCGGCCCTCTCTCCTGGTTTCTTGGCGGATGGGATGTCAACAGCCTGCTCACCCTACAAAGTGGTATGCCCTTTGCCATCACGCAAGCCACCAACTTCAACGCCTTTGCCGGTTTCGGAACACAGCGTCCCATGATTAACGGCCCCGCAAATCTGTCGGCTGGCAAACGTACCGTACAACATTTCATCAACACAGACGCCTTCTCAATCACTCCACAGTTCAAGCTTGGCAATGCCTCGCGCGATCCTGCGCGCGGCCCAGCTTACCGGGATCTCGATTTGGGTCTGGTGAAGAATACGCGGTTCACGGAACTCCTTTCGTTGGAATTGCGCGTCGAGGTCTTCAACGTGACCAATACGCCAGCCTTCGCACAACCAGCAGCAACTGTCGGAGTAGTCACCTTTGGCTCTGTCTCGGCAACCACCGCCAATCAGCGCGTTGCTCAGGTCGCGGCCAAACTCCACTTCTAACAGTTACTTTGTATGGAAGAACTTATGGTTGATATCGGGCCAGAATTCTTTCAGGGTGAAGTTGGCTGAATCGATAATGCAGGCAGTCAGCCAGCGTTGTCCGACCTTCGTCCACGTGTGATAAGCGTCTGGGTAATAGAGCGTGGATATCCCAGCCGCGGACCCGGTGCCAATGATCTCCGATGCATTGAAGGTCTTATTGCCTTCATCCGTGCGCGTCACGAGAACCCGTGTCAGGGCATAGAAGGTACGCCTCGCTGCTCCTCCGTGGCCAAGCGTGTAAAAGCGGTTGTCCTGACGAAAGATCACCGGCCATACGCCGGCAACCATAAAGTTTGAATCGGCGGTGTCCAAAAGGGTGTGGTAGTAGTAGCGTCCGTAACCTGCCGCCCCTTGGTGAAACTCCGGATAGGAATTTCCCGCCATCGAGACTCCCGACTGAATCGCTGCAATGACAAAGGAGGAATAGTCAAAACTGTTTTTTCCAGCAATGATGAACTTCTGCTTCACGGTCTGGGGAGGCAGCTTGGTATCTGCTGAGACTGCGCTGAAGTTCGGCATGATTCCTAGAATGCGTTTTGTCTGCTGAGGTCCTGGACTGGATTGGCTAGACGTTGTCGTCTGAGCAGGTGCTGCAGGCGCTTCGTTCGAAGAACTTGTCTTCTGGTTATCTGCAACTGATGGAGCATCTGGAAGAGACGTTAAGCTGTTATTCGACGCTACATCCTGAGTCTGCGCTCCACTGTTGAGGACACACACCAGAAAAACCGCAGTGCTGCATATTGCGAGACGGGAGCGACGTCGCGTCCCAGTCATCTTGATTGAGTGGAACGCGGAAAACACCATCTAAGAAACTCCTGGGATATCCATCTTTTTTGCGACAGTCGTCAGAATTTCCAACGCCTGATCCACCTGTTCTTTACTATGCTCACTGGTCATGATGGTACGAATCCTCGCCTTGCCTTCGGGAACTGTTGGGAATGCAATTCCCGTAGCCATCAGGCCGGCATCGAATAATGCCTTCGAGAACTCCATCGTCTTTCTGCCGTCGCCTAAAAGGATAGGCGTAATCGGTGTCTCGCTCGCCGGAGTTGTCTTTCCACCCACATCAAATCCCGCCGCGACAAGCTGTTCTTTAAAGTAGCGCGTATTCTCCCAAAGTCTTTCAATTCGCTCCGGCTCCTTTTCCAGCAGATCGAAGGCAGCAATACAGGTTGCCGCAACCGATGGCGGATGCGATGTTGAAAACAGGAACGGCCGCGCACGGTGATAGAGATAATCAATCAGATCACGCGATCCACACACATAGCCCCCAAGCGCTCCAATCGCCTTTGATAGCGTCCCCACCTGCACATCCACGCGTTGGGTGCAGTGGAAGTGATCGACCGACCCTCGCCCGTTTCGCCCCAACACGCCAGAGGCATGGGCATCATCCACCATCATGATGGCCCCATATCGATCCGCTAAATCGCACAGCTTATCGACCGGGCCAATGTCTCCATCCATCGAAAACACACCATCCGTAATAATCAACTTTCGTCCAGGTTCGTGGTGAATCTCTTGCAGCAGTTCCTCGCAGTGAGCGACATCCTTATGTCGAAATACCTTGATCTTTGCACGCGATAATCGAGCTCCATCGATGATGCTTGCATGGTTCAGCTCATCCGACAGAATGAAGTCTTCTTTGCCTAGGATGCTTGAAACGGTGCCTGCATTCGCTGTAAACCCGGACTGAAAGACCACACACGCCTCCACTCCTTTGAAGGCTGCAATCTTCTCCTCCAGCTCTAAATGAATCTTCATAGTCCCGGCGATGGTACGGACTGCACCGGAACCAACTCCATACTTCTCAATCGCCGACAGAGCTGCTTCTTTTAGCTTGGGATGATCGCAAAATCCCAGATAATTATTCGAAGCAAGATTAATAACCTTCCTACCATCATAGGTACATACGGGTCCCTGCTCGCCCTCCAGAACGCGCAGTTTGAAATAGGTTCCCTTCTGCTTGAGTTCATTCAATTGCTCTGTTAAATGAGCAAGTTGGGGGCGTGGGCTCGCGGAAGTGGTCATGACGATCATCCTAACCTCCTGCCATCAGACAGTCATTTTAGTTTTAAAGGCATCCAAACTTTTTGGACTTGTGAAAGTTTCTGATACGACTTCACATGTCTTGATAAAAGGTGACTCAGAAAGAAACGAGGCCCGCAGGAAAAATGAAGAATGGTACGTCTTTTCCTTCCCCAGCACTGAAATGGATTGGAGCAGCTATACTCTCTGCCGCAATCCTGACAGGATGCAGTAAATCCAAGCAGGACCAGGCCATTGAACAGGCAAAGCAACAAGCAGCTGCGACCGGGCAGGCTCAGCAGGTCGTCTCCGTTGATAAGAATGGCAACACCGTCACCACAGTTATACAGCCACCCCAACCTGGTCAAACAGGCCAGCAGATCACGACGACCGTAGCCCCCGCGTCATCCATCCCCGCGAACGCACCTGCAATTGCGGGCGGAACATCCCCCGCCCCAGCTGCCCCGAACGGCCAGACTGTCACTTCGACTACCCCCACGCCAGGAAATCCAGTGGTTGTCCCTGCCGACGTTCAGATTCCAGCCGGAACAACGCTCTCTATTCGCATCAATCAACACATCAGCGTAAAGACAAGTCGTGCCGGCGATCATTTTGACGGCGAAATCGTCGAACCTGTCGTTGGAGACAACGGCCAGCTTATCGTTCCAAAGGGAACATCCGTAGGCGGTATCGTTGCCGCCTCTCACAAGCGTGGCCATTTCAAAGGCGCTTCCATTTTGCAGCTTCGTTTGACTTCGATGACTCTCAATGGAACCGAGTATCCGCTCGAAACACGCAGTTACACGCGCACGAAAAAGGGCAAAGGTAAACGTAGCGCTGCCTTTATCGGCGGGGGCAGCGGCCTCGGCATGCTGATTGGTGGCATCGCCACAGGAGGCACCGGACTACTGATCGGTGGACTAGCAGGCGCTGGTGCTGGAACCGCGGCAGCAGGGTTGACTGGGAACCGGGACATCGATATCCCCTCTGAGTCCATCGTTCATTTCAAGCTCTCCGACACGCTGGCGGTTCAACCGTCGTAAATCTGCCCCTATAGCAAAAAAGACCCGGCTTAGAGGCCGGGTCTTTTTTCTGGGAAAGTGTAAACACTTTTGTGTCTCACCAGACTACTTCGCGTCCTCGTACTCCTCGTGCCAAGCCGTCTGGATCGCCTCCAAAATTCCTTCGTTCGACTTTGCCGGATTCCCCACGAATCCCGGCAATTCCGTCACAAAACGGTGTAGGTCCGTAAATCGCACCGAATACGGGTCAACCTCCGGATACTTCTCCTGCAGCAGAATCCCGATCTCTTCTGCATCCGTCCAGTCAATCTCACGCGGCATCGCTCTTCTCCTCACAGTTGAAAATCGTCAGTCATTCTTCACCGCAGCAGGCTTGCCTTCCTGCACGTAATTTCGGTTCCACTTCGGAATCTCGACCACATAGGTTCCCGGCTTCTCGATAACGGCCTGGCATCCCAGCCGCGAGTTCAGTTGCACATCGGCCGCCGTCTCCATGCGATCCAGTTCCTTATCCTCAGGCTCCGAGATGCCCTTCTCGCCTTCCTTCACCCAGATATGGCACGTCGTGCACGCACAAACCCCGCCACAGGCATGATCGAGAAAGATATCGAAGTTTTCCGCAACATCCAGAAACGACATTGGTTCGCCATGTCCATCATAAGGAAGTGAATCGAAGGGGAACTCCACCGTCCTTCCCTCAGGCTCAAACGTCACCCGAACCATTCCTTCGCCCGCAGGCTTGGTCAGATCCACTACCTGGTCCTTGTTCATCTCACTCATAATTAATCTTCCGTCGACTCTCCGGCCGTAGCCTCTTGCTTCACTGAACGTTCAATCGCTGCTGTCTCCTCCGCCACGCTCAACACCTGAGCTTTTGCGAATGGATGTGGAGCCGTCGGCCCTTCTCCTATGCTCTCACCTGCAGCTTCCATCGTCTTGCCGCTTAATTCTTCGGTCAACGTCGCATTCATCATCAGATCCGCAAATCTACGTGTCGATTGATCCAATCGATCGATAGCTGCGCGAATCACCTTGTAATCACCACCCTTGACAGACGCCTCTAACTCGTCTTCCGCCGCCTCAATCTTCTCGATCTCATCGAAAGTCAGCTTCTGCCATGCTTCATGCCTTCTACCCTTTTCCACAGCGGTCAGAATCGTGTCCGCCTCGTTCGTGGCCTCAATCACCTGTCTCTGGCGAATATCCTCTTCCGCATTGTCAAACGAGGACAGAATCATCTCTTCGACCTGCTCATCCGTCAGTCCGTAGGTCGGCTTCACTTCAACCTCAGCCTCTTTGCCGCTCCTTTGCTCGCGAGCGCTCACATGCAGAATGCCATTCGCATCGATCAGGAACTTCACCTCAATCCGCGGCAAACCCGCCGTCATTGGAGGAATTCCCTTCAGGTCGAATCGTGCCAGGGAACGACAGTCCTTAGCCAGTTCACGTTCTCCCTGCACCACGTGGATCGCCACATTCGTCTGCCCATCCACACCCGTCGTAAAGTGTTCTGTCGCACTCGCAGGAATCGTCGAATTGCGCTGAATGATCTTCGCGACGACACCGCCCAAAGCCTCAATTCCCAACGACAGCGGAGTGACATCCAGCAGCAACAAATCCTCAATTGCCTTCGAGTCGCTCCCGCTCAAAATCTCCGCCTGAACAGCTGCCCCCAAGGCTACAACCTCGTCAGGATTCAGCTCTGTATGCGGCTTCTTGCCACGCGCGCTCAGCCCGAAGACTTCATCTACCAGCCTCCGCACCGCAGGAATTCGGGTCGAGCCTCCAACCAGCACCACCTCGTCGATCGCCGAGGCATCTAGCCCTGCATCCTTCAACGCTTGCCTGCAAGGCCCGGCAGTCCGGGCAATCACTCCGGCAATCAGACCCTCAAACTGCTCTCGCGTAATCTCACGCAAATATCGCTTCCCGCTCCGCAGCGTTACGTCCAGCTGAGCTGTCTCGGCATCGGAAAGCCGAATCTTCGCCTCGATCACTGCCTTGCGGATCGCCTGCACTGCCTCGCCATCGCCACGAACATCCTCGCCTATATCACCCGCAATATCGTCCAGCGCAATCGTGATTAGCAGGTTGTCGATATCATCGCCGCCCAGATGCGTATCCCCGCCGGTAGCGATGACCTCGAAAATCCCTTCATGCAGCTTCAGGATTGAGATATCGAACGTTCCGCCCCCAAAGTCGTACACGGCGATCAGTCCGTCCTTGTTCTTTTGCAGACCATAAGCCAGAGCAGCAGCTGTCGGCTCATTCACGAGCCGCAGCACTTCAAGCCCCGCGATCCTTCCTCCATCCTTCGTGGCCTGTCGCTGTGCGTCGTTGAAGTACGCCGGAACCGTAATCACAGCCTTCGTTACCGGAGCCGCAAAGAACCGCTCAGCGTTCTTCTTCAACTGCATCAACACGTAGGCTGAGATCTCTGGGGGCGTTAGAGTCTTGTCTCCCACCTTCAGCTTCAGAACCTCACCAGGCTGCAGATCTTCCACCAGCCGGAATGGGAACAGCTTCAGTTCCTCCCGGACGTCCTCAATTCCACGTCCCATCAAACGTTTGGCCGAGTACACCACACTGCTTGCATCTCGCAGCAACGCTGTCCGAGCTGCATTCCCAACCAAGGCGCCCTCGGACGTAATCGCCACTACCGATGGAATCAGCCGCGTCCCATCTTCACCCGGAATTACCGCAGGCGTTTCACCCTGCATATACGCCACGAGGGAGTTTGTCGTCCCCAGGTCGATCCCTACTACACGCTCATCTGCCATCAAAAGTCCTTTTCTTCGCGGCCTTCGACTCTAGGGCCAACGATGGCCCCATACTCTCTAACTCTTTTATTGTCCTACAATCGCAAAATCGGCTGCCTTTTTATTGTCTAATTGAGATGCCCTACCCGCCGAGGTCGATGCCATGCTTTATCTCGAGCGTACCCCTCGTCCCGAGCTCGCTCCTTTTGTCCACAAGCTGTGGTACGCCCGCGACCCCTATGCCATTCATTCCTGTCAACGAGTCCTTCCCACAGGTCGCCCACAAATCGTCATCTCTCTGGCCCGCGACTATCTCACCAACGCCAACCATCCCACAGATCCGCTCTCTCCCTCTTCCCCTGCGATCTTTCTTGGTCTCTACTCCACCTATCAGCACATCGATACCATCGACTTCACAGAGCTCATTGGTATCTCTTTCCATTCCTGCCGGAACGCTTCCCTTTCTTCCTCACAGTGCCAGCCTCTTCACCAACCGCGAGACTTCGCTTGAAGACCTCTGGGGATCTTCAATGCGATCCCTTCGCGACCGCCTTCGAGAAGCCCGCACTCCCGAGCGCAAGCTGGGTCGCCTCGAAACCTTCTTCCTCACCCGCCTCCATCGCACCAACGCCATTCGCCACAATCCGATCGTCCGTTTTTCGCTCGGCCAGATCCACGCAGCCCCCAAAATAGCCACCGTTGCGGATCTCTCCCGCACTACCGGCCTCAGCCCACGCCGCCTCTCGCAACTCTTCCGCGAACAGATCGGCGTAGCTCCTAAGGTCTACTGCCGCATCCAGCGCTTCCATCAAGCCATTCAACAACTTCACGCAGGCGTAGATCTTCCATGGTCGGAGCTGGCCTTAGGCTGCGGCTACTATGACCAGTCACACTTCGCCAACGACTTCCGCGCCTTCTCTGGCCTCAGTCCCACCATCTACACCGCCGCCACTCGCCCGTGGAGCAATCACATCAATCTCGACTGAGCCTCTTTTTTTCTCACCACAACACGAAACAGACTCATCCTGAGATCACAAAAACATCAACCATCGTTTTGAGCACAGCGAATGCCCCTATTGTGTCGAAATCGCAGCTATAAAGCACACTTCCAACTCTTCAGCGCCAAATGCCTTACGCTCCAACCAATTCCCTGCGCAGCGCGTCGCGCAACCACGTCTCATACTCATCTGCAGTCCATCCGCGTTCTCGAACCAGCATCCGGAAGATCTCTCGGCTTGTAAGCGTCCACAGCACCGCCCGTGCAGAATCACGACTCAGCCCTGGTCGCAGCAACTTTGCACGCTCGAGCGCATCGATCACCATAAGCTGCGAGTCATACCGCTGGCAGTTTCGTTCATCCTCCACAGCAGCCAGCTCTGGAGCTACCATACCCGCACCGCGCAACAGATTTTCTACTGGAATCTCCGCCTCATAAATTCGCCGGGCGAACCGCGGCGGGAACTCAAGTAACACCATCGGGTCGGTCACCTTCCTCGCCTCGGTGATTAGCGTTTGGTATGCCTCTCCAAACCGCGCCTCGTCCAGCAACTCCGAGACGATCCCCTTCTTCGATCCGAAGATCGCATAGACCGTCGGCACTGCCACACCAGCAACCTTCGCCACCGCAGGAATGGTCATTCCAACGTAACCGGTCTCCTCCAGCAACCTCCGCGCGGCGGTTGCAATTCGCTTTCGTGTCTCGTCCGCCTGCCGTTGCCGCGCGGGGGACTCATATACCCGCCTGTCTGAGGCTTTTCTCGCGTTTTTTGATCTTATCGTCACTTTTGACAGTATAGATTTATATTTGATATATGTTATTATATTTAATAAATATATCGATATTTATTTCCGCTTCACCACAGTGCTCGAGCTTATTTTTTCTACAAATGCAACTCAGTAAAGGAGTTTTATGCCCGTCACAACTACCGATCCGGCCACTTCCATTCACCGCTTCTATGAAGAGTGCCTGAACCAGCACCAGTCTGAAGTACTCTCCGAAATCTTTACCCCTGACGTCGTAGCCCATACTCCTACCGGCGATTCCACCGGAATTCCGTTGCTGCAACAGACTGTTGAGCGTGTCCACGCTATGTTTCCTGACCACAACTTCGTCGTAGAAGACATTGTGATTCAGGGAGATAAGGGTGCTGCACGGTGGACCATGACAGCAACCCATACCGCTCCTCTTGCCGGAATTCCGCCGACGGGCAAACCGATTATTCAGCAGGCCAACGTCTTTTACCGCTTTGAAGACAACAAGATCACCGAATTCTGGCTGCAGCTTGACCAGATCGGAGTACTGCGACAGATCGGCGCTCCGGTGCCTGGAGCGTCGCAAGTCCAGTAACCACCAAAATTGATTTCACCGGTTTAAGGAGAATCAGATATGCGACTCACGATTTTAGGAGCGACAGGCGGCATCGGACGCCTTCTTCTCCCCCTCGCACTTGATGAGGGACATGAAGTGACTGCCTTCGCCCGGGCTCCGGAAAAGATCACCCGCACCGGTTCCCGTCTCCGCATCCTTGGCGGAGACCTCTATGATGCTGACCAGATGGCCAGGGCGATTCAAGGCAGTGATGCGGTGCTCTCGGCCTTCGGTCCCACCACACTGCGGCGGACGCATCTGCGCCGGGACTTTGGCCGGGTACTCGTCAATGCACTACGGACTACCGGAGTCGACCGCCTCATTCACGGCTCTTCTGCATTCGTCTTCGGAGAGGGTGGCCTCGTCTATTCCCTAATGTCGAATACGCTCTTTCGCAATGTGACAAAGGATCATCGCGACGGCGATGAGGAGATGGCCCAACCCGATCTGGCCTGGACTATTCTGCGGCCACCACGCTTACTCGACGGTCCGGCGAGCGGGAATCCTCGCGTCCTCGCGGGACACCTGCCCAAAAGAGCCTTCACGATCTCCCGCGCCGATGTTGCTGCCTTCATGCTAAAGGAAACCATAGCTCCACAATATGTTCGGCAGTTCGTTGGGCTTAGCCATTGACCCCGAACCTCCCTGCTAGAATTTCGCGCAGAGAGGACAACCTAAAGTGAACTATCCGATGGATCGCAGGAGTCTTAAGCAGTACTGTGCCGTAGCCTTCATCTCTTCCCTTTCTCTTTGGAGCACGGCGCACCCCGTTCAGGCCCAGACAGCGACGCCGCAGACCAAGCTCTCGGTGCACTGGGAGGAACTGACGGGGCCTGATTTTGTTAAGGCTATTCAGCAGGCTCAGGGAACCTGCATCCTTCCCATCGGAATTCTGGAAAAGCATGGGCCGCATATGCCAATCGGCTCCGATCTGTTGACCTCGCGTTATACCGCCGTGCATGCTGCCGAGAAGCAGTATGCAGTTGTCTTCCCGGAGTATTACTTCGGACAGATCAACGAGGCGAAGCATGAGCCGGGTACCATGGCGTATTCCCGCGAACTTGTGCTCTCGCTGCTGCAAGCAACTACGGATGAGATGGGGCGCAACGGCTGCAAGAAGATCCTGATCGTCAACGGCCATGGCGGCAACAATCATCTGCTGCCCTACTTTGCCCAGACACAGCTGGAAAGGCCGCACGACTACGTGGTCTATGTCTTCGATCAGCGTATGCCAGCCAACGCCGGCGGACCACCCAAGAAAACCACGAACGATCAGCACGCAGGCGAGAGCGAAACTTCGAAGATGATGGTCATCCGTCCTGACCTAGTTCATCCTGATCGCGCCAACAGCGAATCGGGCACCGACCAGCATCATTTGAACTTGCCTGACGGAATCTATACGGGCATCTGGTGGTATGCCCGCTTTCCCGATCACTACTCGGGCGATGGATCTGCCGCTACGCTTGCGCTCGGTCAGTACCAGATGAACTGGTGGGTCGACGCTGTGAGTAAAGCTATCGTCGCTATCAAGGCCGATAGTGAGAGCTTAAGGCTTCAAAAAGAGTTCTATGAGAAGAGTGAACACCCACTGAATACTCCCCAGTAGTTCCTTACGAGCCCAGCTGAAGAGGCTGGGCTCGTAAGGGTCGTTATTCCGTTTACTCGTGCCGACCGAAGTCCTTTCTTAGAGCAATGAAGAACGAACGAGGCTCGCCGACAAGTCCGCCGCCGCCATTGGCCGCGATGAAATATCGGGTGTCCGTCAGGTTACGGAAGCCGAGGGAAGCGTTCCATGTTGGTCGGGCGTAGGAGAAGACTGTATCAAGAGTGGTGTAGGACGGAATTGAGTTGGTATTGAGAACATCACCATACATGCGATCGCGGTTCGTGACCCCACCCGCAATCGTAAGCCCCTTGAAGTTTGAGACCTTGATGTCGTAGCTGGTCCACAGGTTGAAGATGTGTTCGGGAATTCCCACAGGTCGTTTCCCTATTGCCGCGGGTTTCGACGGATTGTCGGTTAGCCAGGGATGCATCCCCGTGCCGTTGGCTGAGATCTTCCAGGATCGCCCCAGAAGAAGCTGAAGATTTACCTCGCCTCCCTGCGTCTTCTGATCGCTGAAGAGGGGAACATCGCCCACCAGAGTAAAGACGTTATCGCGCTTGATGTCGAAGGCTGCCGCTGTAAGCTCAAGGTGGCTCGAGAAGGCAGTCACCTTCACGCCTGCCTCATACTGCAGCCCCGACTCCGGAGCATGAACGCCGTTCTGAGTGGATTCAGAGGTGAAGTTAGCCAGATTGCCGCGCGCTACACCAAAGAACGGTGACACTCCGGGCAAGACTCTATAGACGGTACCAACGTTCCAGCTGAATGGACTATCGTCCCGCGTGTAGACATTGGGAGGCTCAATCAACTCATCTCCACTGAAGATGCGCCCTGGAACAAAGGCACGAGGAGTGAGTTGCGTGTGGAACCAATCTTCGCGACCGCCGAGCCGGACCTTCCATCTTCGTGTCAGATCGATCTGATCCGTCGCATACACCCCAAAATAGGTAGCAGTCAGATCGTCATAACCACCGGAGTGCTTTGAATCCCTGAGGAAGACCAATCCTTCTGTCGATTTTTCAGGAATCACAGGATCAAAGATATTCGTTATGTTGGGGAGATCCGCCGTTGCGCGGTTGGTTACCAGATCCTGATGTTGCACTTCAAAACCCGTCAACAGCGCATGGTGAATGCGTCCTGTAGAAAAGATCCAGACAGGCTCCGCCTGGTAGTCGAAGCTGCTGCTGATGTCGTGCTGTCTTCGGAGCTGTCTTCCGCTGAAAATTGTGCCCGCAATCGATCCTCCATCGCCATTTCTTAGAAGTGCGAGATTGCGATACAGGTAGGAGAAGCGATTTGTTACCGTCACGAACGATCCTGCCTGCCAGACATCCGAAATGGTGGCCCGCGCCAGGCTCTGATTCGTATGAGTGAACGGTGTCGAATATTTGGTTTCGCGTGAGACGCCCGTTATTGGCATTCCATTGAGATAAACAAGGCCTGCCGTGTCCGGGGTTCCCTGAAGAAATCTTCCATCCGCAGCCAAGAGAAACAGATTGCTGCCACGGATCCAGCTCAACACGGGACGAAGCTCATAGTCCGCACTCGTCAGTGACCGGAAGCCTTCTTTATGCTGCCCCAGACCGTCGATACGATAATTCACTCCCTTGGCTGCGGTCGGCCCATTGACGTAGCCGTTTCCTGAAAAGAGCTGGAACGATCCCGTCTGAAACGCTCCGCCGTAGCTGAACTCCGGCGATGGCGTGAAGTGAACTACGTTAACCGTACCTCCGGGAGGTCCACTACCAAAGAGAGAGGAACCTGGGCCCTCCAGGATTTCTACACGCTCGACGCCATTAAGAGAGTGAGGAATGCCGCTGGTCTCGTTGCCATCGGAGAATCCATCGTTGTAGATCTGCGAGGAGAGGCCTCGAATTTGAAAGTGATCATCGGCTCCAAAGCCGTCTTCTCCTCCCTGCGTGATGCCGCTAGAGTTGCGGATTGTATCGCGGAGATCGAGTCCACCCTGCGCATTGACCAGCTCCCGTTGAATAATCTGGATACTGCTGGGAATGTCCTCAAGCCTGGTTCCCGTTTTACCGACGCTTGGAATCTGCTGGAGAGATTGATCCTCTCCGTGAACGGTTACGGATTGCGTGGCCGACTCCAGCTGCAGCTTTATATCGAGAACAGGATTCAGACCTTGGGTGATAACGATGGAGCTTTGCTGATAATGGCTGAAGCCAAGAGCATCGACCGTCAACCGGTAGCTGCCTGCGGGAACCGAGGAAAAGCTGTAGCTTCCTGTGCTCTTCGTTAGAGCGCGAAGGATGGCATGATTGCCTTCATTCGTAAGTGTTACCCTTGCGTTGGAAACCACGGCCCCAGATGGATCTGTGATCTGTCCCTGCACCGCGGGCTGGACAAATGCCCGAGCATTGCTGAGCGAGATCAGACTTAGAATCAACAAGAAACAGCAGAAACGAATCTTCGCAAATAGAGAAAACACAAACTCTCCGGTTTGTCGCGAGTGAACTGCGACTGTCTTGATCTGATTTAAATACGACTTGATCAGTCTTATATAAAGATTCGCGCTAGATTGTTGTTGAATTATCTCGGGATGATTAATTTTTTTGTGCTCGATAGCGCAAACAGGGAGTTCACTCGAGCAGAAAAGAACAAGACGATTTTTTGCGCCTTTTCCGATTTTTCCAAGACGACCTGCTTATCGAAGAAGCATTCTAGCTTCATGAAAGTGTCGATCTATTCCACCGCTATTCCGTGTGTTCGTTATCGCGATGCACATGCTGCATTCGACTGGCTCACTCGTGCCTTCGGCTTTGTGAAGAAAGCTGCATACGATGACCCCAATGGCGTACTCGTTCATGGCGAGATGACAACCGGAGGCGGAGGCATGATTATGCTGGGCAGCGCCACCAGTGAGACCGAGTACGGCAAGCTGATTGCGCAATCTGATGAGATCGGAATGCGCGAAACCAACAGCATTTATCTGGTCGTACCGGATGCCGACGTTATCTACTCAACCGCGAAGGCAGCAGGCGCCGAAATGGTTCTCGACATTCGTGATATGGACTATGGAGGACGCGGTTTTACGTGTCGTGATCTCGAAGGTCACCTCTGGAGCATCGGAACATATGACCCATGGCATCTCGATGCGTGAAAGAGAAGATTCTGTGACACATCGCTGACGACACACGGTTCGCGTCATGATACCGTCAGGGCCATGGAGCTTAATCCGTACGCTCGCTTTCTTGGAGGGCTGGAACCGATCCCGGTCATCACTGCAACCGTCGAGCGAATTCATGCTTTGATTGATCCTCTTTCTCCTGCCCAAGCCGACCGCAGCCCGGAGCCCGGCAAGTGGAGCATCCGCGAGATTCTTGCTCATATAGCGGACTGCGAGCTTGTGTTTTCGGTTCGTCTGCGACAGACACTCGCTGAGGAGCACCACATCATCCAGCCCTTCGACCAAAATCGTTGGTCAGAACGATACAGCGCATATGATCTCGGATCGGCGATGGCAATGTTCACGGCGGCGCGGAACTGGAATCTTAAGTTCCTGACGTCGGTGACCGACGAGGATCGTCATCATCCAGTGACGCATCCCGAGCGCGGAACGATGACGCTATGGACGATCGTAGAGACGATTGCCGGTCACGACATCAATCACCTGCAGCAGATCGAGCGCATCGCGACAATGGTCTAAGAGGCGACTCTACTCCAAAGCGTCGTTGACGTCACGCACAAGATTGCGAAGATAGCTCCGTTTATTAAGCACGGCAACCATAGCATCACGGGCAGCGGCCTTGGCAGCTTCGTCACCGGAGTCAATAGCGAAATCCCAGCGAGACCAGAGCCCTTCGAGCTCGGCGTGGGTCTCGACCATGCGCGCATCGAAATTGTCCTTTGCCGTCATCAGATCGCGCCGTAGCTTAGGCTCGTCTTCTCCAATCTGCTTCGCCATGCGCATCTCCTGAAGCTGCATATTCAGCTCGAAGACCTCTTCAAGGAGCTCAGGAGGAACGATCTGCTTCTTTTCGCCACCACTTTGGCGTGCTGCATCGGTAGCGGCTTTTGACTGCTCTTCAAGCTCGATGCCCTGCAGCTTCAGAAGGTATTGCGTGCGCAGGACAGGATCTTTAAGGGCTCGATAGGCATCGTTGAGCGATGAGGATTGACGCAGCGCCTCCTCCTGCTCGGCGACAGGGCGCGAGGCAAAGCGGTCCGGATGCAGCTTGCGACTGAGCGAGTAAAACTTTTTTTCCAAGGCCGTTGTGTCGATCGTAAGCTTCTCGGGAAGTCCGAACACCTCGAAGTAGGTCATAGCTTCCATTATCCTTCAGCCCTCAGGAACTGCTCCGTCACACGAACGGCCTCGTCAAGAACCGCGGGGTCGTTTCCAACACCTGCCAGCCAATGCATCTCCGGATCGCGGCGGAACCACGTCATCTGACGCTTGGCGTAGTTTCTATGTCCCTGCTGCGCCTGCGCGACAGCTTCTTCTCGGCTGAGTTCTCCGGAGAGAACCGCTGCAGCCTGTAGGTAGCCGAGAGAACCGAGGGCGCGACACTCGCGGCCATAATGTTCCACTAGGCGCGAAGTCTCTTCGACCAGACCGCGATCGAACATGGCTTCAGCACGGCGATTGATGCGCTCGTAGAGCTGGACACGAGGAGGATTGAGTCCCAGCCGCAGGATGCGATAGCCGGTGAGACGATCGCGGCCCATCTTCCATTGCTCCGACATGGGCAAGCGAGATTCATTCACGGACGAGAGCGAGACTTCGATCGCGCGGATGATCTTGGGAACGTCATTGGGGTGGATTACGGCGGCAGCCGTGGAGTCAAGGCGCGTGAGGATGCGGTGCAGGTGCGAGGAACCGCGCTTGTCGGCACGGCTACGGAGCCGCTCGCGCAGTTCCGGCCGTGCCGCCGGAGCGGGAAAGAGGCCGTCGATCAGTGCACGCAGATAAAGGCCGGTTCCTCCGGCGACAATAGGGAGTTTTCCGCGCCCGGAGATTCCACGCAACGCCTCACGTGCAAGACGGCTGTAATCTCCTGCGGTGACCTGCTCGTCCGGCCATGCGACGTCGATCATATGATGCGGCACCATGGCCCGTTCTTCAGGAGTGGGCTTGGCGGTGCCGATCTCCATCTCGCGGTATACCGCAACAGAGTCGCAGGAGATGATCTCGCCGCAGAATTGTTCAGCCATGTGAATGGCCAAGGCAGTCTTGCCGCTCGCAGTGGGTCCTGCAAGAACGATCATGGGGAGATTGCGGGAGCTCACCAGAGCCTCAACCATCCGGCAGGAAAAACAAGATAGATGCCGGTACGAAGGATACTGAACAGAAGCACAGCAAAGGCAATCAGGATAAGGCTGCGGAGTTGACGGCGACGTTCATGCCGCAGGGGCCCTGAGTAGTTGTTCTCAGGCATCGAGGCGGGTTACTCCTGTGGTCTCTTATTGACGAGGTAGTGGATGCGAAGTTCGAGGTTTGGCCCGCGAAACTCTTTCGGTAACGGTGGGAATTGACCGACACCGGTGATCGATCCCCACGCGGCGCGGTCGAGAGCCTGATCCTGTGTGGACCCGTCGAGGTGCATCGCACCGATGCGTCCATCGGGAAGGATGGAAAATCGGATAAGAGTTTCCCCGGCTTTGTTGAGCGGCGGGCGCGCTTCTTCAGGGATAAGCGGAAGCCAGGTGTTGTAGATCTGACGGAGAATGCGTTTCAGATAGGGGTTGAAGTCTACCCCCATGGTGTCGGAGAGGATGTCGACACCGGTATTCAGTCCCTGATGCTCGACTGGAATGCTGGCGCCGTAGTCCCCTCCCTGGCCACTGTTCTGCAACGCCTGCTGTGCAGCCTGTCGGATGGCGTCGCCTGCGGAGAGATTCTGGTTGCCGAAGTTAGGCCGCGTAGGAGCTGGCTTGGGAGCTTCGACGGTGGCCTGCTGCGTGGGGTGTTGCGGCAGAGGCTGGGGAGCAGGAGGTTGGGGCTGCGGTGGGATTGGCGCCTGCTGTTGAGGTTGCGGCTGCGGCTGAGCCTGCTTGGGAACCGGGGGGGCAGTCATGGCTCCGGGAGCTCCGGCTTTGCGCATGGCCTGCAACTGCTCGAGGGTCTTGCGATCGATGGTCGGCTTGGCGGTCTGCTGGCGACGATCCTTGTCGCTGATAATGTTGCTCGGCTTCTTGGGAAGCTCTTTGCTGATGTCCTTCGGCATATCGAGATAGGTGAGCTGCTTGTCGCGTTCTTTAAGGACGTCGGCGGGATTAATCAGACGCGGCTGGTGGAAGATGACCTGCGGGCCGTAGAGTACGAACCAGCCGATGGCCAGCCAGATGATGATGGAGATATAGACCGATTCGCGAAAACGGGCGCGCGCTCGTTCATCATCGAGGGCGTCGAGCAGATGGATGAGCTCGTGCTCTTCGAGATCGCCATAGCGATTGGTCCGCACCCGGGTTGGAGGGGTGGGCGGCGCGGTTTTGGGCGGAGTCTCGATTGAAGGCATCGGGTTATCTTGGTCAGACGGCTAACGAACGCTAAAGTTTCTGTTAAGAAAGATGCTAAGTCACCCGTGGCAGCCGATCTAAGAACGTCTCATTCTATTTTCTCATCCTTGTCCACTGTCCAGTAGGTCGCGTGGACGGCGAAGTTTGCGAAAGAATCGTAGACTGACCTGATGAGTGCTGGATTTCCCCCCGAGACGAGAGCGTTGGTTTTGACGGTCAGCGACAGCTGCTTTCAGGGCACGAAAGAGGATCTCTCCGGCCCTGCTGTGGTCGATCTGCTTGAACTGGCAGGGATTCCGGCAGTAGCCAGGGAAGTTGTTCCGGATGAGATTGATGCGATTGCGGCGGCCCTATGCCGGGCCGCAAAGGCTGCCGATCTGATCGTCACAACTGGTGGAACAGGACTTGCGCCCCGGGACGTCACTCCAGAGGCAACTCGGAAGGTCTGTGACCGGATGGTGGAAGGACTGGCGGAGCGGATGCGAGCCGAGGGAGCAAGGCAGACTCCACTAGCGGCACTTAGCCGGGCAGTCTGCGGCACTCTGGGGTCGACCTTGATTGTCAATTTGCCGGGTAGTCCGGTGGGGGCACAGAATTCACTTGAAGCGATCTTGTCGCTGCTGCCTCATGCACTTGAGCTGCTCGGGGGGCGAACCGACCATAATGCGGATCTTCGCGGTCTCGTAACCAACGCAAAGGTAAAATAGAGATACCCCGTGAAGATATCCCCCATAGCACTCTTTCATAAATACAACGCCGCCATGCTGGCGGCTCTAAAGCCTCTCGGCGCCTGGGGCGTCTGCGCGATTTCGGTGATGGACTCTGCGGCGATTCCTATGCCGATCGACGCTCTGGTGATCGATTACGTCGTCCACGACCACGCGCGCTTCGTCCTTTACTGCTTTATGGCTGCTCTGGGGTCTGCCATCGGCAGCCTACTTCCATTCTTCCTGGGCCGCGCCGGTGGAGAGATCTTCCTGCTTAAGCGTATCAATCGCGAACGGTACGAGAAGCTTCGCGACCGCTTCGAACGCCAGGAGTTCCTTGCCATCATGATCCCGGCGATGATGCCTCCGCCGATGCCGGTCAAAATATTCGAGTTTGCTGCCGGTGTCTTTGAAATGAAGACCATCTGGTTCTTCTGCGCGATTCTGCTGGGCAAGTTCCTCCGCTTCATGGTGTCGGCCATCATCACCATCCTCTATGGCCCGCAGATCGTCGACACGATCAGCGTGGCGATGCGGGATCATCTGGGCTATGTGTTGGCTATCGTCGGGGCACTGATTGTGCTGATCTCGATCTGGGTGGCACGAAAGGTCTTCGACCGGCGTAAAGGAGTCAACCTTCCCATCGAGGGAAATGCAGACGATATTCCCGAATAAGCCCTGGATCCGTACTCAGAAAAGGTCGTCAAAATGAACGGGCAGGCAGAATAGGAAAAGAAGAAGGGCCGCGAGATTCGCGGCCCTTCCCAGCTCAAAACATGAAGCGTTTATGCGGGGCGCTGGTTGTGCAGTCCCTCGCGGACGCTCGCCGCGACGTTGCGCGCAAGAGCAGGGAGCCCGAAAAATGCGCCCGCCGTAATCGCCGTCGACATCATGTCGTTGGCGTAGAACGGAATAGCAGCGACGTAGCAGGCCGCAAGACCCGAGGCCGTGTGGGGATACATTGCGCTGCCTGCCCAGACCACGAAGTTGCTGAGGAGAAAGAACGAGGTGGAGGTAGCGAACACAGCTCCCGCGACCCTGAGCGCCGAAGACTTGCCCGAAAGCATTTGATAGCCGAGAAGGCAGACGGCAGCGTACCAGAGCCAGGTAACAACGTACTCACTCGCGTGAAAGGCGTAGTTATAGATGAAGACCGTAAGGTAGTAGTCCGTCGCCATTAGCGCCAGCACAGCGAGGATGGTCTGCCAGCGATTGCGACGCGAGCCGAAGTAGAGCAGGCCACCGCCAACGGCTGTAAAACCCACGCTGGTCGTCTGGAATGTATGCGGCAGGATGCGGCTGAGAATAGCGATCAATAATGCGAAATAAGCGGACATAGCGACCTCGATCTTCCTGATTTTATCTGAACCCGGCGCTGATGGCGCACAAAAGCTAATGCTGCGTATGGCCGTCCATCACCATTCGTTCCACCTGGCGGTCGCTGTTTACGATTACAGTGGCCGATAGCGGGGTTTCGCTACGACTGCGGCCCAGAACCGGCGTGTCGTAAATGAAGCGAAGATCCCGAAAAAGAACCGTAGTTTCACCATCTGGCGTGGTACCCATATCGTTCACAATGGGGAATTGCGACCAATCCAGATAGATTTGCCCCAGCCAGCTTCGCTTGGCAACCAAGGTTGCCAACGTCGTCGGGGGCTTATGAAAGACATCGGCTCCGGAGTTGGAGGTTACCTGCCCCGAAAGCGTGTCAACTGTGGCGATGCGGTAAGTCAGTGGAGTTTCAACCAAAGTCTGCCAGCGAAATGGATTTACTGGATAAGGATCGGCGGTAATCCGAAGGATCCGCTCCTCTGTGGCTTCACGGGTCAGCTCGATGGCTTTAGCACGCTCTATCAGACGCCACCCCCAGAACAACACAATCCCGACCAGTGCCGAGACCGCCCACCCCCGCCCTCGATAGCGAGAGCGCCTCGCGCCCACTTCGCTGCCTACTAGACCGAAAAGCGCCGGGGCGACCAAGGCCGCCAGCAGCAGAAGGAAGATCGCCGGTTCGATGATGAAGATAATGGACCCCGCATACCAGTGCGGGTCGAATGGGGCAAAGGGTCGCACCCCGTAGTTGTTGGTCCAGTCGAGAAGGATGTGCGACAACAGGGCGACGCACGAGAAGAGATAGAGGAGACCCCAGCGGATAGGGGCCGCATTGGACGGCCGCGAGTGTCTTCGTGCGAACAGCCGGTGACCGAGCCAGATCACTCCGGTCACGATCGCTGCCTCGATCGGGATACCCACAAGGGTGTGGGTCCAGCCACGATGATGTTCGAGAGCCGCGACTGGTCCCTTGAACGACCAAAGGACATCGAGATCTGGCGCTTCGGCCGCGAGGGTCATCGCCAAGGTCGTATAAGCAGCTTTTCGATTGAATCCGGTGCGGGAGAGTACAGCACCGGTCATGAAGTGCGTAACTGGATCCATGTGGAATCAGCATAACGCGAGAGGGTACCTATGCTGCCAGCAGAGCATATGTTGCTAGCGCCAATGCCACCACAAGCAGAACAATGCGTATACGATGCATACGTTCCCATCGCCTCTGCTCCGGCAACCAGTGCTCAAGCGGAGCATCCACCGTCAGAGCGGCTACACGGTTATTGATGGGGACCAGCAGAAAGATTGTTGCCACAATGATTGCTGCCCACAGCAGCGACGCCGCCAGCAGAGGAACGTAGGCTGCTCCTCCGCGGTGAGCGAAGGTCTCTATCGCGAAGAGAATGAGACAGAGCGCATACCAGAACGGCATAACCCGGCCCAGAAGGCCGGCGAAGAGACTCAAGGCCCGTGTCCGCGCCGCAGCATCGAGCTTCTGCATTACAGGATTGATAAAGAGCGAGACGGTAAGCTCATTGCCGACCATCAAGCCGGCGAGCACAATAGTAAGGATGTCTATCAGATGCATGGGGAAATAGTTCCTCCTGTGTTTGTTCTCTCTGTCTCGTAAGAGTTGCGAGCAATGTCGACTGACTCACAAAGATGGGCTGACTAATTTGTCAGCAGGAAGGAGAGCCGATGGCGGTCTCGAAGAAGGAGATCTCACCATGCCCGATCGATGCGATGCTGTCGGTGATCGATGGTCGATGGAAAGGCACCATCCTATGGCGATTGCTCGATGGCCCCATGCGCACCGTCGATTTAGGGCGCAGCATTCCACAGATCACGGAACGCATGCTGATCCGTCATCTGCAGGAGATGGTGCGTGACGGCATTGTGATGCGGACGGAAAATCAGGGTCGACGGCACGTGCTCTACTCCATTTCGGAGTACGGCAGAACGCTGCTTCCCGTGCTGGAACAGATCTGCGCCTGGGGACGAGTGCACCTGATACGACTTAAAGACAACATACCTGATGCCTGAGTTGCTCCTTTATGCTTGAATGATGCCTTCGCTTCCTATAACGGAGTTTGAGATCGACGCCTTTCTCGCAGCGTTCGAGAGCTGTACGCTGCCTAAATCGGAGTGGACTCATGCTGCGCATCTGCTGACCGGAGCCTGCTACGTCCATGGGATGGGACG
>Ga0310811_10002805_pt1 | contig 21840 bp, 22 predicted proteins | sample YCmetagenome_FD_207642 | JGI IMG/M metagenome (GOLD analysis project Ga0310811, IMG submission 207642) | Soil microbial communities from experimental microcosm in Duke University, North Carolina, United States - YC | ecosystem: Engineered > Artificial ecosystem > Soil microcosm > Unclassified ...
GATAAATCCCCATTACGCTCAAAACCCCCATTTCAACCCGAATCACTAAACCGATCTCAAAGCAGGCCGTTACTTTGCCACGGCGTGGTGATCGTAACTGATGATCCGTGTGATTTTCCACGCGCCATCTTTGTATTGCCACAGATGAATAAATTTCCCTTCGCCCACCGGCTCCGTGTCGTCGTGCCCCGGATGGTGGAAACGGTGAGCGCCCACCTCCATCGCTCCATAGCCTTCCAGACGATAGACCTGCAACGTCCCTGGAACGATTTCGCGGGTCACTTTTCCACAGATGTAGTTCTTCAGGTCTTCAACCTGTCTCTGCCTGCCGACGCTTAGTCCGTCTCGGTCGTCATAGAACTCTACATTCTCTGTTAGGAACGTCCCGAACTTCTCCAAATCGCAGTGGTTAAAGGAATCGAATAGTGCAGCATCGAGCGCGGCACCGGTCTTATCCAGTTCCGCTTGAGACTTAATGCTTTCCAGAGGCTGGATCGCCTGACCGCCTGCGTGAGCCCAGAGTAGAAACAGCAAGGGGAACTGCCACAGCATCCTTGGCAAAGCAGAAGACACTTTCATCAAGAACTCCTTCGCGCGCGCGGGTTTCACCCATCGAACTATACGGACAGAAAGAGGACAGGGTTCCGCTAATATTGTGTCCGAACGCATCGGGAAGGGTAACTGTTGCAAAATCTCCATATCACTCATTGAGACGCTAAAAGGCGAATGGAAAGCGCAAAGTTGCGATATCGCCTGTGGGTGTTGAAAAACCTCGGTTTGCAGCACGCTTTTCAGTTCCGCTGTTTACTGGTTATTCTCTTCTTCGGCCCTGCATTCCATGGTCACGCAGTTGCGATCTGCGGGGCGGCCCTGCTGAGGAATCGCACCAGTCGCTTCAGGTTCTGCGCAGCTGCCGCTAAAAAGAACTGCTCCCGAACGAACTTTATGCGTCGTAGACGCAGGCGGCGGAGTCCGATCTGATTCTTCAGTTCTGCAAACAAGGCCTCCACCTTCTTTCTTTGCCTTTGCGCGTGAGCGAAGGCTGGGGTCTCGACCAGAGCGCGTGCGTGTTGGCGTGCCCGTTCGTGTATGTGGATGGCGAGATACTTATATTTCCCGCTCGTGCATTGGGCTTTGAGCGAACACGCGCCACAGCGCTTGTTGCTTCCGATATAGGCGTAGGCGCGGTTGCGTACATTCAGTCCCACGTACTTGAGCTGTTGGCCTGCGGGGCAGCGATAGCTGTTGCTCTCTGGTTGGTAGGTGAAGCGCTCAGGGCCATAAAAGGGACTGTTCTTTCTGTGGACGCTGTCCCGAGTGCGCATATAAGGAGTGATGGCCCGTTCCGTTAACCACTGCACGAACTCCCCATTGCCATACGTCGCGTCGGCAGTCACCGACGCCGGCTGTCGTCCTTGCCAATCGGCAAAGCGATCGATCATATCTTGTGCCGCCACGGTCTCTTGGCTGAGTCGGGCCGCTGTCGCTTGCACGCCCACGATGATGCAACTGTGATTGTCTACCAGATAGTTGTCGTAGTAGCCCAGGCGAGCCGGCGTTCCACCCTTGGTGGCATAGGTGGAGTCGGGATCCGTGGTCGACACCTGCTCTTGCTGATGGACTGGTTCTTCCACTGGGTTCTGCGTTTCGACTTCCCTCAGATACTGACGTACCGTGCGATGAACCTGGGCGGCTTCCGCCAACTGCTCGCGTGGAATGCGGCTTTCCTTGGCGGCATTCGCTTCCACGAAACTACCATCCACCGAAAGCTCATCTCCTCGCACTAATCCTGCTTGTAGGCAGCGAGCCACGATTTCCTCAAACAACTGCTCGAACAACTTCGATTCATGAAACCGTCCATGCCGGTTTTTGGAGAACGTGGAGTGATGCGGAACCTCCTGATCGAAGCCTAGTCCGGTGAACCAACGCCACGCCAGATGCATGCGCAACTCTTCCACCAGCTTGCGTTCGCTGCTGATCCCATACAAATAGCCGATCAGCAGAATGCGCAGCAGCAGTTCGGGGTCAATCGAGGGCCGGCCCGTCTCGCTGTAGCTGTTTTTCAGCTGCTCTCGCACAAACTGAAAACTGATGTGCTTGTCTATCAGCCGTAGCAGATGGTTTTCAGGAACCTGATCGTCCAGACGGAAGTAATAGAACAGCGCTTCTGCGCGGGCGTGGTGCCCCATCATGATCAGCAGACCTCCCAAGATCGAAATCCAGCTCAGCATGTCGAGGTTTTAACACGCTTTCGCTAAATCTCACCTGCTGATCTCCGTGACTTTTTCAACACCCACGCCTGTTATCAACAATTGAGATTGAGATGCTTACCGGAAACGTTTGAAGGCACTTAAAGTGGCCGGGCGTTCCTGATGCCGTTGCTTGGGGTAACTGGGATGCTGTCCCAAAAGGAAAACCGGGACGCTGTGGGGAGGGGCTCGTCGTGAAAGCCTCTTTAGCAGCGCCCCGGCATTTCGGGCAACGGTCGTGCATTGACGCCAGCCCAAAATCATAAAGGCAGAAACCCGGGCTGCTTGACCCGGGTTCTGCAGAAGGGGAAAACTTACGGTTCAGCTCAGTAGGCGCCGCCGTGTCAAGCCTGCGATAGCCACTAGGCCAGTTCCCAGCAGTCCGAGTGTGCTCGGTTCAGGAACGGCCGGAGGCGTTGGGCTGCCGCTCTGCGAGAAGTTCGTGATAAACGTGGGATCACCAGGCTGGCACGCAGTGGATGTGCTGCAGATGGTGAACTGGACACTAAACGGAGGGCCTGCCGGAGTGCCGGAGAAGTTCCAAGTGAGAGACAAGCCATTCCCAGCTTGACCGGTGCTCGTTATGGCGCACGCCCAAACGCCGGTTCCACCGCAATTCACCGCATTATGGCCGTTCTGGAACGTCCAACTGCCACTGGAAGCTGAACCACTGGTGACCGCGATACTGCTACCACCTAGTGAAATCGCAATCTGGTTAACGAAGAACCCTGAGGTTGGTCCGCTAAGTGTCAAGGTTGCAGTGCCCGATCCAACATTCAGGACGGCGGTGTACGCACCCTGCGTCAAAGTTGTAATACTGTTCGCTGAAGCCGTGGGTGCCATGAACAGTGCGGCCGCGAGAACCAAGGCCAGAACTGAGAGCTTAAAACTTGAGTTGTGCACGACGAAGTCTCCCTTTGGCTGAAATAGTAGTGGGGTAATGTGTTACCCCTCGGCACGAAGAATGCCATTGGGACTGTGAAGAACTAAGAAACTCAAGGTATTGATTATTAGGCTACTTATCGCCAAACGTGTGACCGGCGTCACGGTGAAAACGAGTCAGAACTGCAAATTCCTGCACATTTAGTGCGGAAACTTTCGGCTTGGAGAACCCTTTTAAATACAACTACATACAAAGTTGTAGGGCTCATCAGCGAGGCAAATTATCCCATTTGGTGCGCTGTTGTTCAGGCCGAAATGGCTTGCTGGCGAACGCCAAAAAGATTGACTATTGACAAATATCACTCATTGACCGTGAAAAAGGCGAACCAAAAGCGCAAAGTTGCGATATCGCCTTGGTATCAATAGTTAACTTCTGGAACGTCCGTCACAAGTGCTAAAACCGTCGAACCAATCAACGGGGTCAACCTCCAGGAATTTGGCTGTAGATCGAAATCCAGCGCAGCATGAAAAACAACTATCACGCTTTCGCTAAATCTCACCCGCTAATCTCAGTGACTTTTTCAACACCAACAGGCGATATCACTCATTGACATTCACTGAAACCACTGATTCCTTGCGAATCCCGAGCGATGGGCTGGGCCCGAGAAGAGCAGAGACAGCCGAGCCTATAGGAACGGGCCCGTTCGCTCCGCGAACACCACGCGACGAACGCCACTTCTTGGTTGCCGTCCTTCCCGGTCAAAAGAAACCGCTTCAATGTCTCGTCGTCCGACCAAGTCAAGTGAAACAACGGCCTGAGTGGCTTCAACTCTTTGAGAGACTTCAACGGTTTGAGACTCTTGAGGCTTTTGATCGAACAAATGGGTTGCGGCGTCTTGAACCGAGACGTGACCGCACCCACTACATCGCCGTCGTGGTTGTACACTAGGCCCTTGATGAACCACCCCAAATGCTTTCCGTTGAATCCGTAGATGTCTTGCGACACGAGGTACGCCACAGGTTCACCGTTCCAGAGGTAGATGGTAGAGTCATCGTCGTTCGAGATGTATGCCGCACAGTCGCCACTCCTGCTCCGAACGGTAATCTCGTCGTTGGTATTTTGAGCCAAGGTCGGGATACAGAGCGCCAGCCAAAGCCCTGCCGCTGCGATTAAGAAGTTGACCTTCATAGTGCTCCTGAGGACTCAGCATTAACAACCAGATAACCCGCTGTCGATGGTATTACCAAAACGCATCAGTGCAGCGCCGCCAGTACCGTCATATGTCATTGGTCCCTAGTGTTCAAGTGCATCAGGTTGTGTAAAGACTAACAACCATACTGCTGGTGTTAGCAAGATGATTTTCTTGACCATTGTTTTGTGGGAACTGAGTTTGATGTAATGGCTGTTTCGCTCCCTGGCATGCCTCTGGTCGCCAAGTCTCGCGACCGAAGGCCAATTGGGGTTTATGATACCGCTCAGAACAGTGGAGAAAACAGTGGCCGGACGCGTTCAAAACCTCAAGCCTTGGCCCAAGGGTGTCAGCGGCAACCCGGCTGGTCGCCCCAAGAATGACATCTCCGTCGAAATAGCGCGAGCCGTCTTTGAAAACAACCCCGAAGCAATCTATCGGGCGATGGCGCGAAGACTGGCAAAGGGCGACGCACGAGCATTTAAGGTATTAGCTGATCGGGCATACGGGAGAGTGAAGGAACAGGTTGAGGTTGGCGTTTCCGAGTCCATAGTGGAACGGCTCCAGGCTGCCCGCAGGCGTGCGCTCGAAGGTCTAAGTGAGGCCGAACTCAATCATCGCATCGAGCAGCTTCAACGACAGCTTGCAATAAAAGCTGGCCGTGAGAATGAAAAATACCAATCCACGCAATCGTAAAAGGGAGATGTAATGTCCGCGCGGGGGGTAGTGACGGTCATTCGGTGTGATCCATCGACTTTAGCCGAAAAAGCCAGGCGCTGGCTCCGATGATTGCCTAAGAAATTAAGTTCTTGAGACGATTGCGGTGACCACCGTTGGTGACTACCCCCTGACGCTTCGATTCGTGACTATGTGTCTTCCCGTGTTCTGGAAACGCCGTTTCAAAGCTGATTAAAACACTTTGGCATACATGGCAATATTTTGTGTAAGTTGTTGGTTCCACGTCAGAGTACAACTCTTAATCAGTAGGTTGTAGGTTCGATTCCTACCGCGCTCACCACTATCTTTTGAGTCAAGAAGAACTTGCAACGCTTCTGTTTCACCTCTTGTTTGCTCTCCGCTTTTTTGGTGCTGAATCCCTGGTCTCGAGAATTGAGTTGTGGATCAGAGTTGTTTGCAGAACCGCAAGATTAAGAGTAGTCGGCGCTTGCCTATCTGAGATAGTCCAAAGGCAACCACGGTAAACCGAACCAACTCAGAATCCGGCAATGCTATACGAAAAAGATGCCATATTCTGTGTCGTTGCGGACGAGCAGTCTGCAAGATACGATTGGGCTACTCACATGTCGGCCAGTTCAGACGATGTTACCAAGCTTCTGATTGACTGGAAGAGCGGGGACCGCGAAGCGCTCGATCGTCTCACGGCTATCGTTTACAGCGAGCTTCGCGTCCTGGCTGATAAATACCTGCGCGACGAGCACGCTGCCAATACGCTACAACCCACTGCATTAGTGCACGAGGCATACATGCGTCTCGTGGCACAGAACATGCCGGACTGGGGAGGCCGATCGCATTTTTTTGGAGTCGCCGCGCACCTCATGCGTCAGATTCTTGTGGACCACGCCCGCAAGCATCGCAGCGCGAAGCGCGGCGACGGCGCTCCTTTGATCACGCTCGACGAACGCCTGGCAGTGCCTCTATCCAAAGGCGATGAGGTCATTGCCCTCGACGACGCCCTCAACCTGCTTGCGAACACCGACGAGCGCAAAGCGAAGGTGATCGAGCTGCGATATTTCGCCGGCTTGAGCGTCGAGGAAACCGCGCACGCGCTGAATGTTTCCGTCGCAACGATTGGGCGTGAGCAACGGCTGGCAGAAGCCTGGTTGCACCGCGAGATGGCTAACCCATGAATCCGCAACGATGGGAAGCGGTCGGAGAGCTGTTTGACAAAGCGCTCAGCCTTCCCGTGGGGGAGCGGACCGCCTGCGTCGAGCGCGAAAGCGCTCAGGACGACGAACTCCGCCGCGAAGTCATGTCCCTGATCGCCAGCCACAAGGCGGCGCCAGGCGGGTTTGTACAGGAAAAGATCAAAAACGCCGTTCTGTCATTCCATGAAGTGAAGGTCAGCGAGGTGGAGGCGACGCACGTCGGCCCCTACCGCCTGGTTCGCGAGCTGGGCCGCGGCGGCATGGGGACGGTATATCTCGCCGAGCGCGACGACCAGCACTACAAATCAACCGTCGCGATCAAGCTGGTTCGTCCGGGGATGGACACGGACTTTGTGCTGGCCCGGTTCCGGAGAGAACGCCAGACGCTGGCGCGACTGCAGCACCCAAACGTCGCTCGGCTTCTGGATGGCGGCACCACGTCGAATGGCCTGCCTTACATCGTGATGGAGTACATCGATGGCCTTCCGATAACCGCTTACGCGGAAAAACATAATCTCAACATTGAGCACCGGGTGCGATTGTTTTTGCAAGTCTGTTATGCGGTCGATTACGCGCATCGTAATTTCGTAATTCATCGCGACTTGAAGCCGGGGAACATTTTGGTGGACGCATCCGGCAACGCGAAGCTGCTTGATTTCGGTATCTGCAAGCTGCTGTCCGCCGATCCTCCCGCCGCGCTCGCAGGCAGTGAAACCATCACCGGCTTGATGACTCCCAACTACGCGAGCCCGGAGCAGGTACGGGGCGAGGCTGTCGCGCTACTCTCGGACATCTATTCACTCGGGGTGGTCTTCTACGAATTGCTCGCGGGAAAACGTCCTCATCGGCCGGAGAGCGCAACGGCCTACGACCTCACACGCAGCATCGTAGAAGGAACGATCCAGGTTCCTAGCACGTCCGTCGAGGACCGGAGCCTGGCGCGACAGCTTCGCGGCGATCTCGACAACATTGTGATGCATGCGCTCGAAACGGAGCCGCAGCGCCGGTATGAGTCGGCGGCGTTGCTGTCCGATGACCTGCGCCGTTATCTCTTGCATGAACCGGTGCTTGCGCGTCCGCAGACGGCGGGCTATCGCGGATACAAATTCGTTCAACGTCACATCAGGGAAGTTGCCGCCATATGCGCGTTGTTTCTGGCACTGGCTGCGGGCCTCGCGGGATCGCTACGCCAACAGATGCTGGCCGATGCGCGGCTGGCGCAAGTGAGGGAACTCGCGAGCAAGCTGGTTTTCGACGTGCACGATGCGGTGCAGGACTTACCCGGCGCGACTCCCGCGCGCAAAGTCATCGTGCAAACTGCGATCACATATTTGGATTCAGCAGCCGCGTCGGTCAAGGGAGACGCCAGAGCTGAGCGCGAGCTGGCCTCTGCGTATCGGCGTCTTGGGGATGTGCAAGGCAACGTTGCAGGCTCGAGCCTGGGCGACACCGCGAGCGCGCTTGTCAGTTATCAGAAGGCGAGGGCGTTGCTCGAAGATTCGTTGCGCCGAAATCCACGCGATATTGCCGGGCAAACAGAACGCCTGGTGGTCTATCAGCGCATCGGCTCGATGCAGGCATACACGGGAAAGCTATCGGACGCGGCTCAGACTTTGCAGAGCGCAATCAGCAACGGCGCTCCTCTCGCAGGTACTGGCGATAATGCTTTCAAGGCTGCTCTTGCCGATCTCTATATCGAGTCGGGAGATGCCAAGCGCAACGGCGGCGATTACATTGGCTCACTCAAAGATGCCAGCGAGGGCTTGCGTTTGTATCGGGAAATTCAGGCTAGCGGAACCGCAACTACGGCGATGCTGCAGTCACTGGCAACGGCTTATTCCACAGCCGGCATGGCGGAGGGGAAAAATGGCCGGCTTCAGGAGGCACTTGAGAATTATCGGGCAGGCACGGCCATCATGGAGAAACTGGTTGCATCGGAACCGCAGAACGCGTCCTTGCGCCGTGATTTGATGTTGGCATATGGACACGTTGGGGATGTCTCCGGCAATCCCAACGTTGAGAATCTAGGTGATCGAACGGCAGCGGTGCAGGCTTACCAGCGCGCGGCGGCAATAGGCAAACAGATTTATGAGGCTGATCCTTCGAATGAACGAGCCGGCGTTGACTACGGAATTGTTCTCAGCCGGATTGCCACAGCCATGGACGATCATGATCTCAAGGTTAAGGCCGCCGCTCACAATACTTCGCTCGAGGTTCTGAAAAAGGTGGCGTTGACGAGCCCGAACGACCTTTCCATTCAGGTTTACATTGCTTATGGAGCGCAGCAACTGGGTGACACTCTGCGGACCGCGCGCGATTGGCAGGGCGCAGAGAGGGCGTATTCACAGGCGAACGCTGTAGCTGAGGCAGGCCGCAAGTCAGGGCAGATTTCATTTTCGGTTCTTGCTCTTCAATCTGATCTGCGACTGGCGCAAGTTGAGGTGGCTCGCGGCGATCGTACTCGAGCGCTGGCTTATGCAAGACGCGGATTTGACGTCAGCACGAACCTGCCGCAGGGGGCAAAGTCTCCGTTTATGAGCGCGCGCGGACCGGCGGTGATGGGACTGACTTACGCCGCACTGACCCAAAGCCCATTGCGCCAGGCGGGGGACCACGAACAAGCATTGCATTGGTTACACAAGAGCCGGGACGCCTGGAACCAGCTTCGAAGCAACCCTAACTTCAGCGCGCCTTATCTTCGCGAAGTCAAGGAAGTCGAGTCGGCGCTGGCAGCACTTGAACCGAGGTGACGTTTGCAGCAATCGATCACACCCGACCTCAACTTGAACGCCGAGCAACGGCTTCTGATTCTCGACAGCATTGAGTCTCTTCGCGAAATTGCTGAACCTTTCTCTCTTCTTTTCTATGGCAAGTTGTTTGAACTTGACCCTAGTGCGCGAAGACTGTTTCACATCGACCTCGCCGTACAAGGGCGCAAGCTGATGGAGATGCTCGGCTCCGTGGCTGAGTCGTTGAACGACTTCGGCCCCATGCGGAGCCGCCTGGCGGAACTGGGCCGGCAGCACACAACTTACGGCGTCCGCCCTGAGCAATACGAAACTCTGATCACAGCGATGATGTGGTCCTTAAGCCAGGCTTTGAGCCCAAATTTTGATGCGGCCACGCGCGACGCCTGGCGGCAGGCACTCACGGTCATTTGTCGCGCCATGACAGAGGATTTGCCATAATCTTCCCCTTCCCTGAAAAAAATCTCACCCATTGATCGTTTTCTCTTCGTGATTGCGCCCGTCTCAATGAAGGGAGATTTCGTCATGACGCCCAATCAAATCGAATTAGTACAAAACAGCTTCAAACTGCTCGGGGAAGATCTGGAGCCGGCCGCAATGCTTTTTTATGATCGCCTGTTTCAGCTGGATCCATCACTGCGCCAGATGTTTCACAACACGCGCGAGGAGCGGGCGCGAAAGCTGGCTCACGTGCTGAAAGTTGTGGTCAATGGCCTGACGCGCCCGGAGCAGATTCTGCCCGCTGTAGAACAACTTGGCCGGCGGCATGTGAACTATGGCGTTCGACAGCAGCATTATGCGACTGTAGGCGCCGCGCTCTTATGGACTTTGCAGGCGGGCCTTGGCGAGAAATTTACGGCGGAAGTCCGCGAGGCGTGGGCGAACGCTTATCTGTTTCTTTCTTCCACGATGCAAAAAGCGGCGGCCGAGTCGGAGACCGTTGAGTTGTTCGCAGGCGCTCGGCATGCATGACTTCGGGGGATCTCCTTTGTACAGCGAGTTCAGCCAGGCCTCTTTCGGGAGGCCTGATTTGTTTATGAATGCATTGCGCGTTAGAGATGTCCTTGCGAAAAAAGTCCACTTGCGTGATCGATTGCCTCAATTTTCTGCGCCCTTACTGGTGAGGGCAAAAAGCCCGAACAAAAAACAAGGAGAAATTACAATGACAAAGAACATTCTTGCCAATCGTTTCGGGCTCGCTGCTCTGTTGACCGTGAGCCTGCTTGCTTCCACCCCTGCGTTCTCAGCGACTGCAGCCGCGCAATCGGTAGTGGTCACCAACACAACGGCACAGTCCATTCCGATCGTCGGCCTGGTTAAGGACCTGGATGGCCCCGGCCACGTGACTTTCCGGACGCCGGTTCTCACAATCAACGTGCCGGCCGCGAGCATCGCCGCCATTGACGGTACAGCATCGAAGTTTCTGACGACGGTTCCCGCCGGCATGCGCCTGGTGATCGAAAACGTATCCGGACGCTGTGCTGCTTCACCTGGATATGTCCGACTGGAAGCGAGGCCGGCAGGTTCCAACACAATTTCAGCTGCCGAATTCATGCCCGGAGAAATGTTCTCTGAAATGGTGTCGGCTCCGGTTAAGTTTTACGCCGACCCGGGAGAGTACCTGTACGTCACTGCTGACAACAGCGGTTACAACGCAGGAATTTGCTGGATCACGGTAACCGGATACTACATCGGGCTTGGCGGCTTCTAAACCGTAGGTTGACTTACAGCGGAAAAGAAGAATTCGAACTTTCCACAGGCCGGCTCTGGCCTTCAATGTCCGGGGCCGGCCTCGGCTTTGTGGGCGGTCTGATCGAAGTACGATTTCTGTTTCTACCAACGAGTGGCCCAAGAGTGAGCGACTCGCAGAAATAAATTCCCCCCGGTCGTGATCGATTTCTGCCGAGACTTGCGCCCGTACCAGTGAAGGGCAAAGAGCCCGAACAAAAATCCAAGGAGGGAATGCAATGACAAAGAGAATTCCTGCTAATCGCTTCGGGCTTGCTGTTCTCACACTCGCCCTTTTCGCCTCAACCGCTTTCGCCGGTGCAGCCAACGGCGCTGTTGCTGCTCAGGGCCCACAACAGGTGGTTGTATCCAACACCGGCGCTAACCCAGTGCCGACCGCGGTGCAAGGCACGGTGAGCGTGCAGGGCATTGTTAGCCTGAACCCGAATGCGCAAGCAATGCCGGTGACCGTCCAAACGCCCCAGTATTACCAAACCATGCAGACTGTTGACTGCAGCGCCAAAAGCCACGCCACTTTCACCTTCAATGTTCCGAGCGGCAAGACGTTTCTCATTCGTGACATCAACGTGTTCATGGGGTCGTTCGATCCATCAGATACTTTCGGGATATTCCTGTACACAGATAGCAGTTCGGGAATTTTCGCCGGCCCGCTTCAGCCGATCGGGGCCCAGCTCGGTTACGGAGTCAACTGGGGAGTGAGTCAGCCAGTCCAGTTGTCGGCGACCAAGACTGTGACTGGCACCGTCAGCAGACCAACCGCCGTAACCGCTTGCGTTGCGTATATCACGTTGTCGGGAGAGCTGCTCTAGAGCAGGGGGCCGGTGTCGATATAGTCGCGCACCAGCGATGCTGCTGTTACCGTTTCATTGCACCCAAGGACCGCCATTGCGCGGTCTTTTTTTTTACATTGTTGATTGAATTCGGTTCATTCTCGCGCCCGTATCAGTGACGCGGAACTTGGTCAACGATCGATGCTCCGCGTAATCCGAACTTCCAGGAGACACGATCATGACAAAGAGAATGTTAATGCCGTTTGCTTTCATGCTGGCACTGACCGCGGCCGGGCCGTTCGCACCAGGGGAAAGCAAGGATCAGCAACAAATCAACACTAAGAACGCACTAACCGCGCAAGTGATGTCTATGTTGGTCCCGCAGCAATGTTTCAGTTCCGGTAGCGGAGCTACTTTTCTAAAGACCTGCATCACCAACAATGGCAACATTTCGTGGATCGAGTCGCCGGCGGGAAAAGTACATTTGCAGAGCCGGGAAGGATATGCCATCTGTTCTGACATCGGATATCCGAATAAGACCGTTCATGGTTTTGACGCGAACATTGCTTCTAGCGGCTGGGGTGTTTCCGCTGTCTCACAGCCTGGAGGCGTTGGCACTTTTCCGCTGATCATTACCCGGCAGTCGCTCGACGGGTTTCTTCAGTTCAAGCAGACCTTCACGTTCAACTCCGGGGAGCGAGGGATAGACCTTGTGATGGACATCAAGAACATATCGGCGACTGTGCTGCCGAACGTGGTCATGTCCCGCTACTTCGATGGGGACGTTGATGGCTCGGTCACGAACACCTACAGCGCCACTCGGGATTCGGATTGGGGCCGGGGGCCGGATGGGAGAGGGCTGATGCTAACATCGGCGCCTTCCGCCGTCGTCTCCTTCACAGGAGAGGGAATGAAATACTCGGACTGGGACCCTTTCGGCGCTGGGCAGCAATATGCAAGGGGTTGTGGATACGCCGGGCCCAACCCGAACAACGTGGGTGATTTCGTCGGCGGGTTACATTTGGATCTCTTGGATCTTTATCCGAATCAGACTCGAACCGTAACGCTTCGCTATCGACGCTTCTAATCCCTCCTTCAATAACTAGGGGACGTTTCGTACGCTGGCCACCTGTCGAGGTCAGGTGGCTGACTCTTTTTCCCGCCAATGTTTTGCAGGTAAATTTCCGCAGAGGTGATCGATTTTGAACCTGCTTCGCGCCCGTAAAGATGAACGGGGAAGCACAACATAAAACCAGCTACTCGGAGAAAGGATATCGCGATGTCGGAAATAAAAACTTCAAACCGCACTGCACAAAGTCGGATGCCGTCCGGCCCAAGACCACTCCGCTACGGCCTACCCTGCTCGGGTTGCCGTCTTTACTACGAAGCCCAGTTGAACGCGTGTCCAGTCTGCAATTGCGCAACGCGAGTAGAACCGGCGATGGAGCGGCCCCGCTCGGCGATCGGGAGCTTTTGACTTATGGCGTTCCCGAGCACGCCCGCAATTGCCATGCAAGTGCCAACCGGAAGAGGCGGTCAAATGAAATTCCCGCTCCACGGTCAAGACGAACGAAGTCCTGATACGCCGATTCCAGTCGTTGAATTGCTGAGAAGATTTACATGTGACCATGCCGCGCGGAGAGTGCCACTTCCGGCATGAGCGTCTGAATGTAATCAAATTTCGGCCTCATTTGCGCCCTGACAGATGGAAGTAAATGAGCCACGGTACCTAAAGCTACAGGAGTTGAAAATGTGGTTTGTCGACGCATGGGATTGCGATCCGGATGAACTCGCCCCCCGCCGCTCAGATGCGGATGAGCCTCAGCAACTGGATTGTATTTACACCAACGCTGACGAAGACGGTATTCAAATTCCGTCGGCAAGTTCGGTGCAGGGTGAAGAATTATGGCGAATGTTTGAACTATAGAAAGCATACGATGTGCTTGCGCACAAACGTCGATAGTTTGGGAGCGTACAGCATTCCGTCGAAGACAGGCGTTCTCATCGTGTCTGTCTTATGCCGCACCGCACAGGTTAGAACCCTATAAAGGGACTCGTCGTGCCATCGTAAAGCTGGCTGATGAACCGCAACTGGCGTTCCGGAAGCCAGGGTAGATTTCTGGAACGAGTCCCCTGTACAGCTTGCATGAGTGCCAGATCACCACGATTCATGGCCTTCCGCTCTGGATATTAGTACTTGGCGCGGCTGTTGACCTGAGTTACCCTAGTGCGACATCGCAGACCGGGGAGGTACTCGATGACATCGGAAGCGCCAGTCCAGGCACTTTCATTCTGCTCGCAATGCGGGCAATCGCTCGCGCAATCGGACCTGGTCCAGATCGCTGGAAACTGGGTGTGCGCCGGTTGCAAGCCAGTGTTTCTCAGCCGCATGATGGCAGGCGGCGCGGCCGCGGCGTCGCCGCTGGCGCGGCGCTACGGCGGGTTCTGGATCCGTTTCGGTGCGCGGTTCCTTGACGGGCTTGTCTTCATCGTGCCGACGCTGATCTTTATCGCGTTGTTCGTACCGGCTGTCATGCGCAGAGGAAATCAACCCCCTAACCCGGCCGGTTCCTCGGATCTGCTTGTGGGCGTTGGCGTTCTTACGTTCTTCCTTTTTGTTTTCCTCCTGGGAGCTTGCTACGAGATTCTGATGCTGAAGTATCGCAGCGCAACTCTCGGCAAGCTGGCCTGCGGCCTGAGAGTCATTCGCGCCGACGGACGCCCCTTGAGCTGGGGCGTATGCGTTGGGCGCTTCTTCATGTGGAACGTCGTCACCAGCGGTATCCCTTATTTGAATATGGTCTTGATGCTTGTAACCTCGATTATGGCCGGTGTGGACGAGGAGAAACGGGCATTGCATGACCGCGTGTGCGACACCAGGGTTATCTATAAACAGAATTTGGCGTGAGCCTTCGCACCAGTTTTTCAACGGAGGATACCCAATGAACCAGGAAGCTGCGGTGCAGCCAACCATGTGGTGTTCGCAATGCGGCCGGTCATTGGCGCCCTCTGACGTAGTCCAGATCGCCGGAAACTGGGTGTGCGCCGATTGCAAGCCGGTGTTTCTGAGCCGCGTGATGGCCGGCGGCGCCGCCGTAGCCTCTACCAGGCATTTTGCCGGGTTTTGGATTCGCTTTGTTGCGCGATGCCTTGATGGCATTGTTCTTCTGACCGCGCAAGCTTGCATTGCATTGGTGTTTTTTGGCACCTTCGGAGCGCAATTCCTGCCGAGTGTGGTACGGTCCGCACCCATCAGCGCTCGGCTGGGTTTCCAATTCCTTTCCTATGCCACTGCTCTTGTGTACGAGGCGACGCTCCTGCATTATCAAGGAGCGACGCTGGGGAAAATGGTTTTGGGACTTAGAGTGGTTCGAAGCAATGGAGCGTCGCTCGGTTGGGGTATTTCGGTCGCGCGATATTTCATGCAGATCGTCAGCGGCATCATCTTGCTGATCGGCTACATCATCGCCGGGTTTGACGACGAGAAGCGGGCCTTGCATGATCGCGTGTGTGACACGCGGGTATAAGCAGAGCGCAGTGTGAATCTTAGTATCAATCCCTTTGCCCCTGACCCAGGACTGACCGGCTCGCCCGCAATCAGCGACCCCGGGCCGCCGCCCGTTGAACTTGGGACGATCCCTTGCCCCAGTTGCGGAGGCGGCTTCATACCTATCGAATCCGAGGCTGGATGGCAATCGTGCCCCTGGTGCGCGGGTCAAGTGCAGGCCCTGCTCTGGCCGGTCGTCAAGCCGAACGCCAATCCTGCGGTTGCGCTTTCGAACCAGGCCACTTGCTTCTTCCATCCAGAGAAGGCATTCCAGGCCTGCTGCCAGCGATGCGGCCGCTTCGTGTGCGCTCTCTGCGATCTGCAATTGGGGTCGGAGCACGTTTGCCCAACATGTTTCGAGCGCGGACGGGCTGACTCTGGTCCCGAGGCTTCGAAGGCGGAATGGCGCTACCGCGATGTTCTTTACGATTCCATCGCGTTAACTGTCGGCTGGGCTTGGATCCTCTTTCCGGCATCATTTATAGCCGCGCTTCCCGCAGTGATCTTCATGCACGTGAAATATCGAAAAGCGCCGCGCTCGTACCTAGTCCCGCGGCGAGGGTGGCGTTTCTGGTTTGCTTATGTAGGGCTGGTATGGGCTCCCATCTTTGTCGGCATCACGATGTTTGCGGCTCGCATGGCGAGGAGGCACTGATTGAAGACCGCCTTCCGTAAGATTTCGCGGGTCCGCAGCATAATCGGTGGTACCAGGTGGTATCTCACCGAGGACTGCCTAGTCGCGGCCAAACGCACGCTTTATGTGGTGGAGTACCGCCGCTTCTATCTGCGCGACTTGGAATCCATCCTGGTCTGGCCCAACCCGCGATGGCTCTGGCGAGTGCTCACTCCCGCAGCAGTGTTTGCAATCCTCGGCGCCTGCTTCTATGAATGGGTGGACACCACGACCGGCTTTATTTTTTTCATCCTGGCGGGTGCCTGGGTCGCATTGGAACTGGCTCTCGGGCCGACTGCCAACTCCACGGTTCGCACGCTCGGGGCCAGCGTTGACCTCCGGCTGGTAAAACGAGCACGCCGGGCATCGAAGGTCCTCGCTAAGATCGATAAAGCGGTCCGCGCCGCCCGCGGTCCCATCGAGCAAGCGGCCACCACAACAATTTCACCGCCGGAACCCGCACTTCATACGAGGTCAGAAGCAGCCGCGGCCGCCTCCATCGCCGCTGCTACGCCCACGAATGCCTCCTGAGACGCCAGCCGCTTCTTTCCATAAGACTTCTCCCACGGGCTTGCGCCATGCTCGCTGCCTGTTTCATCCATTGCGCGAAGCCGCAGCCAGATGCCCGCATTGCGGCGGAACGTACTGCCGCGAATGCGTAACCGACGAAGACGGAAAACTGGCTTGTCCTCCGTGTTTGCGTCGCTTAGCGCGTCCGCCCGCGGCGAAGGCATCGCTCGCGCGTGCATTTCGGCAAATCCTGGCCGGCGTCACCGCGTTTGTGTGTCTCGCCGTCCTTTTCTTCGCTTTATTGCGCTGGCGCGCAAACACGCCGGAACAGCATTTGAATTTCGATATCGTCAAGGAACAGCCGGGGCAGAGCGATGACTGAGGCTGTCTCAGCTCCGTCCCCGCCACCTGTGCCGTTGCGCGCGCGCCGGACGCGGCTCTCCGCGCTGGAGGCGCTGGAACGCGGATTCGCCCTGTTTCGGTCAACATTCGCCCGCGAAGCGTGGCGCTATTACATCGGCGCCCTGCCGCTCGTCCTATTTTCTATTCCGGTGTGGGTGCTGAATGGCCAGATTCGGGTATCGGATGGAACCCTGTTTCTCCAGGCTTCGCTGCTCGCCCTCGCTTATCTCTTGCGCGTCTGGATGGTTGGCAGCTACATGCAACAGGTCCGGAGGGCCGCCTTCGGCACGCCGGTATCAAAAGCTGCAGGTGCAGCCGCGAAGCTCGCCGGATGGGGCCGTCTGCTTTCGTGGAAGATCACGCTGAGTGCCGGCGCGTTGGCCACCTTGCCAAGCATCGCCGGACCGGCTTGGCTCTACAGCGCTTGCGAATTTGCCAGTTTGGAGGCCCAGGAAGATGTTACCGAGCAGCATTCATTCAGCGGCTGCATTTCGCTGGCGAGCCAATGGTTCGGCGGTGGAGTGCTGTTTTTCCTGATGCTCATACCACTTTGGATTGCCGTGTGGCTGAATGCGTTGATTTTGGCAACCGTTGTCCCTCAGCTGCTGCATTCGGTTTTCGGTGTCAACACACTGCTGTCTACAACCATGGGCATTTTCTCTTTGATCGAAAGTTCAGCCTTCTGGCTTTCGTTGTCCGCGGGCGCATGGTTGGCGCTTGATCCCGTGATCAAGTGCACCTTCGTGGTCGTGTATCAACATTTGCGGTCAAAGCGCGAGGGAGACGACCTGCGAAGTTTGTTGGCGAGCCTGCCGCGTGAACAGCAAAAAAGGGCGCAATTAATCGCGCCTGCGGCGAATCAGCGCAAAGTGCTGACGGGTGCCCTGCTTCTTATCGCGATTCTAAGTAGCGTATCCCTGACGGGTACTGCGACGGCACAACAGCCGTCTCCCGCGTCCAGCACAACCCAGGCATCAACCGATCCTGCGCGCGACCAGCGAATTCAAACCTTACGCCACGTCCTGGATCAGGAATCCCAGCGCGCGATTTATCGCTGGCACGATGCTGAGCACCCTGATACGCCCACCTGGTTCGACAAGCTGATGGCCAGGATCGGCGACAGTATCGACCATGCCTGGAATTCGTTGTGGGATTTTTTGCACAAGTTATGGCCTCGCGGAATGAATCTCACCCCCGGCGGCAACGGCCCGTCGTTCGAGATGAAGGACCTTCGAGGATGGCTGGCGCTGATTGCGATTCTGACTCTCGCGGCGGCAGGGGTGCTCGTCTGGTTGCGGCGGCGAAGGCAGGCGGCGTCGCTTTCGATCCCGCTGACCGTCGCGTCACTTCCTGACCTGAGCGAAACTGCAGTCGCCAGTGAGCGCTCCGAGGATGAGTGGTTCGCGCTCGCAAGCCGCCTGCAAGGCGAAGGTGAACTGCGCTTCGCGTTTCGCGCCGCCTACTTTGCGTTGCTCGCCGGATTGGCGCAGCGCGAATGGCTGACCATTCGCCGCGATCGCACCAACCGCGAATATCTCAGCGAGTTTACCCGCCGTTGGCGACGGCGTCCGCAGGCCGCAACCGAGGCGCGAGCGGAAGTTCCTGAGAAGCTGCGCGGCAGCCTTCGTCAGTTCGATCGGGTGTGGTACGGGCTTCATGGGGTGACGCCCGAATCGGTCACGACCTATCGCGACAGTCAGCGGGAGTTTCTCAATCATGTCTGAGAACCGCTCCGGAGAAGGTTTGATGCTCAACTGGCGAGGCCCCCTGTTGGCCGCCGGAATCTTCGCTATTGTGTTCGCGATCCTGCTGCTCATGGCGCACCAGAATGAGTCGAACATGAGCGATATGGGCTCCAGTTTGCGCGAGGATCCTTACGGCACCAGCCTTTTGTTCGATTCCTACGCCCGCGCCGGCTATCAGGTAAATCGCAGCCAGGATGAAGACTCCATGTCCGACCAGGACGCATCGCAGACGACTGCGTTCTTTATCGGTGGCCGCTCCTTCAATGATTGGAAGATAGAAAAAGGGAATCTCGTCGTAGGAGAGAAGTTTCGCTCGCGACTCGAAGACTTTCTTGCGCGCGGCGGGCGCGTAGTGTTGATCGCGCCGGCCGGGAAGCTGAAGTCCGAGTCTCAAGGCTGGGAAGTCCAAAACAAGTGGAATCAAAGTCCAGACCTGTCCCCGCCAACTTGGGTATCGCCGAACATCGGGCCCATGCCGGCGGGCAGCGAGAAAATGTATCTCGGTGACAACGCCGCATTCCTCAACACCGACGCCGCCTGGACCGCCCTTTATGAGGGAGTCATGCAGGGCAAGGGTGATGGTAGTTCTTCTGTGCACGTCTACATGGCGATGCGGCAGGTCAAGAAAGGCGAACTGATTGCCGCCAGCCAGCAATCGTTTCTTTTGAACGAAGCTATTAAGACTCATCCCAACCCGACGATGTTGGATTTTCTCGCCGGCGGAAGGCACGTGATCTGGGTGGATGAAACCTTGCACGGGCTGCACCAGGATCAAGGTGTGCTTTGGCTGGTGCAACGCTATCGGCTGCAGGCCGCGCTCCTGCTATGCTGGGCCACTTTGTTGGCATTGCTGTGGAGCATGAGCGGCGACCTGGTTCGGCGGCCCACCCGCGATTGGGATGCCCACGTTATGCGCAAGAGTGAAAGCGCTGCGGTGTCCGCGCGCCGGTTGCTTCAGCGCAGCGTCGCAACCGGAGAGGTTCTGCCGGAGTGTTGGGAAGAGTTCCGCCGTCGCTCGCCGCAGACTGCGGAATCGATTTCTGCCGACCCAGACACCGAGCCGCGGCTGCGTTCAGCGCTTGCTAAGGCTCCGCTTGAGGGTTACCGGGAATTGAGCCAATTGATTGCGGAACGCCACGCATCTGCAAGAGGTCTTGCTCGCCCTGATCGGCATCAGCCCGATAGTTCCACATCTTTAGAAAAGAAGGGTTCTGAGGAGGCATCGCTCGCATGAACGACAAACCGTTACTGGATTCAGACGCACCGGTTCAATCTGCGCCCATCGAAACACCATCGCCCGATGCGTCCACCACAGTCACGAGCGGCGCACGCCGGGTTCGCGAAGCGCTGAGTCGCGTGATTGTCGGCCAAAATGAAGCCATCGACCTCGCGCTCGTGACCCTGCTCGCCGGCGGACACGCGCTCATCGAAGGCGTTCCCGGCGTGGGTAAGACGCTGCTGGTAAAAGCGGTGGCACGCGCGGTCGCCGGCGAATTTCAGCGCATCCAGTTCACACCCGACTTGATGCCCGCCGATATCACCGGCACCAGCATTTTCGATCTGAAGGCGCAGGAATTCCGGCTAGTGCGTGGGCCCATCTTCACCAACTTTCTGCTGGCCGATGAAATCAACCGCGCCCCTGCCAAAACTCAATCCGCGCTGCTCGAAGCCATGCAGGAGCGCCAAGTCACCATCGATCGTGCGACCTGCGCGTTGCCTCCGGTATTCGTTGTCTTCGCGACCCAAAATCCCATTGAGCATCAGGGAACCTATCCTCTTCCCGAAGCCCAGAAAGACCGCTTCCTTGTAAAAATTCGCATGACGTATCCAGCCGCCGAAGAGGAGAACGAACTGGCGCGATTGGTAGCGGCAGGGGAAGCGCCGGAGCGCAGGTTGCTCGAAGAGCTTCGCACACCCGTGTTGAAACCCGAAGAACTAGCGCAATTGCGGGCAGCGACGGAGCGGGTGCGGGTCAGCGAAGCGGTCAGCAGCTACATCGTAAATTTAGTTCGCCAGACACGTCAGCACGCGGCCGTTTGGGTTGGTGCCGGGCCGCGGGCGACGCTCGCGTTACTGTCCGCGTCGCGGGCGCTCGCCGCGCTCGAAGACCGCGATTTCGTACTACCCGAGGACGTCAAAACGTTGGCTTCACCAGTGCTCGAACATCGCATCCTGTTGCGGCCGGACTTCGAAATGGAAGGCGTCGAGATTCGCGAAGTGATCAATACCGTACTTGAGTCGGTGGAAGTGCCGCGGTGAGACCGCGCCGTGAACGGCAAGGCTACAACTGACTAAACGATGACGACCGTAGACGCGAACTCGCTGGACCTCGCTAGCCAAGGCGCGGACTTTGCCGCCGGGATCAGCGCCACGAAAACTCGTGTGCATGCAAGCGGCAAGTTCGCGCGGCGGGTCCCGCTTCGCACAACCGGAGCGCGCTTCAGCCCGGCGGGCTCGCTCGTAGGATTGGTCGCACTGTTGGCGCTCGGAGCGTGTATTGCGCCGTGGCCCTCTCACGGATGGCTGTATTTCAAGGTATTGGTCGCGATTGTTTCCCTCCTCGCGTGTTACGACGCACTTGCCCTCTGGCGCACCCGGAACGATGGCGAGCCTGTCCTACTGGTCCCGGAAAAAGGGCTTCGCGGCCGCGAAGGACAAACCATCGGAATACCGCTCGCCATCGCCAGTTCCAGGCGACGCCCACCCTCTGGCGAAATCCGCGTGGCCATCATGACGGCAACCCAAGAGACCGAATCCGCCACACGCGTGAATAAAGGGCCTGAACTGTTGAAGCTCGAGAAATCGAATTCAACCGAATCCGCAACATCCAGTATCCACCTTTGGCCATGGACGCCGGAGATCACTTTGCTTCGGCGTGGTCTATGGCCTGGGCTGCGCGTGGGAATCGAGCGACCCTCAAGCTTCCGAATCTGGTGCTTGCGGCAATGGTTCGATGTGCCCGAGCCTTTGCGAATCGAAGCAGATTTGCGCGCCGGGCGGCAGGAAATCTTACGCAGTCAGGTTTACCGCATGCTTGTGGCCTCTCAACAAACGCCTTGGACCGGCCACGGACGCGATTTCGAGCGCCTGCGCGAGTACCAGCCCGGCGATAACTACTCAGAGATCGCATGGAAGTCCACCGCGCGTCGCGCCGCCCCAGTCACCCGGCTTTTCCAGTGGGAGCAAAAGCAGGAAATCTATTTCGTCGTCGACCAGTCTCGGGCGTCCGCGGTTACGCTCGATTCGGCCGCAGACACTGAAGGCGATATTTCAAAAAAACCGCCGCGACGCTTGCTGGATCTCGCTGTCGAGACAGCTCTGGTAGGCGCAACGGTCGCGCTTGAACTGGGCGATGAATTCGGGTTGGTCACCTACGCGCATGAGCCAACCTCCTGGTTACGCTCCGGAAGCGGTCAGTCGCAGTTGCATCGCTTTCGTGAGCGCCTCTTGAACGTTGAGCCGTTGCCGACCACTGCCGATTACGAAGCGT
>Ga0310811_10002806_pt1 | contig 21840 bp, 20 predicted proteins | sample YCmetagenome_FD_207642 | JGI IMG/M metagenome (GOLD analysis project Ga0310811, IMG submission 207642) | Soil microbial communities from experimental microcosm in Duke University, North Carolina, United States - YC | ecosystem: Engineered > Artificial ecosystem > Soil microcosm > Unclassified ...
TCGCCCACTACCTGCTCACGGAGCTGACAGCGGGCGCCGACCCGCTCGGGCCGGAGAACATCCTGATCTTCGCGATGGGTGTCCTCACCGGCACGCCGCTCTCGGGCGCGTCGCGGCACGCGGTGGGCGCGAAGTCTCCGCTCACCGGTGGGTTCGGCGAAGCGGAGGTCGGAGGCTTCTGGGGCGCCGAGCTCAAGCGCTGCGGCTGGGACGCGATCGTCGTCACCGGCGCGTCGTCGAAGCCGGTCTACCTGTGGATCAAGGACGATCAGGTCGAGCTCCGCGACGCGGCCCATCTCTGGGGGCTCGAGATCATGGACACCGAGGAGAGGCTCAAGGCCGAGGTCGGCGAGCGTCTCGCCCGGGTCTGCGAGATCGGTCCGGCCGGCGAGAATCTCGTCCGCATCGCCGGCATCGTCAACGACTTCAAGGACATCGCCGGCCGCGCGGGTCTCGGCGCGGTGATGGGCAGCAAGAAGCTGAAGGCGATCGTCGTGAAGGGTTCGCACGCGGTGCCGCTGCACGACGCGGCGAAGGTGAAGGAGATCGGGCGGTGGGTCGCGGACACGCTGCAGGAGAACCACTGGGCGTTCCACAACTTCGGCACGGGGATGGGCCTTGACGGATACACCCGCGTGGGCGGCATGGCCGTCCGCAACTACAACGGCGGACCGTTCGAGGGTGCCGCCGAGATCAGCGCCGAGGCCCTGGTCGAGAAGGGCTACCGGGTGAAGATGGAGGCCTGCTGGGCCTGCTCGGTCCGGTGCAAGAAGGTCGTGAAGCTGGAAACGCCGTACGCGATCGACCCCAAGTACGGCGGCATCGAGTACGAGTCGATCGCGGCGCTCGGCGCCGACTGCGGCGTGGACGATCTCGCGCTCATCTCGAAGGTCAACGAGCGGTGCAACGCTCTCGGTCTCGACACCATCTCGCTCGGCGCGACGGTGGCGTGGGTCATGGACCTGCGCGCCAGGGGCTTGCTGCCGGACGCCGAGCTGGACGGCCAACCGGTCGAATTCGGCAACGGGAAAGCCGTCCTCGCGTCGCCGGACGCCGTCGCGTTCCGCCGCGGCCTCGGCGACACGCTGGCCGAGGGCTCCGTCCGCGCCGCCCGGACCCTGGGTGGCGCCGAGCTCCTCACGGCCGTCCGCGGGCAGGAGCTCGCGATGCACGATCCGCGGCAGCGCACCGAGTACGGCAAGCAGGTGCGGGTGAGCTACGCGACCAGCCCGACCGGCGGGGACCACATGAACTCGAACCTTCCCTCGCGCTCGGCGAAGAACACCGTGGGGATGTGCTTCTTCCTCCGCTACGACGACCCGAAGCTCACCGACATCGTGAACGCGGTCACCGGATGGGGTCTCGACCCCGCCGGCCTGGCGGACATCGGCGAGCTCTCGCTCACGCTGGCCCGGCTGTTCAACAATCGCGAGGGGTTCGGCGCGGCCGACGACAAGCTCCCGGAGCAGGTGATGAAGCCGCACGTGTCGGGGGTGCTGTCCCGGGTGCGGCTCGACGCGGACGACGTCGCGGAGCAGGTCCGCGCGTACTACCGGAGCCGGGGTTGGTCGGACGAGGGCGTGCCGCATCCGGAGACGCTCGCGCGGCTCGGACTCACCGAATACAGCGTGGGCTGAGTCACGGACTCAGACGACGATGTACAGGCGGACCGCGGAGCGGTCCGATCGTTGGGCAGAGCATGAGTACGACTTTCCCGCGCTCACGGAGGCGGATCTGCCGCTCATCCGGCGGTGGCTGCTCGAGCCGCACGTCAGCCGGTGGTGGGCCGATCCGCCGCGCGACACGTATCCCGACGACGAGCTCGACAAGTACCGCAAGCGGGTGCGCGGCGAGGGCGATCCGACCGACCTCTTCTTCATCCGCCATCGCGGCCGGCCGATCGGCTTCATCCAGAGCTACCTGATCGACGACTATGACGAGTACGGGCAGGCGCTGGCCCTCGATGCGCCGAGCGCAGGGATCGACCTCTTCATCGGCGAGCCCGCGGAGATCGGGAAGGGCCACGGCCCGCTGCTGATCCGCGCGTTCCTCCGGGACGTCGTGTTCGCGCGCTACGACGTCGCGCAGTGCGTGATCGGCCCTTCGGTGAAGAACACGAGCGCGATCCGGGCATACGAGAAGGCCGGATTCCGGTTCTTCCGCGATGCCCGGGTGCCCGACGAGCCGGACCCCGAGCACCTCATGCGGATCCGCCGGGACGACCTCACGGCACCGTGATGACCACCTTCGCGCGCGCCGTGCCGGTCCCCACGTAGCGGACGGCCTCGGCCGCCTCGCTCAGGGGGTACTCGCGGTCGATGATGGGCATCAGCTTTCCGGCCTCGACCAGCTCCTTGAGGGCGACGAGATCCTCGTTGGTGATCGAGGCCATGTGCAGCACGAGCCACTTGCTGCCGAGGCGCGCGCGCAGCGCGCTCGTGCCGAGGCGGGCGAAGACCGCGAACCAGCTCTTCTTCGCCGCGCCGATCAGGACGATGCGCCCGTTCGGCGTCAGCAGCCGTCGCATGTCACCGAAGGAACGGTCCCCGGCCACGTCGACCACGAGGTCGTACCGCTCAGGACGCTTGGTGAAGTCCTCGGCGCTGTAGTCGATCACCAGATCCGGGTTCATCGAGCGCACGAGCTCGAGGTTCTTCGTGCTGGTCACGGCCGTGACCCGCGCGCCGAGCGCCTTGGCGATCTGCACGGCGAAGGTACCGACGCCGCCGCCGGCGCCGTAGATCAGCGCTCGCTGGCCCGGCTTCAGCTGGCCCTTGTCGCGGAGGCCCTGCAGCGCCGTGACGGCCGCGACGCCGAAGCAGGCGGCCTGCGCGAATGACAGCTGCGCCGGCTTGGTCACCAGGACCCGTTCGGCCGACGTCGCGTACTCGGCGAACGTGGAGCGGCCGGTGCCGAAGACGAGATCGCCCGGCCGGAGGCGCGTCACGTTCTTGCCGACCGACTCGATCTCGCCGGCGACGTCGACGCCCCGGACCGGGATGTTCTGCTGGCGCATGAGCTTGCCGACGATCGTGAGGATCCGCCCGCCGTGGACGTTGTGCCAGTCGAGCGCGTTCACGGAGGCGGCGCGGACCCGGATGAGCACCTTGTCGTCGGTGATCGCGGGCCGTTCGATCTCGCGGAGGTGCAGGACGTCGGCGGAGCCGGTGCCCTCCTGCACGAGAGCCTTCATCGTCGTTCCGGTCTGCTGGGTCGCCATCGCGGCTACCACCTTCGTTCTCCTTCGGCGCGTTGAGCACAGCGTGGTCCCGCGGTGTGAACGGCGTATGAACGGGCGACGCAGCTCCTGCGGCTTTCCCGGCCGCTCAGAGCAGGCCCATCAGCCTCCAGGCCGGCACGCTCGCGGCGATCGCGACGAACCGGACGGCGGTCAGGGCCAGCCCGATGCGCGTGCCCTGGCGGTCATCGAATGCCTCGCCCGCGGTCGCCTCGCGCGCGACCAGGTACTCGAGCCCCTGGTAGGGGAGGATCCAGATGTTCGCCGCGAGCAGCACCACGAGCCCGGCGAGCCACGGCGAGATCCCGAGCTGCGGCGCGGCCGGGACCACTGCGAGCGCGAGCAGCAGCATCGTGGGCCGGCTCGGCAGCACGAAGCGCAGAAGGATGGTCGCGGCCGCGATCGCGATGAGCACGATGCCGGGATCGCCGAGCCCCGCGGTGCGCTGGACGAGACCCGCCGCGATCCAGGTGTCGACGTGGGTCGCCTGCATGACGTTGCCGGAGCCCAGCAGCGCGCCGAACAGCATCAGGAAGCCCCAGTCAATGCCGGCACGGAAGCGCTCGCGATCGAGCGCACCCGCGGTCACGACGACGAGCGCGAGCAGCGCGAGCCATGCCGGCTCGACGTTCAGGATCGGCTGCGCCATGAGACCGGCAAGCAGCAGTGCCGCGGCACTCATCGCGATCCGCTCGCCGCGAGACAACGGACCGAGGATGCGCTGCTGCCGCCGGGTCGCGTCCTGGATGCGCGCGGCGGCGCGCTCGGGCCGGAACAACAGGAGCAGCGCGGCGGCCGCGCCGGCGAGGCAGAGAACGCCGACCGGCGCGGCGGCCACCAGCCAGCCGATCCACGAGAAGCGGGTGCGGTCGGCGGGGGACAGCAGCTGGACGACGAAGAAGTTGGTCGCGAGCCCGGTGAGGAAGATGCTCGAGAAATACCAGTACCCGACCAGGCCGGCGAACGCGAGCCGCGCGCTGCCGTTGCTGCGGGGTGCGTAGCCGAGCGACTGGCCGATCTCGCTCGCGACCGGCATGATCGCCGCGACCCGCGCGACCGAGAGGGGCACGAGCGGCGTGATGAGCACCCCGCCGAAGAGCAGCGCGAACAGCTGACCCGTCGCCGTCGCCGGGAACGCCCGCAGCAGCAAGAGCGCGGCGCGGAACAGCAGACCGGTCCGGGCCATCGCGGCCGCGAGCGCCAGGGCGCCGAGTGCCAGCAGCCACGACGAGCTGGCGAAGCCGCTGAACGCGACGGCCAGCGTGACCAGACCGGTGGCGCCCCAGGCCGCCGCGAGCGCGAGGGCGACGGCGAAATCCGGGACGGGCTCGGTGAGCCACGCGATCGCCGCGCCGATCAGCAGGACCACGACGCGCCATCCCGCGGGCTCGAGCCCGCTCGGGGGTCCGACGTTCCAGAGCGCGAGCGGCAGGGCGATCGCGGCCAGCGCACCGGCGACCCGGGTCCGGCGCCGCGACGGGGGCCGGTCCTCGCGCGCTCGTTCCTCTGGGCGCCGTTCGGGCTCGGGCGCGCCGACGTACTCGCGCGAGCGCCGGTCGACCGCATCGGCGAGCGCCGCCGCGACGGCGAGGGCGATCTGGGGCCGGTCCTTCACCAGCGACTCGAAGCGCGCGCGGGGGAGACGCCAGGCGACGACATCCGTGACCGCGCGCGAGGTCGCGGTGCGGCGGGCGAGGAGCAGTCCCAGCTCGCCGAAGTGGGCCGGCGCCCCGACCTCGCGAAGCGACATCTCCCCGTCCGGCGAGGCGACCGTGATCGCGACGGTGCCCTGTTCCAGGAGGAAGAGCGCATCGGCCTCGGTGCCTTCGTGGGCGATGACCTCACCGGGCCCCGCGCGGATCTCCTCGAGCGCTCCGAGCAGGCGCGCGAGATCGACGCGGTCGAGTTCCCGGAAGAACGGGACCCCGCGCAGCAGGTCGGCGACCGGGTCGGCGTCGAGCGCGCTCACGCGCGGGAGTATCACGCGTGGCGCAGACTCGATGCGATGCGGATCCTTCTCACCGGCTTCGAGCCGTTCGCGGGCCGCGGGGTCAACCCATCGTGGGAGGCGGCCCAGCAGCTGCAGGGCGCCAGCGCCGGCCCGGCGCGGATCGACGTGCTGCGGGTGCCCGTGGTCTGGCGCGAGTCGGTCGCCACGATCGTCCGCGAGCTCGATCGGGTGCCGGCGGACGGACTCGTGATCGGCGGGCTGTCGTTCGGCCAGCCCGCGATCAGCGTCGAGGCGATCGCCCACGCGATCGGCGACGTGCCGTGGCAGGCCGACAGTGCCGACCAGGTGCTGACCGCCGAGCGATCCGACGGCGACGATTCGGGCCCCGACGCCCTGCTCGCGACGGCTCCGGTGCGCGCCATCGCACAGGCCATCAACGCCGCGGGGATCCCGGCGCACGTATCGTGGGACGGAGGAGCGTACGTGAGCAACGCGACGCTGTACGGCGCGCTGCGTCACGCCAGGGATCGCGGCCTCGAGCTGCCGACGACGTACCTGCACGTTCCGGCAACGCCCGAGATGACCACCGGGACGGCCACGCCGTCGCTTCCGCTCGAGCTCATCGTGGCGGCGTTCCGCATCGCGTGCGAGGTCATCGCGACGCACGACGGTCCCGACGCGCGTCTGCGGCGCTGGCCGACGGCGATGGCGCCGCTACCGCGCTAGGAACGCTCCGATCGCGGCCGCGACGTCGTCGGCGGCGTCGGCGATCACGTTGTGCTTGGCCCGAACGGACTTCAGCTCGAGGAAATCGGCGAGCTCGTACTTGTAGCGGTCGCGCTGCTTCTGGGTCACCAGCGCCGACTCGGATCCGACGATCACCAGCGTCGGGAGTCGCAGCGACTCGAACCGCGGCGGGGGCGTCGCAAGCTCGCTGTAGATCGTGATCGCCGCGGGCCGCGAGAACGGCAACCGGAGCCGCCCGTCGGCTCCGAGGACCAGCCCCTCCGACCAGAGGTCCCAGTGCTCGCGCGGCGCATAGGGCGCCGCCCCCGACCTCAGCCGGCTCTCGATCGCTTCCGCGGCATCGGCCCACGAGGTGTCGAGCAGCAGCTCGTTCGTTCTCGCGACGACGCTCTCGTCGGTCATCTGGATCGCGGGGTCGAGAAGGATGAGCTTGTCGACGCGCGATCGGTCGGCGGCAACGAGCTCCATCGCGAGCCGGCCGCCGAAGCTGAAGCCGATGAACGGCGCTCGCGCGATCCCCAGCGAGTCGAGCGTCTCGCGCACGTCGCGCAGGTGCATCGACAGATCCCACGGCGGGTCCGCGCGGGAGCCTCCATGGCCGCGAAGGTCCGGAGCCACGAGCCGGAAGCGCGGAAGACGGTGAGCCAGTCGTCGGAAGACCGTGGCCGCTCCGGTGACGCCGTGCAGGGCAACGATGGTCCGCCCCGCGCCGGGACCGAACTCGTGCACGTGAAGCCGCACGTGGGCCATCATGGGCCAACACCGCGGGGCGAGGGGGTGACGCATGGGCTTGCTCGACGGAAAGAAGGCCATCGTGATGGGCGTGGGCAACCAGCGCAGCATCGCCTGGGGCATCGCGACGGCGTTCCAGCGCGAAGGTGCCGAGCTCGCGTTCAGCTATGCGACCGAGCGGCTGCGCGAGAACGTCGAGAAGCTCGTCGTCACGCTCCCCGGGCACGACCGGATGCCGGTCCTGCCCTGCGACGTCGGCAAGCAGGAGGAGATCGACGCGTTCTTCGCCAAGGTCGGCGAGGCCTGGGGGAAGGCGGACATCCTGGTCCACTCGATCGCCTTCGCGGCGGTCGAGGACCTGCGCGGCCGATTCCACGAGATCTCCCGCGACGGCCTCAAGCTCGCGATCGAGGTGAGCGCGTTCTCGCTCATCGCGCTCACGCGCGCCGCGCTCCCGCTCTTCGAGAAAGCCGGCGCCGGCTCGGTCATGTCGCTCACGTACAACGCCGTCGATCGCGTCGTACCGAGCTACAACTCGATGGCCATGGCGAAGGCGGTCCTCGAGTCGGCCACGCGCTACCTAGCCGCGGACCTCGGCCCGCAGAACGTCCGGGTGAACGCGATCTCGGCGGGCCCGCTGAAGACGCTCGCCGGCAGCGCGGTCAAGGGGATCAGCAGCGCGCGCGACCTCATGGAGGAGAAGGCCCCGCTGCGCCGCAACATCACCCAGGACGAGGTCGGGAACGTGGCGGTGTTCCTCGCGAGCGATCTCTCGCGCTGCGTCACTGGGGCGACGATCTTCGCTGACAACGGCTTCAACGTGCTGGGGGTCGCGGACTAGTTTTTCGCGGCTGCCCAGATCCCGTCGATGCCGTCGCCGTTCGTGTCGCCTGACTTGAAGTCCCCGGCGTAGAGGTACAGCGGCTGGCCGTTCAGCGTCACCTGCACGGTGCCGTCGGACCACGTCACGACGCCGAGCGTGCCCATCAGGCCGGCCGGGGCCGCCGGCGCGCCGGTCGTGGTGAGCAGCGGGGGCCAGATCGCGGCGCACGCGGCGTTGCATGCGCTCGAACCGGGCTTGTCGTTCTTGTTCGTGTAGAGGGTCATCCCGTTGCTCGCCGCGAGCACCGTGCCGAGCTTGGTCCCGCTGGTCAGCTGCAGCGGACCGCCGGGCGATGCGGCCTTCGGTGCCGGCGTGCCGTAGCCGTAGTAGTCGCCGTAGCCCGAGGTGTCGGCGGCCGTCGACTGGGGGGCGGGCACCGTGTACGGCGTCGCCGCCGTGGTCGCCGTGGGCGTCGGGGTGGGCGCGGCACCGACCGAGGCGGCACCGCCGCAGGACGCGAGCACAACGGACAGCAGAACGACAGCCGATCGGCGCACCCGGAGACCCTCCCTGTGGATGCTACGGGCAGACCGCCGCCGCGGATGCCTCCTCACGGCCGGAGCCGGAGCTCGTAGCCGCCCCAGCTCGCGACGATCGGGTAGCCGAGCGCGTCATTCAGCGCGAGCATGGCCGGATCCGCCTTCGTCGCCGTGGTGTGGATCTCGCTGACGCCGTGCGCCCGAGCCCACGCGTGCACGCGCAGCTTCAGCAGCCGGCCGATGCCCCGCCGGCGATACCCCGGCAGGACCCCGGTGATCCCCATCCGAAGCGTGTCGTCGCCGTCGCGCAGCGCCGACGAGACGCCGACGTACCGTGCCCCGTCGAGCGCGACGAAATGGGCGTCCGGCAGCGCGGACCCGCCCGCGACGTTCTCCGCCAGCCAGTCGCCGAACGGCTGCGGCGTGGCTCGGCCGAGGCCCCCGTGGTCCAGGCGGCAGGCCGACTGGAGATCCCAGGCCGCCTCGAGCGCCACATCCCCGAGGGCGTCGCGGAGGGCCGCGAGCGTCGTGACGCGCACGCCCGTGCTCGCCACGCGCTCCTCGGTCGCGCGGGTGGGCAGCGGCGCGGACGCGACCGCGAGCACCTGCGCGTACGAGCGAGCGACCTCGACGAAGCCGCGCTTCGTGACGAACGCCTGACAGGCCGTCGCGTCGCCGGCCCAGAGCCCGACGACCTCGGCCGATCGTCGGGCGAGCTCCGCCGCGAGGTCGGTCCAGAGCGCGGCGCCGATGCCACGTCGGCGCCGCTCGGGATCGACGCCGAGCCGGAGGAAGTAGCGGCGCGGGTCGTACCGCAAAGGCTCGTGGTGGATCTCGCCGTAGCCGACCGGCGCGTCTTCCTCGTCCACGGCCACGACGCGAAGCCGGTCGTAGCGCGCGTGATCCCAGCGTGCGTCCGCGGCGCGTGCGGAGGAGGGATCCAGACGCTCGCCGTCGGCGACGCTCGCGATCCGGGCGTACGCGGTGTAATCGGCATCGGCGAATGGACGGACCCGCCAGGCCGTCACTCGAAGCGGAATCCCCGAAGCCAATGCAGCTCGTCGGCGATGGTGGTCGCGGGACCGTGTCCCGGGAACACCCGGGTGGCCGGGGGCAGGGTCGCGATGCGCGCGAGGCTCAGCTCCATCTGACCGGCGTCACCGCCGGGCAGGTCGATCCGGCCGACATTGCCGGCGAACAGCAGGTCGCCGCTGAACACGACGCCGTCATTCGGCAGGTAGAAGCAGGTCGAGCCTTCGGTGTGGCCCGGCGTGTGGATGGCCACGATCCGAACGTCGCGCAGGTACGGGAGCGGCCCATCGGCGATCAGATCGTCGGCCACCGATACCGGCGGGTCGAGCTGGCTCGCGGGACGCGTCGCTGGATCGAGCCGATACGCGTCCGCGGCGTGGATGGCGATCCGCGCCCGCGTCTGCTCCTGGATCCGGGCGTTGTCGAAGACGTGATCCTGATGGCCATGGGTGTTGAGGATCTCGAGGATCCGCAGACCGTGCGCGCGCACGGTGGACATGGCCTCGCGCTCGCCTTGCGACGGGTCGATGAGGATCGCATCGCCACGATCGTCGGCGACCACGTACATGCCGTTGTCGAATGGCTCGACGCGGTGCGCGTAGAGATGCACGCCGAAAGCGTAGCGGCCCGCCGTCGCGTTATCGTGCGAACGGATGCGCGACATCAGGGTCGAGAGCACCGCGCCGCCGCTCGCGATCACCGAGGGCCGGCCCGCGGTCCTCGGTGCCAAACACATGGTGAGCACGTGCCATTACCTCGCGTCGCTGGCCGGGCTGCGGATGTTCCCGCGCGGTGGGAGCGCCATCGACGCCGGCGTCGCGGCGGGTGTCGCGCTCAACGTCGTCGAACGGCATCTCACCGATTTCGGCGGGGTCGCCCCGATCATCGTGTACCGCCCCGGCATGGCCGGACCCGAGAGCATCGATGGACTCGGACGGTGGCCGGCGTCGCTCGATCTCGACGGATACCGCGCGAAGTACGGCGACGACATGCCCATCGGCACGCCGCGGTCGGTGACACCAGCGGCCTGCGACGCCTGGCTCACCGCGCTCGCGCGGCACGGCCGGCTCACGCTCGCCGACGTCCTGGCCCCGGCGATCGAGCTCTGCGACGGGTTCCCGGTGTATCCGCGTCTCGCGCGGTCGATCACGATGCTGCAGGACCGCATCCGGCAATGGCCGACGAGCGCGGCGGTGTTCCTGCCGAACGGCAGGCCGCCGGAGGTGGGTGAGCTGCTCGTCCAGCGTGAGCTCGGCGATCTCTTCCGCCGGCTCGTCGCGATCGAGGCGGCGCACGCCTCGCGCGGGCGCGCTGCCGCGATCATGGCCGCGCGCGACGCCATTTACACCGGCGACATCGCCCGCGAGATCGTCGCGCACATGCAGAAGGAAGGCGGCGCGCTCTCGGCCGAGGACCTCGCCACGTATCGCGTCTCGATCGAGCCGCCGGTGCGCTCGACGTATCGCGGGATCGACGTCTATGCGTGCGGCCCCTGGTCGCAGGGCCCGCTCGTGCCGATGACCCTCAACCTGCTCGAGGGCTACGACATCGCGTCGATGGGCCCCGGCTCGCTCCCGTTCCTGCACCGTTACACCGAGGCGATGAAGCTCGCCTGCGCCGATCGCGAGGGCTTCTTCGGCGACCCCGACCAGGTGGACGTGCCGATCCGCGGCCTGATGGACAAGGCCTACGCCGAGGAGCGGCGCGCGCTCATCCGCGACGACCGCGCGTGGCCCGAGCTCCCGCCGCCCGGCGACCCGTGGCGGTACGAGGGCCGCACCGGCCCGGCCGGTTACGTGCCGCGCCTCGCGGCCGGCGTTGGAGCGCCCGACACGTCGTACGTAGCCGCCATGGACAGCGAGGGGAACGCGTTCTCCGCGACCCCGTCCGACCCCGGCCTCGGCGCGCCGCTCATCCCCGGCCTCGGGATGATCGTGTCGACCCGCGGGGCGCAGCTCTGGACGACGCCGGGCCATCCATCGGCGATCGCGCCGCGCAAGCGGCCACGGCTCACCCCGAACCCGGGCCTCCTCATGCGCGACGGCGCCCCGCTCATGCCGTTCGGCTGCCCCGGCGAGGACGCGCAGTCGCAGGCGATGGTCCAGGTCGTGTGCAACATCGTGGACTTCGGGATGAACACGCAGGCCGCGATCGAAGCGCCGCGGGTCATCTCGCGGAGCTTCCCGTGGACCTTCTTCCCGCACGCGTACGAACCGGGTGTCCTCACGGTGGAGGCGCGCGTGGCCCGCGACGTGCGCGACGGTCTCGCGGCGCTCGGGCACATCGTCCGCGACGTCCCTGGCTTCACGCCGGCGAGCGCCAGCGTGTGCGCGGTGCGGCGGCTCGAGAACGGCGCGCTCGAGGGTGGCGCCGATCCGCGAAAGGAGAGCTATGCCGTCGGCTGGTGAGATCCGCGCCTGGCGCGACGAGTTCCCGATCACCCAAGAGTGGATCTACCTGAACAACTGTTCCCTGACGCCGCTCCCGAAGCGCGGGGCGGCCGCCATCGCCGAGTACGCGCGCACGTGGACCGAGCTTGGCGGCCGCGCCTGGTACCAGCACTGGGTCGGCGAGCTCGACCTCCTGCGCGCGGACTTCGCGCGCGTCCTCGGCGCGGATCCGGACGAGATCGCCCTGGAGCCCGCGGTATCCGCGGCGCTGGTCACGATCGCGTCCTCGTTCGATTACTCGAAGCGCAACAAGGTCATCGTCGCGGACATCGACTTCCCGACCGACGGCCATACCTGGCTCGCGCTCGCGAAGTCCGGCGTCGAGGTCGAGTTCGTGCACAGTCCGGACGGAGCGACGGTCCCGCTCGAGCTCTTCGAGCGCGCGATCGACGACCGCACCGCGCTCGTCTGCACCGGCCACGTGTACTACACGAGCGGCTACATCCAGGACGTCGCGCGGCTCGCGGAGCTCTGCCATCGCAAGGGCGCCGCGCTGGTCGTGGACGCCTATCAGTCGATCGGCGCGTTGCCGTTCGACGTCCACGCGTCCGGCGTCGACTTCCTCGTCGGCGGCACGCTGAAGTGGCTCATGGGTGGACCGGGCATGGCCTTCCTGTACGCCCGGCGGGACCGGATCGCCGGCGCGAGCCCGACGGCGATCGGCTGGTGGGCGATGCGCGATCCATTCACGTTCGACGTGCAGCACATCGACCTCTCGCCGACGGCCCGGCGGTTCGAGTACGGGACGCCCGCCGTGGCGGCCGCGTACACGGCGCGCGCCGGCATCGCGCTCATGGAAGAGATCGGGGTCGATGCCATCCGCGCACGGCACATGGTCCTGTCCCAACGTCTGGTGGACGGCGCGCTCGCCCAGGGCTGGAGCCTCGGGTGCGTCCGTGAGGCGGAGCGCCGGTCGCCGATCGTCACGCTCCGGCACCCCGAGCCCGCGCAGGTCGTGGACGCGCTGCGGGCCTCACGCTGCATCGTCGACTTCCGTCCCGGTCTCGTCCGGCTCTCGCCCCATCACTTCAACACCGAGGACGAGATGGACGCGACGCTCGAGCTGCTGGTACCGCTGCGCGAGAAGGTGCCGGCCTAGCGCCGGATCCGCCCGACGAGCGCGATGAGGTCGCTCCCGTCGTCCGCGACGTCGCGTCCCGCCGCACGCGTCTCGCCGGCGAGCACGTGCGCGCGCAGGGTCCCAGCCGGGATGAGCGGTTCCGCGAGGTTCGTCTGGTCGCGATCCACGCCGAAGCGGTCACGGACGGCACAGCGGATCGCCGCCCAGCGCACGATCGCGTCGCGATCCTTCTCCGGCAGCGCCGCGTACGCCTCGACGTCGTTCAGCGCGGCGCGATACGGCCCAAGGGTCCGCTGCTCGGTGCCGCGCGGGTGCTCGCGCGCGAGGGTCAGCTCCCTCTCAAGCAGCTCGGCTGGTCGGCTATCGCCTCCCGTCCTCGCCGCCTGCTCAGGGCTGGTGGAACTCGCTCGTCGCGGCGAAGCCGCTCCTCGTTCGTTCTCTGTCACTTGGTCAGCACCCTGTCATCGTAGGCACGTGCCACCGGCCGGCTTCTCCGCGGCGACGGTCCTGGACGACGTCAAGGCCGGCGCGAGCTTGCAGTCGGTCGCGGACGCGCACTCGATGGAGGAGATCGTCGGCGCCGTGCGGGATGCCTTGACGGGACTGCGGCTCGGGGTCTCGTCCCTGGACGAGGGGGCGCTGCATCGGGTCGCAGGCCTCGAGCTCTGGTCGATCGCCGAGATCGCCGGCCACGCGCTCCGGATGGACGAGGCCGCGCACGCGATCGCCCGATCGCTGGCGGTCGGGCAGCGGCCCGGCGTGCGCCTCCCGTACGGCGAGGCGGGATCCGCCGGCGCGACGCGCGAGCTTCTGCTCGACGGGATCCGCGCGGCGGAAGAGCGGCTCGCCGCGACCCGCGTGCTCGCGGCGGGCGGCCCCACATTCGCGCACCAGGAGCTCGGAGAGCTGACCGCTCGCGGATGGATCCTGTTCATCGGCCTGCACGCGGCGGCCCACCTGCACCAGGCGGCCGCTGTCGTGCGCGCCCGCTAGCGTGAAGCGGTGACGATGGAGGATTCCGCGAGCGAGCACGACGTGCTGGTGCTCGCCAAGACGGTCGCCGCGGACTCCTTCCCGGTGGAGCGGCCGGCCGTCATCGGTGTGGACCGCGAGAGCGGGCGGCTCGAGCGGCTCAGCCCGTTCCCGTGGAAGGGCGCCGACACGGACCCGCCCCTCCTGCGCTGGTCGTGGATCCACGTCCGCACGACGCCGGCCGATCGCGACCCGCGGCCCGAGTCCCGCAACGTGAACGGCGAGATCGTCGCGACCGCGTACGTCGACCCGAAAGACGCGTGGCGGCTGCGCTGGCCGTTCGTGCGGCCCCATCTGCGGGGCTCGCTCGAGTCGCTGCAGGCGCTCGCGCGCGACGGCGTGGCGACGGCCGGGTTCATCCGGCCGGCCGTCTACGAGTCCGACATCCTGCAGCTGCCACTGCGCCTTCAGTTCCGCTGCGAGAGCGACGACTGCACCGGCCCGCACGAGCTGCCGGTGCTCGATTGGGAGCTCCACGAGATGGCCCGCGCCTCGCGCGAGCGGCACGGCCAGCGTTGGGCGACGAAGTTCCGCGAGACCTGGGGCCGCCCGCTGTTCGAAAAGTACGACGTCCACGTGCTGGTGTCCGCGTACGCGCAGTCACCGACGAAGTTCTACGTGGCCGGCCTGTTCTACCCACCCCGCGCACCCGAGGATGCGCATGAGCACCTGCACCACGTCGCACACCGCGAGCACGTGCACGGGGAGCCGGCCGCCCCCTAGGCCCGGCTCAGGCCGGGATCAACCGCTTGGCGTCGACGTCGGTGCGCTTGCTGCCGATCTCCTCGTCCTTCCCGTGGTACCCGTGCGGGAAGAGCTTGAGCAGGAGGTACGTGCCGGTGGTCGGGTCGTCGCTGCGCTCGAGGACCAGCGCCGGGCCCCACCGTGAATCGAACTTCTCTCCGAGGGCGGGCTTCGGGCGATCTGTTTCGAACCCGGCACGATCCCACTGCAGGACGGCGTAGCCACGCACGATGCGCTCCTCGTCACCGCCCTCATCGGGACGCCACACGTGGACGCCGTCGTGCTGCCGCTGGCACACGGCGGGCGATCCCGAGAACATCGTGACCCACTTGAAGACGTCGGCGTCCTTGGACTGCGCGCCCTGCGGGTACGCCGTGCGGTGCAGACCCTCGCCGGTGGTGCACAGGTAGTAGAAGAGCACGAGCGCATTATGGAGAAATGCGCACGTCCACGATCGCCGCCGCGGGCTCGCGGATCCGGGTCATCGAGGACGGGACCGGTGAGCAGGCCGTCCTCTTCGTGCATGGCGTGGGCGGCTGGGCCGAGAACTGGTCCGAGGCGATCGAGCGCGTCGCGACATCCGGGCGCCGGGGGATCGCGTTCGATCTTCCGGGCTTCGGTGACAGCACGAAGGTCGATGGCGCGCGGTACTTCGATCCGCGGGCACCGTTCTATCCCGCGGTGGTCGACGGCGTCCGGCGCGCGCTCCGGCTGGAGCGTCCGCATCTGGTCGGCCACTCGCTCGGCGGCGCCATCGCTGCGGTGACGGCGGTCGTTCATCCCGAGGCCTGGCCTTCGCTGACGCTCGTTGCGCCCGGTGGATTCGGTCCGGAGATCGCGCTGCTGTTCCGGCTCCTGGCGCTGCCGCTCCTTCACGTCACCACGTGGCTGCCCCGGCCCGCGTCGGCTGGCCGCGCGGTGCTCGAGTCTTGCTTCCACGACCGGGCGAAGATCCCGGTCCATCTCTACGAGGAGAACGCCCGCTACGACCGCACCTACGCCGAGACCCTGCGGGTCATGCGTGGCGTCGCGACGTTCCGCGGCGTGCGCCCCGCACTTCGCAACGCGTGGCTCGAGCGCGCGGGTGCGTATCGGGGTCCGGTGCTCGTCGTGTGGGGGAGGCAGGACGGGATCATCCCCGCGACGCACGTCGGGGAGCTGCGGCGCGCGTATCCGGATGCCGAGCTGCGCGTCATCGAGGACGCCGGGCATCTCGTGATGCCCGAGCAACCCGAGGCGTTCGCGGCGGCGCTGCTCCCGTTCCTCGAACGCGCGGAACGCGGAACCGCGGGCGCTCGTACCATGGGATCCGGAGTGGCACATCAAGAGCGGTAGCCGCGCCGCTCCGCCCATCGCGGCCGGAACGAGCGCGGCGTCCCCGTCTCGCCTGCAGCTCAGCCCCGCGGAGATCGTCTCCGATTACCGGCTCGCGTTCCGCTCGCGCGTCGCGAGCGTGTCCGGGCGCCGCGAGGTCCTCACGGGGAAGGCGCCATTCGGGATCTTCGGCGACGGCAAAGAGGTCGCGCAGCTTGCCATGGCGAGGGCCTTCCGGCCCGGAGACTGGCGCTCGGGCTACTACCGTGATCAGACATTCATGTTCGCGACGGGCATGTCCGACCTGCCCGAGTTCTTCGCGCAGCTCTACACGAACACCGACCGCGAGACCGAGCCGGCATCGGCCGGCCGGCAGATGGTGAGCCACTTCGCCACGCGCACGCTCGACGAGGGGGGACGCTGGAAGCCGCTCGCGGAGGCGATGCAGTCCGCCGCGGACCTCTCGCCGGTCGCCGCGCACATGCCGCGCTCGCTGGGTCTCGCGTACGCATCGAAGCTGTACCGCGCCGACCCGAAGCTGCGTGCCGCGGCGCCGGGCTTCTCCGTCTCCGGCGACGAGATCACGTTCGCGACCATCGGCAACGCGGGCACGAGCGAGGGCCTGTTCTGGGAGACGATGAACGCCGCGGGCGTCCTTGCGATCCCGCTGCTCGTCTCGGTCTGGGACGACGGGTTCGGGATCTCGGTGCCGAACGAGTTCCAGACGGTGAAGGGCTCGATCTCTGCCGCGCTCGCCGGATTCCAGCGCGAGCCGGGGACCAACGGGTTCGAGATCCGCGTCGTGAAGGGCTGGGACTACCCGGCGCTCGTACGGACCTATGCGGCCGTGAGCGACATCGTGCGCCGCGAACAGGTGCCGGCGCTCATCCACGTGACCGAGATGACGCAGCCGCAGGGCCATTCCACGAGCGGGTCGCACGAGCGCTACAAGTCGAAGGAGCGCCTCGCGTTCGAGACGTCGGGCGATCCCATCGCGAAGATGCGCGAATGGATGATCGCCGACAAGATCAGCACCGCGGCCGAGCTCGACGCCTTCGAGGACGAGGACCGCAAAGCGGTCGAATCCGCGCGCGTCGCCGCGTGGGAGGCGTACCAGGCCCCGATCAAGAGCGAGCTCGACCGGGCGCGCGGGCTGATCGAGCGAGCGCAGCAGGAGGCTCCGGACGTCCGTCTCGCGGAGGTCGTCGCGGAGCTGGCCGACCCGCTGGAGATCAGCCGCCGGATCGTGCAGTCCGCCGTGCGTCGGGCCGCCTACGCACTGCGCGGCCGGGAAGGCGCAGCCTCGGGCGCGCTGCGCGCGTTCGCCAAGGAGTACGCGGAGCGGAACGCGGACCGCTACCGGTCGTTCCTCTACAGCCGGTCGGAGGACTCGCCGCTCAAGGTGCCGCCGGTCGCGGCGGAATACAGCGATCGCTCCGAGAGCGTCGACGGCCGCATCGTGCTGCTCCGCAACTTCGATCTGAACTTCGCCCGCGATCCCCGCCTGTTCGTCATGGGTGAGGACGTCGGCCGGCTCGGTGACGTGAACCTCGTGTTCGAGGGCCTGCAGGCGAAGTACGGCGCCCGGCGGTTCACCGACACCGGCATCCGCGAGGCGACGATCCTCGGGCAGGGGATCGGCGCTGCCCTCCGTGGCCTCCGACCGATCGTCGACATCCAGTACCTCGACTACCTGCTCTACGCCCTGGAGCTCGCCAGCGACGATCTCGCGCCGTTGCACTTCCGGACCGCCGGCGGCCAGAAGGCGCCCGTGATCATCCGGACCAAAGGCCATCGCCTCCAGGGGATCTGGCACACCGGCTCGCCGATGTCCGTGGTGCTGAACGCGCTGCGGGGCATCTACGTGGTCGTGCCGCGGAACATGGTCCAGGCCGCCGGCTTCTACAACACGCTCTTCCGCGGCGACAACCCCGCGGTCCTCGTCGAGGTGCTCAACGGCTACCGGCTCAAGGAGCGGGTGCCAGACAATCTCGGCGAGTTCCGGCTGCCGCTCGGCGTGACCGAGACGGTTCGGGCAGGCAGCGACCTCACGATCGTCACCTACGGAGCGCTCGTGCGCATCGCGGTCGAGGCGGCGGCCATCCTCAGCGCGCTGGGTGTCGACGCGGAGATCATCGACGCGCAGACGCTCAACCCCTTCGACGTGCGCGGCGCGATCGCGAAGTCGCTCGAGAAGACGAACGCGCTCCTGGTCGTCGACGAGGACGTTCCGGGCGGCGCGTCGACGTTCATCCTCCGCGAGGTCCTCGAGGTCCAGCACGGCTTCGACCACCTCGACGCCGCGCCGCGCACGCTCGCGGCCGCGGAGAACCGCGCGCCCGTCGGCGTGGACGGCGATTACTTCGCGAAACCGAATCGCGAGCAGATCGTGGAAGCGGCGTACGCGATCATGCGCGAGCGCCGGCCGCACGATTTCCCGGACCTGCGCCTGGGCGGGGCATGACCGAGAAAAGCAACGTCCAGGCCGTCCACGACACCCTTCGAGACGAGTTCCGGCGCGACGAGCGGGTCATCATCCTGGGTGAGGACGTCGGGGTCCGCGGCGGCGTGTTCCGCGTGACCGACGGGTTCATCGAGGAGTTCGGCCCCGATCGGGTCATCGACATGCCACTCGCGGAATCGAACATCGTGGGCGTCGCGATCGGCGCAGCGATCGCGGGGCTCATCCCGATCGCGGAGATGCAGTTCGCGGACTTCAGCGCACCGGCGTTCGAGCAGATCGTGGACGAGGCCGCGCGTATCCGGTACCGCTCGAACGGGCAGTGGCACGTGCCGATCGTCATCCGGATGCCGTGGGGAGCGGGTGTGCACGGTGCCCTGTACCACTCGCAGTCCCTCGAGGCGTTCTACGCGCACGTGCCCGGACTGAAGGTGGTCGTGCCGAGCACGCCGAAGGACATCACCGGCATGCTGCGCTCCGCGATCCGGGACCCCGACCCGGTGATCTTCCTCGAGCACAAGGCGACCTACCGCGCCGTGAAGGGCGACGTGCCGGACGGCGACTTCACGATCCCGCTCGGGCCGGCGGACGTGAAGCGCGAGGGCACGGACATCACCGTGTACGCGTACGGCCTGATGCTCCATCGCTGTCTCGAGGCGGCCGGCATGCTTGCGGGCGAGGGGATCTCGGTCGACGTCGTCGACGTCCGGAGCCTTCGGCCGCTCGACTGCACCACGATCCTCGACGAAGCGCGCAAGACCGGGAAGTGCTTGGTGGTGTACGAGGACAACCGCATGTTCGGGGCGGGTGCGGAGATCTGTGCGCTGATCGCCGAAGAGGCGTTCGACTCGCTTGACGCTCCGGTCATGCGGCTGGCCGGCCCCGAATCCCCGGCGACCCCGTTCAACAAGGTCCAGGAAGACGCGTTCCTGCCGAACGCGGACAATATCGCTACGAAGATGCGGGAATTGGCGGCGTATTGAAGATGAGTGTGTTTGAGCTGAAGATGCCGAAGCTCGGCGAGTCCGTCACCGAGGGCACGATCGGGAAGTGGCTGAAGCAGCCCGGTGAGAAGGTCGAGAAGTACGACCTGCTCGTCGAGGTGCAGACGGACAAGGTGAACACCGAGATCCCGTCGCCGGTCGCCGGGACGTTGAAGGACGTCAAGGTGAAGGAGGGCGACACGGTGCCGATCGGGGCGCTGCTCGCGACGTTCGACACCGCCGACGCCGCGGAGGCGGCGCCCGAGCGTGCGTCGGGGGCGGCGGGCGCGCCGCCGCATCCGGACAACCCGGCGCCGACGCCCGCTGCAGCCACGCCTGAGGTGCCGTCGGCGCCTCAACGTCCGGCCGCGGCGACGCCCCCGCCGCCCCAAGCACCGCGCGCGGCGCCTGCCGCGACGCAGCCCGCGCCGGCACCACAGCCGGACGGGTCTTCCTCCGCGCGCGTCGCGACGGCACCGCCGTCGAACGGCGACGTGCGGGCCACGCCCGTCGTGCGCAAGCTCGCTTCGGAGCACGGCGTCGACCTCGATCGCGTCCAGGGCACCGGGCTGAACGGCCGGGTGACCCGGCAGGATGTCGAGCAGTTCGTTGCCCAGATGCAGTCCCAGCCGCAGCCGCAGCAGCGCCAGGCCGCCCGCCCCGCGGCGGCGCAGCCGGAGATGCCGCAGCCGATGGCCGGTGACGAGGCGATGCCGCTCACCCAGATGCGCAAAGCGATCGCGAATGCGATGGTCCTTTCGAAGACCACCATCCCGCACGCCGCGGCGATGATGGAGATCGACTGGACGCACGTCGCGAAGTTCCGCGAGTCGGTGCGCGAGTCGTTCAAGGCCCGAGAGGGCTACGAGCTCACCTACCTTCCGTTCGCGATCAAGGCCGTGACCATCGCGCTCCGCCGCAACCCGAACGTGAACGCGCGGTGGACCGACCAGGGCATCCTGAAGGTCAAGGCGATCAACCTCGGCATCGCGATCTCGCTCGGCGACGAGGGGCTCGTGGTGCCCGTCATCAAGAACGCCGACGATCTTTCGATCACGGGGATCGCCCGCGCGGTGCGTGACCTCGCGACGCGCGCGAAGACCAAGAAGCTCACCATCCCCGATTTCGAGGGCGGAACGTTCACCGTGAACAACGGCGGGACGCTCGGCACGTACCTCAGCTACCCGATCGTGAACCCCGGCCAGGCGGCGATCATGACCACCGAGGCCATCGGCAAGCGCGTCGTCGCGCTCGACGACGACAGCATCGGCATCCGCACAATGGGCAACGTCGTCATGTCATTCGACCATCGGGTGATGGATGGCGCCACCGCCGCAGCGTTCCTCCGCGACGTGAAGGCCTGGATCCAGGGCGTCGACCCGTCGAACGTCGCGCTGAGCTAGTGGCAGAGCTCGTCCCGATCGCGTTCGAGATGCCCGGCGAGGTCGAGCGGCCGCGGTCGCGCGGCCGCAGCGCCGCGAACCAGCGCGTCCCGATCGATCACGCGCGTCCGGACTGGCTGAAGGTGCGTCTGCCGATGGGGCCGCAGGTCGAGGAGCTGCGGCGGCTCATGCGCAGCAAGTCGCTTCACACCGTCTGCGAGGAAGCGCACTGCCCCAACATGGCCGAGTGCTGGGGCGCCGGCACCGCGACCTTCATGATCCTGGGCGACACGTGCACGCGGTCGTGCGGGTTCTGCGCCGTGAAGACCGGGAAGCCGACCGAGCTCGATCTGGCCGAGCCGGCGCACGTCGGCGAAGCGGTCGCGCGCATGGGCGTGAAGCACGCGGTCGTGACCAGCGTGAACCGGGACGAGCTCGAGGACGGCGGCGCGCAGATGTTCGCCGAGACGATCCGCGAGATCCGCCGCCAGTCGCCCGGCACGTCGGTCGAGGTGCTCATCCCCGACTTCCGCGGCGTCCTGGGCGCACTCGATACCGTGCTCGCCGCCCGTCCCGAGATCATGAACCACAACGTCGAGACCGTTCCGCGCCTCTACCCCCGCGTGCGGCCGCAGGCGCGCTTCGAGCGCTCGCTCGAGGTGCTCCGTCGCACGAAGGAGCGGGCGCCGGCGCTCGTGTGCAAGACCGGGATCATGGTCGGTCTCGGGGAGAGTACGGACGAGGTCGTCGACACGATGCGCGCCATCGCGAAGCAGGGGACCGACGTGCTGACGATCGGGCAGTACCTGCGGCCCTCGCCGGAGCACCTGCCGATCGAGCGCTACTGGACGCCGGCTGAGTTCGCCGAGCTGCGCGACGTCGGATCGAGGATGGGCTTCGCTCACGTCGAGTCCGGCCCGCTCGTGCGGAGCTCGTATCACGCCGAGCGGCACGTGGGAATGGCCAGTGCCGGCTGAGCTGCGGGCCACCTCGCTCGGGCGCGTCGGCTACCTGGACGGCTGGCGGCTGCAGGAGGCCGTCGCGACGCGTCTTGCGGCCGGCGGGCCCGAGCGGCTGCTGCTGCTCGAGCACGACCCCGTCTACACGATCGGCCGGCGCGGGACGCTCGAGCATCTGACCGCCTCGCCGAGCGAGCTGCGCGCCGCCGGCGCGTCCGTGTACCGCGTGGACCGGGGCGGCGACATCACCTACCACGGGCCGGGGCAGCTGGTCGGCTATCCGATCGTCGCGCTCGGAGATGCACCCGACGTCGTGGCCTACGTGCGGGCCATCGAAGATGGACTTCGCGCCGCGCTCGCGGACTTCGGGAT
>Ga0310811_10002807_pt1 | contig 21836 bp, 20 predicted proteins | sample YCmetagenome_FD_207642 | JGI IMG/M metagenome (GOLD analysis project Ga0310811, IMG submission 207642) | Soil microbial communities from experimental microcosm in Duke University, North Carolina, United States - YC | ecosystem: Engineered > Artificial ecosystem > Soil microcosm > Unclassified ...
GCCCCGATGTTTGTGACCTGGATCGGATTAGCAATATCGTTGAACGTGCCAGTCGCATTAGAGCCGCTAACAGAATCGGCAAACACGTTCGACCAAGTTGCCTGATCGAAGATCAGCGAGACGCGCGCACTTAGATCGCCTGCAATCAGCGCGCTGGATACATAGGACGAGGCTGCCGGGTAGTCGTGCGTAACCGGGCGCGTGAAGGTCAGTTGCCCGTTGATCTGTGCATTGGAAACCAGCATCAGGTCCTCGATACGATGCTCGACCGTAACGGGCTGCGAATAACCGCTGACGTTGGTGAAGGTCACCGTGCCCGCTTCCAGGTCTGCTGTATAGCCGGTGTTGATGACTACGCCGTTGTTGCCGATCACCCGCACGCGAGAGAGGCGCACTCGACCGCAGTCGATCACCTGGCTGTTGCTGACGGTAGCCGGAGCGACCGTCGCCGTGTTACCCAGCACAGCGAAACTGCCTGGCCGGAAAATGGGGACGCGGCCATCTGCAGGCAGGCGCACCGGATCCAGGCCCAGGATGTCGGCGTCCAGGGGCAGGTAACTGAATCCCACCGCGTTGTAGCGCAGCGTGTCTGCCTGCACACCCTTCGCACCGAGGTGCGTGATGCCAGACAGCCCCAGCGATTCAACATTCACCGCGTCGGCGTCTGTGTTCATGCTGGTCGGGATGCGACGACCGAATCGCAGAGCCACAACGCCCGTCTCGTAGTCCACCGTACCGAACACGCCGTATGAGCCAGGAGTCGAGCCGACCGGCGCGCTGCCGCTGGAGATGATCCCGTTGATGTCTGCTGTTGCAGTGAACGTGGTTCCATCGTAGAACGTCCCTGCGACAGAGAAGCCACCGTTTAGCAAAGGCGAAACGGCAGTACGGAAGTGCGCCGAATCGACCAGTAGTGGCGTATCGCTGCCGGAGAGAGAAGGCACGCTAGAGCCGCTGACAGATCCAGGCGTCGGGCTTGCGCCAGTGGCCCAGGTGGTCAGCCTGACCGCGCGAATACCTTCTTCCAGAACTTGCGAGCCGACGACCGTGCCGGCACCCGTGGTCGGATCCGGGTTCACCTCGTAGTTCAGCGTCGTACGATTCAGTCGATAGATGTTGGAGCCCAGGGTGAATCGCTGCAACGATATTGTTGTATTCGTGTTCGAGTAGAGGTCACCGATAGGCAGCGTGATTGCGTCGAAGCTGAACGTGTAGGAGTCGGCCGAGCCATCGCTACCTGCGTAGCTGTATTCCAACGCATTGGCCTGTGAGCCCGTGGCCCAGAACGCCCAGGTTGGACGGGGAATGGCCAATATCGAACCTGGCCCGTTAAGCATGGTCAGTGCTGTCGTACGGACCTCATACCCGATCAGTTTGATGAATGATGAAGAATCGCCCGAAGAGCCAAGTGGCACACGATTGGAATAGATGGGCTGTTCGCTCTTATAGCCGCTGATGCTCTTGTTGATTGAACAGTCACCTGTCGAGTAGTTGACCGTGCCCACCGTCAAGTTGCCAGTGATGTTAGCGACCTGCAAGTTGCCGCTACCGTCATCGAACACCCTGATCGACTGTGTCAGGGTAGTTTCCAACGTGTTGCCCAATTCAGGGCGAATCCGCATGGGGAACTGTGCTAGCACCGCGAACTCCACGGACTTGGCCTTGACCGGAGCATCGACAGTGAACGTCCAAGCGCTACCCCCATCTACGAACGCTGAGACGTTGCCAAGTTTCTCTGTGGCGTCCGTCACCGCAACGTTGATCGTGGCGTTCGGCGCAGGCAAGGCGTTCGGCCTGAACACCAGACGGCCGCTACCGTAGTCGATCGTCCCAGTGGCGTCACCAGTCAACGAGCCGTTTGAGTCCGTAGCTGTGCGAGACGATCCGTCGTTCCAGGTCAGCGTCAGTGAGCCTGGCTTCACGGTGTTGTTTAGAACCACCGTCTTGCCGAACACGCGCACAGCAGATGGACTGGACGCGGAGATCTGCGTGACTGGACGCGACACCACGGCGGGGGACCACAGCAAGATCACTTGGCTGTCTACATCTGGAAGCGCGCCCAGGGTCAGCGACACAGTGCCCGTGCTGAAGTTGATGGTGCCGGCTCCGTAACTGGAATCTGCCCCGCGCAACGCGCCAGCGCCATCGTCCTCCAGAACATACCACTGGCCCAACGCGCGGTAACTAACCTGCAAGCTCTTCCGTGCAGGAGCCGGATCCAGGGTCATCACGTAGCTGAGCCGCTGCCCCTCCTGCGTGACAGGCAAACCCAGAGACTCGGTTACCGTAGTTGGCTCCGTCGCTGGCGTGTACGTTATCTGGTGGGTGCCTGACGAAGTGCCGAATACGTTGCTGGTAAGTCGTAGTACCCCGTTCGAATAGTCCACTGTGCCGACCTGTGTGCCGGCTTGAAGGAGAATGCCGCCTGTATCGGTCAGAGTGATGCTGGAGCGCACAATGCTCAGGCTTCCTGGCAGGATAGAACCTCCGATGAACAACGCCTGAGACGTAGTGAAAATTGCATTGGTGTTCTGAACCACAGAAGTACCTGCAGCCACCAGCATGCTGGATTGCTGGTTCATGCGGGCATCAGCAATCGGCACTTCTACGCGCGTGCTTGGGACTAGTTGGGTGAAGATACCCTCGGCCTTGATCGTGAAGTCTCCGATCTCCGCATCGTCATCCAGTTTGACCACGCCGTAGTAGCGTGCAGCGTCTGCCACGATAGTGCTGTACACCTTGGTCTTGCCTACGAAACTCAGGTTAGTGTCCAGGCGGGTAGCCTCGAAACCTGTGAAGTCGGCTCGTAGCTGGTCGCTTATTCCGACAGTCACCTCCGCTCGGGTGAAGTCGCCCTGGCTGTCGGTGAAAGTCCTAACCGTCGAACTGACATCTGTGATGCGCACGAACTGGTCGAACTGATCTGACGCCCCCTCGTTCTTGCGCAGCAGTAGCGTGTCGCCTACCGTGGGTAGAGGGGCTGTCGTCCGCTGCAGCAGCGAGATCGTCAACTGACCGGTAATCTGGTTGCCGAACAGCAGACTCTGCGTCAGTGTGCCCTGGGCCAGATACGCCTCCATCCTGCTCTTGGCTTCATCACGACGATCGAACACGTCCTCGGTTGAGAACAAGGTGATGGATACGTTCGGGTCATCGGGAGGATCTGCGACGATCACGTTTGCGCCGAAGTAACCATCGACGTTCGCGGTGTGGACGGAGGCGAACACCTTGCGCAGGTTGACCCGTCCGCCGGCACGATCCAGTTCAGATATGTCGGGGAAGATCGCATTGCTTGTGCCGTCCTGGATGATGGTCGCCACCGGCGCTCCCCCACCCTCTGGCACGTCGTTCATCACTTGAGACGCAACCAGTTTGATGTCGCCCGAAAGAATCGTCATGTTTCAAACCTCTTGGAACTTTAGAGTAACAAGGTAAAAGTCCTCGTTAACCACATCGCTGTAGTGAACGATCGGTGTTGCCTCGACGGCTGAACCGTCGTGATGCCGGAAAATCACCGTGCGCGAGACGCTGCGGATCGTCAGCGTCATCTGCCGGCCGGCAACCGCAGCCCACGACTTCAGCGTCGCGAGCATGGAGTACGGCATCCAGGCGGTGCCGTCATCCAGAGGCTGCAACGTGATGGGTCGGCCGCCCAGGCGCTGCGCCGTGCTGACGACCACCGAGCCGGTAATGGTGCGCTGCGCCGTCTGCTCGACTGGATACCAGGCGTTCTCGTCCTGCCAGAAGTAGTCGTCGGGCAGGGTCAGGGTTGTCGTTAGGTATACGAGGGTGATGCTCATGGTCCTGTCCTGTTCGCGGCGTCACCCAGGCTCTGCATCATGGCGACCAGGGCCTGCGCGTCCGCTTGGGTCGCAGTGTTGATCGTCTTTTGCGTGCTGCCCAGGTTGATAGTCACGGAAAAGCTCGCTCCGTTGACCCCTGCGCCTGATGGCTGTCCCTGGGCGAAGTCTGGCTGGCGCAGAGCCCCGGGCGCAGAGCCCGTGCCCTCGCGCCGCTGCATCCCTTTCGTGATCTCCAGTGCACGGCGAGCAATGTTGAACTGCTCCTGTACGCTGCGAGCCCCGTCGAACGAGAACGCCCCGGCGTTGCGATTCAAGGCCCCCAGGTTGTTGGAAGCTGCGTCGAAGGCTGCCTGCGCAGTCGCCAAATCCCCAGCGCCCAGCGTGCCGTTCTGCAGTTTCTGTTGCAGAGCGAAGATGCCCGTCGCATCCACAGGACCGGTATTGCCCGCGCGCCCGCTAGCCCCTTGCGCAGCCGAGTTACTGGCCGACACCTGCTGGTTGGCTTGGATCTGCTCGTTGGCCTTGGCGCGGATAGCTTCGATCTCTGCTTGGATGCTGCGAATGACCTCTTGCCCAGCCTCGGCCTCGATTCGCTTCGCCTTGGCATTGGCCAAGCGAGCATCGATCTCAGCCTGCTTTTCAGGAGTCAGCTTGCCGCTGACCTCCAGCGCAGCGCGCTCCGCTTCAGCCGCCGCTTCGATTGCCTTGGCCTCAGCCAGGGTCGCCTCGCTGTTGGCCCTGGTGATGCGGATCTCGATCTCCTTCTGCTGGATCTTTGCGCGGATCGCGGCCTCCTCATTACCTTGCGACTGAGCGACGATCTCCGCGGTGCGAGCGCGCTGCAGGTCCAGTCGCAGCGTCGCTGTGGCAAGGTCTGCATCGCGCTGGATAGCCGCTACCTTGCGGTTGGCAGCCGCAGCCGTGTCGTTCAGCGCATCGCGATACAGAGCCTGGGCCTGGGCATTGCGTAAATCTGCGTCTGCCACCTGCTGCTGGGTCGCGAACCCTGTCTTCTCGATAGCTCGCAGCGCCTCCAGAGACGCCTTGGCCGAGTCAGCAGCGGCACGCAACTCGCCCAGTCGCGCGGCATTGTCCTGGTACGCCGCGGCAACGACTTGACGCTCAGCCGCTTCCTGCTTCGCAGCATTGGCCTGCTGACGAACAACTTCGACCTCTGCGTTGCCCGTCTCGATCTTGCGATTTAGGTCTTCTATCTGTTGTCGCCTGGCTTGAGTGTCCTGTCCGCTGACACGGATCACTTCTAGCAGACTGTCCCGATACGCGATCAGTCCTTGCTGCTCCTTCTCACGGGTCTGGGCCAGGATCTCGGCCGCAAACCTCGTCCTGTCGGCTGCGTCTGCGGAAGTATTAAGGGCCTCCACCTCATTGCCGATCATCTGAGCAACTTGCACAGCGATCTCGCCCTGTAGCTTGGTGGCGTCGAACAGCTTCTTCTTGTTCGCAACCGCGACCTCTGCAGCCTTAGCGTTGTCCGCGTAACGAACAGCAAGTTGAGTCCAACTCTGGGCTGCAGTATTTGCTTGAGTCGCCCCCAGCGCGGAGGCTGAACCAACCTGCTGCTGAGCCGTGGCATTGACTTGTGCGGATTGAGCAACCTGCTGCTGAGCCGTGGCGTTTGCGCCCAGGGCCGCCGTGGCGCTTTGAACTGCTACCGTGGCATCGCCTGTCGCTTTGGCATTCGCCTGCTGTGCCTGCGTCGTGCCGTCCAAAGCCGCGGTCGTATCGCTGCTGATCTTGTCAATCAGTTTCTTGTACGCCTCGCCAGCAGCAGCCTGACGCTGTATGAACGCTTGACCTAGCTCACCTGCTTTCTCGAAATCCCCGCTGACGACCGACAGCAACTGACGCGATCCAGTGACCAGGGTGTCGAACAGGAAATTGAAGCCTTGCCCAAGAGTTGCCACCACAACGCCCAGTGCGCTTAGCGCGGCCTGCAGGCCGGCCACGGCACCGGTGTCACCCAGTTGCTGGGAAAACTCCGTGAACAGGTTTTTCAGCCGATTGATCGACGCAGCCAAGCCTTCGACGCGTTTTTGTCCATTACCGAACGTCGTTTCCAGACCCCGCGCAAATGCAGGCAAGAACTCCTCGGCCAGAAGCCCCCCGCTCTCGACCAGTTTGATCAGTTGGTTCTCGGTGATACCAAGGCTACGTGCGGTAAGGGCCAGCGCGCCGGGCAGTGACTCACCCAACTGTCCCTGTAGCTCTTCCAGGCTGACCTTGCCCTTGTTCGCGATCTGCGCGACTGCGTTCAACTGCAACCCGACTTTCTCACTGCTTAGCCCGAGTTGGCCTGCAGCCGTGGTCAAGGCAGAGAAGATGCGCTGCGTCGTGGCCAGTGGCGTGCCAGTTGCGTTCAACGAGGCGTTGAAGGTGACAAAAGACTGGGAAAGTTCGCCTACAGAAAGACCGGTCTTGTCAGCAGTCTGCTGAAGGAACTCGATCTGCTGATTCGCCGCTTGTGTGCTACCAAGGATCAGAGTCAGAGACCGGCGCAGCGTTTCAACCTGAACATTGGCGTCGACGAACTTCTTCGCCAGTTCCAGGCCTGTGTAGGCTGCAGCAAGCTGGCCGATCTGCGTGCTCAGGAAACCTGTCGCCCGGCCCATTGTGTTAATGCCGCCAGGGATCTGCTGTAGTTCTCGTTGCAGCGCCTGAATACGCTGCTGTCCTGAAGCGAACGCCCGATCGAACTCCTCACCGCTGACCGAAGAAGTCCTAGCCAGTTGAGCTAGCGCGCTATTGATCTGGGCGATCTCGGCGTTGATCGACCTGGTCGAACGCAGACCCACTACGCCGAATGCTTGCTCCAGGGCCTGCTGGCTGCGCACGGCCCCATCCCGCACAGCCTGAAGGCGCGTTTGCAGTTCTTGCTGGGCCAATTGCTGCTTAAGCGCAGCGGCAGCGGCTGCATCTGCAGCCGCCTTCTCAGCGGCAGCGGCTTGTCTAGCTCCGGCGTCGCGTGCCTGCGCGGCTCGCTGAGCCGCAGCGACCGCCCGCTCATTAGCAGCCGCTACAGCCTGCGTAACCGCGTCAAGTTGATCCAGTCGTTTGGTCTGCTCGGCCAGTTCGGCCGAGGTAGCGTTCAGAGACGAGCGAACGCGCTGCTGAGCGCCGTCCAGATCGCCCGTCGCAACGCCTGTCTGGACCACGGCCTGCTTGGCTGCGTCCAGCTTATCGTTCTGGCCGGTTAGCTCAGCGCCTAGGCGAGCGGCAGCAGCAGACGCCTCGTTGTATGCCTTGGCTGCGGCCTGCAACGCCGGGCGCGCCTCCTTCACTGCGGCATTGGCTCGGTCCAGCGCGCCCTGCTGTTCGATCTGGGTGCTGCGAAGTCGTGTGAGTTCGGCCTGCAACGTCCGCAGCCCTTGCTTGTAGTCGTCCGTGCCCTTGGTCGCTGTGTCCGCAGTCAGCTTGTAATCGCGGATCTGATCCGTGACCTGGTTGATCTGCTTTCGGGTCTCATCCAGCGCGCTGCGCGCTGCGATCTGAGAGTCTCTGAACGCCTGGCTTGCGGCTTGCTGGTCCAGCAACGACTTGCCGAAGTTGTCCACCTTGCCGCGTGCATCGTTCAGCGCGGCTGCAGTGGATTCGACCTCGGTCGCGATCTTGGATAGTGTTTCGACAGCCTTGGTCTGATCGGCCAGTTGATCAAGTTCGGAGGCGATCCGGTTGAAGTCTGGGGCGGCTGCGCCTGCTTCTTTAGCCAAGTCGCTGACCTGCTGTGCCAGTTTGCGCAGGTTCTCAGCACCATCGGTCTCTACCGACAAGCGCAGGTTTACGTCTCGTGTATTCGATGTTGCCATTCGTGCTTCTCAGAATGAAAACGGGGCGCCGGGTTGGATCCCCGACGCCCCGCGCCTGCAACTAGATCGTCAGGGGTCTTCAGTTATCAGGCGTCGCGCAGATGAACCGTGAACGGCTCGACGAAGCCGGTCGGTGTCTTCATCCGACCAGGCATCGACACCGTGTTGAAGTCGTCAGCCAGGAAGTCGAAGGCCGCATCCGCGGCGATGATGGCCTCATGTACGGTGACGATGCAAGGCGTATCGTCAACGAAGTTCTTGCCGTCCAGCTTGAACTTCGCGCGCACCTGGGCTTGCGTGGCGCCCTTGATCTCGGTGCCGCTGATTGCCGCGTACGTGGACGACACCTTGAGCGGCTGGTCGTCGAAAATGGCCCCGGTCGAGAGCGCCTTGATCCAGCCTAGTTGAGCGTTGATGATGTAGTCCTCGCCTGCAACGTAGGTCGAACCTGCAGCCCCTGTGATAGCACCGCTGGCGAAGGTCTGCGAAGCGCTGACCGTGTAGGTTCCCGTGCCGCCTGTACCGGTGCCCTTGGCGACGATCCGTGTGCCAGCGGTCATGCCGCTGCCGCTGAGGGTCTGACCCACCGACAACGTACCGGAACTTACGGCGGTGACGGTCAGCGTGGTGCCCGAGATCGAGCCGGTCACCGACGCCGACACAGCGCCACCCGCAACCGTCTGGGTACCGGTCAGTGCAGCCTTGCTCAGCGCCACCCATGCATCCGACTCGGCGGTCACCGCTTCGTCCGTGAGAGTGCCTGCCGTCTGCGCCAGCGCCGCTGTCGTCCCCAGCAACGCGATGGCCAGGGATGATTTGTTCACTTCCGACAGGTCCACCGTCAGGTCAGACGGTTGCGGAATGGCGACCGATTCGATCACCTGACCATAGGTCGTGCGGCCCTTTGAGACCTGCTCCTTGAGTTCGATGTTCGGCTTGATTTCGAACTTGGTGCACTCGAAAGGACCCTCGAATGCTTGAAACACCCCGCCAACTTGCCGAGCGATGTACAGATCCCCGGCGCCTAGAAAGCCACGTGCAGCCATCTTTCGTTTCTCCTGAAAATGCCGCAGAGTTTACGAGAGGATTCCCTTTGCCCAACTGCGGGCGGATTGCGCTAAGGGTCCAGTAAGTTTTCGAAGAACTTGCAATCTATCTCGATGGCCGCCGACACAACTGCCGAGCCATCCTCTCGAACGGCAATGCGCCGTCCAACATAGACAACGTCATTCGGTCGGGTGATCTGGCCAAAGGTACGATCACCGCTGAAGATCGCGCGCTTCAGATCTGCCAGAATCTCGTACGCCTTTTCGTTCGGCGCATCAGGGTCGCAAACGTCATGACCGACCAGCAAGTAGCGCTGCACCGTTTTCGACTTCGCGCTTTGGGTGGAACCCTGGTACTCCTCGACGCGCGTGTCTTCTTCGATGAGTACCGCAGCCGGGATCTCGGTCTCAGGATCGAGTTTCAACTTGCCGGCGAACACTCGCGTACCGATGTCCGTGGCATAGCCGTCGTCGATCTTGATCAATGCCAGCCGCTCTGCAATGCGCTCAGCCAGGGTGCTCTCGACACTCATCCGTTCACGACCTTCCTGATCTGCGCGTCGATCTCTTCAACGACGCTTTGTTCCAGGTCCTTTGCGACCAGTGGGATCACTTTCGGCAGCGCGTGGCGGAACATCTGCCACACTGCCAACGAGTGCAGGGAAACGAGCTTACCCTTGCCTTTGTGCGCACCCTTCACTCGCTTGAACGCCAGCATGCCTTGGCCGCCAGCCACGTTGCCTCTGCGCGCCGGAGCCAGGAACGCGAAGGAAATCTCCTTGCGCTGACCCCGGATCACCTCGACGGATATGCCTGCTTGCTTGCGCCCCAGCGCGATTCCCAGTTGCTTCGCACCGACCCGCTTCTTGAACGGCAGCGTCGCGCCAGGCTTGCGCGGGTTCTCCAGTTTCGAGCGCACGTTCAGGCGCGCGCCCGACTTCGTGTTGACGCCTGAATTGGTCCAGTTGGTGATGGCCTGCAACTGCTGAAGACCGAACTGCCGCAAATTCGTCGGACGCTCATTGGCCCTACGTCCGCCTGGGCGAAACGCAATGATTTGGGCCTCGCTCTTGGATGCCCCTGACGACAACTCAACGTCCATCTTCGACTTCACGTAATCGTCGGTAACGTTCACGCCGACCAGCATGATCTGCCTGGCCTTGTCGAACCCGCGCTGCGCGGCGCCATTCACGGCTCTGCGCGACGCATCGGCAAGGGTGGCCTGGTCCAAACGCAAGAGTGCCTTAGCGGTAGCCTGTACCTGGGTCACGTCGATCTTGATTGCGGTCGCCAAGATCAGACCTTCAGCAGCACGAAGCGCCTGGCGTAGCCGTCGTCATCCAGCAAAACGTCCAGTTTGTAACTGACCGTGCCATCCGAGAACGTGTCGCCCACCTGGGCGTTCTCCGAGGCATCGAACGTCCCGACGTACTGCGCGATGGCCAGCTCGCCGTCCAGGCCGGCGTATTGCACATCGCGCTCGATATCCACTGAGTGTTGCGTTGGCTCCCCGCGCAGCGTACCCACGTTACCCATGTGACGAAGGATCGCCCGGGTGGCACGTTGAAACGCAGCATTCGAGAAGCCCACGCAAAACCCCTTTGAAAAGATGCGCCGCAGAGCGCGAAGCAACTGCGGCGCTAAGCCAGACCCTAAGTCCCCGTTTAGACCTTGGTCAACTTGACGACCGCATCCGGTCGCGAGTTGAAGTTGATGGGATTCGACTGGGACTCGATCTCGACGCCCCGATCGAACTTCATGCGTTCCTGCTTGGCGTAGTAGGGGATGCCCACAGTGTTGACGGTCTCCATGTAATCGGCCGGAGAGAAGCGCGTCTGGAACATGTCGCGCACGCCCATGGGGATCAGGTAGGCGTCATCGTCACCGATGAAACTCTGCCCGCTGACCGAGCCGCGGTACTCGCGCCAGGCCACCCCTGCGAAGGGGAATCCTGAAGACGCCACGCTGTCGGCCCCACGCTGGAGATCGCGCAGGAATGCGCCATCCAGCCAGCGGTTGTAGGCTGCCTCCACGGCAGGATGGCTCACCAGGGCGTCGAAGAAGCCCTTGCCGCACAGCGCCACGTAGCCGGTGGTCATGATGCCCCCCAGCTTGTCCTCGACCTTGCGGATGGCCTCGGTCACCTTGATCTTGACCTTGGTGGAGTCCGTGGTCAGCGCCATGGCCTGCGTCTGCTGCGTCAGGCCGAACGTCGTGAACATGTCCATCAGAACCGTGGCGCCGTCCGCATCCAGCACTTGGCCCTTGATCGCACCGATGCGCTGCCATTCGATCGTGGCATCGATGTTGTTGCGCATCTTCTGCAACTGTTCGTTGACCAGGCTCTGCACGGTCTTCAGGTCGCCCTCGGTGCCGAACGAGCGCACACCCATGACCTCGGCAGCGCTGACGCTCTCGCGTTGGGGCAGATGCACGGTCGCGATCGGGATCAGTTTGCTCTTGTCCTTCGTCTCCGGGCGGCCCGGGGCGCCCATGGGGACTGCCGGAATCAGCGACAGCGTGGTGCCCTTCTGCTCGATCTGCATCAGATTGGTCGTCACGCCGGCCTCGTTGAAGAGGCCCATGGCGCCGATCAGCCGAGGCTGATAGGGGACGGTCTGCATCGCCAGGGTCAGGGACCGCAGCGAGAACGCGTCGTCGTTGAAAATGTCCAAAGTCGGCATGTCAGATTGCTCCTTTTCCTGTTTGCCGCGATCAGCGAACGATGATGTTGACCGCAGCCAGGCCAGCCGTCGCCGAAGCGTCGTAGCCAGTGAGCGCGGAGCCCTTGACCTCTGCCAGGCGAGCGATCACCACCGCCTGCTGCTCGGTCGTCGAATCCGGCACGTTGTCGTACAGGATGGCCAGGGCGTTCTGCGTGCCATCGGCGTTGCCAGACGCATATGCCGCATAGTTGCCGCTGTTGCTGCCCACCACGATGTCGAAGCCGTCACCGGCGACGAAGTCGGTCGCATCGGTCACCGTGAACGCCAGGCCACCGCCAGAGAACGCAACGGCCACCGTCCCGCGACCGACCAGTACGCCGTCTGGGTCCTCGACCGTGAAGGTGCCTGCATTGGTTGCAGGCTCCACAATCACGACCTTGTAGGTGCCCGGCTTCGCGCCCGCGCTCAAGGCGACGGAGGCGATCGTGCCGGAACTGCCGGTGTTGCCCGAGAACGCGGTGATCACCGCGCCAGCAGCCGTAATCGTGGTGCTAGACGCGGTTTGCGACGCGCTCACGGTGTAGGTGCCGGTGCCACCGGTCCCCGTGCCCAGGGCGGTGATCTTGGTGCCGGCCGTGACGCCGGAACCACTCAGAGTCTGACCCACGGTCAGCGTGCCAGAGCCGACCGCGGTGACGGTCAGCGTGGTGCCGGAGATGGATCCGGTCACCGACGCGGCGCTGCCAGCCACGGTCTTCTTGCCCATCACTGTGCCGGCCACGAGGGCTGCAGCCGAGCGATCCACGGTCACCTTTTCCCGGCTCAGCATGTCCAAGCTGGACAGCATGAACTCGGCGGTGTGAACGCCTTCAACGAGAGTTGCCATTCCTCATTTCTCCTTCAGCAGTTGGTTGCCTTGCGGCGAGCAGCATAGATTTCCTCAGTAGAAAACGCCCCTTGCTGCGTCGTCGGGGCAGATCCTTGCGCATTCCTCACGGTACTGGTGTGCGTGGCCTCGTCCTTTTCAGCGCGTGCGGCGATCAGGGCTTCGCGCACCTTGGCCAGGGGCGCAGCCTCACGGATGAATCCTGCGGCCCGGTCGCTCGCCTTGGCGACGGCGCACAGCGAACGAATCTCGCCTGCCTCGGCCATTGCCCGCTGCGCGTCCTCGACGGAGGCGCAGTTCAGTGCCCACACGTCGGCGAACTCGGCCATGCCCGCCTTAGCGGCGAACTCGGAGATGACCTGGGCCATGGGAGTGCTGATCGCGGGCGGTGCGACCTGCTCCTGCGCAGTCTGGGCGTTCTTGAACAGCGCCTTCACGTTCTCCGGCAGACGGTCGAGTTCGAAACTGGCCGTCGCCTTCACGTTCTCGGTCACGTTGTCGGCGAAGCCGTTCTCCTTGGCCTCGCTGGCGGTCATGTAGGTCTCGGCAGCCAGCAGTGCCCGCACGTCTTCCTCTGACTTGCCGGTGCGCGCGGTGTAGATACCCACGATGGACGCATCGATCTTGTCCAGGATGTCGGCCGTCTCGCGCATCTCCTCAGCATTGCCCCAGGCGAGGCCGGAGGCGTAGTGCACCATCATCATCGAGTTCTCGGGCATCTCGATGGTGTTGGCGGCCATGATCACGAAACTGGCTGCCGAGGCGGCGATGCCCATGACGCGGCCGGTGATGTGGACGCCCTTGTTGCGCATGCCTTTCAGCGCGTTATAGATGGCCAGGCCATCGAACACGGAGCCGCCGGGCGAATTGACTGACAGGACGATACTCTTCACATCGCCTAGGTTCTTCAAGTCGCTGATGAATGCCTGGGCCGTCACGCCCCAGAAGCCGATCTCGTCGTAAATGGCGATCTCGGCTTCTTCCGGCTTGTCAGCCTTTGCATTTATGGCATACCAATTCTTCATGAGCATTCCTCGATTTAGCGCGATTCTACGATCAGAATCGCGGAAATTAACTGCGGACTATTTGCGCGGTGTTTGCGACCGACTCTCCTCCAGTCGTTGGATTTGATAACTATGTCGCAAAGCCTGCTCGGTCAGCATCTTGACGGCGGCATCTCGCTCAATGCCGAAGCGCTCCAGCGCGGCGACGCGCAATTCGAACGTCGCCGACTGCGTCGCCGACAGGTTGAGTGCAGTCTCGATCTTGCTCAGTCGATCCAATACAGCGTTCAGCGACCAGGCGATCAGTGGCACCGCTATTGCCGTAACGACATACTGGAAGACCTTCAGAATGGCCGAATCTGCTAGTTGATCAAGTCGATGATCGCTCATACGCCTCCGATATCGATGCCCGCTCTGGGACTGCTTGCCGTGGGTTGATTGGGATTGTTCGCGAGAGCTTTCCATGACTGACCTCTAGTTGTTTATGCCGCCGTCGTTAAAGTAACGCCAACAACAATGCTTCGTCTTCTTCATGCTCCCTGCGTCGTGACCTTGAACTGGCTGCTATAACGAATTGTTCGATGATGTCCTGCTCCGACTGTGCTGCCGCACTGAGCGAGTCGGATGCCTCCATGCACGTAGCTTCAGCAGCAATGTGCGCTGTCGCAATTGCGACCTGGGTGTCAGCGGCTTCGTCGATAGCTGCGTCTGCAATGACCTGGACGACGCCTTCAGACGCTACGTCATCGGCGACCTCTGTGTAGTCCGCTACTGCCGAGACTGCAGCGTCTAGCTCTCCTGCAGCTACGTCCGAGCCTTCAACAAAATTTGCGACCGCAGCGACTGCGACCGCAAGTGCTGACCCCAGAGCATCAGCGCCTTCAACCTGAGTGCAGGCTGCTTGCACGCTGACTGCGACTGCTGCGGTAAGGGTATCTGTCCCCTCAACACTAGAGAGGTTGCTGACAACGCCTACTGCAACAGCAGATGCCAGTACATCTGCGCCCTCGACGACCTCCGCAGACGCCTGGCCTACATGCCACTCGCCGTTTAGCGGTGCCGAGTTGAGCGTACCGCCGTTGAACTTCACGGACCTTCTGCTTCCGCTTTTGAATCAGCAGGACGTTCGCTGAGTTGAGCGATCTGGGCCTGTAGTTCGGCCAGTTCGCCACGCAGGACAACGACCTCGTTCAGCGCAGCATCGCGTTGCCGCTGCAAGGTGGCCAGCATTGCATTCACTTGAATTTCGGTCATGTTGCATTACCTTTAGCGGCAGCATTGCTCAGGGCGTTTTGTGTGACCTCATCTGGATCCCGAGTCTTGATGATGTCAATCTGCACGTTGATTGCATCGATCTCTGCGTTGATTTCTTGAATGCGCGACGACGCGTTCTGCAGAATTGCTTTCTCGTCTTGCAGTCGCCGCTTCAACATTCTCAATTGCTGAAGCTGGTCTTTCGCGACTCGTTGATCTGGTGTAGTTGCCATAGTCTATGCAGGCTCAAAAATTACGTAAGCGACATCGCGCGTATCTGCGCCACTTGTCGATGTGATAGTAAAACTGCTGCCGGGAATGCGCGAAGAAGATAACTCACCCGGTGTACCAGATATGTTTTGCGCAGTTAGTAGTATCCTAGAATTTGAAGTTATGACGCTGTTATTCACCGTGACTGTACCACCAACAAGGGTCGCTAAACCCTGCTTACAATTACTACCTTCCACTATTGATATGCCTTTCCCGGCGCTCAATAGCCTAAGCTGACCGCCAGCGTCAAGCCTCAGATTCTCCGAATTATTTGTTCCAAACGACAAGTAATCATTAGTCGTCGTCAAAATTGCGCAGGCGTTAGCCTGCGGTCCGCTTGTAGAACTCCCGCCCACGCCAATCGACAGCGTCTTACCGTTATTGTTTTGAAATTGGAGTACGTTATAGCCGCTTGCACCGTTTCCATTGATCATAATCCCGGTGCCACCTGCCACGGTCAGCCTTGCCGCGGTAGTAGTAGTAGTGCCGATGGCTACATTTCCAGAGATACCATCTATGCGCTGCCGCTCAACCCCGCCAGTACCAAAGATGACTGGCTGCGCAGCCGAAGTTCCATAGCCGACAGCCGCGTTGCTGTTAGAGAAACACAGCCCGATGGCGCCGGTTGCGAAGCCAAAAACAGTTGCAGAGGACTGTCCAAGAAACATGTCGGTAGTGCTCGTCACTGCATGTATGTAATTCTCTCCCGTTCGCGATGCATTACCTACGGTAAGCCCGACTCTACTTGGGGTCCCAGCAATACCGACGTGCCCGGAACTGTCGATCGTCACACTCACTGTGCCACCGGCCCCCAGGCCCAGTCGATTTGTCGTGTGGTCGTAGCCGACAATGCCGCCAGATAGGTCACCTGTAGCGCTACCCAAATAAATGTCGCTACTACCCACGCCACCAGATGATCCTGTAGACCTGACCAGCAGTGAGTTGAATTGCGCGCCGGCCACTACTAGCATCGAACCTGTGCTGCTGGAATTGCTCGCGCCTATGCCGACAGCCTGATTGAACTGGTGAGCGCCTGTCCACGTCGGGGCAATGCTCTGATCGATATTGGCCAGCGACCACTTCGCCCCGGCTGTCAGTCGAAGTTCAGCCTTGCTGCCGGCGGCCCAGGACGCAGATGACGTACCCTCCTGAGCACGCACCACTGTCAAGCTGTCGCTACTGCGCGCCGTCACCTTCACGATTTCCCAGGACGACTCCACGCCAGGCTGCGTCAAGGTGAGCATGAAGAAGTCGCCACCGCTTGGACTTGGGAATAGCGAGCCCGTCCCCGTGGCCAGGGGTATCGTCGTGGTTGACGTGTTCACCGACGACGCGAGGGTGCTCTGCGCGTTGTTGGCAAAAAGCTGCGCCATGCTCAGTTGGCCGAGGTGATCGAGAAGGTGTTGACCGTTACGGCCTGGGCGTTGGCAATCGAGTTGTTGTCCAGCGTCATGTCGCCGCCGCCCCCGACTGCGCTCACGCTACCTTGCATGTGACAGGTCGTACCGACCGAGTCGTAGATGCGGAAGAACGTCGCGGCAGTACCTGATCCCGCACCGCTTTGGCCTGTCAGCGACCAGGTGCCAGTCTTGGCTTTGACGCCCGAAGACGCGGCCGACATCCAGTCGCTTGGCAGCGAGCCCTGGGCCAACAGGGTGTTGCTTCCCAGTGCTGCGTCTGCATTGGCCGGTAGCGTGCCGCTATACAGGCGCAGTTGGGGCGCGGTTGAAATCGTCGTCTCGATTGCATCGAGACGGGCATTCTTCACAGTGACTGAATAACTGACGCTCACTTGTCGTCCTCGATAGTTGTTTCGACCTGCGTTGCGTTTGTGATGTTGCCCTGCCGATCACGAAGGATCGTCGTCTCGGTCTTGCGGTCCGGCAGGCTGACCGTCACCTCGGCCGGCGGCACGTTGTTCGTGACGTTCACGCTGGGCGCCTCGACGACCACCTGAGCAGCAGGAACGTTGATCTCGTTGCGTACCTCGGGGGTCGGTACCGTGATCTCATTGTGTACCTGCGCAGCAGGAACGTTGATTTCGTTGCGTACCTCTGGTGTCGGCACCGTGATCTCGTTGCGTATCTCAGTCGCAGGCAACGAGTTGTGGACCACGACCTGCGGCATTTTCTGGCTTGCCTGGCCGTGCACGAACATCGTCATCTGGTTCTCGACCCTGGACAAGCCGGAAGACAGTTGCTCGCGCATCTCGGCCAGTGCGCGTGGATATTCGCCTGGCGCGATGCCATCGCCATCAGACCTTGTTTCCGTCTTGGGCGGCTGTTCGCCGAACGTGATGCCCAATTCTTCCTCGCGCGCCTTGTCCGCCGCGATCTCTGCGTCCACCACTTCGGGGTCGTCTCCGCGTTCACTGATGACGCTGGAGCGGCTGCGGAAACCCGCTTCGACCTCCGTCTGCTTGGCCTGCACGTCCTGCACCGGGTGGATGTAGGCCCAGCCTTGCGGCGCCCACTCGACGGCCTTCAGCGCCGCCAGGTCGGCCAGGTCAGCTTGGCCTGAGACGACAGCCTGCTCGCTCCATGCGTCGCGGATGCGACGACACCACATCGGGATGATGACCTGCCACTGGCGCTGTTCCGCGAAACGCCGGAACTCGTTCATCAGCACGCGCAGTGTCCGGTCGCTGACCTCCTTGATGTCGCCCGAAAGAATCTCGTACGGCAGCCCTTGACCAGCCGCCGTGCCCAGGTGCTGCGTGCGCATGTAATCGCTGTACGTCGTACCTGCCTCGGGCGGATTGGCGAACGCGATGTCGTCCCCTGGCTCCAGGATCTGCGTCATGCCCGGCTCAAGTCCGGTCATCGGCGTGCCGCTGAAATCCGTCTGGATGGGTAGTCCAGTCACCGGATCCACATCGTCCGCCATCCCGGTGCCAGCGGGGCGCTTGATGAACGCAGTGAACAGGTTGGCCAGTTTCTGGCGCTCCAGCACTGCGTCATCGAAATCGGAGATGTTGCGCAGCCTGGCCAGGATCGGCGCGAAGTCGGGCACGCCACGAAGCTGGCCAGCGCGCTTCGGCTCGAACAGGTGGAGCACCTCGTCTGCCAGCACCCGCACGAGTTGGTCGGTCCCAGCAGTACCGTTCTGCAGGTCGCTTGGGTGCTCGCGATAGAACCAATAGGCCACGCGTCGGTCGATGCGGTCCAACTCGATGCCGCTGCGCATGCGATGGCCTTGCGGCATGCCCGGCCAACTGTCGGCGTCCTGCATGGGCAGCATCTGGGCTTCGAGCACCTGGACCTGCAGCGGGACTTCCATGCCGAAATCAGGGCGCCGGTAGCGCAGACGGCCGAATGCTTCGCCGTCGATGAACATCAGGCGAGTCGCCAGGCTCTGCTGCCCATATAGGTCGAGCACGCCTCCGGCGTCGCATTGGCCGCACCACGCCTCCCACAGCGCACCGTAGCGCTCCTTCTTGCTTTTGTCCGTGATCAGCTTCAGCCGGGCGCGGATACCGGTGCCGATGAGGTTCGTGGTCCAGTGCTGGACGCCGGATGCACCTGCCCAGTCGTTGCGAGCAACGTCGTGTGAGCGGTCTCGGATCTTCTGCAGGCCGGCTAGTGCGGTGTTCGGGCCCGACGTGATCGGGTTCCAACCCTTCATCCGCCGCCCCATGCCGGCAGCGTCGTAGCGGTTGGTCGCGTGCAGCGGCGCGCTCTGCTGGGGCTTGGTAGCCTTTGTCGAGCGCCCGCGGGCCGGGGTCGGTTGCGCGTCGTCAGCCGCAGGTTTTGCGGGACGGCGGCTCACCGGTCATACCCCCGGCCCGCGTAGTAAAGCTTGGCCTGTTTCGGCCGAGCCACTGCGTTCTGCGTGTTCAACTCGCGCTGCAGCGTGTCGCGCGCCAGGATCAGGTCTGCGATCGACCGATAGGTGACCGTGCGCCCGCCCATTGTGACCTGCCGCTCGCCGGATGCGATGGCGCTGGTCAACGCATTGATGTCCGCTTCGGTGACTGCCATGGGTTCGCCTGGAGTTCTGGTTCAGTAGAGCCCAATTATCCGGCCTAAATGCGCAATCGGAACTGCGGACAATTTGCGCTTTGCTAAATCCTCTCCAATTGCGGCATATCATTTAGCACATGGACACCAAACCACCCCGCAAGAAGCCGGGCCGCAAGCCCGATAACCCAGGCGAGCCCTACCTGCGGCTGATCTTCACCGTGGACGAGATGACGCTAAGGAAGCTTAAGGTGCTAGGGGACGGCAACCGGTCAAAGGGGCTGCGCAAGGCTGCGCAGGTCGCCTTTGACCGCCACCAGGTCACGCCAGATAGCGAGAACGGATAACGCGTTCTCGCGCTGCGCGGCGTGCCGGCCGCGCTTCAGCCTGGGCCGTAGGTGAAGCTGCCGCGACTGGGACCTCGGCAATCTGCTCGTTGTCTTGCATCTCTCGCCGATCGTCCCGACTGATGCGGTCGCAGTTCTCGTGGACCATGCGCGCCCACTCAGGGACGATTTCATCCCACTTGATTCGGTCGGCTCCCAGTCGCAAGCATCCTCCCTCGCAGTAAACCAACAAGTCGAACGCCTCGTTACGCTTCCGGATCTGCTTCCAGGTGCCGTTTGGCATGCGCACTTCACTGTTCAACTCGTCGATGAACGCCTGCGACACCCAGCCCGGAATGTGGAAGTACCCAGGGCCAGGGGTGGGTCGGCGGATGCCGGCGGTGATCGTGTCCTTAAGGGTGTTCGTGTTGATCAGGTAGAGCGGAATATCACCTTTCTCGTTCGGATTGCGCCCGCCGACCCAGGTCTCCTTGATGAACGGGAACGTCGCCTTCTGATCTCTACCCACCCCCTTCACCAGCATGATGCGCGACGAGAATCCCATGGTGCGAACGCGTCGAAACCAGGCGTATGCCATGGCTGTGACGCCCTCTTCGCCTCCTGAGTCAACGACAGTGAGTTTGACCCGCATCTCGACGCCGTCAACGTTCGTCCTGTACGTGGATCTGGTGACACGTTCAGTGATCAGATCCCAATCCTCTGCGTACTTTGCGGGATCTATCGGCGCCTTCTCTGCGCCCATACCTTCTCTATTCGACTCCGTGATGGCGTAGCGATCGATCAGCCACTTCTCGCGGTGTGGGCCGACAGCGTGAACCTGCACCACGAAGCGGGAGTTCATACCGCCCTGCACGTCCACCGTTGCGACCAGGAATCGGGCTTGATCCGGCATCACGTAGCGCTGCATGCTTGCCTCTTTTCGGCTGGCCGGGTCGGTCGCATTTCGCTTCGCGTCCAGAAGCAGGCGGCTCATGTAGGGCATGCCCTGGTCCGTGTTGGTCGTGGTCTTCAACGTCTCTTCGGACCCAGTAAGCGCATAGGCGCGCAGACCCTGCAGATGGCGCAGCAGGATGGATCGCCACGACTGGTACGTCGCCGGGATTCCGCCCATCCAGTAGCCGGCGATCGTGCTCTCGTGCGCCTTCCCGCGCACCTCCCCAGACGTGGTCAGGCTCAGGCCATCCTGCAACCACCGACCGCGACGATTCAGTTCGTATTTCGACCGAGGTCCAATCTTCCCTTGGCAATGCGGGCAAATGACCCGGTTGTATTCGGTTGCAAGCTCTTCCAGGTCGGCCTGTCGAACGGTATCCAGCAACACCTCATCAGATGGCAAGCCGAACAACTCGATGCCTGGCTTGGGCTCGAACCAGTGCTGGCACATGGGGCACTGCCAGTAGAAACGACGACGGTCGCTGAGGTTGTAGATGCCCAGGATACCTGTCGCCGGAGGTGCCTCGTGGGCGGATGCAGGCACCCAGTTCGGATCCACAAGCTCGATACCTGGGCTCGACTCGACCAGGCACATGCCGCGCGTGCCGAAGGTCTGGGTGCGCTTACGCGCAAGATCGAACAACGGTCCTTCACCATCGACGTTCTCCGCGTTGCTCATGCGGTCCAGGTCCGTGATTGCCACGTAACGGTAGGTGCTGCTGGCCACGTTGCTCTTGGTCGGCCAGCCGATGCGCAACCACATGCCGTTTCGAAACATCTTGTCGTGGGTGTTGTCGTCCTGTCTACCACCCATGCGAGACTGCAGGGTTGGTGAGTGCTCGATGGCGCGGTCGATGTCCGTGCGAGAGAACTCGCGAGCCTTGTCCTGAGTCATCTGCAGCATCAGCATATCGCCTGGGTCGTTGACGACCACATGCGCCATCCACCCCAACAGCAGAGCCGCGGTCTTGCCAGTGCGCGCCGGGCCAACGAACACGACGGACTCGTGTCTCCGGCTGGCGAGCATGTTCATGGGTTCCGTCATGTATGGCGTCTCATCCGATGACCAGGGGCCAGGAACATCCCCCGGCTTCTTGAAGTAGAGGTTCTCCTGAGCACCCTCGCAGACCGTCACTCGCCGCGGAGGGATGAACGCTGAATAGGATTGGCAGATGTCGGCCAGGGCGCGACGGTCGTGATCAACTGAATAGGTCATCGTTCTGGCTTTCCTGTCCGGTAGATCCCAGCCGCTGCAGGTCTTCTGCAAGCTGCGCCTTGGCCTCGTTGATGTACTTAGCAACCTTCTCGGCGATCTCGGGCGCGACGCCCAGTTGGCGCTCCAGGTTGTCAGCGATGGCGTCTAGGGATTGCGAGCACATGGCGAACGCCTTGGCGGCCCCGCTCTGCACGGCCTCGCGGTAAACGACCACTCCTTCCTCCAAATTGGCCTTCACCTCAGCCTGCCTGGCCAGGGAAACCTCCTTGTCGGCGCGAGCACGCTCAAAGCGCTGGTATGGCGTCTCCTCTTCGCCGGGCTGGGCTTTAGCCTTGTCCTCAGCCTTCTTGCGGCCGGCGCGTGGCCTAGCGCCGCCGTAGCCGGTGGGCATACTGGGGTTGTCAAAGAAGTCGGTGTTCATCATGGTCATTTAGTATGCCGCGAAAATAACGACTAGTCGTTAGCTGGCGTGACGGGGATTCGCATCACGGCCTTTGCGTGACGCTATTAACGACGCGAATACCGTAAACGGGGCGATTGAATGGCTAATGTGGCGTCACGATTATCTAAACGCCACGATTCAATTTCAGGATGCGAAAAACTTGCGTAGATCGGGCCTCTTTGTCCC
>Ga0310811_10002808_pt1 | contig 21833 bp, 23 predicted proteins | sample YCmetagenome_FD_207642 | JGI IMG/M metagenome (GOLD analysis project Ga0310811, IMG submission 207642) | Soil microbial communities from experimental microcosm in Duke University, North Carolina, United States - YC | ecosystem: Engineered > Artificial ecosystem > Soil microcosm > Unclassified ...
CAAGAAAGTGACAGCGTCAGTGAAAAACGGTGGTCATGCTTCTGCTGGAAAGAAGCGATCGATAATGTTCGACCGGTATTCAGTCAACATCACAGTCTATGGTGACCTATGACTCAACAATCGGGGAGAGGTTTGGATGGTCGGCAAGGTACGGTTACTTGTGCCAATCTCGGCGCTGGTGACGAATGGGTGGTGGGTTGTGAAGCAGTGAATCTAAGATCACCGTTGAAGGTGGCTCTTAGTATGTAGGTCCGGTCCTCAAACCTCATGCACTCGCGTAGAAGACTCCTAAGGGTTCCTACGTACTTACAGCTGGTAGGAAGCTAGTAGGTGTATGACATTCGATTAGCCCAAACGTAGTAAGCACCACAGTAGCAGAGTGTTAGGCAGCTCGCAAGACGGAATGCAATACATCAATGCTTTGCAAAATTGCAAAATCTGTCGGTCGATACGACTATACCGGTCGGTGATTCGGATATTCACCAGTATAAAGTAAGATACTGTGCAAGATTACAGGTTTAGTATGGCGTCCTGCGTACGAGAATACAGGCTGTACAGCGCAGAGGAAAAATATTTCTATCGCGCATGGTGAAATGTGGTAATCGAGAGAATAGCGTTTCAGGAGTTGAACTGTGATGCACACCAGTTAGCTTACTGAGAGGCGCGCAGCGAGTAAGACACGAACAGCGGTAAGATACGATTCGGCTACCGTGCGCGCGCGCGCATTGAGGCTGAGCTTCATCTCGCTAATTTCCCTGTCTACTTCCTCCATAAATCTAGTCGCCGGGGATGAGAGAACGATGTAGAACCATTCCGATGCCACGCACTGTATGATGAAATCGACAACCTTGTGTTTTAACATGGTCTCTGAATGGACGTTCGTAATAAGGAACGATATGTCGTATCCCTGTGCAAGAATTAGAGCACGATGGCCGCTCATATTCGAGCAGTTCACTCACGAGGACGGGCTTCCTGCGCAGCACAACAAAGCTCTCTGCTCTCTGCATCAAGAAACGCGTGAACTTGTGACATAGAATGCGTTCGATTTCATCGGCCTGCTTAATCTTAATACTCATGCGTATCGAGTTCACAGATGGCTCGATCAGGACGCGTTCATTCTCGTTGCGTGATATGGTCAGTGGGTTCAGGAGAACCTCCTTGGAGCCCCTGCAACCGATCGCCATGAGTACACGCAATGATAACATGAAACATACGGTTATACCTAACTTCTACTTCTGGCTTGTTGTGTCGTTCAACGACCTAGGCCATTGTGAGCTCGTGAATGTGTCAGATAGCAACTTATCATGATTACTTGTGACGAGAAGTTCTCAAGCGTCAGAGCCGCTGTTAAAGTTGATTTGACAGCTGAGAGATACGGCCTGAGCGTGTTCGACTACAGTTCAAGGGCCTTGTCAGTAGCATCGACCATATGTTCTCATGATCGACCTACCATTGAGTATTGAAGCTTGAAGCTTGAGAGGAATCTAGAGACTGCGGAGTCTGAATTGATGTCCAAGTACATAATAACAAATTCGGAAAGAGCGCGTCTCTTTCAGGAAACGCGTCCTCTTCAAATTTTTGAGCTTTGTCTCGTCCTAAGAACGACCACTACCACTAATGACTGCCGTCGCTGTTTGGCAAGTTTACTTATGCTTTAACCCTTGCTATATCTTATCTTTTTTTTGTAGGAGCATTGTGTTAACGCCAGGCCAGAAGGAGACAATCGTCCCTCAGGCAGACCTGCAAATCAAGAATGCCGCTCTCGGAGAAACGTTATCTGATGAGTCTGGCAGAACAACTGTCAGGTTAACTTACATAAATCCTGCAAAATTCGACGATGACGACGACGAGGATCAAGTCGACCAAAAGTCTCCAGAAGATGAGAAAACTACTGTTCTCTGTTCGCTAACTGCTGGTAAGGTCAGTAGCACGACACGTCTTACTTCATTTACAGTACGCGGTTAACGTGCCATTATTCCATAGATCGAGCAGTCAGCATGCGACCTCATCCTTGAGAGCGATGAGGAGTATACCTTTGAACTCATCGGAAAAAAGTAAGCAGTGTTCAAGCTATCATTGGCCAATACGACTCATGTATGTCCCCCATCCAGTACCGTCTACCTCTATGGAAACTACATTGGTAAGCTTCAAATTCCCTTTCGCCTATCAGACTTCAATAATACGTGGTATAGACCAGAATGCCAACCAACCACCTTACGATTCTGACATGGATGACGAGGAGGCCTACAACCTGGATGATGTCAGCTCAGACGTCGAGGTGCATCCTGATGAGCTTCAAGGTCTCGAGAGTGACGACGAGTGAGTTTACCACTGTCAATTGTTCTACGCCATGCATCTAACCGCGTTAGGCGCTTCGAGGAATTATCAGACCTTCCTGAGGACGAACCCAAGCCAGAGCCTAAGCCATCGAAACGTCCTCGCGATGACGCTATGGACACTGACGAGCAACCTGCCGAGAAGATCTCAAAAAAAAAGAAGGCGAAGAAGCAGAAGGGTGAAGATGGCAAGGCAATCCCTGTTGCCGTCGAGGAAAAGGCAGCCGGGCCCAAGGGCGAGAAGGAAGAAGAAAAGAAAGACGACAAAAAGGAGAAGAAAAAGCAAAAGGCTGCTGAGAAGAAGGCTGCCTCTTACAAAGAGCTCACTGGTGGGGTCAAGATTCGAGACGTGAAAACTGGTGATGGCAAGACCGCCAAAAGTGGGGCGAAAGTTTCCATGCGTTACATCGGAAAATTGCAGAACGGAAAGATCTTTGATCAGAATACCAAGGGCAAACCCGTAAGCAGGCATTAGGTTTCTTCCTTGCCAAGCAATGTGCTCACTGTGCTGCAGTTCACTTTCAAGCTGGGGACAGGTGACGTAATCAAAGGTTAGCTACTTTGATTCATGGTCTTGTCTTCGTCAATAATATTGTGTTAGGTTGGGACGTCGGAGTTGCTGGTATGCAAATTGGCGGGGAACGTGAGATTGTTGTGCCACCAGCAATGGGGTATGGCGCACGGAAGATGTCTGACATCCCTGCCAACTCCACTCTGATCTTTGGTGAGTAATTCCTCTATGTGATAAACGTCCGGTGGCTCATTAAAATATAGAGGTGAAATGTCTGGAGATCAAGTAAAACGGTGTTATACATTCTAGTATACGGTAGTATACTTGTGGTTGGTGTTGTATATCTGTTAATCGCGGTTGTGGTTTGCACTGTTTTGCGATCCGCTGATCCGAACAGGAACTCATTATACAACGGTGTTGTCTCCCCAAGACCAACGCCAATTGGGAAAAATGACTTGGAACTCCACCCGTCGCCCTAAGCCCATGGCCCATCTACAAATGGGTTTGTAGTATGGAGATAAAGAGCGCAAATGTCTCTGCATTCTTCTGGCAGTTTTGTTATCCCGCTGTATCGGGCACAACCCGACGACACCGGGTAACTGGGCTGGGTCATGGGATGCCGGCATGATATAATGTTACGAAATATGTGATGAACGAACTCCATAACCTCTGAAGCTTAAGTAGCACGTCTACGTTAATCTGTACAAAAGATACGTGAGCTACCGCCAGATCTCGACTCGCAAGGTTGATCTTCAATAACGTCCAAAGTCACAAATCGCCTGGACAATTACCGAATAGGTTGAATCCCAACGCTTCGGTTACAACTGACTCAATTTTGAAGCCCGATAGGCTTCCTGGCCACCCTGGCCGAGAGGACTGGAATGACGATGCGGCTAGTGATTAAGACCTACGTACACATTTAAGGGTGTTGACGTGATTGGGAACGCTCATGCTGCATGCGGTTAATAGGTTGTGTTGAAAAAAGGAAGAAACCAACATAAGACTAGCCTGCGTCTCCCCAAGGCGCTGCCGGTGTGTCTCCTGGAGTGGTACGTATGATCCGTCGCTACGAGGTGCCAAGTGCGCAGCAGAGATCCGGGACGTAAGCATGTCGATCATGATCCTATTCCTCGGACTCACAGTACTGTGCATAATTAGTACAACACTGCAAATTTATATCTGCCTGGCAGGTGATCATGATGATACTGAACCCTGCGGACAGTTTTCTACAAGTGAAAATTTCTTGGACGATCAAGCTGCATCGACGCAGGTGGAAGGAAGCTTCCCGAATCATACGTGGTGGCAGAATGGCAGTTCCAGAGGGCGGTATAACGCAGAGACTGTTGTTTATAGAACGGCCTCCGTGAGCCGAGGCTGTATGGACAGCGTGTGGTTTGGCACTGACGAGTCCTCAGCAGACGAAAGCCGCGAGGCTTTGTGCGGCGAACTGGAATCTTTTCAAACACGATATAGAAAAGGGTTGGAAAAGGCACTTATTGTCGTCACCGATCAGTGCCCGAATTTTTCTCTTCCATTGCAATCGTCGAGTCCTACAATTGGACATACACTCCGAGTGATCCTGCCGTTCAAGTGGTAATCGCCTAGCTGGTGTAGCGGTAACGAAAGGTAGCAATTACTGTACCGTGACCCTCACGGTGACCATGAGATTCTTGTGCACAAGGCCGATATAGTGTTTGAAGAACACCCGGAGTATTAATGCTTCCATATGGTTAGACCTCGATCCTGTCTGGGGGTCACAACATGAGATGAGAAATGATATATTTGTTGTACAAGAATAACCTCTAACAGCGGGTAGCTGATCAGTGTCCGCCAGTAGTACAAGAATTAGTTAGATCATCGATGGAGTACATGACTATTGCCAAGATCCCTTTTTCAAAGATGAGGTTTGTTGACTCGATGAGTAGTGGCCAGGGTACGGAGTTTTCGCCACATATCTGGAGATAGATCAGAATGCGATCGGGGTGGATGTGGAATATCCACGGTGTCGGGATACCCCCGGCGGTAGGTCGAATGGCGGAACCCAAGGAGAACCCCAAAACTCATGTGCGCCTAGCAGCCAAATTATTGGAGTAACACAATCAATGGCTGAAAGGGCCTATGGGAAAGATCTCAGATAAGAAAGAAAAAAAAAGATGTGGACTATCGGACTGGGCCCATGATGTCAATCTCTGTTTTGTTGGCTAAATTCGAAAAAGTCCTTAAACTAGCCCAAAGAAACTCAACAACTTCACAGAAGGAGAAAGGAGACTGCCTGATCTTGCAACAGCATGTTGGGCACGTTCCTATGCAGGCTGAGAATTCCGAGATGGTTATCATGCGTGCCAGATGGCCGACCTCGCAAGGCAACGGTGACGATTCAGGATGATGATCGCGGATAAAGCTATAACTTGATCAAAAATTGTGAGCACTCAAGTCTTAAATGTCACAAGCCTCGAGGTCCTTTTGACTCTCACCGTTTGTGATTTATTTGTTCATCAAATCGATTCATGATAACCTGATGGAATTCACTTCCTCGTGCCTCGACAAGTGGAAATGACATTCCCCTGCGCCAGCCAGGCCACAATAGGCACCACTCCGCGATCTATAAATTAGCCACAAGTTCGAGACAGAGTGAGCTGTGCCCTCTTGCCCAACCTTACTGTTTCATCTTCCATGTGTCACTAGCATCCGTACTTTGGATCCTTCCTTTGTCGATCCGAAATGAGTCCCTTCTTCACTGTTACGAAGTGGAACCTCCTTCCCGCTGCATCCGCGCCCTCAGCCTTGGCCAAGGCTAGAACTCGGGATACTCAGCCTGCGTGTATTACTTGCACTTCGTGCGATGCATATATGTGCTCGTCCATGGTCAGGGGCGCTTCTTTCCCATCTGTACTGCAGGTATATGCCCCGCATACAAAGGATATTGCCCCAGTACATACCATGGGAATGGAAGATGCCCAGGACCATGGTACAGTGGATAGCAACATCGTCGCAGTGATCGTACTGGCCACGCGAAACATCTTGATGGGCTATGAACGTTTCGCCGCACATTAATGGGGCTCCTCGTTGTGGCGACGACAAGTTTGTCTACAACTAGTAAAACGAATTACCGATTAGTGAGCGGAACTTCAGCGTAATTAGAAGGTGCGTAACTCTGCGCATACTTTCGAACGATGGCACAGCAGGTTCAGGTTCAGGTTCATCGATTGGTGCCAGTTGGTGCTATAGCAGTCAAATGAAGCCATGGGATTAATGACGGACTTGGTGTGGTTAAGAAAGTTCCCATTTTACTTCAATGTGGCCGCTGCCGTCAGCAGCCGCCGGGAAAACTGATGCATCACAACAGAATAGAGTGTTCTGTATATACTACCAGCCCAATATCTTTGTTCTGTCCAAGTCATTTGCGCCTAGAACATAATCATACCTGGAATCTTGGATGGCGACTCAATGACGTATAAAGAGAAGGAGAGGGCAAGCCTAAGATTGCCTGGGAATGACCGGAGCAAAGGTGAGAAGGTTCTGTACGTCAGCTCTACTACTAGTAGCAGGCACCCTTTAACCTGAAAAACGATCACTCTAGCTTTGACCGACGCCGTATTGTCTACAAGGTGTGCGGACAAGAGCAGTTCCGGGTGGTTACCTTTGATTGTGTAGTAGTCATCGGGTAGGATTCAATGCTTTTAATGTTTTTCACCCAAAGTTTACACCAATCATACATTTCATGTGTCGTTCTCCTGGCGCAAATGTTTAGCGGATCTGACTTGTATCTGTCACGATGGACCAACTTCCATGCACATAGCTTCAAGGTATGCATGCCAAGCGCGCATAACATACTGGAAGGAATTTTCGACATATAGATTTCACTTCATTCAACCAACGTAAAACTCACCCAGATCGATATCTGTGCAGGAATACGCTTTTGCGGCTGAAAAACACTTAGAAGGCCGTCGTCAGGAACGTCCCCCCTGCCATTATATGCATATAGAGGTAAGTCCTAGATCTTAGAGGTGTCAGCGGTGCGTCGAGCCATCCGATATCGATTTCAATAAGCAATGGATCCCGCCACACATGAATGACAGGCTCGACATGGTAGTCGCTGGTTGTGCATGGCAAAGGCCATGGCGGCGATGGTAGTTCCTGACTGGCGGTCCCGAAGGCGACGAGATAGTCAGTAACCCTCTGCATAGTGCTAAAATTGCATATTTCTTGCCAAATCATCTGTTGTCCCGCCTCCTGGCAGTCACTGATAAGGAAGCACGACCACGGAAACCCAGCAACTCCGCGGCAGAAATCACGCACGATTAAATAAGCCCGCTGTCGCGGAGACAGAGTGAGTTCTGACAGGTGATCCCTTGGATTCCCTTCCAAAGCTGCCCCAAGCTCAAGTCGATGATACTCTGACAGGGTTTGATGTCCCCATATCTACTAGTTCAAGAATAACTGCTCTGTCTCCTCGTGTACAACTTATTCCCGGGGATTTCAACCAGAACTAGTAATTGTTACGACCAAAGCTGACTTCATATTCAGATATATTGATTTACTACATGCGAAGCTGGGACGGTCCTGGATGGATGCGAATGTGGATGTATAGAACTAAACATAATTGTCCATCAGACTGTTAGTCCACATGTGATCCTTCCTCCTTTCGTGCACTCGACCGAGTGCAAGGAAACCGTGAGGCATATATCTCACGATTTCTCCATGCGTATATGCCTCGTACATTGCAACTTGTACCTCGTGCTTGATATCCTGGTCGAAAGAACTTGGGAAGGGTGAGTCTAAAGGAAGTAAATATGTCACGAATTAGCTTCCAAGTCTCTTAAACAGACAACTCACCTCACCCTGACTACACGGCTCCTTACTGATATCTGGTTGGGCGTAGGGCTACCCTGCGGGAGTAGTGTCAGACACGTAGATTGTTCAAAGGATGCCACTGGTCATCATTTTGTCCTTTCTGTATATCGGATGTTGCTTGTGGTTGGATGGACGAATCAATTTGCAGTGTTCGGAAGCACAAACTCGTGGAAGTATCGCGGGCTTCTAAGGTCAGAAGTCCAGGCCACCCACGATCGTATGCTACAAGCCATCAATTGCGGAAGGGTTCGTGTAGAAGCGCACTTATACGCTTTCTTTGGCACGTTCGAGACAGCCAAAAACAAATTGGCGATATGGGGGATAAAAATTAGAGATCGATGGCCTAAAAGACATCGGAGGTCAAGTAGGAGCTTCGGGGTTTCTGAGTAAACGTGATAATACTCCGCGAGCACAAAACAAAAACAAATACCTTCCGAGTCTTGTTGAGTCGAGAATAGATGCTAGCCAGCGCTGCCTTGAAACTAAACATGGGAGACCTTTACCACCGGAGCAAATGCTCCATTTCCGTCGACTTCCAACCGATCTGGGCCTGGTGCAGACTTGTTTCAACTCATGTTATGCAGGGTCAAAGTCCAACACCCCATCACCAAGTGCATGAATCGGCAGACTTCTAAAGGACACGGAGGAGGGTGACCTTCGGTGATAACCTACGAATGGGTTAATCATTGTGGAAATCCACACGGATAAGAACGCAACACATTTTTCATGCTGCTTACCCCTACAAGATAAGTGACTCTGCTCTAAATAGTGGCACTCGAGGCCTAGTATCCCTTCTGATCGGCAAGCACGTTCCGCTGGATCGTCACTTTGTTTAGTGCTGTACACCGTTCTCCAGTAGGAGAGTGAACTCCCCAAAACCAAGTTTGTACGACATCTTTGGAGTCATTCGATTTATTAGATGACAGAAGATACGAGCATTCCTACCCTCGATTTGTCGGATGACTAAAGATACGAGCATTCCTCCCCTCGATTTGTTGGATGACAGGAGATACGAGCATTCTTACCCTCCTTCGTTCGTAATCAGGAAGCGGAGGGGTATTTCCGGGTGCAGGCACATGAGTCTGGCCGTGAGTGACTGCTTTGGATTGGATGAAACTTGCTCGTATAAAAGCAGGACGAGCCCTCCGCGTCCTTGGATATCGCAGCCCACTCTTTGGCAAAGTGATATCCTGTACTATGGTCAGACTCCCTTCCCTCCCATATGTATTCCTGTGCCTAAGCCTCTTCCTTTATGGCTGCAGTGAGCTTTACATACCATGGGAATGGAAGGGGGTTTGGACCAGTGTTTAGGGTAACCACCACTAGCCCTAGTCCTCATACCTTCTACAAAGTCAAGTTACGTTGAAGACACTGATTATGATTACGCACAGCATAGATTATATTTGAGATGGTTGTCTGTACGAATCGACCATGCGGCGCGATGGCTGAAATTGATTTGGGGAGCTGCGCTCAGAAGGATGGGGCAGTATATTCTTGACAGACTGCGCAGATGTAGTGGTGCGTCCGCGCTACATGTACTGCTTCGAGTGCACTGGGTCTTTTGCTGTAAGTTCGGATTCCGAGTTTCTATCAGCGAGACAGCATCACGTATTATTTGATTAAAGGCACCATACCCATACCCAGTTTACTGGAGTGCACCATAGGTTCTCAAGATCGTATGCCAGCAAATTGCTTCCCACCTATGGGGTGCGTACCCGTCCGAGTTTTGCAGAAGTTGTTGTCGGTGGTAGAGGAGTATTGGATTTGCATTCTAAATTTACCATGTCTCGCACGCTAGCCTGTCCAATTCATCGACCAGTGTCATCTTTGTATCTGAATCCTTGAACGCTCGCCTCAGCACTGCTACTTCACCAGGTTGTCGGTCAACGAGTACCGGATCAAGATCTGAACACGATAATCCTTCGACCGATTAACAAGAAAGTCGAGTCCAACTAGTGAATCAGGCGCGCTTGAAGGGAACCAAGTTGCGGTTGATGACAAGAGACGACGGGAAAACATGGTGCTTTGGTTTGTATAATCAATGGTTTATTGTATCACGTCACGGATTTGTTGGTCATCTAGTAAAGTCTTGACTCTTGACAGCCTGAATGCTCGAGCCATCCATCCACGGCAGATTCCATGCTACATGGGCTAGAACTAGCTTGAAGAGAAGTTTATATCGCTTGAAACAGAAGACCAAGTTTTGATCCCGGCTGACGGTCAGTCTTGCGAAATATCTGGGCTTTTTCAACTGAATGTTCTGTGGCAGGAGCATCAAGAAAGTGTGATGCGCATGTGCGCACGAACATGAGGAAGTTGAGTATGTCATGATGCATGATCATCCATCTACAATAGACTAGACTCGTGTCTCCGTGATACGTCGTATAGGCTATTGAACCGCCTCAAAAATTTGCCATCAAACGTCATTCATAAAAATTAACCACGAGGCGCGGAACCGCAATTCGATCGAGGATCTTGAAGAACCAGATGCCCTTACCCTCGCAATTCCGTTCAAGAAATGATTCAATTCTTGGTTGCGATGAAGATTAACATTCTGGGGTATTAAGACCTCGAGGACATACAACGACAAGTCTAGATTGGAGACTTCATATGAGGACGGAGTTAAAAAAAAAGTACTATCAGACACTGAGCAGCTATGAATTGTCGCTGTTGCAGTGCTAGTATGGGGGGGCATGCAGATTTCGAGAGCCCTGCAGGTTTCTTGGACGCTTGCCAAATGTTCATGTGGCAGAGCAAATTGAGTGATGTTATTAGAGTACACGGTCAAGGTTGTAACAACGTATTGCACCGACTATCTTGATTCTGCTACATGCTTCAATCGTCTTACGTTTCACGCACTCGTTGTATATCACAAGAAAGAGACTCCAAAACAGCGGCCGTGACTATGGTCGAGACTCGAGAGCATGGAGCAAACTCCGCGAGGGCGCTCGCGGAGTCGCCACTCCAAAATGCATCGATCTGATTGATAGCCCCCAAACGTCATAAAGCATTGATTCAGTCAGTATTAAGTACAAAAGCAACACTGTGACAAAAATACGGGAGATCCCAAGAAGATGGAGTTTGAGATAGTCCGGCGGCCTATCAGGCCCACCGTCCTGGGACTACAGGGTGCGATGACGAAAGCCCCCCATCGACCGCAATGTTCTGTCCATTGACATAACTCGATTCATCTTTAGCAGGGTACAGATCAGATCTGGATCGCTTTTCACGGAAAGAAGTGTTCTTACCTGAAGCCAAAAACAAGGCCATATGAGCAATTTCTACGAGATGTGATAAACTGAGTGCACATTGTCACGACACGAGGTCCATACCTTGGGCGACGCCGAAGCGGCCCATCGGGTTCAATTGGCCAATCTTGCTCTCCTTGCCTCGTTGACGAGCAAAATCAAACATGTCCTTGGTCATGTTGGTCTCGATCAGGCCGGGGCAGATTGTGTTTATGCGAATGTCAGTCTTCTGAAGTTGATATGCGCTTGTCTTCGCGATCGAGTTCACACTGTGATCCGAAATGAGTTTCTCCACTGAGAACAATGATCGAAACATTACGCTGCTTTGCTTGCGCTATCTGATTGTAGGCTCAGTCATAGCAGGTCGAGGATGGGGAGAAGCGGGACTCACAGTCTATGGTCCCTGCCCCAGACCGCAATCCTGCCACTGTGATGTTTTGTTGAAAACATATATAGTAATGCGAAGGGGATGAAGAAACGTACCAGATGCAGTCAAAATAATACTTCCTCCACCGATATCTTTCCCTCTGGACGAATTAGTCTTCATCATCGCGTCGGAACCGTACTTGACGGCAAGGAAGCACCTGTTAATAATTATCGATTCTGGTCAAACCAACTATTAAGGCAAATGATACGTCAAACTGACGACAATGCATTGACTCGCATGCTTTCCATAAAACCTTCTGCGGTCAAATCGGGAAGCGCCTTGTTGCTTGCGAAACCAGCCTTTTGATCGTGTTTGAGCGCAAGATGGGGTTGTGTCTGTTGGATCTGACACATACGTTGGCAAAGAATACATCCAATCGACCCTCATCTTGTAATGCTTGTTCACAGACATCTGCTATGGCAGTCTCATTTGCTGCGTCGGCTTGAATTGTGGTTACCTGTAATATATTTAGTCATTAGACGCATAGGAATGTCAAGACCCTACCTTCACGTCCGGGTATGAGCTCTCAATCATTGACTTGAGTTCAGGCAAGTTCTCTGGTGAGAAATCAAGCAAGTATAGACGGGTCGCTCCTGCGAAAACCGAAATAGGAGTTGCGACGGGCGTTGCTCCCAGAAGGCGATAGTCCACGAACCTTCATGTGCGAACAAGAATGCAGAAGCACGGCTGGTGCAAATAACAGATCAATTTCACTACACGAACCAACAACAGAGTGTTTACCCTATGCCATGTAATGATCCGACACCGGTAATAACACAAGTTTTACCTTTGAGTCGCTGCCCGCGTGGAGAGTTCGAGAGGTGGGATTGAATTTGCCTAATGCGAATAAGAGTACGCTGATGATGTTCTTCTGTGCTGGGCTGCCTCCCTTGGGCAGCGTTCGGATGAGAAGGCATGTCGAGTTGGGTGAGACTTGCTGGAGTCACGGTTGGTTCTTCACATAATTTCGGCGCCTGTTTCACCGAGCTCTTATTGTAACCGAAAACCAGTAACAATATTCATAGGAATGTAATTAAGAGGCGAAGACAAAATACGCAGAAAATTCGGTATAGAGACATAAAATCGGACCCACGACGCCATCTAAGTAAGAGATTATATACAGCTCTGCAAAAAATCCACCAATACCGCTATTGCTCGGTCATCTATTTTACTCTTGTCCAATGAACATCAACCAGTAATGCAGTCAAGGGAGGCTTTTGACAAACATTACAAGTGTTCAAAGCGACTGATCGCGATACACATTATTAGAATAGGAGGGGCAGTAAGGCCAGGCACCTTCTTGAGGTGAGGAGTAGTCAGGGTCCCGATAGACTTCTCTACGTTGTTGCATGTAATCAGCATTTTGTCCCGTCATCTCCTGATGAAAAGGCTGATACTCAATCTCCGGTCCATAAGGGTGATGTGTTGGAGATGAGCCAAAGGAATTAGCTGGAGAAGAACTCCCTCCAGACAACGGAGAATCTTGATGATCCGCTGCATCTGGAGTCCTGAGGTTGTAGTATGGAGCAGGATAACTAGTAAACTGCTGTGAGTCGTCGCTACCACTCGAGGTCCGAGGGCGTTTAGAAGCAGTGGGGTGAGAGTACACGGAGGTATCAGGTAGCGGTTGGTCATCAACTTCATCGGACACCCAATCGGTGGTAGATGAAATTGGTGTAGTCTGCGACACTGGTGTCTGTAGAGGCTCCTGTCGTCCTGACGGTATCATTCTCTGAGAAGGATGGAAAGTAAAAACGGGGGTTTCCGGGATTACTTGCCTCCTGCGCTTGCGCGGAGGGGGAGAAGGCTTCTTCCCCCGATCTGAAAAAGACAGGGGTTTCTGCGTGAACAACGGTTTTAGCTCCGCCCTCTGGTTTTAGACGTTAGCCTTCATCGAAGAAAACGATGTACGTTAATGAGACGCACCGTCGATTCTGGACGAATCGCGGTCGGCTGAAGAGCAAGACTTCCCGGAGGAGTAGGTGAAGGTGATGAGTCCGAAGACGACGAAGCATTTTCAGCGCGCTGCATGTCCTATCGAATAGAGAAGAGACGCTCTGTGAATAAGAAGCTCAGCTGTGAGACCTGCAGCTGGCTGAAGGTTTTGGTTTTCTGAGAAAAATGCATTTTCAGCTGAGGATATATATCAGTTCGTCTGGTGGAGCATCATGATCAGTATTGAGACTTGGCCACGTTTGCTGATAAAAACGCGACTGCCTTGTGCCATGCCTGCGTAGCGCAAAAACAATGAGCGCAAGCTTGAGCGAAATTAGCTTGTGCGGTTCATTGAACGAATTTCAACGCAAAGATAGGTTTGGTACTCCGCCATCCGAGCTCATTTACCAACTTCCAAATCTGTTCGACTTTACCGGACTCGCGTATTTCCTTCCATTGCTCCTTCTATCATGTCCTCCTCAATAGAATTGATCAATCCAAAGGCAGAGAGCGTCAGACGCGCTGCTGCCTTGCAGGTAAGTCGCATGTATTGGCTTTTTGTTGTTCCAATCTCATGCATCGCTTTACTAGGTCAACACCACCGGCGCGATGGGTCTTGCTAACGTAGTGAAGGGTAATCTCGGTAAGCATCAGTATCACTTCTTGAGTGACCGCTTTGTTCCGATCGGACTCCACTTCAGGTCCAAGAGGCACTCTAAAAATGCTTGTGGACGGCTCTGGTCAGATCAAAATGACGAAGGATGGTAAAGTGTTGCTATCCGAGATGCAAATACAAAACCCAACAGCAGCTATGATCGCTCGAACTGCGGTCGCTCAAGATGATCAAGTTGGTGACGGAACTACTTCGGTAGTTCTACTGGTTGGAGAGTTGCTTAAGCAAGCCGATCGTTACATATCTGAAGGCGTACACCCAACCGTCATAGGAGAAGGATTCGATCTCGCGAAAAAAGAGGCTTTAGTGGTTGGTTTCCGCATTTGCATGTATTTACGCTCCTGATGGACGCGTCTAGTTCCTTGACACGTTCAAACTGCCATCCAAATTGGATAGGCCAACTCTGATCAACGTCGCACACACTTCGCTTGCCACTAAGCTGCACGCCTCGTTAGCGAAGCAACTCGCTGCAGATGTGGTGGATGCTGTGCTCACCATCAGGCCGCCAGCACCCACCAAAGGCACGCCTTTCATGTAAACAAAAGGGTCCTCTTGCTAAAAGTTCATACAGAAGCAAAAGATCAGTATCGCGACCCAATAGATCTGCACATGGTGGAAATTATGAAGATGCAACACCGCACAGCGTCAGAAACTCAGCTCGTGCGTGGCCTGGTCATGGATCATGGTGCCAGGCATCCGGACATGCCCAAACGCGTCGAGAATGCGTTCATTCTGACGTTGAACGTCAGCTTAGAGTACGAAAAGACGTACGCCTTCCGCACCGCTTTCCCAACTCTAAACTCACAAAAGCTTAGAGAGGTTAATTCTGGCTTCTTCTATTCGTCTGCCGAGCAACGTGAAAAGCTCATTGAATCCGAGCGGCGTTTCGTAGACGCCAAAGTGAAGAAGATTGTGGAACTCAAGAATCTTGTGTGCGATCAAGCTGTTGGCGGCAGCGAAAAGCCAAAAAACTTTGTTGTTATCAATCAAAAAGGCATCGATCCACTTAGTCTCGATATCCTTGCAAAGAATGGTATTTTCGCTTTACGTCGAGCTAAGCGACGCAATATGGAACGGTAATGTCTTCAGCGCTACGTAAGGATATTACTCTGATTGCGGTCATATCTTAGCCTGCAGCTCATTTGCGGAGGTATTGCGCAAAATTCCGTAGACGATCTAAACCCAGATATTCTCGGTTGGGCGGGTCTAGTTTATGAGCACACTCTAGGCGAAGAGAAGTACACCTTCGTGGAAGAGGTCAAGCAACCCAAGAGCGTCACGCTCCTTATCAAGGGTCCAAATGCGCACACGATACAACAAATCCAGGATGCTTTACGGGACGGTCTTCGCGCCGTCAAAAATGCACTTGAGGACGAGGTTCTCATACCCGGTGCGGGTGCCTTCGAGGTTGCATGTGCAGGTCATTTGAGTGGTCCTGTAAAGAAAGCTGCCAAGGGCCGTGTTAAAATGGGTGTGCAAGCTTATGCAGACGCACTATTGATCATTCCAAAGACTCTTGCGCAAAACGGAGGCTTCGACGTCCAGGATGTAGTGGTAGCGCTGCAGGTTCGCGATATCATTCCGTTTGTATTTGGTTTGCTTACGTTGATCGAAATAGGACGAACAAGCGGAAGGAAACACGGTTGGTATCGATTTACAATCAGGGGAGCCGTTTGATCCGACTGTGGAAGGCATCTGGGACAACTACAGGGTAAAGAGGCAGATGTTACATTCATGGTAAGTGGATATCCCTTTTCCATCAGATGAATGATTGCTGAGACCCAAATCTCAGTTCTGTGATCGCAGTGAACCTCCTTTCTACAGACGAAATCTTGCGGGCTGGTCGGAGTTCATTGAAGCCAGATGGGCAGTCGTGAAGAGGTGCTATGAATTGTGGGTACAACGTGCCTCACTGTACCGTTAGAATACTCGATACATGGTGGCAGAGAATGGTGTATGTATGTATGGGGCGTATGGACGAGAATTACAAAATGCTACCGTAGTTCAAAAGTCACGAGCTAACCGAGTTCGAAGGTGGATGAGGCCACATAATTTAGTTTAATTATTAAGTTTAACCATGTCCACATAACTCAGACTCCGCCCTGGCAATTAGTGAAGCTGTTGAGTGAGAGCAGTCAGACTCCCAACCTGCATCAATGAAACGAGTGGGAGAGGATGGTTCGTCGTCGGCATGAAACGAAGCGGATTTGCGCAAATAATGAGACATGGGTGTTCCACGAGCGTTCTTCCAGGGTACTGGGGCAGGAAGTTTAGCCGTATATGTGACACGGAGATGAGAGAATTGCTCCTCATTTACAACGCCGGTATGAGCCTCCTTGCTTTCAGAAAGAAGCCCTTCGACAACTCGATCGTCGTCAGAATTGGCCGAGTCAAGTGTACCATCATCCGGAAAAGAAGTGCGGCGGTGCACATCTGAGATCGGAAACTGCTCGCCCAGCTGTAAATTGTTCATGTGCAATTCTAAGTATAAGAAGTAGATGTACGTACGTCGTCAAATGATGATGCGTAGGACCCGGCACGAGGAATTGCACCACCTTCTATATACATACTCTCCGACATAGACGAAATGCGAACGCTTGATCGTGAACCAACAGTGGGGGTCGCATGCAGTCTATCTGTGCTAGGAACTTTCGTAGAATCGTTTTCTCCACAGGAAGCCTTTGGGTTCAGCCGCTCGCTGCGGCGAGTGCCTGGACCAGAGTCAAGGGGGGATTTGGACATCGAGGACCAACGACGTCTGGCAAAATTGACTGGAGATGGTCGGAAGGTCAGAACGCTATTGTGTACAGGACCTCGCCAACTAGCTCGCTGGGCTAGTTTTTCCGCGACTGTATGCTCAAGCTGTGACGGACCAGCTATGGGTAATGGCGTCTGATCATCAGGCGTGACGGGACCAATACTATCACTTTCCAGTGTTGGAAGAGAGGGGCCACTATCCTCTTCATCCTGGGACACATCATCAGGGCACGGCGCCCACTTCCGCCGAGCGTAATTTGTCGGATTGGGATGATATAGAAGAGTACTACCCACCCCTTTGAATTTATAAGCCGAGGGCCCGGAGGGTACAGAGGGGCTGTATTCCAATGCTTCGTCATTTCTTTCGAATGGACTACGGAACTGTCGGGGTTTCTTCGTTAGCGGTGCTGAGCCTTCGGGTGGGAACGATGCCGCTCGTTTGCCAGTGGGAAGGATCTCTGGATTATTTGCTTGATCCCAGTCCTGTGAGTTTGCTTCTTCTTCGTCCGTCTCATTTTCTTCATGCCTGCCAGCGAGCCACTGCGTGACCTTAATATTTCTGCGGAAAAGCCTCTCTGTTCGTGTCAGGTTCTGAAAATGACCAAACTTCTTTCGGACAAATCTTCCGTTTGTCGTGGCTTTCTTGCCAAAACGGCCGTTCGAGTCTCGAGGTTGTGATTGCACCGCCAAAGCTTTTGGCCTGGTGTGACTACGCGATGAAGAGGGAGAATGATCGCTATTTTTGATGCTTGGGGATGGGGGAGCGGAAAGCTTGATCACGGGTGCAGGCAGAGTTAATGGAGGCTTAGGAGGTGAGGAAGGCTGAGATTGGAGAGACACCTCAGCAACAGGATACTTGCGGGGTCGACCTCTTTTCCGTTTCGGTAGCTCTTCTTCAGGAAGAGGGTACTTGCGTGGTCGCCCCCTTTTTCTCTTCGGTAGCCCAATAAGCTCCTTTGCTCTAACTAACATTTCTCCGCTGGGTCCGTCATCAGCTTTGCGCTTCTTCAAAGGACGCTCATCGATGGGGGGCACATGTTTGCGTTCCACGGCGGGGGTAGTCTTCTGAGGGGGGCGCCGCGAGGAGCTGGCTTCGACGTCATCGCGAGGTGGAGCAACAATAGCTTGGCTCAGAAGACGAGCTGGCCATGGCTGTCCATATATGGCGACATGACGCATACATCTGGCACAAAAGAAGTCCATCAGCACAAATAAACCATCGGATATCAGCGTAATCACCTTGGACACTCTTGCCTTTGTTTGGACTTCTTGCCTTTCCGCGGGGAGTCTAGATTCAGACCCCACACCACTTTGGAATCCACGGAAATCACAGGCAAGACATTCGAGCACGTCACGCACGTTGGCAGCGGACGTCCATCTGAACCACGAGGAATTTCGCGCTTTTGGGGCCCAACCAGATCTAACTTTTCCCCGACTACAGAAGGACGCGCTCGGAGAACTCTCGCTTCAGACTCTTCCTTGACTTGAGTCTTGTCTGCCTCCTTTCCTTTGCTCCTACTAGGCGTGACAGACACACTATCCCGAAGATTTTGACCTCTAAGGCGGGATGAGAGGTTGTGCAGAGTATCATGGGGAGCGGGAGTAGAATGTTTGCTGGACAATTCCTTTGTCTGTCGGCGAGTGAAAATGACGGACTTTGCCTGCGCTTTCCCCTTATTGGAAGACGCTGATCCTTCGGCGCTCAACGATGTCATACGTGATGGCTGGACGTCCGGATCAGGCGTGGTGACTATTGCATCTACGACCGGAAAATGACGAGAGGACGAGGAAACTGCTACCAAGTGGGAAGCTTCCCCGCCTAACTCCATATCCACTTCATCATCCCCAGAAGCATCAGGGGCGTTTGCAAGTGGTTTGTCAGCCTCCTTATCTTCGTCATCGCTTTCCTCAGAATCAGAATCGTCCTCCTGAATGATGGCGTAAACGCCACGCCGCGTTCTGCGTTCGTTGATATCAGCAACTGTCGCGGCATGCGCTTCAGCATCGTCATCTGATGCTTCGGCATCTTGTTCACCGCCTGAATCCACATCACCATCGAAATGATCTGGAGCGTAGCCTCCTCTGCCGTTCTTCTCGCAAGTTTCACAGAGGCAGTGTCGATTCTTGCCTCCGACTGTGGCTTATGTGAGCCATGGAGACAGACCGAATAACGGATACGCACAGTAACCATCGCCGTAATGCGCAGTGATCTCTTCGCCGATGGAGATAGCCCGGAGAGTGCGAAATGTGATGTACTTGCCTTCGCGAAAAAGCTCGCAATTGTTATCGCAATCATGCTGCACAAGTCAACGTCAATTTGAATACCAACGGAAGCAAAAGGACGTAGACCCGTTAGAACTTACGTTCACAAATCGGGCGGGCCCCAAAAATAGATGGTTCTTTTTCATTTGTCGTGAATGGATGACACTAAAGTCCCTCCTGATATCGATATTTCTCAGGTCAGTGCGCTTGAGTTCCTTGTCTTCCTCCTTCGAAAGATGTGCCATTGATCCCTTCAACTCAATAATTACCACTCCAGGGGCTAAGGGGCGCGTAGCGAGGATGCATAACTCTGACTTTCCTGTCCTGTGAGAGTATCTAGACGTGTGAGCAATCTCTATGCACCCTGCAGGGTTGTAAAGCTCAAAGTATCGCGAGGCGTGTCTGTGGTAAAATGGAGTTTCAGGAGCAGGACATTGATACGAAACCTGATTGCACACACGTGGCGAAAGCATTAATCTGCTTCTGCGTGTAGGGCTTGAGGTAGTAACGAACAGAAGGCAGACTAAATAATGATCGTCCCTGAATGTCTGGTAAACAAATACAATGCAAAGAAATTAGACGAACGCAAGGAGGTCGTCCACGGCTTGTCGGACAGCATTCTGAGCACCGAGCTTACTTGCAACCAACTACGACACGATGATGTATGACACCATACGCGCGTCCAGGGAGTAATTAGTTGCGTGCAGACGAAGCGAGCTAAGGGTATACTCACGCGTCTAACGATTTGCATGAGATCCTCGGCATTGGTCTTTGGGAGTCTTCGAGATGGATCCATCTTATGAACGAGCAATGGGACTGCGCCTGTTCCAAGCTTCTCGACTAGTAGATGGCTAAGGAAGTCATCATCCTTGGAAAGGTCACCCATGTTCATGATTTTGGTAGGACGCCATATGAGAACTGTCCCTCTAACTCGTGTGGAAGAGCCATTGGCGGTAGCTGTCGCGGACGCTGGCGCCATTGAACGGTAAATTTACGCGTTCGGGACTCGAGAAGAAAAAAAGCACAGACTAGACGGAGACAGCAATAACGCGAACGGAAGGGAAAAGGAACAAGGCGAAAGCACTGTTGCTGGCGCGATGATTACGGCACTAAACTCATTTGATTATGTCAGCGTGAACCCACACTTGCTCGCGAACAATATGTTTTAGGTCAGAGCGTGGTTATCTTTCCAGAAGCATACATGAAGAGGACATGGATTGCGATTGGACAGGGCATACGATAAGATAGCATGGTCGTCATACACTATAACACTAAGGATTTCCCATGTTTTCGCCATGTCCTCGTGATCTTATGTATGCTCAGAGTCAAATCAATGGGTAAATCGCTAGGGTCATGAAGATAGTATTTATGCGTTGTGCGCGTGCTTCTGTTTGCCTGACCGGAGCTTCCTGACGTAGAACTATTTGTGAAGGTGATAAGTGAAACGGAATTATTTCGAGCCACAAGACAAACCTCCAGTTCCTTGCCCTCCAGAACGTAGCCGTCACTACGACCGGACTGTCCAGGTCTGCTTGAAATGCAAGCATAGAGACGACCAGCAGCGAACTGAGACTCGAGAAGGGGGTCAATTTTAGCATCTGAGATGGGCAGTGAGTTATATAACGCGAAAGATAAAACGGCATCCTCACTCTGCTTCCTCTCAGCGATGATACGTTGAAGATGGTTAGATTTTTTTTCCTCCTCCGTGGTGGTAGTAGTCTTTGCAGCAGCACCCTTCTTGCTGATGGGTTGGGCGTACTATTATTACATAAATGAGTAGGGCAAAAAGGATAGACTTCGGGTAGGTACGCACGTGGGACTCATACCACTGCCTGAAAGGGGTAGCGTCGATCTGAATGATAGCGCCCTTCACCAACGTATTGGTGCGGACGAGCTCGTTGTTTGATGCGTTGTAAACCTAAATTTGGCATCAGTCATGCATGCAGTATTACATTAATCTGCATGTGGTATCAAGGATGCTTACAACACTGATAAGCCTAGTCTTTCTTGTGACATGCTCAGAAGCCCATGCGAAATTACCCGTGTCGAGGCGGAGGGCACGGTATTTGGTGTTACCGCCACGGACACGCACAGTGTGAACACGCTTTGGACCAAGCTTAGTGCTGGCAGGCTGACGACCGAGCTCGAATTTTCTCTTCTTGCGATAGTAGGCGCGCTGGGCACCGGTTGCCGAACGTTTGTGCCGGGACGAACGAGAAATACCTGCATGAATAGTAATTTAATATCATCAGAATGGAACAAAAACATTTATGTGTTAGTATATCGGAAGAGCAGCACTGACCCATGTCGGATAGCCTTGAGGATGGGAGTCGTGTAGTCGAGTCGAGGTTTTGATGATAGTACTGAAAATCAAGGTTTGAGATATTCGCACTCAGATCGGCAGACGCCGAACTTGAATTTGGCTAAGCTTGCATCATGCTTGCACGTGTTGTACTGCTACCAGCTACCAACTACATCAGTTTAATAGGCTACTTAGCTAGTCCACCACGCATTTGCGATTATGATATGGCATGTCTGGACACGACCTTCCCATGGCGTTGATCCACCCCTCCAGCGCGAACGTGATATGATCTCTACCACCTTTTCTGCAGATCTGAATGGCACTCCATCAAATTGGAGGACGTACTAGATATCCTATTAGCAAGCCCCGTTAGCAGCTAGTTGCATAACTTATCAGCTGGGTACGTGCCGTAATATAGTTGACTGATCCATACATTTCAGTAGGCGTCGCTTATCTCAGTCGGTGGGTGCTACTAGTACTTCTTCCCTCCCCATTCATCTAAATTGTTTGTCACGGAACCGACTTTCT
>Ga0310811_10002809_pt1 | contig 21833 bp, 20 predicted proteins | sample YCmetagenome_FD_207642 | JGI IMG/M metagenome (GOLD analysis project Ga0310811, IMG submission 207642) | Soil microbial communities from experimental microcosm in Duke University, North Carolina, United States - YC | ecosystem: Engineered > Artificial ecosystem > Soil microcosm > Unclassified ...
TCGCGGCTGCGAAAAAGAGCGGTCCAAAGATACCGGCAAACTTCTCGAAGACGCTGAAGAAGCCGAAGAACTCGCCCGACTTGTGCGGCGGGGTCATGGAGGCGAACAGCGACCGGCTCAGCGCCTGTGTGCCGCCCTGCACGATCCCAACTAGGCCTGCCAATACGAAGAAGTGGGTTGCCGTGCGCATGAAATAGCCCAGCACGCTGATCGCCGTGTAGACGAGCAGGCCGAGAAACACCGCGCGCTTGGCCCCGATCCTGCCTGCCAGCGACCCAAACAAGAATGAGAAGGGAATCCCCACGAACTGCACCATTAGAATCGCGGTGATGAGCGCACCTTGGCCGATGCCGAGCTCGGTCCCGTAGGCCGTCGCCATCTTGATGATCGTCTGGATGCCGTCGTTGTAAATCAGAAACGCGACCAAAAACACGAACGCCTGCCGGAACCCGCGTAGCTCGCGAAAGGTCTCGCCCAGGCGCGTGAACGCCACCACGACCGGGTTCTCGCCGCGCCGCTCGTCGAACTCGAGTCGTCGGGGGGGCTCGGGCACCCGTCGGAACAGCGGGATCGAGAACAGAGCCCACCAGGCTGCGATCGATACGAATGCCAGCCGGACCGGGAGGGTTGCCGCCGCTTCCGCCAGCCCGGGGCCGTGGGGCAACCCAAACCAGCCGGGCTTCTGGATCCACGCGAGGTTGACGGCGAGCAGCACGCCGCCACCGATGTAGCCCATCGCATACCCAGCGGTCGAGACGCGATCCACCTCTGCCGGCGATGCGATGTGGGGGAGCAGCGCTTCGTAGAACACGAAGCTGCCGGTCGCGCCGATCATCGCGAGCACGAAAAGGATCGATGCGAGCAGCAGGTCTCCCGTGTGAATGAAGAACATGGCGGCGATCGCCGCGAGACCCAGCAGCATGAACGCCGCCAGGAATCGCTTTTTGGCGGCTACGTAGTCCGCCGCTGCGCCGAGGATGGGTGACAAGAGCGCCACGAACGCCAGCGACACGGTATTTGCCGTCGCCAAGTGCTGCGTCGCCTTTCCCGCGATCAGTCCCGCGCCGGCGACCTTGACGTAGTAAATGGGGAAGATCGCCGTGACGATGCCGACCTGAACTGCGGATATCGCCCAGTCGTACATGGCCCAGGCGCGGACCTCGGGGCGGTGAAGGCCAAGGCGGTCGAGGAAAGAGGTGGGCATGCTCGGGCTCGCTTTGACATCGGTGAAACCGCGGGTCACCTTGAGAGTCCCTGGTAACCGGTGCCGGCCGTAAACTCGATCAAGGAATCAACCGCCATGAAGATCGTTGCGCTAATCGTGACAGCGGCTCTCGCATATGTCGGCCCGCTGGCCTCCCAACAGGCCGCCGTTGCCCGATTGGTAGTATCGCCCGCCCATCCTGAGGTCACGGCCGGCGACTCTGTGCGATTGAGTGCTCAAGCGCTGGATGCGAATGGCAACCCCGTCCCTGATGCCACCATCACGTTCAAGAAGGAAGGACTTCAGGGAGCCGAGGTCGAGTCCGATGGGCTGTTCCGGGCCGGCGCCAGAGGGACGATGCAGGTCGTGGTCTCCGCGATCGTTCCCGGAGCCAAGCCCGTCATCGAGACCGTTACGGTCCGGATGCTGCCAGGCCCCGCGGCAAAAATCGAGATCGGGGAGCACCCGGCGCGACTGGTCCCCGGCCAACGCTATCAGTTGACGGCCCAGTCGTTCAGCGCCGGCGGCGATCTGCGCGAGGACGCAGTCGCGTGGACCAGCTCCGCACCTTCGATCGCGCGGGTGAGTCGGGACGGCATGCTCGAGGGTCGAGCTGCCGGGAGAGCGAGGCTCACGGCAACTGTGGGCGCCGTCCGCGCGACCGCGCCGGTCGAGGTGACCGCTTCATCCCCAACCTCTCTCGCTATCGAGCCGGCCGCGCCCAAGGTGCGGCAGGGTGACGTCGTGAGGTTCACGGCGGTGGCGAAGGACAAGAGTGGCAAGGCGATCTCCGGACTTACGCCCAGCTGGTCCTTCAGCCCCGGCCGCGGCCAGATCGACCCCGACGGGGCGTTCGTGGCGTACGATCCGGGGACCTACACGATCACCGCCACGCTGGGGAACCGGTCCGCGCTCGCCGCGGTCACCGCGACGCCGCGCGACGTCCGTCGCCCGGCCACGATCGTCGGCAAGACCGTGCGCAAGGCCTTCCCGACTTCAGAGGTGTGGGTCCATCCCAACGGCAAGGTCCTTTACCTCGGCACCCACCTCGGCGGTGATCGCTTCTACAGCATAGACATCAGCGACCCCGCCAATCCGGTCATCGTCGATTCGGTCCAGGCCAACACCCGCCTGATCAACGACATCATGACCGACAAGGAGGGCAAGGTTCTCGTCTTCACGCGCGAAGGCGCGGCGGACCGGAAGAACGGGCTCGTCATCTGCACGCTCGATGATCCGCTGCATCCGAAGGTGGTCTCCGAGTTCACCGACGGGGTGACCGCCGGTGTGCACTCCTCCTTTGTGTACACCCAGCCCAAGTACGGCACGCACGTCTACCTCACCAACGACGGCACCGGTGCGCTTCACATCCTCGACATCAACGATCCGGCCCATCCGAAAGAAGTCGGGCGCTGGAAGACGCCGCGAGCCGACGCGGGCCGAGTCTTGCACGACGTCGACGTGCAGGATGGCTTGGTCTATGCCAGCTGGTGGGATGACGGGCTCGTGATCCTCGATGTTGGGAACGGAATCAAGGGTGGCAGTCCCTCCAATCCGCAGCTCGTCTCGCAATTCAAGTACGACCTGGACAAGCTGTACCATCAGGTGGCGGAGACCAGCGGGCCGGGCTTCATTCGCGGGACGCACACGGCCTGGCGCCACGATCGCTACGTGTTCGTCGCCGATGAGGTTTTTGGGCTCGATTCCGGGCAGGATCTCTTCGAGGGCCGTCCCTCTCGCGCCTACGGGCGCCTGCACGTGGTGGATGTGAGCGACCTGGAGCACCCCAAGGAAGTCGCCTGGTACGAGCCGGAATACGGCGGCGTGCACAACGTCTGGGTGGCGGGAGACACTCTCTACATGGGAGCCTACAACGCCGGCTTCAGGGCCTTTGATATCTCGGGAGAATTACGCGGAGATCTCCGAGCCCAGAACCGCGAGATCGCGCAGGTGAATCCGATTGACAAAGAAGGCTTCATCCCCAACGCGGCCATGACCTGGGGCGTCGTCGTGAAGAACGGCCTGGCCTACGTGAACGACTTCAACAACGGGCTGTTTGTCGTGCGGCTCGAGCCGCGACGCGACCAGGGCCAGCCGATGTTGCCATGACATTATCCGCTATCCGCTGTCCGCTATCCGTCTTCCGGTATCCGCTGGCGTTGCTGCTAGGCACGGTCGCCGCGGGCTCGCCCGGGCCGCCGGAGCCGAACTACTTCGTGTTCGTGGCGTCGGAAGGGGTCGACCGCATTCAGCTGATTCGGTTCGGGCCGGGGGGACTGACAGTAGAGCGTGCATTTCGGATCGGTCTCGTGCCGACCGAGCCGTCGGGGCCGCACGGACTCGCCGTCGCGCCGGGCGGCAAGTCGTTCTTCGTATCCACCGGTCACGGCGCCCCGTACGGCTCGCTGTGGAAGTTTGCCAGTGCGGACGACAAGCCGCAGGGCAGGGTACAGCTTGGGCTTTTCCCGGCGACCTTGCAGATCTCACCCGACGGTTATCTCGCCTACGTGGTGAATTTCAATCTTTACGGTGACATGGTGCCGTCGTCCGTGTCAGTGGTCGCTACTGACGAGATGGTCGAAGTCGCCCGGATCACCACCTGCATCATGCCGCACGGCTCCCGGCTCAACCCGCAGGGCACCAAGCACTACTCGGCGTGCATGATGGACGACATGCTGGTCGAGATCGACACCCGTAAGCTCGCGGTTACCCGCCACTTCTTTCTCAGGAAAGGACAGGAGCGGGGAATGGACGGGCCCGTCGTCGCCTCGACAACCGGTGCAGGCACCAGCCCGGCGTCGCGCGACATTGGTGGACATGGCATGACACCTCCAAAGCCTGGCGACGTGTCCTGTTCTCCGACCTGGGCGCAGCCTTCGGCGGACGGGAGCAAGATCTACGTCGCCTGCAACAAGGCCAGCGAGATCGTGGAAGTGGACGCAGCGAGCTGGGCGATCAGCCGGCGCTGGCCTGCCGGCGAGGGGGTGTACAATCTCGCCGTCACTCACGACGGCAAGCTCCTGATCGCCACCAACAAGCGAGGCCAGTCCCTGTCGATCTTCGATCTGGCTGCGGGGCGCGAGCTCAAGCGGCTCCCGACCAAGCGGAAGGTGGTGCACGGTGTAGCCGTGTCTCCCGACGATCGGTACGCCTTCGTGTCGGTCGAAGGGATCGGCTCGCAACCGGGGACGGTCGAGGTGATCGACCTGCGCGCGCTCGAGACCGTGGCGAGCGTGGATGTCGGCTCGATGGCAGGCGGCATAGACGTCTGGAAAGAGGAATAAGCACCTCACCACCTCTCGGCGCAGCCGTCGGGATCGGTGTCGGTGCAGGGGTAGGCGCGATCCTCGCTAACGTCTTCAAGGGTGAGCGCTGGCAGCCGGTGGCAGGCCTCCGCCATGATGTGGGCGCCGTCGACCTTCAGCTTTATTTCTGAAGCGAGGTGGCGACAGCGGAATCAGGTAGCGACGCGGGCATGACGCTCGCTCCTCTGTCGCCGTAATGAAAGGACAACGGCCCCGGCCAAAGTTCCGATGATCACACCCAGCGAGAGCCCGGTGGGGATGTGCACCCAGTTGCTCAGCGCCATCTTGAGCCCCACGAAGGTGAGGATGAACGCCACTCCTGGCCGTAGGTAGGCGAACTTGCCGAGCATGCCGGCCACCACGAAGAACAGTGCTCTGAGGCCGAGGATCGCAAAGACGTTCGAGCTGAACACCAGAAACGGATCCCGGGTAACGGCAAACACCGCCGGGATACTGTCGATCGCAAATACGAGGTCGGACCACTCGACCACGAGCAATACCAGAAACAATGGCGTCGCCAGTCGCCTGCCGTCGCGGCTCAACGTGAAGAAGTCCGTTTTCTGATAGCTGGATGAGAACGGCAACAAGCGACGGGCCGCTCGCACGACGGGGTTCCGCTCGGGCTCGATTCGCGCCTCTTTTTGCAGCCACATGCGGATGCCGGTGAACACGAGGATGGCGCCGAACACCCAGGTTATCCACTCGAACTTCTCCAGCAGCAGCCCGCCGACCGCGATCATCACGAACCGCATGACGATGGCGCCCAGGATTCCCCATTTGAGGACCTTGGGCTGGGCTTCCGGCGGAACCTGGAAGTACGAGAAGATCAGAATGAAGACGAACAGGTTGTCGATGCTGAGTGAGAGCTCGACCAGGTATCCCGTGTAGTACTCCAGCGCCGCCTGTCCACCCTCCTGCGTGAGGACGAACAAGCCGAAGGCGAGCGCGAACCCCACCAGGCCAAGGCTCCACGTCACCGCCTCTCTCAATGGCAGTATGTGGGCTCGGCGGTTGAGCACACCCAGGTCTACGGCGAGCAGCACCACCACCAGGGCCGAAAAGCCCAGCCAGACCGTCAGGTCGTGGTTGCCCAAGTCAGCGATCCGGCGTCATTGCTTCGAGGCGGGCCACCCGCTCTTCGATTGGCGGGTGTGTGCTGAACCACTTGAGCACGCCGCCACCATGGGCGGCGAGCGGGTTCACCTGGGCCAGCGGTGCGGCTGCCGGCGCCACATCCATCGGGATGCGGTGGGCCAGCTCGTCGAGCCGGCGGAGTGCCTTCGCCAGCGGCTGGGGGCGCCCCAGGATTTGCGCGCCGACCCGGTCAGCCTCGAACTCCCGCTGGCGTGAGATGGCGAACTGAATCAGCATGGCGCCGATCGGCCCGAGCAGAGCCAGGGCGAGCTGGGCCGCGGGATGTCCATGCTCGTCGTCCCGCCCCCCGCCGAACATCAGGAGGTACGGCAAATTGGAGATGGCGCCGGCGATGGTGGCCGCGATGGTCGAGGTCAGCATGTCGCGGTTCTTCACGTGCGCCAGCTCGTGTGCCAGCACGCCCTCGAGCTCGTCCTGGGGGACGTACTTGAGGATGCCGGTGGTGACCGCAACGACCGCGTGCTCGGGGTTCCGACCCGTCGCGAACGCGTTAGGCTGCTCGTGGGGCGCCACCGCCACGACCGGCATCGGCAGGCCGGCGCGCTGGCGCAGCCGGTCAATCATGGCGTAGAGCTCGGGGGCCTGCTCCGGCCCCACGACCTTTGCGCCGTACATGCGCAGCACCATTTTGTCCGAGAAGAAGTACATCCCGAAGTTGATGGCTATCCCGAAGACCAGAGCCATCATCAGGCCCTGCGACCCGCCGAGCAGCTGACCGGCCAGAAGAAACAGGCCCATCAGGCCCGCCATTAGAACGAAGGTTTTCACGTTGTTCATCGTTCGACTCCCTGGATCGACTGCCACAAAAACGAGCGAGACCTTCGTCCGCTCCCCGTGAGGCAGCGTGAACGAAGGTCTCGCTCTGAGCGCGGGGGCCGATCGCCCCCCACTTCCCGCCGGACCGTGCCCGCGTTGCGGACAGTCTTGACGATCGCGGCGTCCGCCCCTAGGCGGATGAGCTACTCCCCTTCTACTGAGGCGTAAGCGTAGTTGGATCGGCTGCGGCCGTCAACCGGCGGCGCTCCCGGGAATCAAGGCCGGGCATTGGCGATCTGGCGTTGCCAGATCGCGATCCAAAGCCGCAACGGCGAATCGAACCGGGCTTCGTCTCGAACGGCGTTGTCATCGCGCATCGTATCCTCCTTGGCCTGTGTAAATGCCGGTTGCCGCCAAACCGTTCCCATCATCTCTTCTACGCCGCTCACCGTCCGTCCTGCTCAGGGAGGCGCCCGGAACGGCGGTCCTGCTGCCGTCCGGGCGGTCGCTGAGGGGGCACGTCGGGGCGAGTGGTGCGGGGACTGCCGATCGCCAGCTACTTCTTCTGCATGTCGATCGAGAACGAGGCGCCGTAGAACTTGCTCGTCGCCGTCACTTTGCCCCCGCTCATTGACGCGCTGGGGGAGAGCCGCGGCGTTGCCTTATCCGAATTGAAGGCGATCGAGGAGCCGGACGCGGTGTAGCTGCCGTGGTCCGTCAGGGTCAAGGCGCTGCCGTTGAAGCTGGTCTGCACCTTCAGGTCGAACTTGCCGTCGGCCCCGAGGGACAGCGAGCCGCCCGAGATGATGAGCTGAGAGCCCTTTCCATCGACGAAGGTGACGGGAATTCCATTGCCGCCGCCGCCCAGGTTGCCGAGTGCACGGACCTGGCTCAGGGCGTAGGTGCCGCTGACGTTGGACGAGGGCTTCGGGCTTGGATTCGGGCTCGGCCCGGTAGCGTCGTCGCCACCACCGCAAGCAGCAGCCGCCAGCGCCAGCGTGACCAGAGCCGAGTTGATGAAGCGACGAGCCTGCATTGTTGCCTCCTTGTGGGTCGTTGCACACCGTCTTCGAGAGCACCGGGTTCGAACACGGCGGCAACGATACGAGGCGGTGTCACCACGAACTCACCGGATTACCACTCGATCGGCGGCTGGCGCAGGTGATAGTTCAACGCGAAGCAGGTGACAGGCTTGTGGGTCGGAGGTCTGCGAAGTGAGGGGCGACGCCGGCAGCAGGGTGATCGCAGCGATCTACCGGTGGGTACCGATTTCGCCTGAGGCTCGTGAGAGCGCCGGAAACTCGCCGGTGGCCTTGAGAGCCGCCCGGCGCATCACCCAGGAGAACAAGAGGAACGCTTCGGTCCAGGCGGCCCTCAGCTCCGGCGTCCACTCGGACCCGAAGGCCTGCTCCAGCGTCCACAGCAAGGCGGCGCCCGCGCTCGGGTAATCGGAGTCGCGGACACCGTAGACCTGGTGTCGTTGCCCCAACCGGGCGACCTCCGACACCAGGCGCTCGGGATTCCCGAGAGACTGCACCATCCAGCCGAGCATATGCCCGAACTTCTGCTGCAGGGGCGCCATGCCGGAACCGGCGAAGAGCGCCCGGCTGGCTGGGTGCAGCTCGAAGAGACGCCCGTAAAAAACCGGGGCCCAGTCGCTGGCGAACGGCTCGAACCGCTGCCAGCTGGCCCTCACCAGACCCTCATGCTCCGGGGTCATTGACCGGTCTTTCAGCGCGAGGGCGTGGCGGTGAATGCGCCCCGCACCGAGAGTCGGCGGTCTTCCTGCTCCGGCTCCGCGGCGGTGAATCCGACCGCAGCCATTTGGAAGCGGGCCGAGATCCCCTGCCCACCCGAGCGGGTGATGACCAACGAACCGCGTTCAGCCCGAAATACGCCGGTGGGTCGGGTCGCTGGACCGGTTACGACCAGGGCTTGGATTCCATCAGGGCTGGGTTCGGCTGTGATGGCGTAGGTTCCTACCCGGGGCTGCCGTCCGTCCCAGCAGGTGAACACGATCGCCCCTCTCTCACCGGTGGCACCCAGCGTGATCACGAAAGGCTCGGGCGATCCGGGCGCGGCTCCGAACTCGGCAGTGGTGCCCCGAAGCTCCAATGCCATCGCTCCCGTCAAGGTGGCCTCGTAGGCAGGCGCAGGGCGCAAACCCGGATTGATCACCAGCGCGCTCGACATGATGAGTGCCGCCCCGAAACCGAACTTCCGTGTCGCGTAGGACATTCAGCACCTCCCTGATTGCGGTTGTCTTGCCCGCCCTGTAGACGGCGCCTACAATACCGGCGGGGTTTCACCCCGCGGTCACCCCCTTATCACCAGGCGCAGATTGTTATACATCAACACGTTCGGGAGGCTGTCGGTCACTGACGACGGCCGTCCGGTAGCAGGGGCTGCCTCCCAGCCTCGCCGGCTTGCCCTGCTGGCCATGCTCGCCTGCGCCGGCGAGCGGGGCCTCACCCGCGACAAGCTCATTGCTTTCTTCTGGCCCGATGCCGACGAAGAACGGGCCCGCCGTGGACTCAGCCAGGCCGTCTACGCTCTCCGTCAGGATCTGGGGAGTGAAGAGGCGCTGATCGGTACCAAAGACCTGCGAATCAACGACGAGGTGATCACGAGCGACGTGGCCCAGTTCGAGGCCGCGATCGCCGCCGGCGCATGGGACAAAGCTGCCGAGTGCTATGGCGGGCCTTTCCTCGATGGGTTCCACCTGCCGAACTCGCCGGAGTTCGAGCGCTGGTCGGATGAACAGCGAACCGGCTTCGCGCGACAGTACACCGACGTGCTCGAGCGGCTTGCGCGCGACGCGACCGGGAAGGCAGAACACCCGGCTGCGGTCGGATGGTGGCGGAAGCTCGCAGCGCAGGATCCGCTCAACGCTCGGGTGGCGTTGGGGTTGATGAGGAGCCTGGTCGCGGCCGGCGATCGCAACGGAGCGCTGCAGCACGCCCGCGTGTACGAGGCGCTGATTCAGCAGGAGCTGGATTTGCCGCCGGACCGCGAAGTCGTGTCCCTGGCCGAGCAGATACGGCGCGAGCAGCCGTCACCGGTTGTGCCGGCGCCGCCGCCGCCGTCTGGCCAGTCAACCTCATCGCTGCCAGCCTCGGCGCCGGTCGCCAGCCCCGCGATGGCGGAGCCGGCTCCCTCGGCGGCGCCGGCCCCGCCTGAGACCACTTCGCCGGCGCCACTTCCCGGGTCGTTGGTCAAGGCGATGTCGCGCTTCCTGGAGAACCAGGACGTCACCGAGGCTCAATCGACGGCCGATTGGCTGGAGGTCATCAAGAGCCGGGCTGCCAAGGAGGCGCCCCCGCCCCCACCACCGCCATCGCGGTTCTGGCTCATTGCCGGCGCCGGAGCGGCCCTCGTGGTGGCCGCTAGCGCGCTCGTCCTCGCTCTCCACAAGCCTCCACGAGAGCTGGCGTTCGGTCCGACTCATCGACTCGCGTTCGATTCCGGCCTGGAGATGGACCCGGCGATCTCTCCGGACGGCAAGGTCGTCGCTTACGCAGCCGACCCCGATGGCCGCATGCGGATCTTCGTCCGACAAGTGCGCGGCGGCGGCAGGGCGGTTCCCATCACCGAGGCTCTGGCCGGCTACCATCGGGCGCCACGCTGGTCCCCGGACGGCACTCAGATCGCTTTTCAGTCCGGCGGCACGATCTATCTCGTCCCCGCGCTCGGCGGGGTCCCGCGGTGGCTGATCAGACCCAATGGCCCGTCCAGCTGGGTGGCGTACCCAGCCTGGTCCCCCGACGGGAAGCAGGTCGCCTACGTCGAGAATTCGGTCGTGTTCGTGCGACCGATTGCCGGTGGGCCGCCCACGCGGCTCGCGGCGGTAGACTTTCCTCATTCGCTGGCCTGGTCTCCCGATGGTAAGTGGATCGCATTCGTGTCCGGGAATGCCGCGTTCACCTTTGGCGGCCAGCCTTGGGGCAGTCCCATCAACATCGGGAACGTGGCGCCCAGCTCGGTTTGGCTGGTGCCGTCGCGCGGAGGGGCACTGATCCGCCTGACCGACGACGAGTCGCTAAATACCAGTCCGGCGTGGCTTCCTGGGAGCCGCGGCCTTCTGTTCGTATCGAGCCGATTGGGTAGCCGGGACGTGTTCCGAATTGCTGTGGATGGGACAGGGAAGCCAACCGGTGAAGCGGTCCGGCTCACTACCGGTCTCAACGCCCAGACGATCAGCCTCACTCCCGACGGCCGTCACGGTGCGTATTCGGTCTTTACCTACACGGCGAACGTGTGGGCCCTCGACGTTGCGCAGACCGGCACTGCATCGATCGAGTCGGCTCACCCGGTCACGAGCGGGAGCCAGGCGGTCGAGGGGATCGCGCTCTCGCCCGATGGCCAATGGCTCGCCTTCGACTCGGATCGAAACGGGAACCAGGACATCTACCGGGCGCCCCTCGCCGGCGGCGATGTCGAGCAGCTGACTCAGTCGCAGGAGCCCGACTTTCTGGCGTCCTGGTCTCCCAGCGGCCGGGAGATCGCTTTCTACTCGTATCGGCGCGGGACCCGCCGCGTGCTAGTCATGCCGGCGGAAGGAGGAGCTGCGGCCGAGGTGGCGCCGGCGCTGATGAACCAGCGAAATCCGGGTTGGGCTCCGGATGGAAACGGGCTCGTCTTCTCTGCCGACGTCGGCGGCGGGCCCAGCCAGATCTATCTGGTCCGCCGCAAACCCGACTCGACCTGGGCGACTCCGCGTCGACTCACGACCGATGGCGGAGGGTCTGGCCGCTGGTCACCAGATGGGCATTCGATCGCCTTTACCAATCGGCGGGCGCTCTGGGTGGCCACGATAGACGGAGACATGCTGCGGCCCATCGTGCCGGCCGCAGACTCGAGCGGATACCCGGCGCCCGAAGTGCTGCAATGGAGCGCAGACGGCAAGGCAATCTTTTACAAGGCATTCGACACGGAGGGGCGCTCCAGCATCTGGAGCGTTGCGGCGAGCGGAGGGCAGCCGAGGCTGCTGGTCAGATTCGACGATCCCTCGCGACCGTCCAGCCGTCCCGAGTTCGCGACCGACGGGAAGCGACTCTATTTCAGCATCGGCCAGCGCCAGAGCGACGTCTGGACGGTGGAGATGGTCGCGGCGCGCTGAGCATCACGCTACCTGTGCCGCGGCTCGCTGCATCGCACGCGCCGTTACCCAATACGCCACCGACCAGGCCGCCCGCGCGTCGGCCGTGAACGCCGACCCAAGGCAGCACTCGAGCGCAGTAAACAATGCGTCTGCCGCCATTCCGTAGTGCCGCCAGCAAACCCCTCGGCTCCCATGACGCCGCCCCGCGTCGCCCACCACCTCGAGCAGCGCGTCAGGCTGGTCCAACAGCTCCAGAACGGCGTTGAGCGAGTCCGTGAGCCTCCGGCCATGCTGGCGCAGATCGATCCCGCTGAAGAACACCCGGCTGCTCGGGTCGAGCTCGAACAGGCGCTCGTAGAACACGGCGGCAACGCGGTCGCTCATCGGGCGCACCCGGTGCCACGTCCGCCGGACGATGGCTATCTGGGAGGGCGTCATGGCTCCCTCAGCGGCCCGCGGTAGCGTTGAACGAGCCTTCGATGGTGACCGCCTGATCGGTCTGGTCGGGCGCACCCGCCAGGTGGCCTTCCGCCTTCATCGCGAACCGACCGGTAAGCCGGTTCCAGCTTGAGCTCGTAATCGTGAGCGTCCCTCGACGAGGGCGAAACACTCCCGCTGGGTGCTCCGCGCTCCCGGTTACCACCAGTACCTGCACACCATCGGCTTGGGGCTCAGCGGAGATCTGGTACGTCCCGGGGCTTGGGCGGTGGCCGTCCCAGAGGGTGAGGACCACGGCGCCCTCTTCGCCATTCGCGCCAAGGGTAATGACGAAGGGCCGCTCACCTTCACCGTTGGCCGGACGGCCGAACTCGGCCGATCCATCGAGGCTCGCAGCGAGGGCGCCCGATACGCGGGCCGAGTAGTGCGACGTGACATGGTGAGGCCGGGGCAGCACGACGCCGCCCAGCAGTAGCAGAGTGCCGAGGCTGTAGGTGGTCTGTTGGGCCGGCATGGCTGCATCCTCCGTTCGGGTTCGCCTCACCTGGGCTTCTTTCCCCAGGTTTATACGCAGCCAAGCTAGGAATCGGCTTCACTTCGAAATCACGCCGTTGTCACCTGACGCAATCAGTTGATTTGGGTGGAGATACGGAGGCAGGAATTGTGGCGGGCCTGGTCAGCCCCAGGAGGCGACGCCGCTCCAAACCGAGCGGCTGACTGCTACTCCCGTTTGAAAGTGGGTCTCGAAGTCGGCTCGGAACGCCGCAGCATGGTTCTCAAGGTATCGCGCCAGGTCGCCCGAAGCCGCTGCTTCATAAGAGGTCCGGAACGTGGTCGGACCGGCACGCTCGAAGCGGATGGCGCGAAAGCACCCGGTCGCCCAGATGTCCGGGATATGCTGACCGCGCATGTACCGCTCGACCTCGTCGGCCAACTCGGGCTCGACCTCCAGCCTCACTTCGTAGACCTGTGCGTCGCTCAGAATGGGGGGTCCTTCTGATGGATGGGCTCGTCGAGCAGAATGGCGTTGAGCTCGGCTCCGGCAGGGGTTTCGAACTGAGCTTCGGGAATCACCAGCAGCGCGTTGGCACGCGCCATCGAGCTGAGAAGACCCGACCCCTGCGGTCCGGTGAGACGGGCCTCGAGCCTGCCTGCGTTCTCGGTAACGACGGCGCGGAGGAAGTGCTGCAACTTTGGCTTGAGTACGATGGTCTCGGTCACTCGGACTTTGATCGACCGCCGGAACGGCAGCCGGTGCCCTGACATGATCCGGATAGCCGGGCGGACGAACAGCTCGAAGGTGACCATTGTGCTCACCTGATTACCGGGGAGCCCGATCCAGGGGACGTCGCGGACAAATCCGAAGCCGACCGGCGCGCCCGGCCGCATCCGCAGTCGCCAGAACCGTTGCTCGGCCCCCAACTCGTCGAGCACGGTCCGCACGTAGTCGTGCTCCCCCACGCTGATGCCGGCGCTCGTAATCAGAAGGTCACAATCCACGGCGCGCCGGAGATGCTCCCGCAGGCTTTCCGGTGTATCACGCGCGATGCCGAGGTTCACTGGTTCGCCACCGGCGCGATGCACCAGCGCAACCAGCGTGTGGGTATTGCTGCTTGCGACCTTGCGACCGCTCAGAATCTCTTCGGGCTGGTCCACGTCCGCGATCTCGTCGCCGCCGGCCAGTATGGCGACGCGAGGCCGGCGATAGACCAAGGGATGGGCTGCCGCGAGGGATGCGAGGATGCCGAGCTGCGCTGGTCCGAGCGCGGCGCCGGCGGTGAGAACCGTGGAACCCTTCTTGATGTCCTCACCTGCCTCGCGGACGTTGGCGCCGGCGTCGCGATCGTTGAAAATCGCTACCGTCTCCGCGCCGAGATCGGTGTCTTCCTGCCGGACGACGGTGTCGGCTCCATTCGGGACCGGCGCCCCGGTAAAGACCCGGGCACATTCACCCGATCCGACTGGGCGTGAGGGGAATCGGCCCGCGGGAATCTCTTCCACCACCCGGAGCCGGATCGGCGTCGCCTGCGAAGCACCCCGCACATCCGCGGCCCGTGCGGCGTACCCATCCATGGCGGAGTTGGCCCAGGCAGGAACATCGAGCGGGCTCACGATGTCCTCCGCGAGCACGCTGTCCAGCGCGTCGTCGAGCGGTACCCGCAACACCGGCTGGGGCCGCACTTCGGCGAGAATGCGCCGCACCGCTTCTGCCGCGGCCAGCGCGACGTCGGTCACAGGGTCAATGCGCGATCCCATGCCAGGTTCGCGAGAGTGTGCAGCCAATTCGTGTCGCTGAACGACAGGACGGGGCACGCGGCCTCGACACCCATGTCGCGGTCGTCGGTCATGATGGCGATCCACTCGGACGCGTTGGGTGCCGTGGGATCGTAGAGCGGCTTTCCTCCTATCGCTCGGCGCCAGACTTCGATCTTGGGCAGCGACGACTGCTTGAACCCTTCGCACAGAACCAGATCCGCGCCGTCCATGTAGCGCCGAGCCAGCGCGACGGGATCGTAATCGTCGGGGGTTCGTTCGAAGAGCACGCGAAGGGTCGGGGCAGCGATCAGGGTTCGCTCGGCCCGCCCTTCGTGAAAATGCCGATACGTGTCGGACCCCGAGCGATCGACGTCGGCCGGATGGTGCCCGTGCTTGATTGTCATGATCCGCCGGCCCCGACGGATCAGTTCTGCGGCCAGCGCTACGGTGAGCGTGGTCTTACCCGCATTCTTCCGCCCGATCACTGTCAGGATACGCATCACGTAAGAGCGTCCGCCTTCGCGAGATCGTCCGCCGTGTTGACATTGAAGAATAGACGCGCCGGGTCGCCCAGCTCGAGAATGGCGTTGCGCGCGAGGGTGCCGACCCGGACGGAACCGTGGAAGCCGGTGGCGCGGAGGTCGCCCGCGTCGAGGCTTCGCGCGATTGCCGTCGCGCAGCCTGGGCCGTAGGCGGCGCACAACGGTTCGACCCCCCGAGGCCCATCACTTTCCGGCAGAAAGACGTCCCACCGCTCTACACCTGCCGCAAGCCTGGCGACCAGCGCGGGCGTGACGAACGGCATATCCCAGGCAACGCACACCACCGGAGCAGGCGCCTCGATTACTGCGGTGTAGATCCCGCCCAGCGAGCCGGATCCCGGACGAAGGTCCGGCACCACCCGAAGGTCGGAGCGCCAGGTCCGCGCGTCCGGCGTGTTGGCGACGAGCAGAGGCAATCGTTGCAAGGCTCGCTCGAACACCGCGACGAGCCGGTCTAGGATCCGCTCACCGCCCACCGTCTCGAGACCCTTGGGCCGGCCCCCGAAGCGCGTCGCGTCGCCTCCGGCGAGGATCGCTCCTGCGATCACGGCGTCACGTGACCCCGGTGCAGTCGGCATACAGGGTGGGATCCTCTGCGACCCGCACGCGCGCGAGCGTGATCCCCTGCGGGAGCCGGGCGGAGAGCCGGCGAAAGAGGTGCTGGGCGATGCCTTCGCAGGTGGGAAGCGTTCGGGCGAACGCGGGAATATCTCGGTTGAGATACTTCCCGTGGAAAGGCTCGACGATCTCCTCGCGGAGGATGCGATCGAGCTCGGCGAGGTCGACCAGCAGATCCTGCGGCCCCCCGGGCTTGCCTTGCAAGGTGACCGCGCACTGGTACTCGTGTCCATGCGGCGGCTCTTCAGACAACGGGCCGAAGGCCTCGCGGTTTTGCTCGGGGCTCCACTCGGGCCGAAAAAGCCGGTGAAGCGCAAAGAAGCTCACGGTGCGGGTGAGCGTGGTCGGCATGGCCCCGCAGCGACTAGAGAATGAATCCCAGACCGAACCCGAACCATGGGCTCAGATTCCACTCACTCGCATCGAGGGTGACTGGGACGGTCCCTATACCGAAGCTAGGCGGATACGAGAGCTTCCAGAAGTTCCCCCGTACCTCGCCCCGCAGATGAAGACGGTCGCCTAGAAAAAACCGGAACCCGGCCGTCGGCGCGAAGAATCCTTTGGTCCCGAAGTTGTATCCGCTGGGATCGGCCGGCGTGCTGCTGCCGATCGCGGCGCCACCAATCAGCGAGACAAACGGCGCCAGACCGTGCCAGGTTTTGCCGCCAGTGATGTTGAAGGTCACTACCCCTTCGATGAACGTGACATTCTGATCGACGGGGCCGGACACCCGCTCGCCCGGCGGTTGGGTGGGGTCGACGATGTTCCGCTGCAGCGCACCGTACTCGACCCCCAGGCCGAACTCCAGCGGGCGCGCGGCGTGGAAGTCGAACCGGGCGCCAAAGGTGTAGCCGTCCCGCGGCCCTACCCCCACCCGTCCCCCATCCCCCATGAAGTACCCGCCCATGAACGTGATGCTGCTGCCCTTGTGGAGGTCGTGGTAGGGGCTGCTCTGCGGGGGATGGCCAACCTGCGCGACGGCGGTCATCGGACACACCAGGGCCAGTGCGCTCAGCGCTTCGAGGGCTCGTCTTGTCATCAGCACTGGCGGAGATCGCGTCCGGTCATGTCGGCGGGTTGCTCCAACCCGAGCAAACCGAGCACGGTCGGCGCCACGTCGCACAAGGCGCCGCCCGAGCGTAAGCCGGAGCATTCACCGCGGACGGCGACCAAGGGCACCGGGTTGGTCGTGTGCGCGGTGTGCACCCCGCCGGTCGCGGGATCTATCATCGTTTCCGCGTTGCCGTGATCGGCGGTGACGAGGACGCTCGCTCCCACCCGCTCCGCGCTCTGAAGGACCCGCTCGAGGCAGCCGTCGACCGTCTCCACTGCCTTGATGACCGCGGGCAAGACCCCGGTGTGGCCGACCATGTCTGCGTTGGCATAGTTGCAGAGCAGGAAGTCGTGCGTCTTTCCCTCGAGTGTCCGGCAGAGCGCATCGGTAATGCCGACCGCGCTCATCTCGGGTGCGAGGTCGTAGGTCGCCACGCGCTGAGACGGGATCAGACAACGCTCCTCATTGGGGTAGGGGGGCTCGACGCCGCCGTTGAAGAAGTACGTCACGTGGGGATACTTCTCCGTCTCCGCGGTTCGAAACTGCGACATGCCGGCATCAGCAAGCACCTCGGCCAGGATCCGGGCCAGGGTGAATGGCGGGAAGGCCTGGGGCAACGGGAATGTTTGATCGTACTGCGTCATGGTCACCCCGCGGAGCACCGGTCGATCGCGGACCTCGAAGCCGTGAAAGGTGTCGAGACACATCGCGGCGACGATCTGGCGCATCCGATCACTGCGGTAGTTGAAGAAGAGCACGCCGTCACCGGTACGCACCCGGGCGACTGGTGCACCGTCGCGGTGATGGATGAGTGGCTTCAGGAACTCGTCCGTTTCGCCCCGCTGATAGGCCGCCTGCACCGCGAGCACCGGGTGCGTGATGGCGTCGCCTCTGCCGTGGACGATCGCGTCGTACGCGACCTTGGTGCGCTCCCAGCGCCGGTCGCGGTCCATGCCGTAGTAGCGGCCGCACAGGCTCGCTATCTCGACCCGGTTGCCGGCGATCCGCCGCATGTCCTGCAGCAGCGTCCGAACCACCTCGGCGCCGAGGGTGGGCGGCGCATCGCGACCGTCGAGAAATCCGTGAATCGCAATGGCCGGCACCTTGAGGCGCACACCCAGCTCGATGCACGCGAGGAGGTGGCGGTCGAGTGCGTGAACGCCGCCTGGCCCCAGCAATCCGACGAGATGGAGCGTTCCGCCGCTCTGCCGAAGAAAAGCACCCAGCTCTACCAACGGCTCCATTCGATAGAAGTCACCGGATGCTATGCTCTGGGAGATCCGCACCAGGTCCTGCGGGACCACGCGCCCGGCGCCCAGGTTGAGGTGCCCGACTTCGCTGTTGCCCATCTGACCTTCGGGAAGCCCCACCCGGAGACCACTCGCTTCCAGCAGGGTCCGCTGCCCGGAAGACCACAGTTTGTGCCAGACGGGTGTTTCGGCGAGCTCGATGGCATTGCCCTCGCGTGCCTCCCGGTAGCCCCAGCCGTCGAGAACGACGAGAACGACCGGGCGGCGCGCGCTTCGGTTTGACATGGCTCTCCGCGGATTCTACTATGCGCCAGAGTGACTCAAGCGCCGCAATCTAGTCCTGCCCTCCGCCGGCTACCAGCCTGCGCGTTTGCGCTTGCCTTAGCGCTATCTGCTCCGCTCGCCGCGCAAAACCGCGTCGGAATCAACGGCACTACGGATCTTCAGCGGGCCAGCAACGGCGGAGCGCTGGGCACGCTCACCAATGCAGCGACGGTGAGCGTGGGCAAGCTGCAGGGTGCGTGGGTCCAGGTTACGCTCAACGGGTGGATCATTCGCAGCTCGGTGAGCCCCACCACTCGAGACGGCTTCGATCTCTCGGTGACACCGGCTGACGGCGAGAATCTGCGAGCCGAGCCCAATGGAACGGTGATCGCGCAGTTGAGACACGGCACACTGCTCGAAAAGATCGGAACCCGCGGCAGCTGGCTGCACGTGAAGCGGACCGGGTGGGTCCGACGGCGGTCTCTGGAGGCGCCGATGGAGACGGGGGCGCTCGCTGAGCGGCAAGCACCCGCCGCGCCACGCCAGTCACCTCGCTCCCCAGCTGCCGCCCGATCCAAGCCACCTGCACCCTCTACTTCGCCTGCTCCATCCAAGCCAGCGGCGCCCTCTCAATCGCCGGCGGCATCGCCGTCGCCGGCAACGTCGCAACTCGCAACCGCACGTGCCGCCTCGCCATCCGGCGCGGGGAACTGGAGCGGGGTCGAGCAGCGGGTTGAGGTCGCTCGGTCGGCGACGCTGGCAGTCACACCCGAGGGAGGCAAACTCGGCACCATCGAGCCCGGCACTGATGCGCGAGTCATTGGGAAGGCGGGGGACTGGGTGCGGGTGCAGGTCGAGGGGTGGGTCCACGAGGACGACATCAAACCCTCTGCCCAGGGTGCGCTGATGGGGGTGTCGGCCGCCGAGGTACGGGCCGAACCGCAGCGTTTCGTCGGCCAGACGGTCGAGTGGCGGGTGCAGTTCATCGCCATTCAGCAAGCGGACGAGCTGCGCCCGGAATTGCCGGCCGGGCAGCCGTTCCTCCTGACGCGCGGCCCTCTGCCCGAGCCAGGGTTCGTCTACGTTATCCTGCCCCGGGATCAGGCCGCCCGCTTTCAGGCGCTGCCACCGTTGCAGGAGATCGTGCTCCGGGTGACCATCAGAGCCCCCCGCACCAAGTATCTGGCGACGCCCGTGGTGGAGCTGGTCGGCGTCGTGAGCGGCGTGGCGGACGCGAGCCGCCAGCCATGAACGATCTCCTTCGTCAACGCATCCTCCGTGCCCTCGAAACTCTCGGCGACGAGCGTGCGTACGAGGTGCTGGACTACATCGAGTTCCTCTCCAGCAAATATGCCGAACGGGCCCGCCCAACCGGTCTGTTCGCCAAGCTCACTGAGACGGTCGAAGACACCATGCGCGCGGGAAAGATTCCGCTGCAGGCGATCACCGGCACGATGGGACTCATGGACAGCGCCGCGAAGGTAATGCGCGGGCTCGCGGCGGCGGGACAGGCCGTGGTCGAGGAAGCAGTGCGAGCGGCGGAGACTCCCGGCAGTCGACCCTTGCCGCCTCGCCCGCCCTCGGAACGCGAGTCCGGCACGAGCTGATCTCCCTCACCCCCGACACTCACCTCTTACCCAACACATTCCATGGCCGCATCCGTCGAGGTTCGCGCGCCGGCCGTCTCGGACGAATCGCAGTTCGTTCGGGGGATCGGCCCGCTCGCCGCCGTCTCGCTGGTTGTTGGGTCCATGATCGGCTCGGGGATCTTCATCGTCTCCGCCGACATCAGCCGGCAGGTCTCCGCGCTCGGCCCCGCCGGGTTATTGCTGGTGTGGGCAGTTACCGGTGCCATCACCATCACCGGCGCCCTGGCCTATGCCGAGCTTGCCGCGATGATGCCCAACGCCGGCGGGCAGTATGTGTTCCTGCGCGAGGGATTGTCTCCGCTGGCCGGATTTCTCTACGGCTGGACCCTGTTCATGGTGATCCAGAGCGGCACGATTGCCGCAGTCGCCGTGGCCTTCGGCCGATTCCTTGGTGTTCTGGTCCCGAGCCTCACTCCCGACGTCTTCCTCAAGCTCGGTTCGTTCCACATGCCCGGGGGCACCATACAGCTGGGCCTCTCTCCGCAACGGGTCGTCGCCATCGTCATGGTCGCGGTGCTCACCGCGGTCAACATTCGCGGCGTCCGGCTCGGCGCGGCCATTCAGACCGCCTTCACCGTCGCCAAGGTGGCCGCACTGAGTGCGCTCATTCTGCTCGGGCTGACGATTTTCCGCCGGCCCGACGTCGCCGACGCCAACTTCGGGGCGTTCTGGGGAACGGGGCCGTGGAACCTCGCGGTGCTACCGGTAATCGGCGCCGCGATGGTCGGCTCACTGTTCTCGAGCGACGCCTGGAACAACGTGACCTTTGCCGCAGCTGAGGTACGGGACCCCAGGCGCAATTTGCCGCTCGCGCTGGGGCTCGGAACCGGGCTGGTCAGTCTTCTCTACCTGATCGCCAACGTCGCCTACCTGAGCGTGCTGCCCTTCCACGGCGACCCGAACGGCGCCGACGTGTTGGCCCGCGGCATCCAGCACGCGGCGCAGGATCGGGTGGGGACCGCGGCGATGGAAGTCATGCTGGGTCCGGCAGGGGCGATCGTCATGGCGGTCGCCATCCTGATCTCGACCTTCGGCTGCAACAACGGGCTCATCCTGGCGGGCGCGCGAGTGTACTACGCGATGGCGCGCGACCGCCTGTTCTTCCGTCGGGCTGGAGAGCTACACCCGGAATTCCGCACCCCGGTCTTCGGGCTCATCGCCCAAGCGATCTGGACCATGGTGCTGTGCGTGAGCGGCACCTACAGCGAGCTGCTCAACTACGTAATCTTCGCCGCCCTGGTCTTCTATCTGCTGACTGCGGTGGCGCTCTTTCGCCTCCGCAGGCTCCGGCCCGATCTGCCACGACCGGTGAAGGCAGTGGGCTATCCGGTGCTGCCGGCGCTCTATATCCTGGCAACCGGGTTCATTCTCGTGGTACTGCTGGTGGACAAGCAGCAGCGACTCTATTCCGGCCTCGGGTTGTTGATCGTGCTTCTCGGCGTGCCAGTATACGCACTTTGGCGACGGACGGCGCGATGAGAGACGGAAGCTCGACCTGTTGTTTGCCCGCCCTGCTCTGTCTGGGCGCTCTGGCCTGTGGAAGCGGATCAGCGCCCTCCGCGCCCGCGCCGGCGGCTTCGCAATCCACGCAGGTCACCGGCATCGCCGACGAGCTATTCGCCGGCTTTGTCCAGCGCTTCCCTGAAGCAGCGACGCAGTTCGGTCTCGCCAAGGGGCCGCATGATCGCCTGACCGACCTGTCCCCCGCCGCCCGACAGGCCTGGCAGACGCGCGAAGACGGCTGGCTCGCGCGCCTTGAGGCGATCGACACTGCGCGGGTCATCGGCACTCCGGACGCTCCCGTCTACGCCATCATGCGACAGACGCTCGAAGCGAACCGGGCCTCGCGAGTCTGTCGCCTGGAGCTATGGAACGTCAGTCAGCTGTTCGGCTGGCAGGTCAATCTTCCGCGCCTCACCCGCCTCCAGCGCCTCGGCACGCCGGATGCCCGGGCTCAGGCACTCAAGCGGTGGCAGGCGATTCCCCACTTCATCGACCAGGACATCGCCAATCTGCGGGAGGGGCTTCGCGAGGGGTACACGGCGCCTCGCACCAACGTCGAGGAAGTGCTCAGGCAGGTAGATGCGCTGCTCGCCGACCCGCCCGAGAAGTCCCCGTTCGCCGGATTCATCGAGCGCGATTCGACCCCTGAATTCCACACTGCGATCGTGAGCACGGTTAGGGACCAGATCAATCCGGCGCTCCGCCGGTACCGGAGCTTCCTGGCCGACGAGTATATCG
>Ga0310811_10002810_pt1 | contig 21829 bp, 22 predicted proteins | sample YCmetagenome_FD_207642 | JGI IMG/M metagenome (GOLD analysis project Ga0310811, IMG submission 207642) | Soil microbial communities from experimental microcosm in Duke University, North Carolina, United States - YC | ecosystem: Engineered > Artificial ecosystem > Soil microcosm > Unclassified ...
GAGGACCGGGCATGAAAAACGCCCGCCGCCGTTCGCGCGAATTCGCGGTACAGGGACTGTACCAGTGGCTGCTGTCCGGCGCGCCGGCCGGTGAAATCGATGCGCAGATGCAGCAGCGCGAAGGCTTCGACAAGTGTGACCGCGAGCATTTCATTGCGCTGCTGCGGGGTGTGATCAACGAATCCGCAGCGCTGACCGAGGTCGTGCAGCCGTGCCTGGACCGGCCCGTCGCGCAATTGTCGCCGGTCGAGCGCGCGGTGCTGCTGGTCGCCGCGTTCGAGTTGAGGGACCATGTGGACATTCCGTACCGTGTGGTGATCAACGAAGCAGTCGAACTGGCGAAGACGTTCGGCGGCTCGGACGGCTACAAGTACGTCAACGGCGTCGCCGACAAGCTCGCCGCGACCTTGCGCCCAGGCGAAGCCAGATAGTTGCACGGAATTGGCGCTGGCCGGACCTAGACCAGGTCAGCGCAAGCCGAACCGATCAACCGGAAGCCCGATGAAAATCGTTACGGAACCGCGCACGCGCCTCGCGGCGCGAGTCGAGCGGATCGAGCCGTTCTACGTAATGGAATTGGCCAAGCAAGCGGCGCAACTGGAACGAGCCGGCCGCGACATCATTCACATGAGTATCGGCGAACCCGATTTCACCGCCCCCGAGCAGGTGATCGAGGCCGCCGCTGCCGCACTGCGGCGCGGTGTCACGCAGTACACGCCTGCGCTCGGCATCGGCGCGCTGCGCGAAGCGATCGCCGGCCACTACCGCCATGCCTACGGCCTGGATATCGATCCGGCGCGTATCGTCATTACCGCCGGCGCATCCGCCGCGTTGCTGCTCGCCTGCACCGCGCTGGTGGATCGCGACGACGAAGTATTGATGCCCGATCCGACCTACCCGTGCAACCGGCATTTCGTCACCGCGCTGGAAGGCCGCCCGATAAGCGTGCCGAGCGGGCCTGCGCAACGCTTCCAGCTGACCGCCGCCGAGGTGGAAGCGCGCTGGACCGAGAAAACGCGTGGCGTATTACTGGCGTCGCCATCGAATCCAACCGGCACCTCGATCGACCCGCATGAACTCGAACGCATCCTCGCGGCCGTTCGCGCGCGCGGCGGGTTCGCCATCGTCGACGAGATCTACCAGGGCCTCAGCTACGACACCGCACCGGTATCCGCGCTGTCGTTCGGCGATGACGTCGTGACCGTCAACAGCTTCTCCAAATACTTCAACATGACGGGCTGGCGGCTCGGATGGCTGGTAGCGCCGCCCGAACTCACCGGTGCTTTCGAAAAGCTCGCGCAAAATCTGTTCATCTGCGCGTCGGCCGTCGCGCAATATGCCGCCCTCGCCTGCTTCGAACCGGACACGCTCGCCATTTATGAGCAGCGCCGCGTCGAATTCAAGCGCCGGCGCAACTTTCTGATCCCTGCGCTCGAGAAATTGGGTTTCGCGGTGCCCGTCGTGCCGGACGGCGCGTTCTATGTGTATGCGGACTGCCGCGGCGTCGCGCATCCCGCCGCGCACGATAGCGCGGCGCTGACCGCGTCGATGTTGAACGATGCGGGCGTCGTGATGGTGCCCGGGCTGGATTTCGGCAACCATGCGCCGCACGATTACGTGCGCGTGTCGTATGCGAGCGCGTATCCCAAGCTCGAAGAAGCTGTTGCCCGGCTTGCCACGCTGTTCAAGCGGTGACGCCAGGCGGTACCGCTCTCTGTGAGCGGTCCCAACCCCGGCCTTGAGTTCGGCTTCAGGCGCCGAGTTCCGCTGCGTCGGCGGTATGCTTCACCTCCGCCGATGTGCCGTTGTCCGGTGCGGCGGTCGAGCTGTTGTCCGGCGCTGCCGCCTTGGCGGATACCGCGGCCGGGTGCGCACTCATCGACACCTGCACACGCTTGGGCGACGCCGAAGCCAGCAGCGGCGTCGGCGCCTGCGGACCGTTGATCGGCACCTTCCGGCCACTCGCCACACCGCGCAGCCGCTCGCGCTCGGCCAGCACCTTCGCGGTGTAGCCCCCATCGTACTGCGAGGGCGAGCCGACATACAGGCGCAGACCGGCGGCCAACGAGCCCCCGCGCGCGACGCAGTCCTTGAGCACAAGCGCCCCGACCTTGATATTCGCGATCGGTTGCAACGCAGCCTGCTGACCGCCGAAATAGTCGAACTTGTCCGAATGCACAGTCGACATCACCTGCATGAGACCCTTCGCGCCCACACCGCTTTCCGCGTAGGGATTGAAACCCGATTCGATCGCCATCACCGCCAGCAACAGCAGCGGATCGATATCGACTTCCCGCCCCGTTTCAAACGCCGCGCTAACGAGTTGCCGGACCGGTTGCCGGGCCACCCGATAACGGCGCGAAATGAAATCGGCTACCAGGTTTTGCTCCCGCGTGGAAATCAGCGCGCGATCGTCGCGCGCATCGGACGCGATCCGCTCGGTCGGAATCAATTTGGCGAAGGCGCCAACCGACGGCAGCGTGCGTGGATCGAGCCCGTCGATCAACGACGACGCATTGCTGGCAAGGCCCGCGGCAGCATCGCGAAAGCGTTCGGCCGCGTCGTCGGCCACCGCGAACGGCGCGCCCTCCATCGACGGCACGTTCGGGCCATTCGTGATCGCGCTGGCCGACGGCTTAAGGTCGTCCGACACCCGCTTCGCGGGCGTCGCCACCGATGCGGACGGCCCCGGCGCTGCGTCGTCGTCATCCTGCGATGCGCCCGACGGCGCGAACGACGGCAGCGGCTGGCCGGACAACAGGCGAGCCGGGCCGTTGCGAACCGCCGCGACAACAAACGGCATCAGTTTTGCTGCCAGCGTGGTCCGCGCGGCGGGCTGGAGCCACAACAGCGCGGCAGTCAGCACGGCCGCGACGCCGACCAGGCTAAACAAGGTATGCGACAGGCGGGTGCCGCGACGAAGCGCCGCGTGCAGCACGCGTGCCAAGTCGCCGGTAGGACGCCAATTTAACCAAGTGTTCATACGTCAACAACTCCCATGATGCATGGCTTGCCGGTGCGCTGCGAAATTCATGATTGCAACAGCGAAAACACTGACCCGTACGTAGAGGTAGAACGCTCGCGGGGAAGTGCTCGACAAGCCAAGGCAACGCTCGCGTTGGTCATCCGCGAGAGCGAAGCCGGGAAGAGACGGCGGGTGCCGCCGGTGAAGCCGATTAGGCCGGAGAGGCTAACGAAAGCATGCCGGTCCATCGAAGCGCTATCTCAATAGCGGCTTCACGCCAAATGACCGGCACATCGGTGCCGGTCGACTTCATGACCGTTACGGCGCCCGAGGAACAATGCGGCCGAAAGGCCGCGGGCCACCATGACGGCCCCAGACGACCAGTCGCGCTGGATCAAATCCGGAATCCACAATCGACGCGTCGGAACGCGCTCGAATAAAACGGGGTATGGTTCACCACCGATTAAGGCGAATTCTATCAGGCATTTATATTTCGTCAACACTGTAGCCCTGTAATTCAATTACTTTTAGTAATTAAGGATGGGATCTTTTTTCGAGAAACGGCGCTGCATGCCCGTCTCCCGGGAACCCGGCGGAATTGCAACAAAATGTCAAAACCGCCTCACGAGTAGAATAGGGGTCCACTTCGGCCCCCGATGTCCGGCAGACCACATAAAGCATGAAATACAAAGACTTGCGCGATTTCGCCCACCGCCTGGAAGCGCTTGGCGAACTGCGTCGCATCGACGCACCGGTGTCGCCGGTGCTGGAAATGACCGATTTATGCGATCGGGTGCTCAAAGCCGCGGGTCCCGCATTGTTGTTCGAGCGTCCTGTCGGCCACACGATACCGGTGCTCGGCAACCTGTTCGGCACCGCGCGCCGTGTTGCGCTGGGTATGGGCGTCGACGCGCGCGGTGACGACGATGCCGCCTTGACCTCGCTGCGCGACATCGGCCGGCTGCTGTCGTCGCTGAAGGAGCCGGAGCCTCCCCGAGGTTTGAAAGACGCGGGGCGCCTGATGTCGCTTGCCAAGGCGGTCTGGGACATGGCGCCGCGAACCGTGAGTGCGCCGCCGTGCCAGGAAATCGTTTGGGAAGGTGCGGATGTGGATCTGGGCAAGCTGCCGATCCAGCATTGCTGGCCCGGCGACGCCGCGCCCTTGATCACTTGGGGCCTGACGGTGACGCGCGGGCCGAACAAGCCCCGCCAAAATCTCGGCATTTACCGCCAGCAGGTGATAGCCCGCGACAAGCTGATCATGCGCTGGCTCGCGCATCGTGGCGGCGCGCTCGACTTCCGGGAGTTCGCGCTGGCGCATCCGGGTCAACCGTACCCCGTCGCCGTGGCCTTGGGGGCGGACCCGGCCACGATCCTCGGCGCGGTCACGCCGGTGCCGGACACGCTCTCCGAGTACCAGTTCGCCGGGCTGCTGCGCGGCGGCAAAACCGAACTCGCGAAATGCGTGACGCCGGGACTCGAATCGTTGCAGGTGCCCGCGCGGGCCGAAATCGTGCTGGAAGGCTTCATCCGCCCGCACGAGGGGACCCAGGTGCAACCGGTCGCCGGCCAGCCGCCGCTACCGAAAGGTCCGTCCGCCCACTACGAACACGCGCTGGAAGGTCCATATGGAGACCATACCGGCTACTACAACGAGCAAGAGTGGTTTCCGGTTTTCACGATCGAGCGCATCACTATGCGGCGCGATCCGCTGTACCACTCCACCTACACCGGCAAGCCGCCCGACGAGCCGGCGATACTCGGCGTCGCGTTGAACGAAGTGTTTGTGCCGCTGCTGCAAAAGCAGTTTCCCGAGATCACCGACTTCTACCTGCCGCCGGAAGGCTGCAGTTATCGCATGGCGATCGTGCAGATGAAGAAAAGCTACGCCGGACATGCCAAGCGCGTGATGTTCGGTGTGTGGAGCTTCCTGCGCCAGTTCATGTATACGAAGTTCATCGTGGTGGTCGACGACGACGTCGATATCCGCTGCTGGAAGGACGTGATCTGGGCGATTACGACGCGCGTGGACCCGTCGCGCGATACGGTGCTGGTCGACAACACGCCGATCGACTATCTGGACTTCGCCTCACCGGTCGCTGGCCTGGGCTCCAAAATGGGACTCGACGCGACGAACAAGTGGGCCGGCGAAACCCAGCGCGAATGGGGCCGTCCGATCGAAATGGACGATGCGGTGAAGCGTCGCGTCGACACGCTGTTCGCCGAGCTGAAATTCTGAAGTACTGGCGCGCCGGCATGGCGCGCCCCTTTGTTTCAAGGAAATCCTCTGTGACGTATTCCGCTTTGAACGCATTGCGCGATCCCGCGCTGCTTAAGACCGAGGCCTTCATCGATGGCGAGTGGACCGCGGCAACCGGCGCATCGGCGAGCCAGCAGTTTGCGGTACTCGATCCGGCGACCAACGTCGAGATTGCCCGCGTGCCGAACCTTGGCGCCGCCGACGCACAACGCGCGATCGACGCGGCCCATGCCGCCTGGCCGGCATGGCGCGAGCACTCCGGCAAACAGCGCGCGGCGCTGCTGCGCAAGTGGTTCGACCTGATCGTGGCGAACGCTGACGATCTCGCCGCGATCATGACCGCGGAACAAGGCAAGCCCCTTGCCGAGGCGCGCGGCGAGGTCCACTACGGCGCATCCTTCATCGAGTGGTTCGCCGAAGAAGCGAAGCGCGTGACCGGCGACGTGCCGGCCAGTCCGCAAGCCGATAAGCGCCTGCTCGTACTCAAGCAGCCGATCGGCGTTTGCGCCTCGATCACGCCATGGAATTTCCCGCTCGCGATGATCACGCGCAAGGTCGCGCCGGCGCTCGCCGCGGGGTGTCCGATCGTCGTCAAGCCGGCCGAACAGACGCCGTTGACGGCGCTCGCCCTGGCCGAATTGGGCGCCCGCGCCGGCCTGCCGAAAGGGATATTCAATGTGCTGACCGCGGACGCGACGAACTCGGTGGAGATCGGCAAGGTGTTTTGCGACAGCGAGCTGGTGCGGCATTTGTCGTTCACCGGGTCGACCCCGGTTGGCAAGATCCTGATGCGGCAGAGCGCGGCGACCGTCAAGAAAATCGCCCTCGAACTCGGCGGACATGCGCCGTTCATCGTGTTCGACGATGCCGACCTCGACGCGGCGGTCGATGGGGCCATCGCGTCGAAGTACCGCAACGCGGGACAGACCTGCGTCTGCACCAACCGCTTCTATGCGCACGCGTCGGTCTATGACCTCTTTGTCGAGAAACTGGCGGCTGCCAGCAAGCGGATCAAAGTGGGCAACGGCTTCGAGCCGGGCACCACGCAAGGACCGTTGATCGACGACGACGCGGTCGCAAAAGTCACGCGGCACATCGGCGACGCGCAATCGAAAGGCGCGCGGCTGGTGTCGGGCGGCAAAGTGATCGCGGGGCGTTTCGTCGAGCCCACCGTGCTCGCGGACGTTACGCACGAGATGCTGGTCGCGCGCGAGGAAACGTTTGGTCCGGTCGCCGCGGTGTTGAGGTTCGACGACGAAGCGGAAGTCATCCGTATGGCCAACGACACGCAGTTCGGCCTTGCCGCGTATTTCTACAGCCGGGACATCGGCCGCGTGTGGCGCGTCGCCGAACAGCTCGAATACGGGATTATCGGGATCAACGCCGGCATGATCTCGAACGAGGTCGCGCCGTTCGGCGGTGTCAAGCAATCCGGCCTCGGCCGCGAAGGCTCGAAATACGGCATCGACGAATACCTGGAGTTGAAGTACCTATGCATCGGCGGGGTCTGACGTCGTTCGCTTGAGCGAGCGCGGCGGGCGCGGAGCAGGTGACCGGCATGGGATGGATGCGAAACGTCCGCATCTAATCCGCCGTCCCGCGCCCGCGCCATCACGGCCGCACCGCCGCACTCGCTGAATCCCGCGTATTGCGCCGCCGCGTGTGCCCCGCTGTTTGCAGCGCCACGCCCGCAGCGCCCATCGCGCACACGCGCCGCCTTATCCGATCAATTGGGCGAATCGCGCCAAGTCGACATTCCCGCCGCTGATGATGACGCCGATGCGCTTGCCGGCCGTTTCCGGCACGAGCCGCTGCAGCGCTGCGGCGGACGCGAGGCACCCCGTCGGTTCGACGACGATCTTCATGCGCTGCGCGAAGAAGCGCATCGTGTCGATCAACTGGGCGTCGCTTACGGTGACGATATCGGCAACATGCCGGCGGATGATCGGGAAATTGAACTGACCCAGATGCGTGGTCGCGGCGCCGTCCGCGAGCGTCTTGGGCACGTCGATATGCACAACCTCGCCGCTGCGCAACGACTGCTGGCCATCATTGCCCGCTTCGGGCTCGACGCCGATGACCTTGCAGTCCGGCGCCAGCGCCGCTGCCGCGAGCGCGCAACCGCCGAGCAGCCCGCCGCCGCCGAGACACACGAACAAGTAATCGAGCGGCCCGGTCTCATCGATCAGTTCCGCCGCGGCGGTCCCCTGCCCCGCGATCACGTGCGGGTGGTCATACGGCGGCACCAGCGTCATGCCGCGCTCTTGGGCCAGCTTGCGCCCGAGCACCTCGCGGTCTTCGGTGTAGCGGTCATAGGTGATCACCTCGCCGCCGTAGCCACGTGTTGCTTCCACCTTCGCCGCAGGAGCATCCTGAGGCATGATGATCGTCGCATGGATGCCCGCCAGCCGTGCCGACAGCGCGATCGCCTGCGCGTGGTTGCCGGACGAATAGGTCAGTACGCCGGCCTTGCGCTGCTCGGCGTCGAAATGCGAGATGGCGTTGAAGGCCCCGCGGAACTTGAATGCACCCATCCGCTGCAGGTTTTCGGCCTTGAAGAACAGCGACGCGCCGGCGATTTCATTAGCGGTGCGCGACGTCAGCACCGGTGTGCGGTGCGCGAAGCCGCGCAGGCGCTCGGCGGCGTCGACGACATCCGCGTAAGTGGGTGCGAGTAACTCGCGCTGAGGCGATTGCTGCGATGAAGAGGTCGAATGCGAGACGTCTGGCAGGTCGGAATGCATGTCAAAAGCGCCGATGCACGGCGCGAATGTGGACGAAGCATGCATTGTCGCAGCTTCACGTGCGTTTTTGCACGCCGGCGCTTCTCCGCCTGTCGGCCACAACGCCACGCCGCGGTCCGGCACGGTATCAAGCAAACGGCGCGTCCGGACTTCTCCGAGACGCGCCGCGATAGTTTTTTACAACGCACCCGATCATGAGGCTGCCGCCGCGCCGTCGTTACCAGTGACGATGATAGGGGCGATAGTACCCCGGATAGGGGCGGTAGTACCCCGGATACGGCCGATAGTAGCCCGGGTATGCGCCGACCACGACACCAGGCGGCCCGTACAACACGGGAGGCGGCGAATAAACTACCGGCGGCGGCGGCGCATACACCGCGGGCGGAGCCGGGGCATAGTAGACCGGTGGCGGGCCGCCATACACGGCACCCGGAATACCGATTCCGACACCGACTGACACGTGCGCCTGTGTCGCACCAGACGCGGCGAGTAGCGCCAAAGCGGCGAGGAACGGGGCGATTTTTTTCACTGCGCTCTCCTGACTTCGAGTCCGATTGCTAATGGACCCTACAATTGCAATGTAGCCGTTGAGAGCGCCGGGCAACGCCGGTAATTGTTTCGAATTGCATCCATCCCGAAGCCGCTGGCCCAAAATCCATAGGGTTGGACAGACGGCTGTGGACGACAACTGTAATGCTTCATTACAAATTGTCTGGCCGAGGGGTACCGCCGACGCGAGGCCCGAAGACTCGGGTCCATGTCAGGCCATGAGTACAGCGCCCCCAATATTGGAAGCGACTCAAGCGGCACGCGCGGCGCCGCCGGAAACGCCAGGTCGGTATCGGCCGATCAGCTGACCTTCACATAGGCGAACTCGCGCGATACGCTGGGGGGCACGTAAGCGCCGCTGATACTTACCCGGGGCGTCAGGCGCTTTCGCTGATCCCACCACAGGCGTCGCTGCGTGGACGAAAGAAAACGCAGGTGCTTCCGGTATGAAAAAATGCTCATCCCAATCTCCCATCTGGTATTTCTTCAGTGTCGTATTCCTTCGATTGCATTTTGGCTAACGACATCCCCACCAGACTGTGCGCCAGACAATATTCGCGCCCTGGCCACATCGGAGTTCCCATAATTGCGAACATACGCAAATCGTGATTCCGCCTATCCAGTCGGCGTCGCGCCATTGCCAAAAACGCGCCGCACATGCACGGCACCGGGGCAATAAGCGGCACAACGCGGCGCGAAACGGTTCATCATCGGGCGAAATCACGCAATCTCAGGCAGGAACCATGTCATTTCCATCGCAACCCACTCTCGGCTTTATCGGCGCTGGCCGGCTGGCGAAAACTCTGGCTGCGGCGTGCTTTCGGCGTGGCTATCGAATCGCCGCGGTCGCGAGTCGTTCGGCCGATTCCGCGCGTGAACTGGCCGATGGGGTCCAGCATTGCGCGGTCGTCCCGACTGCCCAACAAGTGGCCGACATCGCCGACCTGGTCTTTTTGACGGTGACCGACAGCGCAATTGCTCCGATTGCCGCGTCCCTGCGATATGCACATGAACGGGCAGGCCAATGCGCTCTAGTTCATTGCAGCGGGGCGTCGAGTGTTGCGTTGCTCGATCCGGCGCGTGCGCAAGGCGTGCTGACGGGCGGCTTTCACCCGCTGTTCCTGTTCTCCGGCAGCGAAGCAGACGTCGAGCGGCTTGCCGGCCGCTCGATCACGATCGAGGCGCCGCCGCCGCTAGAGCCCGCGCTGTGGGCGCTGGCCCACTCACTGGGCTGCGAAGCGCTGTCGATCCCGGCTGGCGGGCGCATGCTGTATCACGGCTCGGCAAACTACGCAGCGAGCTTCGTGCTGTCGGCGCTCTACGAGAATGTGATGTTGTGGAAGCACCTCGGTCTCGACGAGGACGCGGTGCTTGCCGCGGTGCTGCCGATGCTCGAAAGCACGATCCAGGCGGCGCGCGAAAAAGGACTGTCCGGCGCGCTGGCTGGCCCCGTATCGCGCGGCGATGCGGCGATCGTGCAGCGGCAGCTCGACGCGCTGAGCGAACTTGGCGGTGATCACGTGCTGCTTTACGCGTTGATGACGCGCCGTGCGATCGAACTGGCGCGCCGCAGGGACACTCCGCCGCCAGCGCTCGATCAGATCGATGCGGCGGTGCAGGCGGCGATCGACGCGGCCTGTGCGCCACGCGCTTGACAGCGGCGGGACCCATCCCCTTGCAGCCGGCGCCGCCGCGCCCGCGGGCTGTTGGGCAATTCCTTGGGGGATGCGCCGGTGCGCTGGCGGCATGAGACAATCCCGGTTTGCCTAACCCTATGCCGGCGCGGCCCGCGACGGCGGTCTCGAAGGAATAAAGATGCTCGGGGACATCGCACGGTTTCTGCTCAACACGGTTTTCACGCTGTTCGGCGCGGCGCTGCTGCTGCGCGTCTGGCTTCAAGCGGTGCGGATGTCGCCGTACAACCCTGTATCGCAGGGGGTATACCACGCGACCAACTGGCTGGTGCTGCCGTTGCGCAAGATCATTCCCGGCATACGTGGCATCGATTGGGCGTGCATCTTTGCCGCATGGCTGAGCGCGCTGGTCTATGTGGTGCTGATGGTGGTGGTCGGCGGCGGTGACCCGATGGTCCTGATGCCCATCGGTCTCGTCATCGCGCTGCTGGCGATGATCAAGTGGGCGCTGTACCTCCTGCTGTGGGCGACACTGTTGATGGCGCTGCTGTCCTGGATCAACCCAAATTCGCCCTCGATGGGGATTTTGATGCAGCTGACGGCGCCGTTCCTCGATCCGTTGCGTCGCGTCATGCCGCACATGGGCGGCTTCGATTTCTCGCCGCTGGTGCTGCTCGTGATCGTGCAGATCCTGCTGATGGTGGTTACGCGCGCGACTGTGTCCGTTGCTTTCTATGGGGTATAGCGTCGGGAAGTAACGCTGGTGCGGCGCATCGGCATTCCGCCGGGTACAGTGGCGCGGAGCGCACCGGGCAGTCAAAGTCGGCGCCGCCGCCGTCGCCGTCGCGTCAGTGGATGCCTTAGTGGACACGCGTGTCCTGTCAGTCGCCCAGAGCCGTTATTGCGGAAACTACCGAAACCCGCGTAAAATAACGCGTTCTGCGGGCGTCGTATAATGGCCATTACCCCAGCTTCCCAAGCTGGAGACGTGGGTTCGATTCCCATCGCCCGCTCCAAACCCCGCTCAGGCTCGCCGCAAAGGGCAATCACGGCTGCTTGGATTGCCCACCGCATCATGACGCACGACGACCCGGACCAGCCCAGCCCGCCGCATATCGGCCCCATTGCGGACGCCACCGCTAACACCACCGCGCACCCCAGCCCCAGCGTCGCCAACAGCGCCGCACCCGGCACAACCGTCGCCGACGCGCCCAAGCATCTGCGCCGCATCCGCAGTTTCGTGACGCGCGCCGGACGTCTATCGATCGCGCAGAAGCGCGCTCTTGACGCACTCGGGCCGCAGTTCAAACTCGACTACCGCGCCGCCGCGCTCGATTGGCCCGCCACCTTCGGCCGCACCGCACCGCGAATACTCGAAATCGGTTTCGGCATGGGCGCCACGACCTCCGAGATCGCCGAACGCCGCCCCGGCGACGATTTTCTCGGCATCGAGGTGCATGAGCCGGGCGTCGGTGCGCTGCTGAAGTTGATCGGCGACAAGCAGCTCGGCAATATCCGCGTGATCCAGCATGACGCGGTCGAAGTGGTGGAGCACATGCTGCCCGAGGCGTCGCTGGACGGTGTGCATGTGTATTTTCCGGACCCGTGGCACAAGGCGAGACACCACAAGCGCCGCTTGATCCAGCCACCGTTCGTGCGATTGCTGGCGTCAAGGCTGCGGCCGGGTGCTTATCTGCATCTGGCGACCGACTGGCAAAATTATGCTGAGCAAATGCTCGAAGTGCTGAGCGCCGAGCCGACGCTCGCCAATACGTCGACGGCGCCAGACGGCTACGCCCCCCGCCCCGCCTATCGGCCCGTGACGAAGTTCGAGCAGCGCGGCCTGCGCCTCGGACACGGCGTCTGGGACCTCGTGTTCACGAAGGTCTGACGCCGGCGCAGGTCCGATTCCGCTCAGTCGTTGTATCCCATGGACCCGCCGTATGCGGCCACCAGGATAACCAGCCCCACGGCAATGCGGTACCACCCGAATAACGTGTAATCGTGCGTCTTGATATAGCGCAATATCCAGCGCACGCAAATGAACGCGCTGACGAACGCAGCAAGAAAGCCGGCGCCAAACAGCAGCAGCACGGCCGGTACCAGTTCGTGACGTGCGCTCACCAGTTGATGGATGGTGGCGCCGAAGAGCAGCGGGATCGACAGGAAGAACGAAAACTCGGTCGCGGTCTTGCGGTCCAGTCCGGTCAGCATCCCGCCGACGATCGTGGCGCCCGAGCGCGACGTGCCCGGGATCAGCGCGAAGCACTGGACCATCCCTACCTTCAATGCATCAAGCGCCGTGATCTCGTCCATCGACGTGACCCGATCCGCCCTATCCGTCGCCAGCCGTTCGCGCTGGCGCGCCTCTACGCCCAGCAGGATCATCCCGCCGATGATCAAAGCGACGGCTACCGGTACCGGTGCGAACAACACGCTCTTGATGTGTTTCTCGAAAAGCAGGCCGAGTATCACGGCCGGCAGACATGCGATGACCACATTCATCGCAAACCGGCGCGCGCTCGGCTGTGTCGCAAGGCCCGCCGTTACGGCGCCGATGCGGCCCCGATATTCCCAGCACAGTGCGATGATCGCGCCGAACTGTATGGCGACATCGAACACCTTGCCAATCTCGCTGGGAAAGTCGATCAAGCTGCCGACCAGAATCAGATGCCCAGTGCTGGACACTGGCAGAAACTCGGTCAATCCCTCCACACTGCCGAGTACTAGCGCTTTCGCAAGCAACAGGAATTCCATCGGCGGTTCCCTTGGTCGAACAGCGTTGTATGAATGACAACCCGCGGTGTCGCGGACATGGCGCGTTGGCGGGCCTCGCCGCTCTGGCTTGCAACAGCCTAGCGCTCGACTATTTGCACGCGGATGCCGTTTGAAAGAATCGTAATTGTACCCGGTTCAAAATGTTGTCCCGCGAATTGCAGTTGCTCGGGCTTAAATGTGTAGATCGGATAGTTCGCGAGCAATTGCGTCGCGGCCAAGGTCGCGGCGGCATCGATCTGCTGCGCGTATTGGGCGACATTTGCGCCGACATCGACGCGGTCGACGCTCGGGTCCTTCAATGTCACCGACAAGCTCCCTGGGTCGTAGGCCAGTTGGCTCGACAAGGTCAATGCGCCGTCCACCGGCCTGGTCAGAAACGGCGACGCGAGGTGCGCATCCATGGTCACCGCGACCCGGTTCGCGTCCGCCAATAACGCCACGACGGGATTCGCGAGGGTCAGGCTGAACAGCTGCGCCACCGCGCGCTGATACGGAAACTTGCGCGCGACCGCGCGCTGCACGTCTTTCTGCGAGAACGTGTAGTGATTGGGGATGAACGGAAAGATGGCTGCGTGCGAAGCGCGGGGCGCGACTGCCACGCCGGCCACGACTAGCGGCGCCGCCAGCGCGGCCCGCAGCACACGGCGGCGCGCGAAACGGTCTGTCATAAAGATTCTCCATCGTGACGAGCAGTCTCAAGACTACCTGATTGTTAGGTTATGACGGGTTTGGACGCCCGTCCGGTAAAAAAAGTTAGGTCCGGGCATTGACGTGGACCTTACAGCACCGGGCGCGAATGCGCGCGTGGCGTTCCGGAGCGCGTATGTACTGACCCGTCCGTTCGGCGCATCGTGTGGCGATGAACGCCGCGCTTTAAAGGAATGCGAATCACCTATTTCGATGCACTGTTGCATTTAGATACGATTGTAAGGAGGCTGAAACACGTTTGCCCCCCGATATTCACAGTGGATCTTTAAGGTTCGTTACGGTCGCAACCAACCGTAAGGAACAGAAATATGGGATATCAAAGATACCTAAAAGCTCCATCCGTTCGGCACGCGCGGACCGTAATCGCCGGATGTGCAGGCATTTCCGCGCTTACGTTCGCAACCTTGCCGGGCGCTGTCACGGCGGCAAACCTCAAGGACCAATCGGTCACGCAGACGCCGATCAAGCACGTCATCGTGATCGTCGGTGAAAACCGCACGTTCGACAACATGTTCGCCACCTACCAGCCGGGGAACGGCCAGTCGGTGCGCAATTTGCTGTCGGCGGGCATCGTCAACGCCGATGGCTCACCCGGTCCGAATTTCGCGAAGGCGCGCCAGCTTCAGGCCCAAGTGACCGGCACGGCGCAGTACTTGATGGCGCCGACGACGAAGACAGCCTACGGCACCCTGCCCGCGCCGAACACCGGTACCAGTCCGACCGCCGCGAGCGACACCAACCCGCCTCCGTACGCGACGCAGAGTGCGGCCACGCAGGCCGAGGGCGATGCGATCGAGGCGTCCGACATCGGCGAGCTGCTGACCGGTGCGACGGGGCTGCCGGCGAACTCCAAGGATTCGCGCGTGGCCAACTACAACGCACTGCTGAACGGCCCGTACCCGTCGCAAACGCCGCAGCAATCGTCCATGTATGACGCGTACATGGGCAGCCCGGTACACCGCTTCTACCAAAACTGGCAACAGTCGGACTGCGACGCGTCGCACGCGACCCCCGACAATCCGAGCGGCTGCCTGATGGACCTGTTCGCGTGGGTCGAAACCACCATCGGCCAGGGCAGCAACGGCAAGCCGCAACCGACCCCGTTCACCGACCAGACCACCGGTGAGGGTTCGAACGCGCTCGGCTTCTTTAACGTGAGCCGCGGCGACATGCCGTACTTCAAACAGCTCGCGCAGCAATACACGATCAGCGACAACTATCACCAGCCGGTGATGGGGGGCACAGGCGCGAACAGTATTATGATCGGCACCGCCGATGCGCTCTATTACACCGACGGCAACGGCAATGCGACCACCCCGCCGTCGAACCAGATCGAGAATCCGAATCCGCTGGCGGGCACTAATAACTGGTACACGCAGGACGGCTATTCGGGCGGCAGCTACAGCAATTGCTCGGACACCAGCCAGCCGGGCGTGGGGCAGATCAGCAAGTACCTGGCGTCGCTGCCGTACCACCCGCAGATGAACTGCGCGCCGCAGCACTACTACCTGCTGAACAACTACAACCCGGGCTACAACGGCGACGGCACGGTGCTCGACCGGACGGCATCGCCGTTCACGATCCCGCCGTCACCGGTGCGCACCATCGGCGACACGATGCTCGAGCGTCACTTGCCGTGGAAGTACTACGGCGAAGGCTGGCGCACCTTCATCAGCGATCCGGCGAAGAGCGTCTACTGCACCATCTGCAATCCGTTCCTGTATGAGACGTCGATCATGACGAACAAACAGGTCCGCGATACGCACCTCGCCGACCTGCCGGACCTATACTCCGACATCAGCACGGGCAACCTGCCGGCGGTCTCGATCGTCAAGCCGGGCTCGCGCCTCGACGGGCATCCGGGGTCCTCGAAGTTCGACCTGTATGAGGCGTTCGTGCGCAAGCTGATCGATTCAGTGCAGAGCAATCCCAAGTTGTGGGCCAGTACGGCGATTTTCATCACCACGGACGAAGGCGGCGGCTATTACGATTCAGGCTATATCCAGCCGGTCGACTTCTTCGGCGACGGCCCGCGCATTCCGCTGATCGTTGTGTCGCCGTTTTCGCGCGGCGGGCGAGTGGCGCACGAATACGCGGATCACGCATCGCTGGTCAAGTTCATCGAGCGCAACTGGGGCCTGCCGCCGATCACCGGGCGCAGCCGCGACAACCTGCCGAATCCGGTCCAACTGAGCGCCAGCCCGTACGTACCGGTCAACGCGCCGGCGATCGGCGATCTGTTCGACCTGTTCAACTTCGGCCGCGGACAACGCGGTAACGGTGGTAACGGCAACGGCGGTAACGGCAGCGGTCAGGGCAATTCCGGCAACGACGACGGACACGGCGGCGGCATGGGCTTTATGCCGTTCTAATCGATCCGACGACCGGCGACGTCTCCCCCGCCCCCCCGCGCGGGAGGGCGTCGCCGGCATCGAGCCGCTGACGTTTGACGGTTTGACGCCGAGGGTGCGACGGGCCGCCGCGCGGCAACCGGTTGATTTGCTACAATTCCGCGGTCAAAAGCTCAACTTCAACCGTCTTCGCCTCGGATCGGCACAACACCATGAACTTCGAGCAAGCACGTTTCAACATGATCGAGCAGCAGATTCGCACCTGGGAAGTGCTGGACCGGGACGTGCTGAATCTGCTTGCCATCGTCAAGCGCGAGAATTTTGTCCCGGCGCCCTACCGCAACCTCGCCTTCTCCGATCTCGAAATTCCGTTGCCGCAAGGCCAGCGCATGCTGTCGCCAAAGGTCGAAGCCCGCGTGCTGCAGGAATTGGCCGTCAAGAAATACGAAACGGTGCTCGAAATCGGTGCAGGTTCGGGTTACATGGCTGCGCTGCTCGCGCACGGCACGCGTTCGGTGCTGAGCGTCGAAATCGTCCCGGAACTGGCGGAATTCGCGCGCCGGAATTTGTCCGCCCACGGCGTCAGCAATGCGCAAGTCGTCGAAGGCGACGGTTCCCGGGGCTGGGCCGAAACCGGCCCGTACGATGTGATCTGCGTGTCGGGCGGCCTGCCGATCCTGCCGCAGGAGATGCTCGAGCAGCTGAAGGTCGGCGGGCGTCTGGCCGTTTTTGTCGGCACCGCTCCGGTCATGCAAGCGCAGATCATCACGCGCTTCAGCGAACAGGAATACCGCATCGCCGACGTATTCGAAACCTATGTGGAGCCGCTGATCAACGCGGTCGAGCCACCGCGTTTCAGGTTCTGACCGAGGTACCCTCCGCCCCACTATGCAAAATCTTACCGCTGCCGATCTCGCCAACTGGCTCAACGACCCCGCGCGCCCGGCGCCGGTGCTTCTGGATGTCCGTGAGCCGTGGGAGGTGCAGGCCGCCAGCCTGACGCAGATCGTCCATATCCCGATGCGCGACATCCCGGCGCGCAGCGAAGAACTCGACGACGATGCCGAGATCGTCTGCATCTGCCACCACGGCGGGCGCAGCGCAAGCGTCGGCATGTTTCTCGAAGGACGCGGCTTCAAGCGCATCTACAACCTGCAGGGCGGCATCGACGCCTGGTCCCGGCAGGTCGACCCAAGCGTCCCCACCTACTGAGCACGCGCCGGCCCGAGGCCGGAACGACGAAGCAAGCGCGGCGGCGCACGCACCGCCCGCAAGGGATTGAAAATCGCCGGACGGCCCCGCACCTGAGGACCAGTTTTCCAGGAGAGTCCCATGGGAAGCCGTGCCCGCTTCGTCGACGACATATCTCGCGAGCCGTCGGTACCGCTTGTGCCGGCAGCGCCGGATGACGGCGCCTTGCTCGACAGCTATTCACGCACCGTCATCAGCGCGCTGGAACGCGTGCAACCCGCCGTGGCCTTCATCTCGGTCGAGCGCCGCACGCCGGCCGACGGTGCCCGCCCCCGCATGCGCGGCGGCACCGGTTCGGGCTTCCTGTTCACGCCGGATGGTTATCTGCTGACCAACAGCCACGTGATACACGGCGGCACGCATTTCGGCGTGACGCTGGCCGACGGCGCGCAATACGACGCCAGCATCGTCGGCGATGATCCGAGCACCGATCTTGCGGTACTGCGCATCGGATCGGCCGAGGCCCTGCCGCACGTCGAGTTCGGCGAGTCCGCCCGCTTGCGTGTCGGCCAGATCGCGATCGCGCTCGGCAATCCGCTCGGGCTGGCGCAGACCGTCACGGCCGGCGTGGTGTCGGCGCTGGGCCGCTCGCTGCGCGCCAGTTCCGGCCGGATGATCTATGACGTAATCCAGACAGACGCCGCCTTGAACCCCGGTAACTCCGGCGGCCCGCTGATCAATTCGGCCGGTCAAGTCATCGGCGTCAATACCGCGATCATCCCGGGCGCCCAGGCGATCTGCTTCGCCACCGCGATCGATACCGCGAAGTGGGTCATCATGCAGCTGTTCGCGCACGGCCGGGTCCGGCGTGCATACATCGGCGTGTCGGGCACGACCGCGCCGATCCCGCGCAAGAAAGTGCGCTTTTTCGGTCTGCCCGCGGAAACCGGCGTCCATGTCATGGAGGTCGTGCCAGGCAGCCCCGCTGCGCTGGCCGGGCTAAGGGCCGATGACATGATCGTCGCGATCGATTCCCTGGTAGTCGAGGGCATCGACAGCCTGCAGCGCACGCTCGACGCATCGCGGATCGATCGCGCGGCGAGCGTCACGGTACTGCGGCGCGCGCAGCGGCTCGTGTTGCCCATCGTGCCGGTCGAACAGCGCAATTGACCCACGCGCTTCGAGCGCGATCACCGGCCCGGGCTTGCCCGGGCTTGCATCCAGGCACGCGGCGGTTCATGCTTGACCATGCATGGGCGCGGCCGGACACGGCGCGCCCGCATCCAAGACGGGCCTCGGCGAGCCTCCGCGAGCCCGGCAGCAACGACGAATCTCTCCCCTATCAAGGCGTACAGTGAACCACTGGCGCCTCGCGTCAAGGAACGTTCATGTCAACGCTACAGGCAAACACATACAAGGGATTCGAAGTTTATCCCCTTGTCTTTCCCCGCGCCTTCAACCGCTTCGACTCACACTCCAAATATGCGGAGGGCTACGACGTCGCGGTACGCGTGTGCCGGCCCGGGGCCGTCAGCGGCGCGCAGGGAAGCCGCGTGTTCAGATTGCAGCTCGAGGATTCCATCGCCGACTTCGGCGTGGCAAGAAGAACCGCCTGTCAGCGGGCCCGCGACATCATCGACGGCAAGATCGATGGTGCATCGGTAGCCGATCTCTGAGGCGCCGCCGCGCAACGGCCCAAGCGATCGTGCCCATCGAAACGCTCGTACCAGGCGGCAATGCCGATTCGGCTATCGCGCCGACAATTCGAACCGACGTGCTGATCGTCGGCGCCGGTCCCGTCGGACTCTTCGCCGCCTTCGAAGCAGGCGTGCTCGGCCTATCCTGTCACCTTGTCGATGCGCTCGATGAAATCGGCGGCCAATGCATCGAACTGTATCCGGAGAAGCCGATCTTCGATATTCCCGCGATTCCGGTGTGCACCGCGCGCGACTTGGTCGAGCGGCTGATGGCGCAATGCCGGCCGTTCGGCTTTCCGATTCACCTCGGCCAGCGCGTCAGCCGCGTGGCGCAGCGCGACGACAAGCGCTGGCATGCAGCGACCGATAACGGACTCGACTTCGATGCCGCCGCGATATTGATTTCCGCAGGAAACGGCGCATTCATTCCGCAACGTCTCGCGCTTGACGGGGCCGAAGCCCTGGAAGACACCCACGTGCATTACGCGGTGCGCAAGCTCGCCGACTTCGCCGATGCCAGAGTGGCCGTCGCCGGCGGCGGCGACTCCGCGCTCGACTGGGCGCTGGCCCTGCGCAACGTAGCTCGGCAAGTGACCTTGGTACACCGGCGCGAGACCTTCCGCGCGGCCGACGGCACCGTCGAACAGATCAAGCGCGCCGCGGCCGCCGGCGAAATCGACATCGTGACCGGAACCATCGCCGCTTTACGCGCGCCCCATGGCCGGCTCCAATCGATCGACGTCAAGCAGACCACCGGCGCCGCAACCGTCGCCGCGGACCACCTCGTCGTGCTGTACGGCCTGGTCGCCGAACTGGGGCCCATCGCCGAGTGGGGGCTCGACATTCGTGGCGGGCGCATCGCAGTCGATACGTCGTACTATGAAACATCGCGCCCGGGGATTTTTGCGGTGGGCGATATCGCTGCTTATCCAAACAAGCAGAAACTGATTCTGTCGGGCTTTCACGAAGCGTCGCTGGCATTGCGCAAGGCGTACGCCTATGCGTTCCCCGACAAAAAGCGCGTCCATGTTCACTCGAGCTACGACGCCAAGCTATCCGCACGGATTCTTGGCAACGGGTCAGCTACATCCGGGACATCTGTGCCAAACTAGCATATTGATGAGGTATGGCTGAGGATGGGCCCGGCGCCTCATCAATTAATGGAGTCCTTATGGCTTACGAACGACGTTCGACGTCGTCCACCCCAGGCAAACGGGTGGACTACGGCCTGGCGGACCAGGCGCGTGCGGAGAAGCGCAAACAGCACGACGCGGGGATTGATACCGGTGCAACGAAGTGGCGTTATACGCCGACGCCCGCCACCGCGACAAAAACGCCCTGATCGAGGCTCGACAGGCCGGGCCCGGGCAGGCACGTCCGAGGGGACAACCGCTTCCGCGAGACCGGAAGCAGGTAGATATCTGGATTTGTTTCACGAACCACGCGGGACGCGCACGATACCCCGTCCCGCGCATTTCGTGGGGGTAATGCGCGGGTCGATCCGCCGGGTTGATGCACCGGGTTGATGTACGTTTAGCAGCTTAGCGTTCAGTGAGCAGCGCTCAGCGCTTTTGCTTGGACTCCGACGCGGCGGTTTGCGCCTTTGCCGTCACCGTCGGGAACGGTGACGCAGCGGGCGGCGTTTTTTTGACTTGCTTCGGCTTCTTCGCTTCGCGATTGCTTCGCAATTGACCTTTTGCCATGATGGTACTCCGAGTTGTCCGACCGAATGCCCGACGAGGCATCTAGTGTGCGCGGTTTTTCGCGTACTGTCGCGCAATATTTGTTGGGTGCACATTACGGCATTGATCGGCGCAACGCCCTGTGTCGATCACCGTGGATGAGCGCCGCGGGGGGGAAATCGCCCCCGGTGAATCCTTGGGCGCGCTGACGTGCTAGATTGCCCGTCTTTGTCACCAACGCGGCCCCTGCTGACTGTCTCCCATGTACTCCGCCGAACCCGTCGACTTTGCGCCGTCCAACGCCTTCGATTCGTGGCACGCGCGACTGTCGCTCGGCTTTAACGCAACTTCCGCGACATCGGAGCGCGCCTCGCGCACTTCGCTGACCACGCGCCGGCACCAAGGCCCGTTGCGCATACAGCGGCCCCTGTACCCGGAAGGCGACGCGATCTGCCACGCGGTAATCGTGCATCCCCCGGGCGGCATCGCGGGCGGTGATCGGCTCGCCATCGATGTCGATATCGGCGCAGGCGCGCACGCGCTGCTGACCACGCCCGGCGCAACCAAGTGGTACAAGGCGAATGGCCGCCGCGCCGCGCAGCGCGTCACGATCGACGTCGGTGCGAACGCGCGGCTCGACTGGCTGCCGCAGAACAACATTCTGTTCGAGACCGCCGACGTCGAACTCGAGTTGACGCTGACCCTTGCCCAAGGCGCATCCGCGCTCGGCTGGGAGGCGACGCAGCTCGGCCGCCCAGCGGCCGGCGAACCCTGGTCGATCGGCTCGTTGTCGTCGCTTGCTTCGCTGTACCGTGTCGAAGACGATTGTCCGCTTGACCGCGTCCAATGCGCCGACGCAGGTCCGCTACACCCTGATGCGGTCCAACCTTCGCCGCGCGCTAGACTGGTGTGGCGCGAACGCGCCCTGCTCGACGCGGCGGATCCATTGTGCGCTGCGTGGCAAGGCCTTGGGGGCTTCCCGGCATTCGGGACCCTGTGGGCGGTGGGCGATGCCTGTGCGCCCGAACTGGCGGAACATCTGTCGTCGCAGCTGCCGTTCGATGACGCGATTCGCGCTGGCGCCACCACGCTGCCGGGCGGCGTGCTGCTCGTGCGCGTGCTAGCGCGTTCGATGGAGCCGCTGCAGACTCTGCTGCAACAGTGCTGGACCACGTTGCGACCGATCGTGCATCGCGTCGAGGCTAAGCCGTTGCGCTTGTGGTCAACCTGATTGCGCACCATGGCAGTGCAAAGCTACCTCAACCACGCG